>Ga0182027_10016632_pt1 | contig 10037 bp, 11 predicted proteins | sample 712E1DmetaG_FD_121300 | JGI IMG/M metagenome (GOLD analysis project Ga0182027, IMG submission 121300) | Permafrost microbial communities from Stordalen Mire, Sweden - 712E1D metaG (Illumina Assembly) | ecosystem: Environmental > Terrestrial > Soil > Wetlands > Permafrost | place: Sweden... | reverse complement strand
GTTGTCACGCGCGAACCGGCAATGAGTTCCTTGATGCGGGGAACCGGGAAACCCTTGAACAGCTCGACTTTTTCCCGCAGAAACGTATACATCGTTTGCGAATCCATGGCTATTCCTCGACTTGTTTGTGGATTGACGAAGATTTGGACTTGTCGAAAATAAGTCTATCCATTACACGATGGGCGGATTGCGGGAACAAGGGGAAACGGAAGAGCCGACCGTGATGAACTTGAGCGGTTTCCATTTGACGCGGCGCCGCGAGCTCCCCATTGCACGCGCAACATCCGGCAACCTATTTTGAGAGAACCTTTGTTATCCACGAAAGGACTTCTATGCGAATCCGGTCGGCATGCCTTGCGGCGTTCCTTTTTGTCGCGGGAGTGGCGCTCGCTGCGCGCGGCGGCGACGAACTGGTAACCCTGTCGGACGGCCGCACGCTCGTGCTCCACGACGACTACACCTGGAGCATCAAGGGCGGCAAGAGTTCGAAACTGGACGGTGAAATCACCGTCAACGTATACGGCGACAAGAACATCGTGTTGCACGAAGACAAGAGCTGGGACTTTGCAGACTCCAGCGGCCACGCGGCCCCGCGCAAGATCGCCAGGCTCACGTCCGTTTCGGCAACGGCAACGGCCGCCCGCGCAACGCGCGACGAAGCGCGCGAAACTGCGCGTACGTCCGCGCTTGGAAAAATCGCCGACCAGCTTCGCCCCAAGACCGACACGCTCACGGTTTCCCGGGAATCACTTATCCGCTGCGCCGGGCTTTCGGCAACGTTTGCAACCGTCCGGCAGGGCCGCACGCGCGACAACGGGTACACGGTGAGCCTGCGCACCACATTGTCAAGAGAGCAGATTGAAGGCGTCCTGTCGTGCGCGTCGGAACCGGCGGCTCCGTGAAGTTTTTTGTTGTTTCCCTTGTGGGCCGATCTTTTGTCAAACAGGGCAGGCACTATTTTCTTGCCCGTCGATTACCACAAAGCTATTTTCTCGTACTAATCAAATTGCAGCGCACGATCAATTTGTCTTATCCATTCGAAGGGAGCCCTTGCCATGGCAAGAATATCTAAACAGCAATTGATAAAATTGCAGGCCAAGTACAAGACGGATGATGCTATCGGAAACCTGTTCGGAATTACAAGACAGGCTGTTCACCAGCTCAGAAACAAATACTCAGTCGGCCCGCTGTCCGACAAGCACGCCGACCGCAACGGCGAAATCTCCCAGGCATACAAATCGGGCATGCCGGGAACCAAACTGTCCAAGAAATTCAAGATGTCGGTATCGCAGGTATACCGCATTATCCGCGGGGCGGGAACGATATCGGGCAAGAAGCGCAAAAAATAGCACACCCGTCTCCGGCTGTTCCGGCTCGATCACGTTCGCCCTTTTGTCGCCATTGCCAAAAGGGCTTTTCTTTTTCGGTCTCGGTTTGTATATTGACCCTTTGAGCAGCGGGGTTGCCCATGAAAAAAGCCTCGTACCGTATTGCCTGCGTTATGATCGCACTGGCGTGCCAGACAACGCTCTGCGGTCACAAAGGAGGTCCCATGGCCATCACGGTCACAAGTTTGGCGTTCGCTGCCATGCAGGCGATCCCTTCCAAATACACGTGCGACGGCGAGAACGTCTCTCCGCCGCTATCGTGGAGCGGCATGCCCGCAGAGGCAAAGAGCATCGTGCTGATAGGTGACGATCCCGACGCGCCCGCAGGCACCTGGGTGCACTGGGTCTGTTACGACATCCCCGCCTCAGTCGATACCCTTGCCGAGGGCGTTTCCGCTTCCGGCGCGCTTCCCTTCGACGGCAGCCAGGGAATAAACGATTTCCGAAAGCCCGGCTACGGAGGGCCATGCCCGCCCGGCGGGACTCACCGGTATTTCTTCAAGGTCTACGCGCTTGACGTCATGCTCAATCTTCCGCAGGGAAAAACCAAAAAGGACATTGAGCGCGCCATGAAGGGGCATGTGCTCGCTTCGGGCGAACTCATAGGAACCTATTCGAGAAGACGGCCGTGACCCTCCACGCACACCCGCCGTGCGCAGGCCCGTCGCACCCCGAAACCTTTTGATGGCGCTGCTTGCCGTTTCTCCCGAAAAGCAATGGGTGCTGCAACAGATGGTGTTCGGAGCTGCGCTGGAAGACCTCGAAAAGGAATTTGCAGCGCTGTCGGTTCGGTTCATGCCGATAAAGGGCGCCTACCTGATTGCGGCGGGGCTGGCAGAGCGCATGCGTGCGCGCAAGATGCTCGATCTGGACCTGCTGCTCCTGCCCGAAGATTTCGAGAAGGCAACCCGGCATTTCTCGCACCATCCTCACACGCGGCCCGACCGGAATTACTGGCCCTTCGAAATGTCATTTACCTATGAAACCGCAGGCGCAGCCGTGTACGTGGAGCTTCACCGGCGGCTCAACTATCCTCAGCGGTTCCTGCTGCCGGCACACGACCTGTTCTCGCGCGGCACGAATACGGGCATTGCGCAGGTGATTCCCTGCCCCGAAGACGCCCTGCTCATTCTGGTTTGTCATTCGCTTGTCCATATCGCGTATGAAATGCGGGGCACAATTTTTGAGGAAGTGTCGCTGATCAGCGGGCAAACGGGGTTTTCGTGGGGAAGATTCTGGGAGCTGGCCGGAAGCACGGGAATCGTTGAGTATGCGGGGATGCTGCTGGCGCGCTATGCGAAGGTTTGCAAAAGGGACATTCCGTTGCCGAAGCCGGGGCTGCGTGCCAGGGTACTCTCACCGATGATACGGCCGGGCGTGTACCGGCGGCTACCGGTGATGGTGAGGAAGGTGATGTTGGAGATGGCGTTTGTGAGGGATCGGTGGGGGTTGATTAAGGGAAAGTTCGCGAGAGACCGCGCACTTTCCCTGAGGCTGCTCAACGCTCGGCCAAATACGGTTAGACGGCCAAGACGAAGCTAATCTCTATTTTTTGCCAGAGCCTGTACTGCACAGTTGTCCACATTGGGTAATTATGGGGCTGCCGCATTCGCCCCCGCCTGTTGTATACGTTGTATCTGGTCCCGGGGTCATTACAGTTGAAACTTCAACCTCATCTGTCAGAATTTTGGGCGGATCATACTTTTTCTTCATGTAGTCCTCCAAGAAGAGAAGCTATTTTTCTTTTCAAAGCAAACAGGGGTTTCTTCAGGCATGGCGAGGAAAAGGCTGCGATGCTGACAACCGTGACAATTAAGCGCAGAATGGGATCCTGACGTATTTCGTACCTGGCCACAACATCGTTTCTCTCCACAAGTTCCGGAATCGTGCGATTATCTCCCACGAACACAGAACGTCCCTTCCGGTTACAAACAAACCTGTGGAGAACAAGCTTCGCCCCGTGCTTAAATGCATACAGATTTCCACTGACAAGCCGCGCTTCCTTTTCAAGCGGTTTCAGAGAAATTTTCTGACCATCCTCCAGTAGCGGGTTCATTGAATCTCCCCAAACGGAGACCGATGCACTTTCGGCATTCTCAAAAAGGCAGCTGCCGACTACGTAACCTGTAATTGTTCCCATTTGCCCTTCAGACCTCAAGTAATGCGTGAACCCAGTTGCACGTTTTTGAAGGAGGAGAGGAAAAATCATCATGCTCCGCCCTCATATCTGCCAGGCAGGGCGCGCAATACGCGAGATATTGGCATTCCCTGCATTTGGCAACATCCTCTTGTGAAATTGCCCTGGCCTCAGCAATCGATTGCGACTTCACAAGGATATCCCTGAGATTTCCTTTGTCAAGAATGTTGCAGGTTCCGGAGTCCCTGAATCCCACGCACGGTTTGATTATTCCGGTATGTCCAATACAAATCCCTGTGGACCGGCCAACGCAGAAATCGCCGGCGTTTGCAGCGGACAATTTGGACGCCAGAGTATCTTTTCGTTTCTGGAGCTCATCATTTGGCAATCTCTTGAGATACTCCTTGATAAACTCCTTTTCATTATATCTTTTGAGATTCGGGCGTCCCGGAGTTGAATAGCACAAGGTCCCCACAAAATGCATTGCAAGAAACCCCCGGCCGGCAAGAAATTGGCGGGTTTCGATAAAGGTTTCCAGGTTGAAATCCATCACATTTATCTTGGCGCCTACCTTGACGCCGCCCCTTTGCAGATATTCCCCGTTGGCAAGTATCTTTGAGAGAGCTCCTGGAATTCCAAAATAAGAATCGTTGACCTCGGGAATATGCGAGAACACCGTCATTGAGACAGCGCCGCAAAGCCTAAGCCTGTTATCTATGATAAAATCCATATGCTGTTTTGTAAGCAAGGTACCATTTGTCATGAGCCCCACAAACCAGAATTCCCGTTCGATTGTGTGCCGGAGAATTTCGAGGATGTCGGGCCGGGAAAATATCTCACCTCCGGTGAAAGTGACATGCATCACGCCGGCGTCAGACAATTTGTCGATGGCGCAAAGAACAGAAGCTGTGTCAAGATCCTTCGCGGTTTCCTTGTCCGGGACATAGCAGTACTCACATCTCCCGTTACACCGGTGAGTCAACTCGAAAAACGCGCCCGTGGGATAGAGTCGATTTCCGAGATCAACAAACTTGTCCGTAACCGGCGTCTTAGTCGTCACACTTACTCACCAACCCCTTAGCGTCCAGTTCCCGCAAGAACTCTTCGATGTCCTTTTGGGCCGTCTTCTCATCGACGTCGTACTCCCGGGCCAAAACCGGCGCCAGCGACTCCGGCGAGGCCTTTTCGCCCATTGCCGAAAGAAGAAAGGATCCGGTTTCGTTAAACGCGTGAATTTTTCCAGTCGATCTATTATATGCAAACACCTCGTTGTCAACTTTCTTGACTGATACACTTTTATTCTTCTCGTATTTCATTGCAACGTCCTTACTCTTGAAGCCGGGAAACCAGCGCGTCCCGGTCGGTGATCACTTCTATGGGGACAGCGCGAACAAGGGCAGCGGTATTTTCGAACAGCTTGCCGGCGTAGTCGTCCGACGTTGGAAAGGTAAACACATTCTCAAGTACCGCCGGGACAAGCGACTTCGCCCCCACTCCTCCATCGGCAAAACTAGCTTGCGCCCCTTGCGAAAGCAAAAAAATGGTTGTGAGCGAGGCCTTTCCCGAGGAACAGAATTCCACGTTCTCCGATTTTGTGATTGGAGACCCATGACATGTATAGCCGGCCCCTCCCGCCGGGATCAGCGCATTGAATTCGTCACCCAGAACGGTATATCTGGGCCGAAGCCTGAATGCAATCGTGCTTTTTCCGCTCCCGGACTTGCCGCAGAAAATATACGCATCTTTGTGATCGAAGGCAGCGGAGCTGTGGAGGACAAGACCACCTTTATCAAGGACAAGCAGGCTTGCAAGCAGTTTAAGGATCGTCACAAAAGTAATATCCGGGATTGCCCTGTTGTCCTTGCATTGCACCTCAACAAAGCGGCTCTCAAGACATACGCGGCAAAACGCACGGGGCAACCCGAACAGAAAGACCGTCTGGGAGATTTCCTGGTACGATATCCCATTGATCGTCGTTGACTCTTTGCGATTCGGGAATTCCAGCGCGCCTTTTGAGAGGTTGATCGTACAATCAACCACACCAGGGCCGGCCTTGCATCTGTCAACGAATTGAGATAAATATGGGGAAAAGTGAACTATGTCGCTTTCAAAATCAATTTTGAAACGGATTGAGGCAATTTCAATTACCATTGTTCGCCATTCAGACACGCAGGGGAAAAGATTCGTCAGGAGGCGTCTCTGCGACGCAGACCAACAAAAATAACCTTTCGCATCCGAGAGGAACAAGAAATCAGACAAGACTACCGGACCGATTTTCAGAACTTGAGCAATTGCAAAACTGCCTTGGGCTGAGAATTCGACTGGGCAAGCATTGCCGTAGCGGACTGCATGAGGATCTGATTCTTTGCGTAGGTCGAAGTTGCTTGCGCAAAGTCCACGTCTCGAATCGTTGTTTCTGCGGCCTGAGTATTTGTAGACTGATTCATCAAGTTGTTCAAGGTATGTTGCATCTGATTGATGGTGGCGCCAATGTAGGCCCTCATCTGGTTGATCCGGGGGATACCCGTGGTATTATCGCGCCCTTGGAAGGTGTTGGCTATCATTGCCGCCGGAAGTGGCGTATCGTCAATAATTCTCAAAAGAAAATCCAACTTTTTCTGAACATTTTCGTCGTGATTATTGGGGTCTCCGTTGTCGGTCATATAGTGATCAATGGCGAAGTCATCTATGTTAAATTGGGGATCTGCAAAACTCGAATGCATGTCAAAGCTAGTTACAAAACCGTAAATATCCTGTATTCCCGGCCCCGGATTAAGAATGCCGTTGGCATCCATCTGTCCGAATTGAATGGTCTCCATGTCCGGCGCGGATGGTTCGTATGAATTCTGTGAGGCGCCGAGTATAACAGCGTGATTGTATGCAGCGGCATCTTGCGCAGTGTAGTTCTGTCCAATCATCATATTGAAATGATTCGAACTAGATAGCTCGGTGGCCCCGAAAATTCCCTCAGCCGGATTCGCAAAGACCGTGTTGGCGTGGTTGGATTCGTCCGGAGCCGTGGCGGTATTTGCTGGGTACAACTCATCCCCATTCACCGCCGGATTATTCGCCGGATCGGCGAAAATAGTCATACCATTGTAATTGGTAGCCCTGTCAATTCTGTCCAACTCCTGCATGTCGCTAGAGAACTCCTGGTACATATACGAGCGCTCGGTGGACGTATAGGTATCGTTTTTCGCCTGAATAATGATTTCCCGCATTCTCTGCAGGATACTCCCTTGCTCGCTGAGCGCCCCGTCTGCGATATTCAGCATTGCGATCGCGTCCTGGGTGTTCCTGATAGCCTGGTTCATCCCGTTTGCTTGGGCGCGCAGGTTTTCGGAGACGCCAAGGCCTGCGGCGTCATCTGAAGCGCTGTTTATCCTGAGTCCGGTTGATAGCTGTTGCAGGGATTTGGACATCGCATTGCCCACCTGATACAGTGCGCCCTGCGTGACCATTGCGGAGATATTGCTGTTGATTCTCATAACCAACATCCATGTTGGAAAACGAGACCGGGCAGGCATTCATCATCCATGAGCCTGCCGACGGATGTAGTCCGTCCTATTATTAATATTCGGAGAAAATCGCGAGCACTTCAAAAATTAAGTGAAATTAAGCAAAATTCGCCAATCGCCTCGTTTAAACGCGACTGAGCGCACCTATCCCAATATTAGTATCGGCATAAATCACTGTTTCTTGAGAACCCTTTTTGGGTCATCGGGTCTTTGTGTGGGTGACAGGGTGATGCCCCAGAAGGCCCTTGTGCAAGCGACCCGGCCATACAGGAGCGGTACTTCGCGCAAGCGCTTTTCGCAAAGGGTGTTACGTTTCCATAACAAGCTCCTGTATGGACGGGGTGCATTTTCGCCTTACAAGGGCCGAAAGGGGCACACCCTGGCAGGACCCACACAAATCATCGATGCGCCCCTTTTTTTCGCCGCGGCCGACCGGTCCGGATTATTCGGTAGCACTCCGGGAGAATGGGTAAATTATTTTATGACGTGACTCACGACCGGAGCATTCTACGAAAGGACTGCGGCCATGTCGAAAAAACTGAATATCGGCATTCTGGGCGCAACAGGATATACGGGCGTCGAATTGGTGCGGATCTTTGCGAAACATCCCCATGTGTCCATTGCCTTCGTATCATCTCAATCGTACCCCGGCCAGAAACTGAGCGATATTTTCCCTCTGGTAAAAGGCACATGCGACAAGGTGTTGCTTGCGCCCGATAAAACCGTGGACGTGCCGGTTGACTGCGTTTTTTCGTGCCTGCCCCACGCCACATCGGCCGGCCTGCTTTTGCCTTTTATCAACAACCTGGTGAAGGTTATCGACCTGAGCGCCGATTTCCGGATCAAGAATCCCGAAGAATACACTGCGTGGTACAAGACAGAGCACCCCTGCCCCGAGTTGCTGAAAGACGCCGTGTTCGGGCTGTGCGAACATTATAGAAGCGAAATCGCCGGGGCCCGGATCGTGGCGAATCCCGGCTGTTATTCATCGAGCATCATGCTGCCGCTGTTGCCCCTGTTCAAGGACAAGGATACCACCATTTCGCTGGTTATCGCCGACTCGAAATCCGGGATGACCGGAGCGGGCAGGTCGCTCAAACTAACGAGCCATTTCGTGGAAGTGCACGAGAACTTCACCGCATATTCGATAGGCCATACGCACCGGCATATCGCCGAGATCGAACAAGAGTTCTCAAAGGTGCGCGGCAAGCCCGTTACCATCACCTTCTCTCCGCATCTGCTGCCCACGAATCGCGGGATTTTGTCCACCATTTACCTGGTTACAAACCGGACCGCGGCGGAATGCCTGGCCATTGTGAAAAAAGCATACCACAACGAGCCGTTTGTAAGGATGCGCGAGCCTTCCGATCTGCCTTCAATAGCAGGTGTGATGCATACGAACTTCTGCGACATTACGTTTACTGGCGGCGAGAAGGGCCAGCCGGTCATTGCGGTGGCGGCGCTCGACAACCTGGTGAAAGGCGCCAGCGGCCAGGCGGTGCAGAACATGAACATCATGTTCGGCTTCCCGGAAACCACAGGGCTTCTGTGATCCAAAGGAAGGGCTCCCATGCAAACAGTGTGCATCAAAATCGGAGGCGCGACGCTGGACGCCGCCGGATTCTTCCCCGACTTCGGCAAGAGTCTGGCGGCCATTGCCACGGCCTATTTCCCCGTGGTTGTTCATGGGGGCGGCAAAGACATTGCGCGCCAGCTTGACCTGCTCAAGAAGGAATACACGTTTGTTGAGGGAATGCGCGTGACCGACGCCGAAACCGTGGGCACGGTGCAGATGGTGCTGTCGGGTGACGTCAACAAGCGGTTGGTGAACGCGCTGCAGACCGCCGGTCTCACGGCGCTGGGCATCAGCGGCGTGGACTGCAACCTGCTGTCGGCGACGCGCATGACGATCCGGGGCAAGGACATCGGGTTTGTAGGCGCAATACAGCATGTTGACAAAAAAATTATCGACCTGTGCCGGAACAACCGCATTGTGCCGGTGGTGTCTCCCATCTCCCGCGACGACGACGGCAATGTCTACAATGTCAATGCCGATGTCGCGGCGAGCGAACTTGCAACGGCGCTGGCCGCCGACCACCTGGTATTCGTTTCCGATGTGCCGGGCGTTCTGGTGAACGGATCGGTAGTGCGCAGCATCAAAACGGCCGACATAGAGGGCCTTATCGCTTCGGGCCACATCAAGGGCGGCATGGTGCCCAAGGTGCGCGGGGCGGCGGAATCGGTTGGAAACGGCGTATCGCAGGTCCACATCTGCGGATGGAACGGGCCGGAAACCTTTACGCGGGAGCTTGCGCCCGCGACGGCCAGCGGCACCGTAATCCTGGCCTAAAAGAAAACTCACCACAGAGACAGAGGACACAAAGAATTATGGCATCGACAGATTCTAACGACGTTTTCGTGCCCACGTTTTCGCGGACCGGTTCTCCGCTCGTGCGGGGCGAAGGGATGTACCTCTTCGACGCGGATGGAAAGCGTTATCTCGATTTCGGCTCCGGCATCGCGGTCAACGCGCTCGGCCACGGTCACCCGGCCATCATTGCGGCCCTGCGTGAACAGGGTTCACTCCTTATCCATTCGTCGAACCTGTATTTCACCCAGCCCCAGCTCGAACTTGCCACCGCGCTCTCCGCAAGGACGTTCGGCGGAAAGGTATTCCTCTGCAACAGCGGCACCGAGGCCATTGAGGCGTCCATCAAGTTTTCCAGGAAATGGGCCGCGCAAACCAGCAAGGAAAAATACCACATTCTTTCTTTTTTCCGGGGCTTTCACGGCCGTACCTACGGCGCGTTGGCGGCGACGGCACAGGAGCAGTTCCACGAAGGCTTCGGCCCGATGCTCGCCGGGTTTCACTACGCGGCGTTCAACGATAGTGCCGCGACGAAGGCGATTCTTGACAAACACGATTATGCGGCCATTATCGTGGAGCCGGTGCAGGGTGAAGGCGGCGTGAACCCCGCGTCGCGGGAATTTCTC
>Ga0182027_10016631_pt1 | contig 10037 bp, 10 predicted proteins | sample 712E1DmetaG_FD_121300 | JGI IMG/M metagenome (GOLD analysis project Ga0182027, IMG submission 121300) | Permafrost microbial communities from Stordalen Mire, Sweden - 712E1D metaG (Illumina Assembly) | ecosystem: Environmental > Terrestrial > Soil > Wetlands > Permafrost | place: Sweden... | reverse complement strand
CGGTGGGATCGAGGTAGGCTTATGTGGGACAAGCGCCTGTAACACTGGCGGATCGCCCTACAACCTCGACAGCGTCACTTGGTTTAACGGCGCATACAACTACTTGCATAACAACGAGGGAATAGGTGTTACGTTTGCTGCTACCGAAGCGACAGTTCCGGAGGGTGGTACAACGCTGCTTTACCTTCTGCTTGCTGGCGCCGGCTGTTTCGGTGCGATCTTCTTCAAATCTCGCGATGGAGCCGGGAGCCCCGCGTTGGCCTGATCCGCAACTCTTGATCGAAACCCGCTCTTAACCTCCTGGACATTCTGTTTCTGCAAATGAAGGGCACGGAAACGTGTCCTTCATTTTTCTTGAGCTGCGCACCGAGCAAGAAATGGGGAAACTGGGGAGGAGGGTACAAAGGGAACGGAAGTGACTGCTTTCTGGCCCTATCGGTCACTTACTGCAACCTGTTGTGAGCAATATTAGTCTTGACAGCTTCAGGCGTCGCAGTAGGATTTAACCAACGAAGGCGGGTAATGGATCGTCGATCAGGCGTTGCGTAGAGCAGAGATTGATATGCGGCCTGAAAGCACCAATCCGATGAGGGAACGAAAATGAAGAAAATCATTCTTGCTCTATTCGCATTGGTAACGGTTCTTGCGATCTCACCGGTGGCGTCGGCTCAGAAGTATGATTTCACCTACGCGGAATCAGGCGTTACCGCTTCGGGCTGGCTCATGATCGCCGGTGCGCCCTCGCCCAGCGGCAACTACGCTACCGCCGGCGGCCTCAACTGGGACGGTACGACGTTTTCTCTGGTGGCAAATCCAGCAGGCGGGCTGCAATATTTAGACTTCGCGGGCTATTTCCCATATCTTGGTCGAATCTATACCTTCGAATACGACGACCTCTACTTTCCCAAAGGGGTACCGGGCACCTATCTCGATGTATACGGTCTGCTCTTCAGCAACGCCACTGGTACGGAGTACATCAACATCTGGAGCAACGGCCAAGGTACCCATGACTCATTCTGGGCAGTGGACGGCCACAGGTTGCTCCAACAGGACAGCGGCAACGGCAGTAGCACTGGAGATTTCGCGCCGGCATCCGTCCCGGAATACGGCGCTCTGTCGATGCTCATCCTGAGTGCGCTCACCCTGGCCGGCGGCTTCTTCAAAGCCGCGCAGTCTGGATCGTTCCACGTCTCCTAATCGATCCGGCTCCACTTCCGGACAATCCGATTCCGCAAACGAGGGGCACGGCAACGTGCCCCTCGTTTTTTGTTCTCATTTCTTTGCCGCAATCATGTCAAATTGAAATGGCCGTGCAGCACAGGCACCTTGACGATGGCTTATCGCAGGCCCCGCGGCTATCGCCTCGGAATCGGCCTCGCGCCGCTCGGCTTGGCAGCGCAGCGCACGCTGAGTCTTTGTGCAGGTGGCGCGAAGAATAGGACAACCAACAACCGAGTTCAGATAATGTGCCCCATCAGACTCGGATCCGGTGGGGTTTCTGCGTTACGGGTCTGACAGGGCCGATGGAGGCCCACTGGCGTTCCGCCTTGCCCCTATATAGGGATTTGGCCGCTCCCGTGCCGTCAGTGTCGTGTGGAGCCCTTCTAGGGCCGACACCGGCTGCTGTAGGGGAGGAAGGGGAGTCCCATCGGGAAACCCGCGGCGTGAAGGCGCCGCGGGCCAGTTGCTGCGCTGGGACCATGGATTGGAGGACGGCCAAGAGATGGAACTTGCGGCCCTCAAAGCCCGTAGGCGGAACGAATTCGTCCTGTGGAACACACTACAAAGCACTGCAAGCTCATGAGCCCGCGCAGCAAAGTCACGATTGAACAGATCACAGAGAGTAACGAGGGTCCTGAGCGTCTTACGGTACGGCAGGTGGCAGCCAAGTTCGGTGTCAAGCCGTCGACCAACCTAGGTAGGATGAGGAAGGCTTAGAAAGCGGCCGCTAAGGAGGATACTTAGTGCCTGTTTCAGCGGCTGTTTCAGCGGCTGTTGGACTTGGAGTTCCATGCACGCTGGTGCTATTCTGTGCGACCTGGATAAGTCCGCACCTTGCTGATTAAAATCGGCTTATTCTTCTCAGTGCGTCTCTGTGCGACTCCTTGCGAAAGCGCCCAGTACGCCCTTTTGAGGCGTGGGTCCTGGGTTCGAGTCCCAGCGAGCTCACCATTCTCCGGCCGCGATTCCCCGTTTTCTTGATCTGAGGACTTCGTGCGGCTGAATCTGCGTACGCCGCATTTCTTATAGTCGGCGCGTCAACCCAAAATTCAGCGTCTTACGGAGTCTCCGAGGGCCGGGAGGCCCTCGGGACAGCCGGTCTGGAGACCGGCGCTTCGATTTTCGGCGAGCTGCGAGAAATGCCAGCTACGCCGGAGTGAGCCGCTCCAGTGGCGGCAGTGAGGCCAAAAAGCGTCGTGCGAACTCCGCGCTATATTCCTCCAGCAACTGCTTCACCCGTTCCGGATTTCCTGAGCGCACAATGAGGCCCGCGTGGTGGTGCTTTTTCAAGCGAACCACGATTTCCGGGGCTCCGAACCCTTCCGTGTCCGGCTCGGCGGTCTGGGCGAGGCACAAGACGCTCCCGGCGTAGGTTTCGAATGAGTCGGGGAGCTCGTAGGTCTGGCTGCGAAGGTTACACACTTCCAGGCGCGCCCACTCCCGCCAAAGATTGACGCCGGTGGCTGCCTCGACCAGATCGGCAATGAAAGCGCCGCCGACACGGGCCGCGATTTCGAGAAAGTAGTAGCGGCCATCCGCGTGCGCGCGGATGTATTCGGCATGGGTAACGCCGCGCACTAAACCCAATGCCGGCGCCAGGCTGGCGTTGAGCGCGGTCAGTTCGCGGGCGTCGCGGCTGTCACGATCGACAGTTCGGGTGGTGAATACACCGCCCTCGTGCATGACCTGCATGGGCGGGCGTCCGTACTGATGCACCACCTGAAACTGGACCGCATTCTCGCTCACAATCGAGTCCACGTGAAAGATATCGCCGGGCACAAACTGTTCCAGCAGGTAATGGCTCTGTTCGTCACCCAGTTCGTCGAGGATGCGCCACAACTGTTCGGGCTCCTCAATTCTGCGAATCCCCAGAGCCGAAGCCTCGGAGCGCGGCTTGAGCAGCCAAGGGGCGGGAACGCGCTCCATGTAGTCGCGCAGTTCGTCGTAGTTGAGCACCCGGCAAAACTCTGGAACCAGGAAGCCCATGGCGCGCGCAATCACGCGCATGGCGAGCTTGTCGCGATAGCAGCCCGCGGTGGTTGTCCCCATGCCGGGAATGCGCATGTGTTCGCGAATCTGCGCGGCTTTTTCGAGGTCGAACTCGTCGAGAGCAACGATGCGATCGTAGCGCCGGCCGCGGGCCATCCAGGAAACGGTATTCAGAATCTGCTCTCGATTCAGGCCTGAAGGCATGGTGACGAGATCTTCGAGGGCCTCGCGCGGCCAGTCCCCATCGCGGAGCTTTTCCAGCGTCAGTAGCGTGGGCCTGACGCCCAGTTGCGCACACTGGCGCAAGAAATCCTGGCCTTTTTCGAAGCTTGCTAGACAGAGAAATCGCTCGGTTGCATCCAACATAAAGTCACCCCGGTTTGAATCGACTACTACTTCGACCGTTTAGATTTGTACTCTCCCAGGTCCCAAAATCGGGACCTGGGGCACCCAGACCTTTATCGCCGGAATTTCCGAATCACACGGTCACGGCACCAAATCGTTTCTCATGCCTGGCGTCCCGGTCCAGAGCCTTAGGATGCGGCTGCCGGCTTGGACTGCCCGGCGAGGATAGTTCTACCATAGAAGCAGCAACCGTAACTGGCTTCATTGCGCCAAGGACGCTTCAGAATGCTCTCAGCAGTTTCAATCGTCACCCTGCACGACAACCAGACTGAGGCCTGGCATCAGGCGCAGACCGACGCCGGCGCCGATCCTGACGCGAGCCAGGAGGCGGCCAGCGATTGGCTCCGCGCTGTGTCTCGCCAGCATCGCGCCAACTTCGACCTCTGGCACATTGAAGACGAGGCCCGCATGCCCGGGGTGACCGACGCGGAACTGGCTGCGGTCAAGCACCGGATCGACCAGACCAACCAGCTCCGCAACGATCTGTCCGAGGAGTTGGACCGCACGTTGATTGCCTGGCTCGAGCCTCAGTCGCTGCCCTATCCCGACGCCCCGCTCAACTCCGAGTCACCCGGCCTGATCATCGACAGGCTCTCGATTCTGGCGCTCAAGATCTACCACACGCGCGAAGAGGCGACCCGGGCCGACGCGCCCCCTGGCCACATCGACCGCAATCACGAGCGGCTGGCAATTCTCGAACAACAACGCTCCGACCTGGCCGGCTGCCTCGAATCGCTGTGGCGTGAAACCGTTGCCGGCACGCGTCAATTCAAGCTCTACCGCCAACTGAAGATGTACAACGACCCGTCACTAAACCCGTCGATCTACCGCAAGCTTCCAAGCCAAATCCCCGGCGAACCTGAGAGGTAATTATTCAGTACAGCTCAAGCCCATTGACGTATTACGGGGTTATGCGTATAAAGAGGGCCTGAGCAGCGTTATTCCCGCGCGCAAGCTTGAAGCCGGTGTCAGGCCGGTTCGAACGGGCGTTCGGAAGACGCGCTTCTGGCAAAACCATGACGCAAGAGGCCCGATCCGCGGCGCCCAGCCGCAAGCAATCACCGCCCGCAGCCGCCAAATCCGGCGGCCAATCCGCAGCGGCTACAGCTTCCGCTTACCAGCACTATCAGGCTGCCGTGCTGCTGCTGCAACAGGGCAAGTACGACCGCGCACTTGCCGCGTTCGAGAAGCTGTTGCCAATCGCTCCGGTCGAAATCCAGGAGCGCTGCAAAATGTACATCGCCACGTGCCAGCGTCAAGTTGAGCGGCCTGCGCTGACCTTCGCCACGCCTGAGGAAAACTTCGACTACGCCGTATCAAAGTTGAATACCGGCTATTACGAAGAAGCCCGCGAGCAGTTCAACAACATACTGTCTGGCCATCCCGAGGCGGACTATGCCTATTACGGCCTGGCAGTGCTGGATGCCATGACTGGGCAGGCGCAGGAGTGCCTGGAACACTTGGCCCGTTCGATCGAGATGAATCCCAAGAACCGCCTGCAGGCGCGCGTGGACAACGACTTCCAAAGCATGGCCGACGACCCCCGCTTTACAGAATTGCTGTATCCTGAGATTCCGTAAGGCTTGTTTTGAACATTACGACCCCTGAAAACGGCAAACTCGCGGCTACCTTCTTTCCCGGCGCCGATGCTTCCACGCCCATTCGCCCCATGCGCGTGGTCGCGATTGGAGGCGGCACAGGACTGTCGACGCTGCTGAGGGGCCTTCGCCGTCATGTGGTGCACCCTGGCCAGCTCCATGCCGTCCCAGGACAGATTGCCGATCTTGCCGCGGTTGTCACGGTCACCGACGACGGCGGCTCCTCCGGCCGGCTCCGCAAGGACTTCAACATGCTGCCCCCCGGCGACCTGCGCAACTGCATGGTTGCCCTCAGCGAGGAAGAAGCTCTGATTGCCCAGCTCTTCAACCATCGCTTCCGGGGCGGGGACACGCTCAAGGGCCACAACTTTGGCAACCTTTTTGTAGCCGCGCTCACCGAGATCACCGGCGACTTTGCGCTGGCCATCCAACTCTCTTCGAAGATTCTTGCCACGCGCGGCCGCATCTACCCGGCCACAACCGCGAGCACCACGCTGGTGGCGGAGATGGACGACGGCTCGTTTGTGCGCGGCGAAACCAACATCACCGCCAGCCGCCAGCGCATCGTTGAACTGACGCTGGATCCACCCGATCCCGCCCCACTTCCTGAAACCATGGAGGCGATCAAGCGAGCTGACCTGATTACCGTGGGGCCGGGCTCACTCTACACATCGCTGATCACCAATCTGCTGGTGGAAGGCATCCCAGCAGCGCTGGCGCACGCACGCGGGTTGCGGGTATTTGTGTGCAATCTCATGACCCAGGCCAATGAGAGCCTCGGTCTCACCGCGGCAGAGCACATTGAGCGCATCTACGAACACACGCGAGCCCCGATCTTTGACTGCGCGCTGGTGAATACCGCGCCCTTCTCGGCGGAGACGCTGGCGCGCTACGAGGCTGAGGGCGCTTCCCCGATCGTCGCGGACATCGACCGCATTGAGGCCCTGGGCGTGCGCTGCATTGCAGGTGACTTCGCGAGCGAAGAAGCGGTGGTCCGGCACGCCGCCGGCCGCGTGACTGGAGCTCTTCTGGCGCTGGGCCGGACCGCGCACACGCGAAACTGACCTTTTTTCCTTCCCCGCCCGTTCCATGCTGATTTAAAGTGAAATCGCGCGCGGTCCTCAGACAGCGCGATCAAGGAGAAAGTTCGATGCGCAAGATTGCTATCTGGATCACGATGGGCTGTTGCTTTTTGGTCGTGACGCTCGCGGCCGGGGCGCAGGCCAACCGCAAGCCCGGCCTTTGGGAGATGACCAGCACCATGACCTGGCAGCAGTCGCCGATGCCGGCGGGAATGACGATGCCGGCCGGGACGAATTCGCCGTTTGGCGGAGGCGCGCACACGATGCAGATGTGCCTGACTCAGGCCATGATCGACAAGTACGGCGCGCCCGTTCCGCAGAGCCGTGGGGGATGCCAGACCAGCAACATTCAGATGAGGCCGGGCGGGATGACCGCGGACTGGATCTGCACCGGCATGATGGCCGGCAAGGGCACCCTGGAGGGCTCCTGGACGGACTCCGATCACTCGACGAGCAAGGTGCACTTTATAGGCTCGATGCAGATGGGAGCGAACGCTGTTCCGGTCGAGTACACCATTGTTGCTTCCTCAGCCTACAAAGGGGCAGACTGCGGCAGCGTAAAACCGTTGCCCGTGCCGGACAAATAGCCGCGCTTCAACAGCCGCCTTCCATCAGCCCCCACTGGCCTTGTCGAAGAGGGATACAGGTGGAAACTCCTTTACCGCGCGCTTCCCAACCGAAGGTGTTTCATCACTCCTGCTTTGCGATGAACACGCGCTTTTCAATGGTTCTCGTGGGAGTGGAGACCGAGCGGGCGGAAGCACTTGCCGTCGCCGCGGAGCGTGAACTGCGCGCGCACGAGCGCACGATGAGCCGGTTCGATCCGGAAGGTCCGGTATCGGAATTGAATCGCCGCGCCGCAGAGAACGCGGTTCAGCCGCCACAGGAGCTTTGGGAGATTTTATCTCTGTGCCGGGATTACTGGAAGCGAACCCATGGAGCGTTCGACATCACGCTCCTTCCCCTTACTCAACTCTGGCGTGAACATCTGGACCGCGGCGCGGAACCAACCGCCGAGGCCCTGAAGCAAGCCCGCCGGCACATCGGATTCGAGCGCCTCGATTTCGATGATTCCGCTCGCACGCTCCGCTTCCTGAGCAACGAAATGAGCATCGACCTGGGCGGATTTGGCAAGGGCTATGCCCTCGAACGCCTGGCAGGCAGCCTGCGGGCACAGGGCGTGGAGCAGGCGTTGCTGAGCTTCGGAGAGAGTTCGATCACTGTTCTCGGCTCCCATCCGCACGGCCCGGCGTGGCCGGTGGGAATCGCCAATATGTTTCAACCTTCCGAAACGGCGCACACCTTTCACCTCAGGAACGCGTCGCTCTCCTCTTCGGGCACAGCGCCGTTCAATCGCATGGGCAGTTCAGGCGCGTTGGGACAGATCGTCGATCCGCACAGCGGCCGTCCCATTGAGGGATATCGCACTCTGTCGGTTGCCAGCCCAAGCGGAATCGACGCGGAGGTACTGTCGACCGCGCTGCTTGTCACTCTGGAGTCCGACCGGGCCGCGCTTATCTCCGAGTTCTCCTCAGTCTCAGCGGTTGAGATTGTTTATTATTCAGAGGCGGGGAAATTTGTCCCCAAAATCGATTGGAAATATGGACTCTGATTCGTCATTATCTTCTTCTTTGGATGATTCGGGCCGCGCGGACCGGCGCGAGTTCCTGAAGCGCGTTGCTGTTCTGGCCGGCTCATCCACACTGCTCGCTCAATTGCCGTGGTGGTCGCCATTGCGCGCCGCGCCGGTGGGAGAGTCGCCCTCCGATCGCGTTCGGCTCGGCATCGTTGGCGTGGGCACGCGCGGAAACCTCCACATTGCTCACCTGCTGCGCACACCCGGAGTGGAAATCGCCGCCTTGTGCGACGACTACGAGCCCCACCTCGATGCCGGTTTGGCAAAGGTAAAAGGGGCAAAGGGCTTTGCCGACTATCGCCGGATGCTGGATATGCCAGGCCTCGACGGCGTTTTGATAGCGACGCCGCTCTATCTGCACGCGCGCATGTGTCTCGATGCCTTTTCCGCGGGCAAGCATGTGTTCTGCGAGAAGAGCCTCGCTTATACCATCGAGGAGTGCCAGGCCATTGCGGACGCCCACCGGGGCAGCAAGCAGGTCTTTCAGATCGGGCATCAGCGCATGTTCAGCCCGGCCTTTCTGCGCGCTCTTGAGCTTGTACACAATGGCGAGATCGGGCAGATCACACAAATCCGCGCCTACTGGCACCGCAACGGCAACTGGCGCAGCCCGGTACCCGACCCCAGCCTCGAGCATCGCTTGAATTGGAGGCTCTACCGCGCCTACTCCTGCGGACTGATGACAGAACTGGCCTCGCATCACATGCAGGTGGCCAACTGGTTTCTCGGAGCGCATCCGGTCTCCTGCGTGGGATATGGAAGCATCAACTACTGGAAGGACGGGCGCGAACTCTACGATAACGTCAACTTGGTGTACCGCTATGCAAACGGCACCCATGTCATCTACGACTCGCTGATCAGCAACGTGTTCTATGGCTCGGAGATTCAGATCATGGGCCCGAAGGGAACCATCGAAGCTGAAACAGGCCGTTTATTCGCCGAGAATCCCGCGCCCGCGCCCGGCATCGTGCAGCTCATCAACGGAATCGAGCACGGGTTCTTCGATACGGTTCCCATCGGCGGGCCAAGCTGGGTGCCCGACCTGAAGAAAGACACAAAGGGGACCCTCCTTGCAAAGGAGAAGACCACGGACGACGGAACAGCCATATCCCTGGCCGCCTACGCAAACGCGATCCGATTGGGCGAGCCCATTCCCGGCATGATGGAACAGGCGTGCGGAACCGGGGTATGCGTCCTGATGGGACAGGCTGCCATGGAGCAACAAAAGCAGATCGCTTGGCCGGAGGGATTCAGAGTATGAAAGACATTACGATCTCGGGACGGCGCATCATCCGCGAATTGCTGATCTTTATCGGCTGCATTTTCGCGGCTCTTGTTGTCAACGTCTATTCGATCGTCCACTTCAACACCGAGTGGAAAGAACTGATCACGACCCTGCACATTACTCTCGCGCTCGCACTGGTCTTTTTCGCCTTGCTCGCCCTGCTTCGCGGGTGTGTTTTCGTCGGCAGACAGGCACTGCGGCGAAAAGCGGGATAACGGCTCGCCCTCTCCGTAGCCGGGCCCAGATTTTGCGCCGTGAGCCGTCTTCAACGCATTTTTGGTTGTCATGGACGCGCTGCGCCCGGCCCCAGCTAGATGCTCTTCTCGATCGTGCGTTTCAATTGGCCGCAAGCTGCGAAGATGTCTCTGCCGCGCGGGCGGCGCACGTAGACAGGAATGCCCTCGGCGCCGAGCACGCTGCGAAATTTCTCTACGGCTTCAGGGTGCGGCATTGTGTATTCGATGCCGGGGCCGGGGTTCCATGCAATCAGATTCACCTTGGCGGGCAGGCCGGAGCGGCGGACCAATCGAGCGACTTGGGTGGCATGCTCTGGCCGGTCGGTGACTCCGCCGAGGAGCACGTATTCGAATGTGATCCGCTCGCGGGAGCGCAGCCGGACTTTGCGTACCGCGTCCATTACCGCTTCGATGGGCCACTTGCGGTTGATGGGCATGACTTCGGCGCGGACCTTGTCGTTGGGTGCGTTGAGACTGATGGCGAGTTTGGGACGCACTTCCGGCGGTTCCAATGCGAACTGCTCGATGCCGGGCACGATGCCGGAGGTGGACACGGTCATCCGCTGCGGGCTGAGGCCGACCTCG
>Ga0182027_10016630_pt1 | contig 10038 bp, 12 predicted proteins | sample 712E1DmetaG_FD_121300 | JGI IMG/M metagenome (GOLD analysis project Ga0182027, IMG submission 121300) | Permafrost microbial communities from Stordalen Mire, Sweden - 712E1D metaG (Illumina Assembly) | ecosystem: Environmental > Terrestrial > Soil > Wetlands > Permafrost | place: Sweden... | reverse complement strand
CGCCTCGAGTATCGCTCCCGCGCCGGAAGGTGATCGCCGCGATCGGCGTTCTGGCCATCCTGAGCACGAGCTTCGCTCGCAACGTCCCTGCCTGGAGCGGACCGCCGCCGGACGTCGCCGACACGCCCCAAGCTCACGCCGCGCAACTCCGCGAGTTCGACCGGGTGGCTCCGGCTTGGACCTATGTCGGCGGCCATCCCGTGCTGGCGGAAGGCGGCGGGCTCTGGGGATATGGAGTCATAACACAGACGGTTAACGTCTGGACTTTTGATCCTTCGACCTCTGGCGCTGCCGCCCAGGCGCTGTCGCAATTCAAGGACGTCCGGTTCGAGGCGTGGCGCGCAGTCCGCTTCGATGCGCCTCCGGCCATCGCGGAGTGGATCCCTGACCCCGCCTATTCCGCTCCATATGCAACCGCGCCGGCCGACTTCAACGAAGGCCAGATGTATATCGGCCAGGCGCAGGTCGAGTTCGACGTCAGCCACGTTCGAACGACCGAATGGATCGTCTTCGTCACCGGCATCGGGCCCGACGGCCGCCGGTATCGCCTCAACGAACCCGAGTTCAACATGGGCGGTGGCCCGCTGGTATCGAGTTTCACGGGCACGATCTGGCAGTGGCTGACGGCGTCAACGTGATGGCTACCGTGTCGGCCGCGTCGCTCGCCGCCGTCATAGCGGCAATCGGGAGCGACCGCCTGTCCGGATATGAAGTCCTGGTTCGGCTGGCGAAGCCGTCGGCCGCGCCAGAACCGCCCGAGCCGGCACTGTACCCAACTCTCCACCGGCTCGAGGCCGCCGGCCGCCTCAGAGTAGGCTGGTCCACGGACCGATTCGGTCGAACGCGACGGCTCTACCGCAAGCCCTAGCCCTCCGCTGGATGGGGGCCCGAGAGGAGGGTCTTCCGCTATGCGGCCGGCGTTCCGGACGTGCCGGCCGCAACTCGCCTGGTCGGACTCAACACGCGACGGAACACTTCTGTCCACTGCGAGTGGCTCGAGGTGCTCGATCCTGACGCACTACTCGAGGCGATCAAGGCCGGCCGTTAGCTGCTCGCGGCCGTGGAGCGCTAGCGAAGGACCGTGGGATCGCGGTCTGGCTTCGGACTGCCTGCGAGGCGTCCTTTCGAGCCGCGGGCTCGGTGGCAGCACCGTTTGGGGTGGTCGCTGGATCGACCGCTCGGAAGGGTGCGTTCGTGGAGGGTCTTCCCGTCGACCGTGGGCCGCATTCGAGCGTGGATAGACTGCATGAGCCAACCGATTAGCGCGGGTCCAGAGGCGGGGGGCCTCTCGCAGCCCGGGCGATCGCGGCCTCGCGGTTGTTCGAGCCTGAAACGCGGGCGGAGTGTCCGAAAACGAGGCGTCCGTGCGTCTTCAGTGCATGAACGGTGATGCGGTGGCATTTGAGATCGAGACGACGGGGGTTCAGCCCGGGTTGGCAGCCCAAATGCTCGAGGAAATCTACGGCGCCCACCGAGACCCGGTCTTTCGCTATCTACGCTCAATCTGCAGGGACGAAGATCACGCCTTGGATCTGACCGCGGTCACGTTCGAGCGAGCGTTCGCGGAGTTGCGGGCGGGACGAGAGCCCGGCCTCGGGTGGCTGTTGCGGACGGGTCGGAATGCTGCAATCGACGGCGAACGGCGTGCGCGCGTGGCGCGCCTGCTTCCTCGCCGCAGTCACGTGAGCCAAGCGGCAGCGCCGTCCCCGGAAGATGCGGCGCTGGACGCGGAACTCGCTGCATCTGTTCTTCGCGCCCTCGCGCAGTTACCGAATCCGCAGCGTGACGCGATTGCCCTCCGCTACTCCACCGAGCTGACCGTCCGCGAAATCGCGGGCGTGATCGGCAAGAGCCAGTCCGCGACGCAGAAGCTACTCGACCGCGGTCTCGCCCGGCTAAAGGAGATGCTCAATGACCTCGCCTGACATCGAGTCCGCACTCCGGGCGACGCTCTCACGGCCGATGACGTCGCACCAGCGCGTCGCGCTTGACGCGCGGTTTCGCGATCGGCTCGAGGCCTACACCCACAGTCGATTTCGAGTTCGCCGTCGCGGACTCGCGCTCGCCCTCGTCGCGGCATTCGTCGTTGCGCCGACAGTGTTTGCCGGTATTCGCCTGACCGAGTCGCCCAATGGTCTCTCCCCGGCCAGCGAGTTCCAGACGGAGATCGACGCAGCGGAGGCCGTGGTGCCGCTCCCGCCGGGCGCGACCTGGCCGCCCTATCTAGTTGCCGACAAGAGCGCGAGCTACTCCCGCGGTGGGGGCCGGACATGGGTCGAGTTCGTATCGTTCTGTTCGTGGGACTGGGCATGGCTCGCTTCGACCGCCTCAGGCGCTGCTGCGAGCGCACAAGCCGACCGCAATCAGATAGAGGCGGCGACTTCGTGGGAGTTCTACCAGGGGGAGTTCGCTACCGACAGCTTCCGCTACTCAATTGACCAAGTCATCGCAGCTGTTCGCGATGGCGATCGGTCGCAGGTTCAGCGGTTCGTTGTGCTGAACTGCGGCGCATAGCCGAGACGACGAGAACTCCGTCGCGGTTTTCCCTCGACCTACTCGATCGGGATTCGCTTGATCGTCTCGGGCACAGGTCGCCTGACTCCTGTCGGGCGCGCTCTAACAACCTGTTCCGGCAACGCCAGGGCCAAGCCGTGGGCATAGGCCGTAGGTGTGAGACGGGCTGACACGAATTCCCTCCCTGCAATGACGATCCGTTCGTAGATGGCGTGGAGCAGGTCTGCCCTGGCTTGGGGGACGTCGGCCTGCTGCCAGGTCTCCGCGAGCACGCGCAGCCATTGGACCGCACGATCCGCTGGCACCCCTACCTGCGCCGTCTCCTCGACCTCAGCCAGAGACGCCCGCAGCCTCTTCATTCGTTCGAGATGGGTCTCGTCGCTGATGCCGCCTCCCACGTGTTCGGATGTCGGGAGCCTCTGTCGTCACCGCCAGGCTCGATTGGTAGCGAAACGCGCCGACATCCGCAGCCACGCTCGAGGTGGGCGTTGGGGGCTCGGTCGCCTCCTAAAGGGGACTTGCGTTCGCCTCGTGCCCGCCATTGGTCAATCTTGGGCGCACCGGAGCCCGAGCCTAGGCTGAGGCTGTCCCGCTTGGTCGCCGGCGGCGTGACCGGCCCCGGGCGGGCATTGGTCGCCTGAACGCGACAGAAAGGGGTGGAGAGATGCGTCGTCTGCTCGCCCTTCTTGTGGGACTGTGCCTCTGCGTCCCGATCGTTACGGGCTTTCCGGCTTCCGTGGCGGGCGTCTCCTAGGGCTCCGGCTCCTTTCGCTGTTGCCACCGCTGCTGCCTCTGCGAACCTCTGCCAGTGCGCGTTAGTGCGTCCCGACGGGATTCGGTCGCTCAGACCCCGATCGCCTCGACCACGTCGCGCCAGGTCCGATCCTCCTGGCCTTCCAGCCGGCGGAGGTAGACCGTCGTCACCGCGAGCGAGCTGTGGTCGAGGAACGCGCTGACATCCTCGATCGACTCACCCGCATCGCGGCGCAGCTTCGCCGCGGTGTGGCGCAGGACGTGGATGCCTGTCGGTGCCAGACCAGCAGCCTGGAGGTACCGCCGGAAACGGGCGTAGAACGTCCCGCTCGTGACTCCCTCCGGTCGAGCAGCGGCCTGCCAGAGTGACTCGTCTGGGGCCATCGAAGCCAGCTCCTTGCTGGCGTCGGCGAGCGTGGCGCAGATGGCCTCGTAAGCGGGGTGCGGGAGTTCCCGCCGACCACGCTTGCCGCCCTTGCCCCGGTAGGCGTAGAAGCAGGTCTCGCCCTCGATGCTCAGGTCGCCCGCCCGCAGGCTGATCACCTCGGAACGCCGACGCCCGGTCAGGACGAGGGTCAATAGGATCGCCCGGTCGCGCCTTCCGGCGTGGGCGTCCGGCACCACCGCCAGCAGCCGCCGTACCTCATCGGCGCTGTATCCCCGGGCGACCGACTGGATCGTCCGAGGCCTCTCGATTGCGTCGCAGGGGTTCGCCGTCACCAGGCCCATCCGGATCAGGAAGCGGTAGAAGGAGGACAGGCACGCAATCCGGGCACCGACCGTTGTCGAGGATGGCGTCCGACCCGAGCGGCCGATGCCGTGGACCCAGGCCAGAACCTCGGCTGGCTTGACACGATCCGGAGTCAGGCTGCGTTCGGCGAAGAAGGGCCAGAGCATCCGGCCGTATGACTCGACGGTCCGCTTGGAGCCAGAGCGGTTGCCCTTCTCGATCAGGAAGGCGTACAGAGCCTGGTCCCAGGCGTAAGGGTCTCCGCTGGCTAGGGCGGGGAGGGGTTGAGCGGTCATGGCGGGTGCCTCGGGTGCGAGATGGTCGCCGACATGACTCACTGACTGCGGACGCCAGTCGGATAGGCGGGTCTCTAGTAGCGCATCAGAGTCATCACCGCGCCGACTCGATTGAACATCGCGATGCCGAACGGCATCGTCAGGATCAGCACGCACAGCACGTAAGCAACAGCCATCCAGATGGCACCGAACCAGAAGCCGACACAGATGAACCAGACGGCCCTCTTCCACATCGGACGCTGCTCGATGTTCGCGGCGGTCAGGAACCTGGTCCCATCGGCGGCGGTTTCGACCTGATACGTCTTGCTCCGGCTACGGAGGGTGAGGAACGCCGGGATGCGGTTGAACAGATAGAAGGCAAACGGCAGTCCCAGGACCGACAGGGCGAGTACGTAGGCGATTACGATCACGATAGCCGTCAGCCACCACCCGATGAGGACGAACCAGACTGCCCGGGCAAGAAAGCCTGGCCCCTGCCGCGGGGCGATGACCATCTGCGGCGCCTGGGCATTGACGTTGACAGGCGCGGTCGGCGGCGGGACGACAGCCGGCTCGGGTACCGCCTCTGTTGCGATAGGTGGCTCGGGTACTGCCTCTGCGACGGGTAGCTCGGGTTCCGCCTCTGCCCCGGCCTGGTTCGTGTCAGACATAGCTCCGAACCTCCCACTGCTTCAACTGGCGCCGCGGCTGTGGCAGCACAGTGCCCGACCGTAGAGCGCAGCAAGGATTCCGGCAGACTCTCCGGCCACTGCTTTTGGTCGATCTTAGGCTGGAGTTAGTGCCAGCCACGAGGATGAATACCCGCACCGCTCCGCTGAAGGCGAGGCGGGTACTGGATCAGGTCGAGTCCCGCCCGCCGGCCCGAGACTGGGACGGACGCGACCGTCGGCTACGCTTCGGGCGACGAGCATCGCGTGGGAGGATTGGCGTGATAACGGTGGCAAGCCGAGGCGTGGTCATCATCGCCTGGCTGCTGCTGATTGTGGGCCTCGGTGTCATTGCGCTCAACCCGGCAGTGCCGTCGTTCGGATTTGCACTCTTCTGGCTCGGCGTCATGGCCGCTGCCCGAGGCATTTCCATGCTCGTTACATGGGTCGCGGTGGCGGTCGATCTGTCGCTACTGCTGGTTTGCTTCTTCGGCATGGAGATTGGCGGACTCATTCTCGTGCCGAGCATCGTCGGGTTCGTGGTCGCGGACGCGCTGCCTCGCGAACGGGCCACCGCGAGGTAGCCCAGGCCGCAATGCCGGGCGACGCTCTTGAGTTGGAGGGCGTTGGCAATCCGGCACTACCACCCGACCGTGTCGATCCGAGATCGGGTAGGGTCAGCACCGACACCATACCGGGTGAAGGAGGGCTTGAGACTGTGGCGAGCGGGTCCGAAAAGGGGCAGGGGCCCTCCGAAGGAGCCGTTCCGTTCAGGCGAGACTATACGGCGGCTCGGGAGATGATCATTCGAGCCGGCCGATATGCCCGCCGAGCCCGCGACCTCAGTGTTGTCCTTGATTTCTCAGACGCGAGCATTGGAGTCGCGGAGGAGTTCGGCCTCGAATTGTGGGCGATGCTGCCCGGCGGGCTCTCGGACGACAAGGCGGAGGAGCTCAGGGGCCGTCTCATATTCGACCTGGGTGCTTATTTCGGCGAGACTCTCATAAGAAACCACGGCGGTCGATGGGGCTGGGCGACCATTGATGGCCGCAGGGTCTTCGCATTGCGTACCAACTCCGGAGTCATTGTCTTTCCCTTACGCAAAGCGAGGACGATCTTGCGGGGCGAGGAGCCCGGGACTCTGGTTGCGCTGTACCAGTTTCTCTCGCGGTAGCGCGCCCCGCCCGCTGGTGGGGCTCTCGCCCGGCTGTTCGGTGAGATCCTGCGGGTGCGCCTGAGCTCTGCCGATGTGGTCGCGCGGTATGGAGGCGAGGAGTTCGTCACGATCCTCGCGTGAGGCCGTGACCCAAGCGCGGCACGATGGCGAGTTAGTGCGGCGAGGTCAGGCCATGGACCGGGGCTCGATCTGCGACCCAGCCCGTGAGTGCACCCGGAACGCTGTGGCAACCGCGTACGATGTGCCCTCATGCGCGCCATCTTCTTTGACTGGGACGGGACGATCGTCGACTCGATGCCGGCGATCCTCCAGACCGAAGCCGCGATCTGCCGGCATTTCGGCCTGTCGTTCGATGAGTGGATCTTCAAACGGACGTTCTCCCCGAACTGGCGCCTGATGTACCGCTCGCTCGGGATTCCCGAGGATCGGATTCCGGAGGCGAACCGAATCTGGGCGACCACGTTTCATAGCGACGCGATGCGGTCGTTTCTCGGTGTCGAGGACGCACTTGCTCGACTGGCAGCGGCGGGCTACGCGCTCGGGATCGTGACGAGCGCCGACCGAGCCGAAATCGAGCCCGTGCTATCACGGCTCGGCCTCGACGAGCTACTGAGGGTGCGCGTCTTTGCCGACGACACTGAGGAAGGCAAACCCCACCCCCGACCACTGCAGCTGGCGCTGGAGTTGGCCGGCGTCGCTCAGCCGAAAGATGCCCTCTACGTGGGGGACGCGCTCGACGACATGCGGATGGCCTCCGCGGCCGGCGTTCCGGGGATAGGGATCGTCTCCATGGTAGGCACGGCCGACGATCTCCTCGCGGCTGGCGCGTCGGAGTCGGCCGGCTCGGTGGTCGAGTGGGTGGATCGGCTCCTGGCTGAGCCGACCTCCGAAGCCTAACCGAGGCAAACGGTTGTATGGCTGGCGGGTACGGGCTTGCGCGACCCACTCAGGTTCCCCGGAAGACGATGACCACGTAGTGCGGGATCGCGATGGACGAAGTTCCGGATGGGACCGATGCCGGAAGGAGCCAGATCGCGAAAGGCTATCGCCCAAGCGCGGCGATCAGCGCCTTCTTGGTACCTCGACGGGGCGCCGCGCGCACCTTGCCGCACGGTTAGCAGGGCGCCGCGGCCAGTGAGCGCGCCCCTCGTTGGCGGCGCTCGGAGTGCCGTTTACCTTCTCATCGCGTGCTAGCCCCAATCAAGCGACTCGGCGTCGGCCTCCGCCTTGCCCTCGGTGTGAATCCGAGCATCTCGAGGGGCGCCACAGAGCGCACAGTTGGGTCTACCGGCCGGGCCCATGGGTCCTGCGGGTACGCCCAACTGAAGCATGCTCCCGGTCCTCGGGTAGACGATGGGGACCGCGGGGCTGGGCTCGAAAACGTGGGGCTGATGCTTGTCGGGTGCCGATGTCTTGGATTCGTCCATGGGGGCGACCCTTTCGATCCTCGTCTTCGGGGAACTACCTAACCCGTATACGAGGCGATGGTATGCGCCGTACCGAGGCGAATTGAGAGGGTAAACCCGGCACGTCACCGCCCAGGACGACATTCACGATGCGCGGATCGTGGGCCCGTTCGATCGCATGCCTGCAGGATCTTCGAGTGGCCGCGCCCAACCGACCGATAGAATGCCGGCATGGTCGAGATCGACGCCTACGCCGCAGACTGCCGCGTGCACGGCCAGGTAGAGCTCGGCGAGGGTCGGTTGTCGGACCAGCTCAATCGGACTCCGGATCTTCTGATCCGCAATGCTCGACTTGAGGGCCTTGCCGACGGACATATGGTCGAGATATCAGAACTCACGATCGCGCGCGACGAGCTCTGCGCAGTCGTCGGCGGCGGGCCACGGGGCGACGTGGCACGTCGGCTGCACACCCGGACGACCCACGTCGAGGTCGAGGTCGGGCCGTACCACGTGGACGGAAGGGTGCATGGGACGCCGGCGTCCGAACCGCTCGGCGTGATACTGCGGCAGGTGGCGTGGGTGGCCCTGACCGAGGCGACCGTTAAGTACCACTGCGGCGCAGACGACGTCAGCGACGAGATGGCGACGCTGCTTGTCAACCGCCTCCTCGTGCGCTCCTTTCGAGCAATCAAAGAGGCGGGGCTTCCCTGGGAGACTCCGCGAGTGCCAAAGACGGCGGCGCCGGGTGCGATCGGCTCGACTGGAACGCCGCGCGAAGGGGCTCCCCCACAAGACCAGGCGGACCCTCCGGCGGCCGGGAAGCTGCCTGCGTAGTTGCCGGTCGCCGACTGAGGTCTGCGGCCCACGCCGGTTGGCCAGGCTCGACACAATGTTCGCATCGTCGCGACCTGACCGACCATTCCTGAGGTCGCTATCCTCGACTCTGTGAGCATCGTCGGTTTCCCGAACGCATGAACCCCTCCCAGTTTGCGGCGAAGTGGCGCGGCGTCACGACTGGCGAGCGCGCATCGGCCAGTCCCACTTCATCGACCTCGCCCGAATGCTCGGACAGCCGACTCCGAATGACGCCGACCCGACCGGCGAGTGGTACGCCTTCGAGAAGGGCGCCGGGAAGGCCGAGGGTGGCGACGGTTTCGCGGACGTCTGGATGCGCGACCACTTCGCCTGGGAGTACAAGGGCAAGCGCAAGGATCTGGCCGCAGCCTATTCACAACTCAACGGCTACCGCAAGGCTCTTGGCAACCCGCCGCTGCTGGTCGTGTGCGACCTCGCCCGCTTCGAGATCCACACCAACTTCACCAACACCGTGCCGCGGGTTTACCGCTTCACCCTCGACGATCTGGCGGCCGACCCTGGCGAACCGCTGCGTATCCTCCGCGCGGTCTTCACCGACCCAGAGAGCCTCCGTCCTACCCGTCTTCGCGAGGAACTGACCGAGCGCGCCGCGAAGGACTTCGCCGACCTGGCCACGGCCCTCCGCTCCCGCGGCCATCACCCGCACGCGGTGGCTCACTTCCTCGATCGTCTGCTATTCGCGATGTTTGCCGAGGATGCCGGCATCCTGCCCAAGAACCTGATCGATCGTCTGGCAAGTGCGACTAAGAGTGATGCGGCGGCCTTCTCTGCCGCCCTGCACGACCTGTTCGGCAAGATGGCCAAGGGTGGTGGACTCTTCGGTGTCGAGCGGATCGAGTGGTTCAACGGCGGCCTCTTCGATGACGCCGAGGTGATCTCTCTGGCGCCGGTGGAGATGGAGACGATCGGCCGGGTATCGAAGCTCGACTGGAGCCAGATCGAGCCCGCCATCTTCGGGACTTTGTTCGAGCGCGGCTTGGACCCCGACCAGCGTGCCCAGCTCGGCGCCCACTACACCGACCGAACTTCGATCCTACGGCTCGTCGAGCCTGTCCTGATGGAGCCGCTGCGTCGAGATTGGGCCGAGACTCAGGCCAAGATCACGCCGCTCGTTCTGGCCGGCCGCAAGGTGACCGCCCGAACACCTGCCGATCAGAACCCCGAGCGCCTCTTCCGCGGGTTCCTCGATCGTCTTCGCACCATAAGGGTGTTGGACCCCGCCTGCGGCAGCGGCAACTTCCTCTACATCTCGTTGCAGCTCCTCAAGGACCTCGAATACGAGGCCATCCAGTGGGGTTCGCTCGTACTCCGCATGCCCCAGGAGTTCCCCCAGGTCGGACCGCAGAACCTGCTCGGGATTGAAATCAACCCGTTCGCGGCCGAGCTGGCACGCGTCACCATCTGGATAGGTCAGATCCAGTGGATGCTCGCCCACGGCCTCGGCCACCCGCGCGAGCCTGTTCTGCAGCGGCTCGACAACATCCGAGAGCAAGACGCCCTGCTCGATCTGTCGGACCCGAGTAAGCCGCAGGAGGCCCAGTGGCCGGACGCGGACGTGGTGGTGGGCAACCCGCCGTTCCTGGGCGCCAAGCTGCTGAGGGCGAAACTCGGCGACCAGTACGTCGAAAAGCTCTACTCG
>Ga0182027_10016629_pt1 | contig 10039 bp, 8 predicted proteins | sample 712E1DmetaG_FD_121300 | JGI IMG/M metagenome (GOLD analysis project Ga0182027, IMG submission 121300) | Permafrost microbial communities from Stordalen Mire, Sweden - 712E1D metaG (Illumina Assembly) | ecosystem: Environmental > Terrestrial > Soil > Wetlands > Permafrost | place: Sweden... | reverse complement strand
GCTGAACCAAATAATCATCGGTGCCCAAGTACCAAATATGCATGAGTATGACCATGGAGCCGAAGAAACGGCTATCTTAGGTTACAACGAAAAAGTATCCATCTAGCAGCTGAGGTGGGGGATAATAACACCAAAGTGCTTCTGGAATCAATCCCTGAAGGAAGAAGAGGATCACATCGACTGGATCGAAGCTCAACTAGATCAGATCAAACAAATGGGTGTTGAGAACTATCTGGCGGAGTAGATCTACTGAGTGGTTCTTTAGGCTTGGGGAATTCTTTCATGGAAAACTCTGTCTGCGTACCTGATCGGCGTCGGCAGACCGGCAATGTTTCGAAAATAAAAGGAGTAAGTCAATGGCCACGTACTATAAAGTGTTTGGCAATCTGAAGCGGCCGGATGGCATGTCATTCGAAGATTTCAAGAAGTGGTGGCTGGAGGTGCATGTCCTGTGCGTGAAGAAATGGCCAGGCATGGTTGCATATGACCTCAACTTCGCCCTCAACGAAAACGAACCATTTGATGGCGTAGTGGTCGTCTGGTTCGACAATAAGGAAGCTGTGCTGAAGGTCTTCCAGATTCCTGAAGGCGGCCGCGCTCATCGGCGCCATCGGAGTTGTCGGCGCGTTTACCTTCAACGCCTTCACGTTTCTTCCGCTGTTGATCGCTCTATTGCTTGCTCTTCCCAGCACCCCTGCCCCGTCGCGTCCCAAGACTGCCACTATCCACGACGATATCCGCGAGGGCTTGAAATTCGTCTGGACGAACCCGGGCACGCGGCGCCTGACAATCATGGGCCTGATCTTCATGTTTCTAGCTGCGCCCTTGCAGGGGCTGCTGCCCGTGTTCGCACAGAATGTGCTGAAAGGCGGCCCGACGCTATTCGGCCTTATGCTTTCAGCAATCGGTCTGGGTTCGATCCTAGGAGCATTCCTGCTCGCCTGCATTCCATCTTATTATCCCCGTCATCACCTCATTCCTTTGGCTATGTGTGCCTTTGCCGTTGTCGGGTTGCTGTTCAGCTATTCCACGACACCCGTCCTGAGCCTCATTATACTGGTGGCCAACGGCACATTCTGGTTTCTGATTCTGAATCCGAGCAACACCGCTAATCAACTCCTCGCCACGGATGCAAACCGTGGCCGTGTCCTGTCGATTATGCTTCTGGCCCAACAAGGGGGCATGCCGCTTGGACACCTATTCGCGGGCCTTTTAACCCACTATATGTCCCCACCGTGGGTGCTGAGCATTATGCTCGGCACACTCCTGGTGGTAACATCTGTGTTTTTCCTTCTACGTGAGCCGGCAATCGATAGCAGATCTCACCAGAAATTGGGCAAGTTTACCCTTAGGGACGCCATTTGGGAGGCAGTTACTGCTCACTCCCACCACCCCGCCTATCCGGCCGAGATTGCTGTTTCATCGGAACGGGAAAAGAAGCCTGGTTAGTGCGCTTTGTTTGCAACGTATCCTAATGAGATGGGTACATCAATATTCACCTGAAATAGCAAAGAAGATAAGAAGGCATTCAAGACCAACAAATGATTTATGGAGGGTTGATGAAACCTATATAAAAGTAAAAGGTGAATGGAAATATCTTTACAGAGCAGTTGATTCAGATGGAGACACAATCGATTTCATGCTAAGTACTAAACGAGATAGAAAAGATCCATCAAAAGAAAATCCTATTCAGGTAATTAATGACTTGATCAGACTCATCAACCCCACCGATCACATTGGAGTTATTTATGTTTTCATGTCAAATGATCCTGGAGGGGTAGACGAAAACGCTAAAAAAGGAGAGTATATCCTGCACTTTGAACAGCTCTGGGAAAAAGGCATCAGCGTTGGAACAGGCCAAACATCAGTAAAAGGAATCCATCTGATGCTCAGAGATATGATAATTAGAGAAAAAGCAAAGCCCAGTTTTATAGTGAGCCACAGAATTTCCTTAGATGAGGTCCCTGATGCCTATAGAAAATTTGATCAACGGACGAATGGTTATACAAAAGTAATAATCAAACCGCAAAACTGAGCTTTTTTAATTCGTTTCACTCCAATTGAGACATTTTTGATTCATAATTATAATGAAAGTTCTGGCGCAAAAACATTGAGTATGAGGGTTGCAGCTTCTTTGGTCGGGAATCCAAACAAAGATGGAATAGTACAATCTGCAGATAGTACCTCTACTGATATCGAATTATACCTGGAAACTCACTCTGATACGCCAGTATATTGGGATGAAACTAGTGATAATCCTGATTTTTTACAATCTATTTATAAGATCGGAAATGAAAAAGGAAGAGGCAGAGGCACTAAAGATTTAAAATATAGGCAAGGAGGAAACTGGAAAACAATAGGACAGTCTACAGGAGAAGCGCCATTAACAAAAGGGATGACAGTAAAAACTGGGCAGCAAACAAGAATAATTGAGGTACATGAAAGAATTCCGATCCTTCCGCAGGATTACATAGACAAATTGAATATTACTCTCTCTAACAATCACGGGCTGTTTTTAGATGAAATAATTTATGAAGTAATTAAAATTAAGGACAAAATGGATAATTTATATGGATGTGTTTCCATGCAATTGGGGGAACCTGTCAATGAGTTTGTAGGTAGGAAAAAAGGGTATTTTATTGTTTTAGCAATAGCAGGGATGGTATTGGAGGATGTGTTTCGAAAGAATGGGATACCTACAAAGGATGCAATTGATGTGTGTAAAAAATATTATGACAAAACTGTGTTAGAGGATCCTACCATTCCATATTCAGATAAAGCATTGCAGAATATATACCAGTGGACTGTACGAAATCCATCAAGATTCGAAAGAGTTATAAAAGTTTATGGATCTACTGGATTAGCAAATGGACAATATGAAACATATGGCTGGATTACGAAAGAATCTATTTATTATGATGAGGGGAAGTTAAAGGATGAAATGGAACGTATCGGTTTCAATTACGAAAGAGTAAAAGAAGATTGGAAAAAAGAGATAATTGGGCCTGAGATGCAGAAAGATAAAGATACCAGGGAAATAAAAATAAAATCATATGCAAGTCCCACAACAATCAACGGTAAAAGAGTTCGGGGGATAAGGATAAAGATTGCGACCTTAGCTGAAAAATTAAGTATGAGTGAGCCAATTTTTAAGATTCTAGAAACATCAACTGACGCAAATTCCAATGAAATGGATTTAAAAGAAAAATGTGACACATTTTTATTCGAAAATCCAAAATATAAATTAGTAACATATACAGATGACGAAGTTGCTTTAGGATTAATCAGGGAAAATGATCAGATAGAATTATTCCATGGAAGGGAATATATAGTCCAAATGATGAAGCAGTGCAGGCGAGATTGTTTAACAATTGAATAAAGACTAATAAATATGTGTTAATATAAAAAGCAAACTTAATTTATTTTTTTTACTGTCCATATAAGCTTAAAATGAAATACTTTTGTTTTGTAAGAAGGCAAGAATCTAATAGTCAATACTACCCTAATTCGACCTTAATCCACATAAAATGGATCTCTAAATCGAGATCAGATGGCATAATAGTCTCTAATACTACCTAAATTGAGATATGAGGAAAAATAATACACATTTAAATTTCCATCTAAAATTAAACATTATAAAAAATATAAAATAGTAAAGAACAACTAATATTTCATTAAATTTTATTTCTTATGCTAAATCATCACAATTAGATAATAATGGGCACTGATATCATTTGTGTGGTAGTATCAGGGTAATATTAAGGTAGAATTCGGGTAGAATTAAGGTAGTATAGGGTAGAATTGAAAGTATTAAAGTTATCCATATATTGTTGTATAATCCCATGTAATGAACTAAATTAAATTTCATTAATCTGGTTTTGTAGAGTAGATCACTTACTCCGGAGTAGGTTACTTATTGACACCTACTCTACTAAATCATTATCATTAAACATTGTAGAGTAGGTAGAGTACGTAGTTTTCATGTTTTGTAAAATCGAGAATAAAAAATTAGTTTTTGTTTTGAATCCTGAAATACAAACTTTTTTCCACAAAAATTATTGTGTCTCTAATTTCACCTATTCTACCTACTCCGAACAAAAAAAAGCAAGCACACAAATGATAAAGGCACAGAAAATAGATAGATTATATTATTATTTAGTTATTAGTTAGTTCTTAGTTAGTTTGTAGTTATTGTTTTTCTCTCCCATTGTGCTTATGTTGCTCATTTTTTTATTCCAGTTCCAAAATTTTCCCAGTTTAAATTTCTTCCATCGAGATTATCTCCATAACCAACCATTTCAATATCAAAATGTTATCAATTACCATTACTATTATCCATTGATGACAAATTATAAATATTCCTAAATCGTATATAGCAGCGTAGTTTCTTGAAAATTAATGGGTTAATAGATAGGACAATATGAAAGGTGGTAAAACAAGATTTCAACAGAAATTTACAGAAGATATGTTCCTGAATGCTCTATCAATTGACAGTATCAAGTCAACTGCAACTATTATGAGTTTAGTAGGATGCAGCAGATCCACTGCTAAAAACATGCTTAATAAGCTTGTAAATGAAGGTAAAGTAAAGAAAATAGAAATTGAAGGCGACGGTTACGGGTGGCAGAAAGTGAAAGGTGATCAAAATGAGTTTTATTGACAACAAGAAACAAGAGAGCGATCCAAAAATTTCGTTAAAATTAAAGCCGGAATTAACAGAAGAGTATCTCCAAAATCGTCCGTACAAGTTGGAAATAGATTCTATAGAGCTTTGGAAAGTCGTAAGTGTACTCAGTGGAGATTGTGACCTACCAATCGAGCAACAATCTTTTTCATGCACTCCTGTACTTTTTGATAAAGAAGGCGAACATAGATATTTAAATTTATGCGAAAAAGCAATGCAAGAGCAAGGAGTTGCGTTTGATCAACAACTTGGTATTATTCATAAATTGGATTGCACTATAGTCAATGAAGATGGCAATACAGAAGTAAAACCTTTGTTTTTGCTGATCGATTCAAAAATTGGTCATGGAAATAAATTGTAGACATTTAACTGAAGAGTTGTTAAATAATTTGTTATAAATTCTATCGGTCTTGTTCTAAAAGAATTGGGGGGGAAATCAAAATCTCCCTTACTCATTTAGTATTTTAGTATAATTTCCATGATTATGAAATCCAAATTCATTTTATTAACTTAGGCGATTCAGCTGTTCTTGAATGTAAAAAAGGTAAATTTGCGAGCTGCCGATTAAGGGGGTACATACAGCTCGGTCACATATCTCATTTGAAATACGGGGAAATTTATCAATCATAATTTAATTTAATATATGCTATTATGAATATAATCTACTAACCTAAACTAATCAGGATTAACATTAAGTGATCCTGGTCGCATGAATTATAACAGCCAGAAGCTTTTCCGCGTCAGCCAATAAATGACTTAATCTAAGGCCATATAACAGGCGTATATTTAATCCTAAGTGAAATATACCCTAACTCACCCAAGAAAATGCCTTAAATCGCCCCACAATCTATCATTTTTGCTATATATTTATCATAAGTCACGGCTTATCAGGTTTTTTCCTACAATTCATTACTTAATTTATATCATTTTAAAGTAACAAAAGTATATGAAAAATATCTTAAAGGTGGTTACCGTGCCAGAGCAGTAAAATCATGGGGATTGGTTTTGCCGAAAAATGACTTAATCTGGGGCCACGAGTGAGACTTTTAATAAAAGTTCATAATAATTTCCTTGCCTTCGTTAAAAAATGGCTCAAAGTGCCTAAGAATTGTTCATATTTGATTTGACGTTTATAAATACAGCTTGCATGCAGAACAAAACTAACTAAATATTAAATACAAGATCTACTTATATCAATTCTAAGGAATAAAAAACGGTGAATCTATGGCTCGCCCATCAAGGCTAACACCTGAACTATAACAGAGAATCGGTAATAATATTGCGCTAGGTTTGACTTATAGGTTGGCTGCCGAGTCGGCTGGTCTGACCTATAAAACGTTCAATTCTTGGATGAACGAAGGAAAAAATTCAACATCAGGAAAGTATTATCAGTTTCATAATCATATTAAAAAACGCAATGCTGATGCTGCTAAAAAACTTTTGAAACGCCTAAAAACTGCTGTAGATGCTGGAAATTGCCAAGTTTGCATGTGGATTTTGGAGCGAAGGTTTTCGGAAGACTTTGGTCGCCGTGTGTACAGAAAAACGAATATTGTTTCAGAAAATCTGACTCAGAATGTGATTGTTGATATAGCAATCAATGATGCAGATGACATTAGAGCACAAATTCTAGAAAAGTTTGATTTGGGTAAAAAAAATAATGAATCTTTAACTAGCTAATATTTTTCATCCTAACTTGATTTATCTTTAATAGAAAATATTTCACTACTCATTTTTCCCTGTTTCTATAAATATAGTCGGACTTACCAAAATCGCCACCAAGGTTTCTTAGATCCTGGTGCTTCAATGGACTTCTGGTTTATGAGCGTTTGAACCTGCAGGAAGTAGTTATTATATGTGGTCTTAAGGTCATCTTTATCTCTCTCTGCCTTTTCAAGCTCTTTCTTTAATGTCTCATTATGGTCATATAAATCTTCGGCTTTTGCCTGCAGGCGTGAGAACTCAGCGATATCCGGAGCTACCTTTAACTGTTCCTCCAAGCTCTTTATCTGGCCAGTGTATTCCTCTTTACTACGCTTTACTTCATCTTTACTACTGTTTACTTCTTCTTGTAAGGCCTGTATTTCTACCTTACTACAGTTTACTTCCTTTTGCAGGTTTTGTATTTCTCTTTCCTTCTGCTGTAGTAAGATATTAAGCTCAGAATCCTCTTGATCTTGATTACGTAGTAGTAAAATAAGACCTTCAATAATACACTCTGTATTACTTGTGTATTTCTCTTCCTTTATCGCTGCCTGGACTTCCTCATAAAGCTCTGTGGGGATCTTTGCACTTATCGAGGATTTCATAGAGTTGTAGTAAAGTCTTACTAAATTATAGTCTTTTTTACTTTGATGTAGTAAGGGTACATAGCTATATATCAACGCATTATCTGGAGACTTCCTAAATCAGTGCAAGAAACGGTTTATTCACCTAGAAATGTACACATCAATATACTCATAATATCTAATTTTATATTATTTTGTGTATTATTTTCTTTTGTTACCATGAAAAATAAGACAAGTGAATTGGGTACATAGCCATCATTTCTTATTTTAATTGTCAATATAAGATAAAAATAAACTAGTTAATTACCTGATTTTTAGGAGGTCTATTGAATTATCTAACCCCTTATTTTACTAATAGTAATTAATGTAATGATTCATTCCATAGATTATCAATATAGTACTGCGGAAATGAAATATGCCTAGAATTCAGAATGTAGATTTGTTAAACTTCTGTATAATTAGACAGCATTCGCCTTGACTGAAGCTGATGTGGGAATGAATCCCATTGCTGCAGTTGGATTAGTAAGTGTGCAATTGCAGAATAACAACAATTATTGCTGTCACTAGGGAGACAAATCCATTCTGTTGTACCTAACTATTCAATAGTTGCACATGTAAAATGCACATCTTCTAAATATCCCTCAGCATGTTCTCAAAGGTAGCGTTCTTCAATGTATGTTGGGCTCAAAATAGCATAAAATTAGTTGTTCTTATGAGGAATAATACTAGCAGATAGCTCAATTTTAGAAGAAAGATTTGTTAAAGCTCAAATATAATTTAAAAAATATTCATCTATCAGTTTTAAAAACCCATAAATACTAGTAATTGGTAATTTATAATATGTAAGTTATTACTGACTAATAGATAAATAGTAAAAAAAATATATATGTGGGGGATATAGAATGAAATATTTTAAATGTGTCTAGGAGACTATTCTATTTTTTCCCTTTCCAACAATGTAATAATTCAATTTGATATAATTCTTTAGATTGTATAGTATTTTTTCCACAAAATCGCATTGTGTTGGCACAATATATATTGGAAAGGAAATCAAAATCAAAATGCACAAGATGAATTTTAGCACTGTGAGAAAAAGAGGAGTATATATCCGAATTAAAAAAAATAAATTTTATGATTCTGTAATATTTAGGTAATAGCGTATAAACTTAGAAACAATAATCAGATTTTGTATAGTCAGATATAATACAATCAATCCAAGTGCCTGCTTGATATAATGGGATTATCATGATAGAAAAAAAACTCATTGAATCCGGAAATATGAAAATGGAATGGGCAAGAAATCATATGCCAGTACTTGCAATTGTAAGGGAGAAATTTGAGAAAGAGAAACCCCTTAAAGGGTTGAAGGTGGGGATGGCCCTTCACGTAGAAGCAAAAACTGGAGTACTTGTAGAAACCCTAGCTTCAGGCGGCGCAAAGGTATGCATTACTGGCTGTAATCCTCTGAGTACCCAGAATGATGTTGCTAAAGCCCTGGATACCCGTGAACACATAAACTGTTTTGCAAAATATGATTGCAGCAACAGTGAGTATTACGAAGCTATCGACAGAGTCATTGACTTTAAACCGAACATCACAATCGATGATGGAGCAGATCTTATATTTAAGCTCCACAAAGAAAGGATCGACCTACTTCCGGATATCCTCGGAGGTTGCGAGGAAACAACCACGGGAGTTCATCGGCTTCATGCCATGGAAAAAGAAGGAGCCTTGAAAATGCCTGTAATTGCAGTAAATGATGCCATGACTAAATACCTTTTTGACAACCGCTATGGAACAGGACAATCAGCTTGGGATGGAATTAACAGAACCACTAATCTCCTGGTTGCAGGCAAAAACGTTGTTGTCGCAGGTTATGGTTGGTGCGGACGCGGGGTTGCAATGCGAGCTGCAGGCCTCGGAGCAAGTGTAATAGTTACTGAAGTAGACTCTATTAGAGCCTTAGAAGCCAGAATGGATGGATACAGCGTCATGAAAATGGTAGAAGCTGCAAAGTTAGGGGATATCTTTGTTACTACCACCGGAAACCGCGATATCCTTACAGCTGAACATTTCCAGGTCATGAAGGATGGAGCAATTCTTGCGAACTCTGGACACTTCAATGTGGAAATAGATATGGAAGCCCTCTCTTCTCTTGCAAAGTCAGTTCGAACCGTCAGGCAAAATATTAGGGAATATAATGTCAATAACCGACATATCAATGTTATAGCTGAAGGAAGACTAGTAAATTTGGCTGCCGGTGATGGACACCCTGCCGAGGTCATGGATATGAGCTTTACCAATCAAGCTCTTTGTGTACGCTATATTGCCGAAAACAAACTTAAAAACGGAGTACACAAAGTGCCTCATGTGCTAGATACATATGTGGCAAAGATGAAACTTGAATCCATGGGCATAAGTATTGATGAACTTACGTCGGTGCAAGCGTGTTATATGAGTGGCTGGGAGTGCGGAACATAATCTAAAAATAAAAGAGTATAAAAATTTTAGTAACTATTTGGCACATTCCATGCAATAAATACTAAGTATATTTTTATCTATAGAAACATGAAAATCTCTAAAGCACTTCAATTCTAAAATAAAAGTGATATCAATAGCTCTTAATCAGAGACAGCATATATATAAAAAATAGCAACATCTTCCTTTTGGAAGACTAAATTGTTATAAATGGAGTAAAATGAGATTTCAAAATACTCTATTAAAAAAATTAGAATTGAATTTGAAGAAAGTTGATACAATGATTCGGAATATTAAAGTGGAAGAACTATTGCAAAGCCCGATTGAGAAACAACAAATAGAGATTGTAGAACGCAAGGGAGTGGGGCATCCTGACAGCTTAGCGGATGGATTGGCAGAAGCTGTAAGCCGGGCACTATGCCAGGAATACATCAGCAAATGTGGAGCTGTACTCCATCATAACACTGACGAAACGCAAATTGTAGCTGGTCGATCACACCCTAAATTTGGGGGTGGGGAAGTACTGCAGCCAATATATATTCTACTGGTGGGCAGAGCCACGAAAGAGTTCGGAGGTGTCGAACTTGCT
>Ga0182027_10016627_pt1 | contig 10040 bp, 7 predicted proteins | sample 712E1DmetaG_FD_121300 | JGI IMG/M metagenome (GOLD analysis project Ga0182027, IMG submission 121300) | Permafrost microbial communities from Stordalen Mire, Sweden - 712E1D metaG (Illumina Assembly) | ecosystem: Environmental > Terrestrial > Soil > Wetlands > Permafrost | place: Sweden... | reverse complement strand
GTGGCCGGCAGAAGCCCGGCCACTTTTTCCAGGAATTGATAACTGGGAAAAAGAACCAGGGCGTTGCCGGGCTGGGCATCGGACATCTCCGCAATCCACCGGGCGATGGGAGCGAAATTCTTTTCGCGATGGGCGAAGGCGGTGCCCACCTGCGGCAAAATCAGGATCTTCCGGTTCTCGCGCGGGAACGGCGGAGGCAGCGAAATGGCGCGCGTCCGCTCCGCCTCCAATCCCAGCGTCCGCCGGATGACTTCCACCGGGGAAAGCGTCGCGGAGAGAAGCGTGGTCGAAGCCGCCGCGCGAAAAACCGGCGCGAGCGGGCGCGCCGGATCCAAACAGACAATGGCCAGGCGCGCCCCGGCGGCCCGATGCTCCACCACGCAGGTGAAACCGGGGCCAAACAGGTTGAGCACGGCCATAAAGCGCCGCCAGGCGAAATGAACATCAACAATAGGATCATCCGGCAGCGCCACCTTCGCCTCCCGCTTCCAAGCCAGGTATCGGACGAAGTCCGGCTCCCATTCCTGCCACAGCGCGCCCAAGGGGGCGGCGGGCGGGTCTATTTCCGAAAACGGGCCGGGCAGGGCGGCGGCGGCCGTTTCGGCCAGCAGATCGAGGACGCGCCCGAGGGTTCGGGAAAGGCTGTCGAACAATTCGCCGTTTTGCAGCAGGAGACTGTCCTGGACGGCGCGGAATTCCACCTCCAAAAGTTCGGGTGAAAATATCTGGCGCGCGCGGTCGGGCAAATTGTGCGCTTCGTCCACCAGCAGCACCGGCTCGTCCTCCGGCTCCAGGCGGCGCAAGGCCACACCCGGCTCGAAGACGTAATTGTAATCCGCCACGATGGCGTCGGCGCGGGCCGCCAGCTCGAGCTGCGCCTCGAACGGGCAGACCTCCTCCTTTTTCGCCTCCGCAAAAACGGCGTCGGGGTCAAAATGGAAATGGCCCCGGCCCAGGCGGCCCAGGAGGTTCGACCGTTCCATCTTTTCCGGATAATCCCTCGCGTAGGGGCAAAAATCTTCATGACAGAGCACTCGGCCGTTGGCGCACATTTTTTCCTTGGCGCGAATCTGCAGGCTGCGAAAGGCGCCGTCCGGGTTCATGGCGCGCAGGGCGGAAACGGCCATGGTTTGCTGCAAGGTTTTGGAAGTCAGGAAGAAAACCTGCCGTCCGGAGGCCAGTCCGTGGGCCAGGGCCGGATGCAGACTGGCGGCGGTTTTGCCCGAACCGGTGGGGGCCTCCGCGATCAGGTTTTCCCCCGCCTCCACCGCCCGCCGCACCGCCTCCATCATGATTTTTTGGCCGGGCCGGGGCGTGGCGTGGGGAAAGGGCAGGCTGGCGGCGGCGGCGGCCTTTAGGCGGCGGCTTTCCGCCTCCGCCTGCCCGATCGCCAGGAGTTGCCGCAACCGCCGTTCCAGGGCACGCTCCTGTTCCGCCGGCTCATAAGCGGCGGGGATAACCGATTCATCCCCGCTGGCCAAGTCCACGTAAATGAGCCGGCCGCAGACGGGGGAATGGCCAAGACGGCGCCACAGATCGCAGTAAGAAAGGAGCTGGCGTTGATGGCGCGCGAAGGCCGCGCCAGCCCGCCGTGTTTCCTGGCCCGGCAGATGGGCGGATTTGAACTCTTCGATCAGCCACGCGCCGGAGGTCTCTTGCACGCAGCCGTCCAGGCGGCCGGTGATCACAGCGGTCCAGCCATCCACCGGGACGGTGGCCTGGAGGTGGACCTCGCTGCGATAGCCCGGCTGGGCCGCGCAGCGCTCCCGCAAAACGCGGCTGTGCAATTCCGCGCCCAGACCCAAACGATGCCAGCCTTCCCCGCGCTCGAAGCCGATCCGGCCAAAGCCCTCCTCCCCGGCCAGTTCGCGCACGGAAACCTCCAGTGTTTTGCTTGCTTCGTCGAATTTCAAACTGGTAAAGTCTAGCACAATGGGACCGCGCCAAAGAATTTCTTTGCGCGTCGCAATTTTTTTATGCCGGAATCGGTTTTTCAACACACGCATCGCGTGGTTTATGCGGAATGCACGGTGGGCAACCACGTTTATTACTCGCGCTACCTGGACATGCTCGAAGGGGCGCGCGGGGAGTTCTTGCGGCAGCTCGGCTGCTCCGCCTGGCAATGGCAGGAGGCGGGCGTGGCGTTCCCGGTGATTGGCCTGGAAATCTCCTACAAAGCCCCGGCGCGCTACGACGACTTGCTGACGATGGAACTCTGGGTCGCGGAAATGGGCGGGGTGCGGCTCAACGTCGGCTTCCGCATCCGGAACGCCAACGGCGCGTTGCTGGCCGAAGGAGTCACGCGGCATATCTGCGCAACGACGGAGGAAAAGCCCAAACGCCTGCCCCCGGAATTGATCGAAAAGCTGCGGCCGTTCCTGCGCAATGGTGAATAATGAATTTTGATAATGATGGGAGTGCAAAAGGAGTCTGCCTTCGTGTTTTCTGTTCTCTTGGGCGGTTGCCACCCCTCACGGCGCCACGCCGGACGCCGCCAGTTTCTGGAGGATGCTGCGTATTCGACCGGCTCGCCGACGGCGTTTTCCCGTTCAGGCTGGTTCTACCGCCTCGACGATTTCGGTGAATTTGCCATCAGTCGGCATGACGAAGAGACACTTGCCGCCGCTTCGCGACTGCCAGACTTTACCGACAGCACGCTTTTCCTCCGCATCGGGGTCTTCATAAAGATGCTTTCCTTTGTACTCCACCGCCAGGGTGCGGCCGTCCGTCAATTGGCAGACGAAATCGGGGTAAAACCAATCTGTCGAGGTCTGCAACCGAAATGAGGTGGGTTTGCGTGGAAGATTCCTCACCCAGAACTTCACCTGGGGCAAATCGTCGAGAAATTGCGCGCATTGAAATTCCTCCTTCAATTCGCCGCCCGGTGTCGTCTCCGGCAACTCGCCTGGTTTCGGTCCGAAATAGTGATTCTTAAAGTGGAACCCCCCTTGATAAAGCCAACTTGGCTCGTAGGTGATGTTCTTGAAATTGATCGCAAATTCGTCGCTGACCGCGAGCGGCGCATCTGGCAATAGGAATGCCTGGTACGCCGTTTTGCGCTCGCTCTGGCGGTGTTGCTTGATGCGTTCCTCGACCTGGTCGCGCAACCGGTGGCGGTCGAGTGCCAGGACGCTGACGTCGGCGATGCCGAATTTTGCCATCAGGCCGCGGATGACTTTTCGCAGAAATTCGGCCGATTCGCCCATCGGAATGTCCTGGTGGTCAATTTCCTTGTCGAGCCAGGCCACTAAAGCATCCTGCGACCAATCGCCTGCACCCCCGAGCGCCAGCACTTGCTGATGAAGTGTTGCCACGAAATCCGCCCCTGGCGCGTCGTGCATCACTTGCGTTTCCACTTCGCCCTTGGCGCCCACGTCCACCAACCCGGCTTTGCCGGCGGGCCGCTTCAGGGGGTTATAGTCTGCTGAAAGCGCAGCGTCTTTCGCGCTCAATTTCCAAGGATGCTCGAGCAAAAACGTGCTCTCGAACTCCAACAATTGTCCGTTCTCCCGCACGGCCAGCAGGGGAACGATGAAATCAATTTGCCGCTCATAGGGCGACGGTGGCCGCGTTTTCCCGCTGCCGCCAAAGGCTCTCTCCGCCTCCCGGACCAGCATGACTGCTTCCTCCACCTTCGCCTTTGCTTCCGGCGTTTTCAGGCAACTGGTTAATCTGTCCGTCTCCTCCTTGTCGAGAGGGACGACCACCGTGATTTCGCCTTTGGCCGCGTCCACGCGCGCTTTGCCGGCGAGCGCGAACACTTGCGCTTGCGCGACATCGGCGTCAATTTCGGCTGGCGGCACCAGCACGGTCCTGGGTTGTGCGCCGATTGGCAGCGCTCCTTGTGAAACCGGAATGATAATCCTCTCCGCCTCCGCTCTCGTGAAACCGTTGCTTTCCAGCGCCTCTCTCAACTCATTCAGAACTTCCGGCAAGGAGTCTGAAACGGAAAAAGCATAGGCGCAATTCAGGTAAGGATTCTGCTTTGCCTGCGCGTTCGGCAATCGAAGAATGCGCCCGACAATTTGCTCAATCGCCGTGGCGGAGCGTGTCTCCTTCAAGCTGCAAAGCACATACGCGAAGGGACAATCCCAGCCCTCGCGCAGTTTTTGCACCGTGATGATGAAACGAACCGCCGGTTCTTTGGGCGATTTGATCTCCTCGGCGCCGGGCAATTCGTCCTTAACGCCGACGGAAATTTTTACATGCTCCTTCGGGATGCCAAACTCGTTCACCAATCGCTCACGCAACGCCTCGCAGGCATCCACGCGCTCGGCTTGAATGAGCATAATTGGGCGCAAATACTCGCCTGTCTGTTGCGCCTCGACGATGGCGATTTTTTCCAGGCCGCCGCGCAACGTTATGGCTTCGCCCAGCAATTGATCCCTTTGGCTTGGATGCCGGGTGATGACACGCAACGGCAATTTCACCATGTCCGCCGCTTTCAATTCCGCCGCCGAAACATGATGCAACACATTGGATGGGGCCGCGCCGGTTCTCGCCGGCGTGGCCGTGAACTCCACGATGCACGACGGCAAGACATGGCCAAGCGTGGCGAAAGACAGATCGGTTCGCGCATTATGCGCCTCGTCCACGATCACGATGGGGCGGCGCAACCGCAGCATGTTGACCAGGGATGGTTTTGGCTTTCCATCCGCGCCGGGCAACAAGTCCGCCAGCCTGTCGGCGGGCACGTTCAGCAGATGTTCCGAAAAACTTCCGTTCTGGTCATACACTTTCCGTCCGGTGGTGTCTTCCACGCGGAAAGCCTGAATCGTGGACACAATGACGACCGTTTGCCCTTCCACTGTCGCCCGCGAAAGGCGCAACGCTTCTTCAATCGTCACGACTTCCACCGCGCCACACGACAGTTCCAGGGCGCGCCGGTAGGGATGACGCGGATCGCGCAGCGCGTCGGCGGTTTGGTCAAGAATCGTGTTGCTCGGCACGAGCCATAGCACGACGGCCCGCTCCGCGCGCAACAGTTCGGTCATGACGATTCCCGCCGCGTAACACGCAAGCAAAGTCTTGCCGCCTCCCGTTGGGACGCGCAAACACATGTACGGCATTCCGTGCGCCAGCCCGATTGCCGGGACAGGAATGTAAGGCTGGGGAGGCTGGTTGTTTTTGAAAAGGATGCTCTGAAACGCCGCTTCCGGGTGCCCATCCTTGGAGCACTGGCGAAAGAATTCCCGCAGCGATTCCAACACGCGCGACTGGTATGGTTTGGGCGTGATCATTCGTCCTCGGGACTGTTCAATACGGTCGCCGCCATGATCGCGCCATGTTCGGTGAAGGCATAGGGTAGATACTTCGCATGCCTTCCGGGTTCTAAGATCACAATTTGTGATCTTAAAGCGGCACGACCATCGCTGGACACGTTGCCGGCATCTTTAAGCGCGGAAAACTCTTCGGCGGTGAGCTGAAAGATGAAATCTTCTGGAAATCGTTCCACATTGCGCTTGACCCCCTGATTCAGGACGCGTGTCTCCACGCCATACAAATCGGCCAGATCAGGCGCGAGGATCACGCGCTGTTCCCGAATCGTCAGGATCAGGGTTTCAATTGGTTTCTTTGGCTTCATGTCTTCTCGTCGCTTCAACGTTCAAGGTCACAATTTGTGACCTTAAAGCCAGCCATGCGCGCATTGCGGGAACTGGTCACAAATTGTGACCAGTCTGACGTATCATGTTCTATTTCAGACACCTCCAAACTTGAAGTCGCAATTTGCGACTGCAAGACGGCGAACCCGGCGGCAGTCATTATCGCATTCATGACACTTTGATTTCGTAGGGCGTTTGCCGGACAACGATCCGCTCGGCCTGCAAGCGGTCCCGCCCCAGGAGACACCCGGCGCAGTAAATGACTTTCTGCCCGTCAAACTTGGGCAACTGCGCCAGAACGGCGCGCGTCAAGATGTTGCCGCCGTTCGCGCTCTTGTCCCCCAGGATTCCGTTGAACAAAAGGTAAATCGCGATGCCCCGGCACTCGCCAATTTTTGGCGAATTGGGCACGCGCTCGCGCGGCAAAGGTTCGCCCGTCTCGGTGAAATAGACATGCCGCGCCAAATCCGCAAAGCGGACGGACGGTTTAATCTGCCCGCGCTCGTCAAACAACGGCTCGCCCAATTCGCAGAAACGGAAGCCGCCGCCCAAGCCTTCCACTTTTTCGCCCTTGGCGTTGGTATAGCCTTGTGCGACGCGCTTGACGCGCTCGGCCGTGATGTCACGCGCGATTTTGGATTCCATTTCCACAAGGATGAAATGGCGGTTTCCGCCGTCCGTCTTGTTCAAATTCAAAACCGCGTGGCCGGTCGTGCCGCTGCCGGCAAATGAATCCAGAATCAAATCCCCGGGATTCGTGACGTAGCGCACAAGGCGCATGATAACCTCGTGATCTTTTGGATTTTCAAATGTTCTTTGCCCGTTGAAAATTTCACGCAGTAGTTTCACAGAAACCTGCGCCTGCTTGTAAATAACGCTTGGCATTACCTGAGCACCGAGGACTTCTTCATCTTCTTCAGAACCGTCTCCAGCATCTTCGGAAGTAGTGCCGAAATCTAAATTGCCAAGATAGGATTTCCGAAATGGCGGCTGCGTATGGTCTTCGCGAAAAAGAACGAGTCCTTTCGTAATCTGCTCATTCATGCTTTGAATTGTGGCAAAGCCCCAACCTCTCTCCGGCACTTTGCACGGCAATTTGGTTTTGGGATGCAGCACATCATAACGCGGGCCGCCACCACCGGGCCAAGAAATGTCTCGGTCGCGCCATACTCCCCCTTCATCCACATGCTTGTGCCGGCTCAGTTTTTTGGCGGGATAGCTTTTGGGAAGATTTTTATACCATTCACGCAGTTCCTTCTCCATTGTCGCGAAATCCGTTCCGTATTTTTTCCGCAAGGCAGCTACCTGTGCAAGAACAGCGTCCGCGCCAGGCTTTGGCTCTCTCCAAATTGTGTTGGCCGCTCTCAAGAATGCCAGGGAACGCCCATATACCAGCAAGTATTCGTGTCCCACCGAGAAAAACTTTGCGTCATTCTTTCGCGTTTTGTCCCAAACAAGTTGCGCAATAAAATTTTGCGACTGGAAAATGTCATCGAGCAAGAATCTCAGCCGATACGCTTCAAAGTCGTCAATGCTCACGATGATTACCCCGTCTTCACGCAGGAACTGCCGGAGGAGCGCGAGCCTCGGATACATCAAGCAGAGCCATTTATCGTGGCGGGAAAGGTCTTCAGCTTCGCGGCCCACGGCTTTGCCCAGCCATTCGCGGATGAGCGGGCTGTTGACGTTGTCGTTGTAAACCCAGCCTTCGTTGCCCGTGTTGTAAGGCGGGTCAATATAGATGCACTTGACCTGGCCGGCGTAGTATGGGAGCAGCGCCTTGAGCGCAACGAGGTTGTCGCCCTGCACAATGAGATTGCCGCTGCCGGGATCGCCCGTGGAAAGGTCCGGCACGTCCTTGAGCAAATGAAAGGGGACGTGGTGGTGATGATTGACCACGGCCTCTTTCCCAATCCAGTTCAGCGTCGGCATTTCGGCCCGATCATGGACGATGTGGCCGGAAGTTGCATCAAGAAACGATGCAGCGCCATCCCTCACCAGGGCCAATTCATGAAGGTCTTGGGAACACATAGTTACTCGAATTGGGGCTGGTTTTCGACCGCGAAATGGGAAAAGTCCAGTGGACTGGTGGAGTATTGGAGTAATGGATTCATGGTCAATCTGGTGCAAGAAATATCTTGATTAGCCTTGATTAGCCTTTATTGAGCTTGATTTGGACAGCTTGGTTTTGTGCGTAAATAGTTCATAAACAGTCACTTGGGTTCAATTCTCTCAAAAATGGTCAAAACTGGCCAATAAAGCACGCTTGTAACGATGGAATCATAAAGCATACTAAATTGATAGAGTATTGAATGATTGGAGGCCGGGCGCGGGATTCCGCCGCCGTTGAAGGCTCCGCCGCCGCCTTCCGCCCCATCTGCGATCCGCATGAAGAATCCAACGAAATGGGTAGCACAGGCGACTCGCCTGTGATTTCGGGCGACCCGCCCGAAACCGCTGCCAGGCAAGTTGCCTGGCAGCAACGGGCAAGTTGCCCGTGCCACCCTTTGCGGCTTTACGGCATTGCGCCTTTGCGTTAAATCCGCCCTCCGTAATCCGCAATTGGGGGCGACACCCGTCTTCGCCCCGCCGCCATCCCGCCATGCCTGCCTTCTCCTCACGCCGGAAAGATTAGCATGTAAGCGCGGATTGTCAAGGGAAAAATGCCGGAAAAGAAAAGGCCCTTGCCCGCGGATGGACGTTCACCACGTAATACGTGGCAAGGATGGACGCAGATAAAGAATTTCGGAACAGGGAACAGAGGCAACAGAGAAAAAAACTCTGTTCTCGCTGTTTTCTTGGGAATCAGCAACTTCAATGGCAACATGAATTGGCGCTGGGACGCGCGTCACACCTCATGGGTTGTCTGGATTGAGAATTGGTCATTGAAAATTGGTCATTGGTAATCCGACAGGGTGAGATGCGCCACCCCTCATGCCGCCCCGCCGGACGACGCCAGTTTCTGGATGACGCCGAGGATTTCTTCGTGCAGGAAAGGCTTGTTGATGCAGGCGACAACCAGGCCGTCGGCCTGGGCCTGGGCCACCGCCGCCGCTTCATTGTTCAGGTAGCCGGAGACGATCACGAAGCGCAACAAGGGGTCCAGCTTGCGCAAGCGCCGGGCCAATTCCAGTCCGTTCATATCCGGCAGGGTGACATCCAGGAACGCGAGATGGAACTGGTGCGTCTTCATCAAGTCCAGGGCCGCCTGGGCGGTCTGGGCCGTTTGACAAGGCAGCCCTTTGGAAGACAGAAGACTCTCCAAGGCCCAGCACAGGTCCGGCTCGTCATCCACAATGAGGTATTCGCGGCTCATCGCTCCGATTCAGCCATCAACCCTGGCTCAGGTCCAATCGCACCGTGAAGACGCTGCCTTGTCCCGGCGCGCTGTCCACCTCAATGGCGCCGGCGTGCTGTTTGACAATGGCATAGCAAAGCGGCAGGCCCAAACCGGTGCCTCTTCGGCCGTTGGACTTGGAGTAGAACGGATCAAAGATGTTCCCCAAGTCCGCCGCGGCGATCCCGTGCCCGGTGTCGGCGACCTGGACACTGACCTGCTGGAGGGCGGTTTCGACGGCCACCGTGAGCCGCCCCCCGGTGGGCATGGCGTGGATGGCGTTCAAGAACAGGTTCATGAAGACCTGTTGGAGCAGGTGCGCGTCCCCCTGCACGAAGGCGGGCTTCTCGGGCAGTTGCGCCCGCACGTCTATGTTTTGAATTTTCGCCTGATCGGCCATCAGCGCCAGCGTTTCCTTCAGCACGGCCAGCAGGTCCAGCTTGACGCAATCGCCCCGCTCGGAAGGCCGCGTGAATTTCAATAGGTGGTCAATAATGCCGGAGGCCCGTTGCATTCCCTGTTGCATCTTTTGGGCGCACTGGCGCCGGAACTCCGGCGTGATTTCCTCCTCCATCAGAAACTGGGCGGCGGAGGAACAGATCGCCAGGGGATTGCGCAACTCATGGGCAATGCCGCCGGCCATGACCCCGAGGGCCGCCAGCTTCTGGGCCTGCAGCAGTTGCGCCTCGTACTTGCGGCCTTCGGTCAGGTTGCGCCCGACCGCCACAATGCCGATGGTTTCGCCCTGATCGTCCATCATGGGCGAACAAATCCAGGAAACAGGAACCTCTTTGGAGGTTTTGGTCACCAAATTCCATTCCAGCCGCAGCGAGGGTTTGCCCGCATTGCCTTCCGAAAACAACCGGCGCACACCGGCCTGATGCTCCGGGGCGCAAAACCCCCAAAAGGGCTTCCCTTCCACCTCCTGCGGGGTGTAGCCGGAAATCTGCTCGGCGGATTGGTTCCAACTGAGAATCCGTCCCTCGGTGTCGGTCGAAAGAATGATTTCGCTGGTGCTCTCCACCACGATCCTCAGGTGGCGCTCCATCCGCCGGATGTCCTCGCTCAAACGCTCCCGTTCCGTCACGTCCTCCATCACC
>Ga0182027_10016626_pt1 | contig 10041 bp, 11 predicted proteins | sample 712E1DmetaG_FD_121300 | JGI IMG/M metagenome (GOLD analysis project Ga0182027, IMG submission 121300) | Permafrost microbial communities from Stordalen Mire, Sweden - 712E1D metaG (Illumina Assembly) | ecosystem: Environmental > Terrestrial > Soil > Wetlands > Permafrost | place: Sweden... | reverse complement strand
CGCGAATCAAACGACAGATGAGATAGGCGCCATGCAATCCAGGTGATTAATACTACTGACGACAGGAAGTAACCTCATGCAAAACGATCACGACAATGAAAAATCTTTAGACTCCACTGTTTCTCAAAATGAAGTACGATCTGAAATTCAAGAAGAACTTGTTGTCCGGCAGCAGCGTCGCCGGATCTTCCCGCGCGCCGCATTGGTTGGACTAGGCGCTGGTCTGGTTGCGGCACTCTTTCGCCTCACATTAACGGGTGCCGACTCGCTGCGGAACAGCCTGATCATCTGGTCTCAGCATTATCCACTCTGGGGATGGATTTTCCCGATCTTGTTTACAACTGCCGGTGCAGTGTTATCAGTGATTCTCGTACGCCGCTACGCGCCCGAAGCGAGTGGCAGTGGTATCCCGCATATCGAGGGAGTCATGCACCGCCTTAGAACGTTGGGGTGGAAACGCGTTCTGCCTGTCAAGTTCGTTGCCGGGGCAATGGCGATTGGCGGAGGCCTGGCTTTGGGCCGCGAGGGCCCCACGGTTCAAATGGGTGCATCGGTTGGCGCAGCGGTCTCCAGTGGGTTGAAAGTGGCACCCAGGGAACGACGCGCTTTGATTGCTGCCGGGGGCGGCGCCGGTCTAGCTGCAGCTTTTAATGCACCACTGGCGGGAGTGATCTTCGTACTCGAAGAGATTCAACGCGACTTCCATCCCATTGTTTTCGGTGCCGCCTTTCTCGCGGCTGCCATCGCAGATATCGTCGTCCGTCTCCTTTCAGGCGGACGTCCTGTCTTTGCAATTCCCGATTATCCAACCCCGCCTTTGGCTTCGCTTCCCATCTTTGCCATATTAGGTATCCTTGCAGGCATTCTCGGGATTGCCTTTAATCGAGGCCTCCTGAAAACTTTGGATTTGTTTGGCCGCTTACAGGGTCAATGGAGACTTGGCATCGTAGCTGCCGTCGGGGCGATCATCGGCCTGATCAGTTGGTTTTCTCCGATAATGGTTGGTGACGGTCACGCACTGGCAGAAGTGGTTCTTGCAGGACAATTCGTGTTTGCAGCAATCCCGCTCTTTTTTGCAGCCCGGTTTCTCATGAGCATTTCAAGCTACGCGACCGGCACCGCGGGTGGCATCTTTGCACCTTTACTAGTATTGGGAGCCTTGCTGGGACTCGCTACCGGTCAAATCGCGCATTTCTTTGCACCGGCCATTGTTCCGGAACCTGCGGTCTTCGCGGTGGTTGGCATGGCGGCTTACTTCGCGGCGATTGTACGTGCTCCTCTCACGGGCATTGCCTTGATCGTGGAAATGACCGGCAATTATCAACAAATGCTGCCGCTTTTGATCGCCTGCTTCTGCGCCTATGCAGTCGCCGAACTATTAAAGGACCTGCCCATTTACGAGGCCTTGCTGGAACGCGATCTGCTTCGCGATGGCACTCACATCAGCCTGAAAGAGCCGATGGTTATTGATTTCGAGATCGAACAAGACGCGCCATTCGCAGGAAAGGAAGTGCGCATGCTCGGACTGCCGCCAGGGTGTGTTCTTGTACGCTGCGTTGATGGGGGACATGAGTTCGTCCCGACCGCGCTTACCCGCCTTGAAGAACATATGCGTATCACAGCGGTCATTGCACCAGATGCAGCCGAAGGCCTGACGATCCTGCGTAAGGGCTGCAAAGGAAAAAGGTTGGAAAAAGCATGAGAGGTAAATTTTATATTTAGTGCCGACAGCCAAATTCAGAAAAGCTGTCACCAAACAGGTATTACACATGTTTTCTTAAATCATCAAAGCTTCTGAATATATGGATATAAAATACTTATTCAAGCCTAATAAAGAAATAGCCTTCGGGCTATCCATATTATTTTTTTTGATGATCCCAGGTATTGGTTTCGTTGATTACCTTACTGGGCCGGCCATCACATTTGGTCTTATCTACCTAATGCCGGTATCTGCTATTGCCTGGCTAAATACCCGTCCTGCAATAGTCCTTGCTTCGATCTTGACTGCCGCTACATGGATTTCGGTGGATTATCTGTCAGGCCGATTTTCCTTGAACATCATTGCCTACACCTGGAATTTCTTTTCCAGGTTCGTTCTCCTTCTAATTGTTGCATCCCTGCTATCAATTCTTAAACAAGAGCTTTTAAAGACCCAGGAACTATCACGTAGAGACCCCCTAACAAATGCTCTTAATTATCGGGGCCTTAGGGATGTGGCTGAACGCGAAATTTATCGATCGTCACGTTCCGGTCAAGCCCTGACAATTGCTTTTCTTGATGTGGATAACTTTAAAAACATAAATGATACCCTGGGGCATAGTACCGGTGATGTTGTTTTGGAAACAATTGTTGAATCAATATATCTGAATATCCGAAAAAGCGATGTCGTTGCGCGCATTGGCGGTGACGAGTTTGTCATCCTTTTGCCTAACACGGGACAAGCCGCCGCTAAAATGGCAGTTAATAAGATCCACAAGATATTATTGGATATCGCCGCCAACCGCAATTGGTCTGTTACGTTCAGTATTGGTGTAATGACCTGCATCAAGACGCCTCCAACGTTGGAGGTAATGATAGGATTGGCCGATAAGTTGTTGTACAGCGTAAAAACCAGTTCAAAGAATAACGTCGCTTTTTCTGTTTATCCCGACGATTATTAAAACCCCTTCCGCTTCGCCAGCAGATTATTCCCTATAGAATTCCTCCCAGATTAGAGAATCGATGATCGGGATCGAATTTTAAATTTGCCGGATTATTCATTGGATTGAACGGGATACTCGGTTAAGAGTTGATCAAGCTAAAGTCGATAGTCAGGCGATTTCAGTCGCTTGGTCATCGTCTGGGTTCAACGCCCGTTTCGAATCCGGGTAGAATTGATTACTAGGATTGCACAACACGGAATGAAGCCGATGATCTGGCGCGTACTATGAAGTTCAAGATATTGTGGATTGTCATGGCTTTCGATTATATTTCACCATATCTTGGCGAACCGAATTTTCAATTTGCGATCAAGGCCTTAAACTCTTTGGAACCTGTAAGATGGCCCTGGATACAAACGCTATCAAGGCGCTAAATTCAAATGTAATACTTTTCCCGACCTCCGCAGGTTGGCAGAGAAGTCTTAGTCAGGATGATCCAGGAAAGAACCATCGAATATATCGGATTCTAGTCGACCGCATTAAGAGTTTTGATGAATATGCTTGGGGGGAGCCACTCTCTGTTCTAGCTACTGTAAGTGGATATATCATCCCATTATCTGTGAAGGTATAAGCAAACGGTAATGCCGAATAGATATCAACTTCCCCGAAATTACTCGATCTTCTTTTGGAGGTTCTCGAAGGATTTGACCCTTAAAATTTGCGGATAGAAAACGTGAAATAAAATATAGTAATGAAGAATTTGTTACTTTGAAATCAATCCTGAGCGAACACAGGAGCTCTAATGAATCCTAAGATCGTCACAAGCCCGGATATCAGCCGTGTCTTCCGATCCAAGCGAGACGCCCAAGTCACTTATGATCGGATAAGCAGTTGGTATGACATGCTTGCGGGCAGCGAGCATTTTTTCACGAACGCAGGAATTGATAAATTGAATCCTGGTGTTGGAGAAAATATATTAGAAATCGGGTATGGGACAGGCCGTGCAGTAGTTAAGTTTGCCCGCGCGGTTGGAGACTCCGGCAATGTCTACGGGATAGATATTTCGGAGGGTATGCACACTGTAGCCCAGCGACGAGTCGATCGCGAGCGGATGTCATTTCGGGTAACATTGGGATGTGGGGATGCTGTTGCGCTTCCTTTCGACTCTGGTTTTTTCGATGCGATCTTCATGTCATTTACGCTTGAGCTTTTCGATACACCTGAGATTCCGTTAGTTCTTACGGAATGTCACCGCGTCATAACTCCCGCCGGGCGAATCTGTATAGTGGCTCTGGCAAAGGAGGAGCATGAAGGATTGATGTTAATGTCCTACGAGTGGATGCATCGAAGATTCCCAAAGGTTGTGGACTGTCGTCCAATTAATGTGCAATCCTCATTGGATGCCGCTGGTTTTCGAATTTTAGACACGAGCAGGAAGTATATGTGGGGGTTGCCAGTAGATATATGTTTAGCCGGCAATAAATCGGGTAAAGGCAAATCCATAGTTAAGTAGAAGCTATCCCATAGAAACATTATGAGCGATTTTCAAGGATTCAAAATTCGGATAAACTATGGCAGAAGGCCTTTAATACCATAAACTGAATGAAAGAGGATATTCCTGACCCGCGCTGTGATCGTGAGTAATTTAGAATCCTCGGGTAAAATGTCCTTTGCTACTATCAACCATAACAAGAGAAGATCATGAAATCCTATCGCAAAGAACTTTTTTTCAACATCCCCACTCGGCGCGGGTTTGTAAATATTACTTCGCAAGTGGAAACCTGCCTGCAAGAAAGTGGAATTCAGGAAGGTCTAGCTCTAATTTGCCCGATGCATATCACCGCCTCCGTCTTCATCAATGACGACGAATCAGGCCTGCACCAGGATTATGAAAAATGGCTGGAACATCTTGCCCCGCATGAACCGACAAGTCAGTATCTTCACAACCGCACCGGCGAAGACAACGCTGACGCTCATATCAAACGCCAGATCATGGGCCGTGAAGTTGTTGTAGCCGTGACGGAGGGTAAATTGGATTTTGGGACCTGGGAGCAGATCTTCTACGGCGAGTTCGATGGACGGCGGCGTAAGCGCGTACTGGTCAAAATCATCGGGGAATAATAAATCTCCCAAACTTATGTCAGGGAGACTTATTCACTAGCTCTACTAGTTATCTTAATTTGCAGGCAATAAAGCATTTGGCTTCGGTTGGGTTAGTAGAAAAACAAGATTTGGCGATATCTCAAAGTGGTAATTGCGACGGACTAGTGAATCCCATGCATATTACGGCCTCTGTGTTCATCAACGACGATGAATCAGGGTTGCACCAGGATTATGAGGCATGGCTGGAGAAGATGGCTCCTCATGAGCCGACAAGCCAATACCAACACAACCACACGGGCGAAGACAATGCCGATGCTCACATCAAACGCCAGATCATGGGCAGTGAGGTTGTCGTTGCAGTGACGGATGGCAAATTGGATTTTGGAACCTGGGAACAAATCTTCTACGGCGAGTTCGATGGCTGGCGGCGTAAGCGTGTGCTTGTCAAAATCATTGGGGAATGAATAATATCGCCTGCTAATCGAACATTATTAACTTTTAGCAGTCTCTGAGCTTGACACAAGCGCAGCGATCAATTCACGACAAAAGTCGGGTAGATCGGCAACGACCCTACCCCACACCTGATTACCGTCCCGGAAAGCCGGGCTATCGACCCAGGTCGCACCCGCATTGACCAGGTCATCCTTTATGCCCAGCGAGCCGGTGGCGCGATGGCCTTTTACAATTCCCGCCGAAATGGCAACCAACCCGCCGTGGCAGATAATCCCGATTGGCTTGCGGGCTGCATCCATTTTGCGGACCAGGTCGGTCACAACCGCGTAGCGCCGCAGTTTGTCAGGCGCCCACCCACCCGGGATTATTAAAGCAAAGAGATCATCAGAGCTGAGAGTTTCAATGATGCGATCCGGCTTTATGGGCAGCCCATTTTTACCGTGTAACGGTTTTATGTCGAGACCGGCTGTTATGACCTCTGCGCCCTCTTCCTGCAGCCTCATGAATGGGACATAGTATTCCAGGTCTTCCACATCGTTAGCGACCAAAATAGCAATCTTTTTACCTTGTAAACGCATAAGATTTTCCTTCCGTGAAACCCCGGGTATTAAAAGCCTGCCCGTAAAATGGGGCACCCCAAAAAACAGTTTGCTCCATTTTACGGGCAGGGTCCTATTCAGGTGTCAGGAGTTTAAAATTATAACGGCTTCATGCGAACAGCTAACTTGTTCCCTGGCACCGATCTTGGGCAGTTCGAGAAACGGATTGTTAAATGTATCCATATTGAATCGATTACTGCCAATCTTCACCTGGATCCTTACCACCGAACCAAGGAAGGTGATATTCTCAACAATGCAATCGAGAACATTGGCCTTCTTTTCCACCGATACGAAATTGAGACGTTCGGGCCGGATCGCAATCTTGATCTTATCGCCTTTTTTCCTTCCCTTCAGATCTTCCGCCGTCGCAAGTGATACACCGTCGATTTTGATCAATTTCTTCGCCGGGTCGACCACTTCCGCATCAGCGGTATTCAAGGTACCGACAAAACTGGCAACGAAAGCTGTCTGAGGAAAGTTGTAGATCTCAAAGGGAGTACCCACTTGTTCGATCCTGCCATCGAACATGACAACAATCCGATCCGAGATCGAAAGGGCTTCTTCCTGATCGTGAGTGACATAAATGGCTGTGATTCCGAGTTTTCTCTGAATGGCCCGAATTTCGGCCCGCAGTGAAACGCGGATCTTTGCATCCAGTGCAGAGAGCGGCTCATCGAGCAGAAGCACTTTGGGGCGATTGGCCAGTGCACGAGCCAAGGCGACGCGCTGCTGCTGTCCGCCCGAGAGCTGGGCTGGGTAACTATTCCCTTTTTGTTCAAGATGGATCAAGGCAAGCATTTCTGTCACGCGCTCTTTAATGGCAGATTCCGGTTCCTTGTGAATCCGCATACCGAAACCGATGTTCTGTGCGACCGTCATGTTCGGGAATAGTGCATAGGCTTGAAAGACCATGCCCACATTGCGCTGGTTTGGAGCCTTGTCGGTAATATCTGCATCCCCGAGCGGAACTTTGCCGGTCGTGGGTACTTCGAAACCCGCGATCATGCGCAGGGTAGTCGTTTTACCACAACCGGAAGGGCCGAGGAAAGAAACGAACTCGCCCGTTTTTACATCCAGATTGAAATCCTGAACAACAGTAGTCTGGCCGAATTGCTTGGAGATATTCGTGAGTTCAAGGTGCGTCATATCCATGATTCCTTGTTGATTTAATGCCCACCGGCGATCTGGGGCTGTGTGCCACCGCGGCCGACCAGTTGAATGATTCCCATGCATGCCCACGTGAGGGCAATACTGACGATGGTAGCTGCCGCCGGCTCATAAGCCTTTTGTTGAATCAAATAAGCCAGGAAGGGGGCAAAAGCCGGCTTTGCAAGATACTGAGCCAAAATGTACTCGCCCATCACGATCGCGAAACCCAGGAAGCCACCACTTATGATGGAGACGCGTATATTGGGCAGGATCACACGAAAAAGGATCGTCCCCCAACCCGCGCCCAGACTCTGTGCCGCTTCGGTCAAGGTGCGCACGTCGATAGATCGCAAACCCGTATCAATGGAACGATACATATAGGGCATTATCAGCACGGTGTAGGCAAGAACCAGGAGGGCCGGGCTATCCACGATCAGAAACGGAGGGTGGCTGAACGTGCGAACCAATCCAAAGACAAACACAATAGCGGGAACCACGAAGGGAAGCAGGGTAACAAACTCGACCGCGGTTCGAACCTGCGGCAACCGTATGCGGACCCAGTAAGCCGTCGGAAAAAAGATCAGGATTCCAACGATAATGGTGAGAACTCCCCACAGGACCGAGTACGAGAAGCCTTTTATAAAGTCGGCGTCATTGAAAAGCTGTTGATATGCCAGGAAACTCAAAACCCCAAGCTTGGCTTTGAGAGAGAAGATGAATGTAGCAACCAGCGGCAGGAAAAAATAGAGGATACCGAGGATCATCCAGAACCAGGACCAGATCACACCAGTACGCTTCATCGCAGCCACCTCTCAGATTGTCTTTGAAGCACCGTGTATCCGGTAATTGCTATGGCCATGACCACCACCATACCCAGCGCCAATGCATAGCCCAACCCGGCGTCGCCCAGAACGTCACCGCGCAGCTGGGCTCCAACCATGATGGTCACCAGATTGATCTGGCCACCCGTCAGCGCCTGTGCGGTTGCAAACGCGCCAAAGGAGTTCCCAAAGAGAAGGATCATCGTGCCCAATATGGAGGGCAGGAGAATCGGAAAAGCAACGTATCGCCAGTACTGAAAACTGGAGGCACCCAGATTCTCTGCTGCCTCAAGCCATTCCCGTCGCAAGCCGTCAATCGCCGGTGCGATGACCAATACCATCAAGGGGAATTGGAAGTACATGTATACAATACTTAATCCCCAGAATGTGTAAAGTTGGAAGCCGTGGAAATATGGATTGTATCCCATGGCCATCAGCCAGCCGGTCAACACTCCTGAGGGACTGAGCAAGGCAATGAAGGCAAAGGCCAGCGGGACACCTGCAAAGTTCGACGCCACACCGCAAAATGTCATCAGGCTGGAGCGCATGAAGGGAGGCAGCCCACCCCGAATGGCGGCATACGCCAGCACGAACCCGAAGATTCCACCACCCAACGAGGTGATCAGGCTGATCTTGATACTGATCCAATAAGCGCCTATTAGATTTGGGTTTTGCAGAAGATGCACGAAGTTTTGGAGGGTGAATGCATGCGTATTTGTGTCTTGAAAACTTCCCAGCGCGATAGTCGAGGAGGGATAAATCAAGAACATAAACGCAAACAGAAAGAAGGGCATAACGCCGAGCCATGCCCAGGAAAACCTGTATGGAGCGGGACGCGCCGAGGGCGCGTCCCGCTTTACAACATTTGAAGCAGTCATCTCAATCTACGGTGCCGCAGTAGGTACTGCCACACCAACGGTGGAGAGCCAGCCACCGGTAATTAATGCCTTCGCAGCAGTAAGCTGAGCGACGGTGGGGGCAACTGCAGAGGACAAAACTTTGGGATCCGGCAGAGTGGATAATACATCTGCTGGAACTGCTTTGCGGGATATCATATCGGCTTCTGAAACGCCTGAAGCCCCGCCTTTAATCCAAGCCAACTGGCCCTGGTCGGAATGGATGATCTCCATCCACACTTTGGCACAATTGGGATGCGGCGCATAAGCGCTGATGGCCTGAACATAAGCGCCACCGATGCTCGGAGAGGGGTAATCGATCTCAATCGGAGGATTCCCAGCAAGGGATTGCTTATCGCCCAGAGCATTGTAATTCCAGGCCAATTCAATAGGAGTCGCACCCTGTGCAATGGTGCCCACCTTGGCAATCACCGGGACAAAGTTGCCCGCCGCATTCAACTTCTTGAAGAAATCGAGTCCGGGCTGGGCATTATCCAAGGAACCACCATTAGCCAGCGCAGCTGCATAAACAGCCTGAATGGCCTGATTGGAGGATTGCGGATCACCTGCCAAAGCAACCTGACCCTTGTATTGCGGGTCGAGCAAGTCAGACCAGTTTTTCGGCGCATTTTTGACAACGGCGGTATTGGTCTCGATAACCATGATGCCGTAGTAGCCTATTGTCCACATGCCATTGGGATCAGATGTGGGAATGCCCAGGGTAGTGGCAGGCAACTTGCTCGAATACGTACCTTTGTATGCCTGGTAATCGCCGGCAGTTACGCCCTGATCGCCATATGCATAACCGACATCCACGATATCGGGAGCCTGAGGGCCCTTATTACCTTTATTGGCAACGATCGCAGCCAGTTCATCTGCCGAGCCTGCGTTGGGGTCAAGGGAATTAAGCTGAACGCCCGTGGTGGCCTGGAAGTCTGCGAAAATCTCACCATAGTTTGCCCAGTTCGGCGGTGTGGCGATGATGGTTAACATGCCTTCTGCTTTGCACGCAGTAACCAGATCGGCTGGCACACTCGAAACTACTGCACCGTTATATCCCTGGGCTACCCCTGTGCCGGCAAATGATGACGAAGCAGCTGGTGCCGCCGTAGTTGCGGCAGGTCCACAAGCCGTCAGGGAGAAGGCTGCGATCACCAGTAGAATAAATATTTTGAAGGCGAAATTATTGATACGCATTTCTTCTAATCTCCTCAATAGATATTATGATTTTTCAGCGGAACCTTATTCGGTCGAAAGGACTTACTCGAACATTTCAGTTCAAATGTTCCCTGCACACCTCCAATCATAGAATACTCCAATGCTTTCATGACCCCCCGATGCGGCATGGCGGTAAATAACCATGAGGTACTGCAACAACCCT
>Ga0182027_10016624_pt1 | contig 10041 bp, 8 predicted proteins | sample 712E1DmetaG_FD_121300 | JGI IMG/M metagenome (GOLD analysis project Ga0182027, IMG submission 121300) | Permafrost microbial communities from Stordalen Mire, Sweden - 712E1D metaG (Illumina Assembly) | ecosystem: Environmental > Terrestrial > Soil > Wetlands > Permafrost | place: Sweden... | reverse complement strand
CCCCAATTCCTGTTCGATCGCACGCATCGATTTGCCGCTCGACTCATAGAGCCGCACCGCCTCGACTTTGAATTCGCGTGTGTACTTCCTTCGTTCCTTCTGCTCGCTCATCGATCTGCCTCCAATTTTAAGTGTACCTTGTCTTTTCTTGGTGTCCACTTAATCGGGGCAAGCTCAAGATACATCTAGCTTCCTGGCCGCTCAATATCTATATATATGAAGGAGCAGGCTGCATATAGGCGGTTAGGTAAGGGGATCAAATTCGGCATTGACATTTTGCGCTTATGTTCGATATAATTCCTATTAGCTCTAACATAACTACTCTAGGAGTTTTGTGGTGAATCCTCAAAGAACAAAGGGCTTCGAACCAACCACCTTGAAAAATACGGATGAAATCATCGCGGAATACTTGGATGTCGTTTCAAAAATCCGCAGCCAAAAGACGCATAAAACTTACGCTCAGGCCCTTAAGACATTTGCAGGAATCGTTGAGTCGGCTCCTCTCAATAAAGAAACCTTTATCAAGTTCCTGCTCGAAATTACAGACTTCAATCCGTCCACCCAGGCACTCTACCGGTCGGCCGTGATGGGACTTTATATCTTTGCTTCGAAATATCTGACCGTTGAGATCGCCGAGTTGATCGCGGCCAAGCGACAATACTCGAGACGTCAGGGAGTCCGCCTGCCAAACTTTGACCGCGAGGCCATCGAAAAAGTGATCTCCTATTGCGAGACTCTTGGAGGAAACTTGATCGCACTCAGAGATAGAGCATTTGTTCTAACCTTAGCCGACACCGGACTGCGAATCTCCGAGGCTTGCTCTTTGCGGCGCGGCGACATCGACTGGAATGAGGGCCGCACCCTCATCATCGGAAAAGGCAATAAGCAAGATGTTGTCCGCTTCTCCGATCGCTCGATGAAGGCGCTCAAAGATTATCTGGCCGCGCGCGCATTGCTTGATGGGGTGAGTGGAAAGTTGCTCACCTCCCTGCCCCTCTTTGCCAGACACGATCCAGGCGCCGGACGGAAAATCAAGCCGGTGAAGTCCGGTGGGATGTGGCACGCGATCAAGGCGAGAACCAAGGAAGTCAAGGCAAAAATGGAGGCGGCCGGAGCCGATCTGACACACGATCCCACACAGATCCGCATTCACGATTTTCGTCATTATTTTGTGACTCTTTTCTACCTTGGAAGTAGAAACCTGAAAGCCACACAGGAGGCGGCGCGTCATGCAGATAGCAAAACAACATCACGTTATGCCCATGTGGACAACGAGCTCGTCGACAGAATCTACGACCAGGTGATCAACCGGCGGCAAGACGAGGCCGCGGACGATGTGCCTTTGCCGGCTTGAACCAAATCCCGCAGGGTCAGCTAGCATGATTCCGTGAAATACGACACCGGCGGATGCGTATCATATTCGTGCTTTATTGCATTCAAAAATCTGGGCGGATGACTTAGTAGCTAGGACAGGGGCGAGTTTCAGTTATCACCAGCGGATTGTGGGTGTACCCAACAGTTTGCGATCTCGTCCATGACGCCGGCAACTTCATTCAACGCATTGTTAACCACAGCGCGGCACCAGTCATTCCTTCCCATTCCAGACGGACGGCTTCCCTCCAAGTGCGACAAACACCTTTGCAAAGAGCATCGCCCTGTAGAGTGATTCATCAACATGATAAAGTATTCTCGCCGGATCCTCGCACAACACGAGAAGCCGGCCAGTCGGTATCGATGGTCGATCATATTAAAGGTTGAAGTTATATCACGTAGGCAGCAAATCACGCATTTTCCACAAACGTAGGCAGCCAGGGTCATACTCTGCTCCGCGGGGGTATTGACCCGTAATTATAGTCTCCTGGTCGGGAGCGAGCGTGAACGCCTGAGCGTAGTGCTCATCCCAAGAACCGCAGACTGTCACTTTAGGCGGACGACCGTTCAACCTCCACAAGCGGAGACAACTTTCAGGTATCGGAACATCATGGCCCATTATGTTCCGAGTTTTGGAGGAGGATGAGCTGGTTAGCGCTACGAGGGCCTGGTGATTCTCAGCCCACTCAATTTGATGGACTTGTCCGACTCCCTCGATTGTCTGCAAGATTCGCTGACTGGATATGTCCCAAAACCGCAGGGTGCGATCCTGTCCGCCAGTCACAAGCAGCTCTTTGGAGACAAAAGCGCAAGCGTCTACCCAGTACTCGTGACCTCGAAAGATTTTCAGAATTTTGTGGCTCTTCAGATCAATTAAGATGACATCTTGCCCCTTGTCACCGTACTCGACAGCGGCCATCTCACCCCCGTTAAGAATTGCTAGACCGCCACCATGAGGCTTATAAGTGTATTGCAATGAAAGAATGCGTTCAAAGTTGCGGCTCTGGAATTGGATCAATTCGGTTGGCCGCTGATCCCTGTATGTGACGATGGCTAGAAGCAAGCCAGCACCCCAGATCCTGCAGTTCACAATCTCTCCACCTTCCAATCCGTCAACTTTCATGCCAGTACAGCTCACCCCCTTGTCGGGATCATACTCAGCCCAATCAAGGAATCTACTACGAGCCTCGAGAATGGAACTCATATGTGAAGGTGAAATTCCCATATATACAGCGAAAGGGCAGAACCCTTTGGCAATCGTCTCAACTGTGTTCAGCAGCAGATTTACCGATAAGAGATCGCCAGTGTCGCCTATAGCATATTGGAGCTCACTGGAAGCGGAGAACATAACCGGGAGACATGCTGCTAGCTCTGTTGAAGAATTCATAAGGTTTGTCGCCTCATCAACACTTGTTGGGTTCCTGTAATATTGATCTTCAACAATAATCCATAAAAGCAACGCATAGAATGTCAACGCGTATTGGGCATGATTTCGTTTGAAGCCCAAGTGCTTGTGAGGTTCTGCTTGCCACTACCGTCTGAATGTATCCGATAAATATCAAAATTACCTTCGTCGGCAGAGGAGAAATATATCCAGGTTCCATCTCTAGACCAGACGGGCGTTCCAGCGGAAACGATACTCCACTTATCCCAACGCGTGTTTACAAATTGGATCCGTTGCAAAGCATCAGTTATCCCAGTAGACATATTTGTGACACAAAGCCAGTATTGACTGCCAATTTGACATAGGAACGCCATTTGCGATCCATCTGGAGAGATGGCCGGGAATTCCCATTGATCGATTTCATTCCCGTCCTGAGTACTGGCGGGAGAGACATCGCTTGTCTGATTCGGATCCATTCCCTGCATTTTAAGTATTCGGAAGGCTCCAGTTCGATAAATCATGTAAAGCATATCCCGCGTATCCCAAAACCAGGAAGCATATCCAGCAACGGGATAATTTGAAATTGTCAGAGCGTTGTTGCCCTGAGGAAATGTATCTATCTTCATCAGCCATTTGCTATTCAGGTTTTCTGAATAGGCTAAGAACTGCCCGTCAGGCGAGCAACGAGGAACTCCGAGCTCGCTTGGGCCACCAGTAGTGTTCCAGGGCGTTGCATTACCGGAATCAGGAACCAATAGATAAACCCATTGAGCTTTTATTCCCCGAGTATCTTGTAACTCTGCAGCAATCTCATTCTCACAGAAAGAGGGCCATACTGCAACGTCATAACCAGCAGGACGATTTAGTTTTTCCCAAGTGCCATGTTCCGGATCCATCAGGTAAACATCGAAGGTTCCATCTCTATCGGAAGCAAACGTTAGTGAATAAGCATCGGAGGCAGGAACTTGCACAGCCGTGTTTGTTGCCGTGGGCTCCAGCTCACCGATATTTGTCGAAGACGGAGATAACGATGGCGTAGTTTGCACAACTGCATTTCCAGATGGTTCGTTCGGTTGCGAGTTGGGCCAAATGATAGGTCGCAGTAGCCACGCTGCGGCAACGATGATCACTAGTCCTGCACCATAGAGTAATGCCGCCCCGAAAGAATTATCCCGTTGCGGCGGTTCAAGCGCCATTCCGGTCTTATCGCAGAATCTCCACGAAGCCGGGTGCTCGGATCCACAGTGGGGACATCGAATTGTATCCAAAGGACTCTCGTTTCTAGGGCCGTCCGCGCGGTAGCAGTCAAATCATAGGAGACGGAAAATTCGGTAATTCAAAGATTGATTGACATTTTGGAGTGGCGGTTGTTGGGAATAACGATCTGGCCCAAATTTCATTGAGCACAACAAATATTTGTAATTTCATCCTTACCTTTCTCCATTGCATATCCTAAGTAAAAGTGCGTATATTTTTATGGAGCTGCGGAGCGAGCACAGCGGAAGCCAACAAAGGGATGCGCCAGCGATGGGTCAATATAGTTGCGGAGTGTTGACCGAATGCTCTTGCCAGTATTAAACCATGCACCACCGCGGATCACGCGGCCAGTGTCATTGTCTGGGCTATCGGGTCCCTGAGGATCAGACACGTTATTGCTAAGCGTGGCATAGTAATTAGTCTGAAACCAATCAGACACCCATTCCCAAACATTGCCTGCCATATCATAAATTCCGTAAGGGCTCTTGCCGTTTTCGTAATTGCCGACTCTAATTGCACCTCCTTGGTTGTTGAAGTTGGCACGGGTGGAGTCGGGTGAATTATTACCCCATGGATAAATACGTCCATCCGTGCCTCGGGCGGCTTTTTCCCACTCGGCTTCCGTTGGAAGACGCGCATTGCGCCAGCTACAATAAGCATTTGCCATATCCCAATTCACATAAACCACAGGATAGTCAGCAAAGCTCTGGTTGTCGTAAGCAGAAGTATTCACCGGCGGCTGACAGTTCCCCGAATCCACGCAGGCTTTGTAGAACGCGTTAATGACCTCATATTTATCCATATAAAAGGCCGAGATATTCACTGTGTGAACCGTTGTTTCACCTGTATCTTGATCTGCTATATCAGTATTCCCGTAGCCCATACTGAAACTCCCTGCAGGCACAAGCTCCATGGATACTCCTTGCGAATCAATGATTTCAGTCTCGTTGACTTGTTGCGTTGCAATAGGATAAGAGATCATTGGCGTTGAAGGGAGTATCAAAAACGTAGAAGTCGAGAATGGGGTTAGAGTCGACGTAAAATCCTGGGACGATGTTTGAGAGGGGGCAAAAGATCCGGTCGGCTGCGGGTTGGGCCAAATAATGGGCCGGAGCAGCCACAGTGCGGCAACGATGATTACTAATCCTGCAGCATAGAGCAATGCCGCCCCGAAAGAATTATCCCGTTGGGGCGGTTCAAGCGCCATTCCAGTCTTATCGCAGAATCTCCACGAAGCTGGGTGCTCGGACCCACAGTGGGGACAACGAATTACATTCAATTAACCTCGTTTCCTTAATCTTCATTCAGGCGCTACTGAGGCAGAGGATGACATGAATTGGGGAATCCTCTTGTTCTCGCTTTCGGTATCCGACCCCTCAGTAAGTGCGACTGCTGAATTCACTATTTGAAAGTTGAAATAGTGATTGCATATATTAGAATTGACGGATCATACACTGTATCGTTGATCGTGATAGCTGTGAGGGTTGATTTGCGATCATTATCAGGTACTGGAATTGTCAACATGTCCACATAACCAAGGGCAGCTTTGCCACCCCTGATTTGATTTTCATAGTATACATTCTGCCAGTCTGCAGATGCATTGGATGCATCCATGGAGGTTATATCCTGGTCGTCTGCCGGATTCTCCGGAGGCGAAAGATATCCCCAGTTCTCTCTGATGTTCTGCCCAGCAATGAGGTCCTTGGTGAAGGTCTCGCCATTATCGAACCCAAGCACAATATTGCCAACCTGCTGGCCGTTTAGGCTCTTGGATATGTAGGCTCCTCCCATAAGGATATAGACTGATTTGGCATTGGGCACCGAGACGACCAACACTGCACGAATTGGATTTTTAGGTAACGCAATGTTCTGGCTTTGAAATATCGCCATCGGTTCGGACAGGATGGAAAAGGGTATCCCAGTAAATTCCATATTTCCTGAGAGGGGTGAAAGAAGATGATCCATTGGATAATTGGCGAAAGGCTCGAGTGAGATGAGCTGAAACCCATTTTCCTCGGCATAACCTGGCGAAGGAGTGGTATTGTCTGACGTAGGTTCTACGGATGCAGTTTTCGATGGCTCAGCCGGTTGCGGATTTGGCCAAATGACAGGCCGGAGTAGCCACGTTGCGGCGACGATGATAGCAAGCCCTGTGCAATAGAGCAATACCGATCGAAAGGAATTGTTCCGTTGCCGCGGTTCAAGCGCCATTCCAGTCTTATCGCAGAATCTCCACGAAGCCGGGTGCTCGTAACCACAGTGGGAACATCGAATTGTATCCAAAGGACTGTCGTTTCTGGGGCCGCCCGTCAGGTATTCCTCGCGAGGGATTGGCTCGAGCTTTTCGGGATGCTCCCCGGTTTCAGCCTCCTGTGCTGATTCAGGGCGCTCATTTAGGCAATAACCAATCCATTGCCAGTCCCGTGGCAAGTGTGATAATCAACGCCGCTGATACCAAGCCAGCATCGTTGTTGATGTTTCCAATTTGGATACCAGTCAGGACTGCCACAAAGATTGCAACTGGATTCGCCACGATCCAAACCGCTGAACCACCGATGCGGGAACGCAAGGCGCTCCACTGGAGGAGCGCCATCCCAAGTCCAGTTGCCATACCAAAAATCGCAGAGCTCCACACCTCTGATGCATGGGAAGTCAGGATGGCGGCCACAAATGCAAAAGCAATTGCCACAAACACACCAATCATAGTTCTGGACACCCACGGTGCTTTTTGCCCAAGACGGTTGCGAATCACAAACCATTGGAATCCCCCAACAATGAGACCATATAGCACAATGCTCAGAAGTCCTAAGATCAGTGCCGCACCAATGATCCATGCATAAATGCTTTCCACGCTAATCTGGCCAGTTACCAGTTGGAATAACATGTTCAGGCTGTAACTTGGCAACCCCGCTTCGCCTCCCACCATATTGTAAAGCGCGAGTCCCAAGAAATATGTGCCGAGAACCAATACGGCAACCCAAAGAGCTACTGCAAAGAGATTCGCCAAGACCCATTCTGCAACAAATCCCCAATGAATTTTACGCGTTGCCAATGAGGCAGTTGATCCGCGACCAGAAGTTCCTCCCTGAACAACAGCAGGGGCCTGCGCGGTCAATGGAGTGCCGTCCACTTCACAGAACTTGCTTCCTGGCGGATTTAAATGTCCACACTTGGGGCAGTAAGGCATACTATCCTCCTATTCCACTCGTTTCGCGTTTGCTCTGCCCACCCATCGAAGCTTTCCTATCACGATTCGGGGGCAATACCATCCAGAGATGCAGACCGTTCATGTTAGCAAAACCTATTCCGCGTCCCTACATTCAGTTGCGTCTCTCGATCCACGCTGGGCAACCTGCCGCAATTCATTTCCTCGATCCCACTGAAAAAAGCGCCATGCCGGTCTGCCAAAGGAATCCTAGCCAAGTTCCCCAGTAGCCTTCCCGATACCGCAGGCTGAAAGCCGCTAACTGCAGTTGCCGATCAAGGTCGGATGCTTTAATTGAGAAGATTATCAGACCGACTGCACCTAAAATCCCCGCAATGATGGCGACCGTAGTTCCCGAAGAACGCCCATTGAGGCACAGAAGACCTGCTAGAGCCAGGAGCGGTATCGCCCACAGAAGAGGAAATGATTGTGTTTGCGGTAATTGGGAGGCTGCTCCACCTAGATACGAGTATGCGTTGGAAAGGCCTTGCAAGGCGGAGTAATTACCAGTGGCGATTTCGTAACCCGTTGCGCTAACACTCGTGTTGGCAGCCCAGCTGACATTACACGAAACCATAACCCAAGGGAAGAAAAAGCAGATCAACACCAAAGCGGAACCCGCGGCAGGCAAACGGCGGCGAGTTCCGGAAGGATGCCTGAAGGGTGGCGGAGGTGGCTGGCTGCCTTGCGTCAGCGGACTTCCACAATTCTCGCAGAACTTATTACTTGGCGGATTCTGTTGTCCGCAATTTGTGCAATAAGGCATTCTTTCCTCCTAGGACATGATTCGATGATACGTTAGGCTAGTTAGCCGGTACTCCCTCCGCACCATGTTCGGGGCAGAAGCGACCGTTGAGGGTTTTCCTGCAAACAGGACAAACAAGATTTGATACACCTGTTCCGACAGTTGCGTCAGATGCCGGAGGAATAGCAGCTACTACTGGTATACCTTCAATGCCATGCTCGGGGCAAAAGCGACCGGCAAGCAATTTACCATCCACGGGGCACTTCAGACCGGACTTTGGAACATTTGAATCATAAGTTGTGTCAGGTGCTTGGGGTGGCTGCTCCTGGTTGATGGTCTCCTGTTCGACCTGCTTCTGCGTGATGCTGGCTTTGAGCTCGCCGATGCCCGCGCAAATCTGCACAAGCTCTGGCTCGGCTAGTTGCGATTGATTAAATAACAGGATCGCTCTGTCGGCCAGGGCCGCCTTCTGATTTCGGATCTGATTTTCCAGATCGCGGATTTGGCCCTGCACCCGAAATATGCGGGCTTGCTGATCCGCCTTCCATCTTACAACGTCTGCTTGATGTTGAAACCAGTCCTGCACTGGCATAAGCCCTCCGATAATTCAAACAAATCAACCAAGCTAAATTTAGAGATACAAAGATTATATAAACTATTGTAATTTGGCTTGTACCATGTTACAAGAGGAGAAACCGTTGCAATTTTGTAAACCCTTTTAAATCATCGGCGAGGGTGTACATGGTATGATTGCATAATTCCTACGTTTGCAGATACAGTCTTTGTACTTTCCTCCAGAAGGAGGGCTTATGAAAAAGGGATTGATCATTTTTCTTGTTTTCTCGTTTTTGTTTACTATTGCGAGTTCTCAAATGGATGGCGCGCCGTGGCCTCCGCAACCTGCAAGCCCCGCCAATGGTGCAACTGCAGGTATAAACCCCCCAAAGCTTTGTGCAATTGATTCTGGCGATCCTGAGAATGAAACTGTTTGGATTAAGTTTGAAGCGTGGGGTGGAGGAGAAAACGATCACCAAAGTGATTGGATTCAAAGTCCAGGCAAAGGACAAACAGTTTGTTGGCAAGATTCGACTCCTTGGAGCGCTCAGACTCATAGTTGGCAGGCGCGGGCGAAGGATTCTAACAATAATCAATCGGGTGCATCTCCTGATTGGTCAGTCAATGTTCCAGCTATCGCATCAGGAGGTGGGAAAAGTGGAGGAAATAGCGGGAGCGGAGGAAGTACACCATCTGCAAGTTGCAAACTTCTTGATTTTACAAGGACACCACCTTCACCGCAGCAGGCGGGTACTTCGATTTATATTCACGTCTCTGCTAGTTGCACGAATGGTGTAAGCAAAATAACGGTGTCCGTCGCTGGGACAAATATTGGAACGATAAATGGTGGCGATGGCAGTCTTACATGGAATACTTCTGGATTGTCTGCGGGACCTTACACAATTCGAGTCGTTGTTGGAGATCAAAGCGCAGGATTTATATTTAATACAGCTGAAAATTATGACCTGACTGCCGGAGCACCTCCACCAACTCAACAAGTTAGTTGTAATATTACGAGCTTCTCCGTTGACCCCCAGCCACCAGCAACGCTCGGAACACAAGTGACTATTAACACGGCTGAGTCGTGTAACACAGGAGCTCGTGCAGAAAGAATATATATTGATGGTAACCTTATAAAGGAATTTGGTGCGTCCCCTTCCTTTGCGTATACTTGGGATACAACAAATGCCAGTATAGGCAATCATCAGATCAAAGTTGTGGTAGCTGGGCAATATGATAACAATTGGTCGCAGGCCGCCCAGCAAACTTATTCTTATTCCATTGGAACGACAATTGAACCATCGCCTACGAGCAATCTAAGTAGCCAGCAACAAAACCAGTCATCAAGCATCCCACCTGTAAATTCTTCATGTTCATGGTCTGTTGGTGAGCGTGTTGGATTGAAAGGTGGTGCGGCGATTCGGTATGGAAGCGGGATGTCTTATCAAATTGAAATACAAGTTCCAAGTGATAATTGGCAAGTGGATATCATTGATGGCCCGCGTTCTGCTGATGGTGTAACGT
>Ga0182027_10016622_pt1 | contig 10042 bp, 11 predicted proteins | sample 712E1DmetaG_FD_121300 | JGI IMG/M metagenome (GOLD analysis project Ga0182027, IMG submission 121300) | Permafrost microbial communities from Stordalen Mire, Sweden - 712E1D metaG (Illumina Assembly) | ecosystem: Environmental > Terrestrial > Soil > Wetlands > Permafrost | place: Sweden... | reverse complement strand
TTGGCCTTGCGCGAAGCCTTCGGGCTGACCGCCGAAAGCCTGTTCGTCCCCGAGGAGTTCGCCTGGTGCGGCGCCATCGGCACGGCCATTCTGGAGGCCGAGGAACCGCGCAAACGGTCCATCCTGGAGATCCACCGCCTGTGCCAGCACGAGAGCGGCGAGAAGCCCCAGGACACCGAGCCGCTGTCCAGCGGCAACGTGGTGCAATTGCGCGACCGCGTGGGCGTCTATGTTCCGCCGCCGGACAACGCGCCGATTCCCGCCTACCTGGGCCTCGACATCGGGTCGGTTTCCACCAACGTGGTGGCCATCGACGAGTTCGGCACGGTGATCCACGATGTCTACCTGCGGACCGCGGGGCGGCCGATCGAGGCCGTGCAGGAGGGCCTCTCGGAACTGGAGCGCCTCTGGGGCGCGCGCCTCGAAATCCGCGGCGTCGGCACCACCGGATCGGGGCGCGAACTCATCGCCGAGGTGGTGGGCGCCGACGCCGTCAACGACGAGATAACCGCTCACAAAACCGGCGCCATCCACATCAGCAGCACCCTGGGCGGCGAACCGGTGGACACTATTTTCGAGATCGGCGGGCAGGATTCCAAGTTCATCTCCATCGAGAACCAGGTGGTGGTGGATTTCGCCATGAACGAAGCCTGCGCCGCGGGCACCGGCTCGTTCCTCGAGGAACAGGCGGAGAAACTGGGCATTAGCATCAAGGGCGAGTTCGCCAACCTGGCGCTCGCCTCGACCGCCCCAACGCGCCTGGGCGAGCGCTGCACGGTGTTCATGGAACGCGATGTCACCGGCTGGATGCACAAGGGCGAAACCGTGCCCGACCTGGTGGCCGGCCTGGCGTATTCCATCGCCCTCAATTACCTCAACCGCGTGGTGCGCGGGCGCAAGATCGGCAACGTGATTTACTTCCAGGGCGGCACGGCTTACAACGACGCCGTAACTGCCGCTTTCGCCAGCCTGCTGGGCAAGAAGATCACCGTTCCGCCCTACAACGGCGTGATGGGCGCCATCGGCATGGCGCTGATCGCGCGCCAGTGGCGCCAGGCCACCCAGGGCGAGTCGCGTTTCCGCGGCTACGACCTTCAGAAGCTCGAACTTCGCTCGCGCGATTTCGTCTGCAAGGCCTGTTCCAACCTTTGCGACATGAAGGAATTCGTGGTTGAGGGCCAGAAGAGTTACTGGGGCGATAAGTGCTCCGATAAGTTCCGCAAGCCTTCCGCCACGGGGCGCAAGCCGGTGATCGACGACCTTTTCGAGTACCGCGAGAAACTGCTGGAAGCCCTGCCGCAAGCCTCCGGAAGCCGCTTGAAGGTGGGGCTGCCGCGGGCCATGGCAATGCTCGACCGCCTGCCCTTCTGGAAACGCTATTTCGCCGAGCTGGGCATCGAGGCCGTGGTCTCTCCGGCGACCGACCCGCGCATCTCGGCCGTCGGCATCGACATGGCCGTGGCCCAGCCGTGCTACCCCGTGCAGGTGGCACACGGCCATGTCAAGGCGCTGTTCGACGCGGGCGTGGATTACGTTCTGGCGCCGGTGATGGCCGATGCGGAATCCGAACCCGCGCCCGATGGCGAACCGCGGCCGGCGCACTACTGCCCGTGGAACCAGACCCTGCCGTGGGTGCTGCGCGCCGCGCCCTCGCTGGAGGCGCATCGCCAGAAATTGCTGATTCCCACGCTGCATTTCCAACTCGGTCCGCAGCAGGTGAAGAAAGCTCTGGCCGAAACCATGCGCAAGCTGGGCGTCGCGCGGCGGGCGAGCGACCGCGCGGCCGAAGCGGCCTACAGCGAGCAGCGCGAGTTCCAGGAGAAGTTACTGGCCGCGGGGCGCAATGCGCTGGCTGTGCTGCGTCGGACCGGCGAACCCGGCCTGGTGCTGGCCGGCCGCGGATACAATCTGTACGACCGCGGCGTCAATTGCGACATCCCGCGCAAACTGCGGCACCGTTACGGCGCCAACGTGATCCCGCTGGACTTCCTGGTGACCGGCCGCGAGAGCGTGGCCGATCCGCACGATAACATGTTCTGGATCTCCGGCCGCAAGATTCTGGAGGCCGCCCGCGTGGTGGCGCAACACGCCAACCTGCACCTGGTCTACATCACTAACTTCAAGTGCGGACCGGATTCCTACATCAAGCACTTTGCCCGCGGAGCCGCCGGCGCGCCCCTGCTGGTGTTACAATTCGACGGCCATGGCAACGACGCCGGTTACATGACGCGCTGCGAAGCGTATCTCGACAGCAAAGGAATTCTGCGATGTTACCAGTCGCCGGCGACGACGTTGCCGACAACTCCCCCCGCGCGGCCCGCCATCCAGTAACCGGCAAGCGCATCTACATCCCGCCCATGGCCTACGGCAGCGCCCGCGCGTTCGCCGCCGCATTTCGCGCCATCGGCCTGGATGCCGAGCCCACGCCGCCCTCCGACAACCGCACGCGCGAACTGGGCGCGCGCCACACCTCCGGCGACGAATGTTACCCCGCCAAAGTGACCGTGGGCGATTTCATGCGCCTGCTGGAGCGCCCCGGCGTGGACCCCGAGCGCGTGGCCCTGTTCATGCCCACCGCGCAGGGCCCCTGCCGTTTCGGACAGTACGCGCCGTACCTCCGCCACGTGCTGGACGCCAACGGCTACGGCGCAGTCGAGATCCTCTCGCCCAGCAGCCGCAACGCCTACGACGGCCTGGGCGACCTGGCCAAGCCCTTCGTCCGCACCGGCTGGCGCGCCCTGTTGTGCGCCGACCTGTTGCAGAAACTGCTGCTGATCTACCGCCCCTACGAGGAGCGCCGCGGCGACACCGAGGCCACTTACGAAGACTCGCTGGCCGACCTGTGCCACACGCTGGAAACCACGCCCGTGGAACCCGGCGCGCAGTTGCGGGCGCTGCGCGCTTCCATCGTCCGCGGCCGCGACCGCTTCCGCAAACTGGCGCGGCGCCGCGGTGAATCGCTTCCGCTCATCGGCATCGTGGGCGAAATTTTCTGCCGCCTGAACACCTTCAGTAACGAAAACCTGGTGCGCGCGCTCGAGGAATACGGCGCTGAAGCCTGGCTTTCGGACATAGTCGAGTGGATCTGGTACACCAACTCGGAGCACTTTCGCAAACTCAAACTCGAAGGCCGCGTACTTACCGCCGAAGCCCTGGGCGCATGGGTCCGCAAGCACGTGCAGAAGCGCGACGAGCACTTCCTGGTGGCCCCGCTCGAAGACGATTTCCGCGGCCGCGAGGAGCCCGACATCTACGAAATCCTCGAGTGCGCCCGCCCCTACCTCCCGCGCGAGGGCGCCTTCGGCGAGATGGTGCTGAACGTCGGCAAGGCCGTCTACCTTGCGCAGCACGGCGCCGCGGGCATCATCGATATCAGCCCCTTCACCTGCATGAACGGCATCGTCTGCGAAGCCGTCTACCCGCGCCTCAGCCGCGACATGGGTGGCATCCCCATCCGCAACTTCTACTTCGACGGCACGCAGTCGGATCTGGACCGCGACCTGGGCGTGTATATGGAACTGGCAAGAAGTTACCAGAAGAGGCGGGGGGCGGGGTAGGCAGAGCGCCGCATCAACCGGTAAGTTCGGTTACTGCCACGATGCGGATGTCGCCGTCGAACCCTTCATGGATACAGGCTGAAATCGCGTCTGAGAACTCGTCCATCAGGGCGAGACCTTCAGGGTCAAAGTTGTTTTCAGCCTGGAGGATCAGCGATTGGCCGTCCCACATGCATGCTACGTCTTGGTGCCATGGGCGGCGCGTGAACTCCTCGGTGATATTCACTGCTGCCAGCGGCCCCACATCGGTTGGCACGCCGTCACAAGCGAGGACAATGCGGAAACGACCCTGCGAGTCGATCATTCCGGAATCCACGGGGCTGCCCATATCGAATACTATAAGCAAATCCGCGCGCTCAGTCGTTTTGCGGATCTGCCCAACCGTCGCCAAGCTGAGGAGAACGCTGTCAACCGGGCATCACGCGGTGAGGAAGGCGTCCGTATCGATCGCCGCCTGATTCAAGATAGCTCGGAGGGTTCCCTCCGGCATGTCACCCGGATGATTCGGAATCGTCGTGTATAGGTTCGTTGTGGGGTTATACCAGATTTCATGACTACCGGCGGCCTGACGGTCAAACTGGAATCCGAGCGCCTTCAGTCTCCGCACGATTTCGCGGTAACGGAAGCCCGCCAGACGGCCCACTCAGGCGGCCACCACGACCGTATAATCGTGCCGCTCGGAGGCGGATGCAAGAGGGATCGATCCTCCGCGTTCGCCGCGGGCCTCGATGATCTTCCGGGCTACATCGCGGGCGATATCCAAAGCTTCGGCGATGGTACGCCCTTGTGCCACCAGCCCCGGTAGTTCATCGGATGTTGCCAGATACAACCCCTCCGGCAGTTCTTCGACCCGGATCTGAATGGCGAGTTCCATCTATAGGATAATTGTAGCAGCGGGAGCGTGCCGGTTGGATCGCTCATCTCGATTCCGGAGGAGCCGGTGGATCGACGTGACCGCGAGGAAGACGCCTTTCCTCCCCGGCACCCTCCAGAAAGGCTGCCACGCGGGCATCCGGAGTTTCGCGGGTCAGTTCGGAGGGAACGTTGGTGTCAACCATGTATCCCTTCACAATTCGATATCCCGCCCAGGGTCTCTGTCACGATCGAAATTCAGATTGAGGCCGCGCAGCGGAGCGAAGAGTTCAACCATGTTCTTGGCGCCCAGCGCGGAATGAGCGGATGGAAGATCGACCGCCTCTTCAAGCAAGGATGCGGCAATTGCCTCAACCGGCCTCCCGCCCAAAGCCGCGCGGCGGCCGAGTTCCGCCTCAACCTCCGGCCTGATGTCAACGGTGATTGTCATGGGCGCCCTCCTGCATTCCACCCTGCCGCCGCGCGCGTTTCCGAGTTAACGCAATGGGGCCAGTGCGAAGCCAAAGCCCCCGAAACCTCTCAATGCAGCGCCGGAGCCGGGGGCCAGCTTCCGCTTGGCTGTCTGGCCGGCACGGCGATCACCGCTTGTACACGTCGCTTCGGTGACGGATCCGCGTCACCTCCACCAGCGACTTTCCGTCGTCGATGGTGTAGACCACGCGCCAGTTCCCCACCCGCAAGCGCCACTCGCAATCGCCGCCCCTGAGCTTCCTGCAGCCGGACGGGCGAGGATTGGAGGCGAGGCCCTCTATGTGAGTAACCATGCGCGCCATCAACGGGCTGGGCAGTTTCCCGAGCTCTTTCCCGGCACTTGACGCCAGTGCGACGCGGTACTTAGCCACGCAGCTTTCCGCTTGCGATCAAGCCGGCCTTCACTCTTTCGAGCGGAATGCGCTTTTCATGCCGCCGCGACCGGGAAACCAACACGTCCTCGATATCCTCCCACAGCGCACTGTGCTTCTTGAGGTCGATCACGGCCGCCGTCTTCCGGCCCCTCGCATCGGTAATGAACTGAATTCCGGTCATAGACCCCGGTCTCCCTCCGGCCGTGTGGAACCAATTCTCACTCTAATCTCGCCGTTTCGCACTGTCAAGAAAGCGGAGCGACGCTCCGCGTGACGCCTTTGCCGATCCGGTGGACACCGCGTGCCGACGTCGGCGCCTACCTCGCACAAATCTGTGCGACACTGAAGCTGCACCGGCTCTGCCGCCGCCGCGTCTGCTTCCAGTGCGAGCCGGGCCTTCTTCGCGCCATGTGCCGCGACCTCGGAATCGAACCCCGCGACCTGTAAGAGGAGACCAGATGTTCACCTTCGCATACCCCGCCACTTTCAGCCGTGACGAAGACGGCCGCTGGCTCGTCCGCTTTCCCGATTTCCCGGCCGCCCACACGGACGGGGCCGACGCCATCGAAGCCATGGAAGAAGCCATCGATTGCCTGGGCAGCAGCATCGCTTTCGCCATGGCCGACAAGGCGGACGTACCCAAACCATCGCGTCTGAAGCGTGGGCAGAAGTCTGTCCCCGTGCCCCTCTGGATCGTGGCCAAGCTCGCTCTCTATTGGGCGATACGGGAACTCGCCATGACCCAATCGGAACTGGCGCGCCGTCTCGGCGTCCGGGAAACCGTTGTGCGCCGCATGCTCGACCCGAACCATGACACTCGGCCGGAGAAGATCCAGGCGGCGCTCGAAGCGCTCGGGAAGCGGGTTGTCATGGCCTATGATGACGCCGCGTGAAGCTTGGCTTCGGTGAGCCGATGCAACCCGCCGCTGCCGCCGAGTACTCAGCCACTCACCGCATCGAAGGGGATCTGGCGATGGTTGGCAAGATGGCTCTTCACCGCCAATTCCGAAACCGCGAAACGCTCGCTAGCCTGCTCGATTGCCTCGGAGGAGAAGTCCCCGTCCAGGAAGTCCTTTAAGGCGTCGATGGGGCACAGAAACTCGGCGGCAAAAGCGCGCTGGACTTTCTGTCTGGCTGTGCCCGTGTCGGTTGCCGGTAACCAGCGGTCATCCTTTGGAGCCATGATCTGTTCCGCCACGAAGCGAGCGGCCTCAAACCGCAACGCGGGCCGGTTCCGTTTGCGGAAGAGGAGCTTCAGACGGTTCCGCCCGCCATTTCGAATGGCCAGCCCCAACGGCAGGCGGGTGGCTGCCCCGCCGGCTTGCCGCAGCGCTTCGGCGGGAATCCCGATCAGACCGGCAAGGTTCTCGTCGGACACGGTCTCGGTTTCGAGTCCGCAAGACCTACGGACTGCCAGCGTCAGGCTCCAGCCTCTTTCCCAGGGGACAGTGAAATGGGACGCCCCCGAGGCAAGCCCGCCCGGAAGAGAGATTCGCGCCTCCCGGCCATGCAGGAGCGAGAATTCTTCGATCTGCCTCAGAGTCCGTTCCGGCTCCGAGCCGGCGCACGCCGGAGCAAGTTCTTCGACCGCGGCCGTCCCCACTTTGTGCGAGAGGACATCCAAGTGCTTCAGAAGCCCATCCGGCGCCTCGCTGGCCTCAAATCCCAGTTGCGCCTCGAGTCTTCGCCGATGGGCCAACCGGGAATCCGTGCGTTCCGACTGAACCTCGGCCCAAAGCTCGTGAAGATCGGTTCGTCCTACCCCGACAGCCACGAGCCTTGCCAGAACCAGGCTCACAAACTTGTCGAGTTCTTTCTCGAAAGCGAGAGCTGGAATGACATCCCGGAAACCCGCCAGATACCGGAAAGGCTCATCCGAAACCGGACTGGAAGGCCGGCAGGCGACGGCGATCTCTTCACCGTCGCTGTCGAATGTCAGAAGTGGCCACAAGAAGCCGTGCCCGGCGCCAGGCATTTCGTGCGCCATCCGCCAGGGGAGCTGAGGCGCACTTCGGAACGGCTGCGGCTCCCACCTCAGCCTCCACCAGGAGGATGCGATCCACAATGCCAGCGGGTAGGCGGACACCCTGGTAGCCGGCTGAACGGATTTCGACCAGCAGTCCTCGATGCGGGTCGCAACCCTATCCCCGATCGCGATTCTCAGCGAAGCCGCTGTTTGCCGGATCTCCTCGGGCCCACAAGAACCCGGCAACCACGAGACGTCAATCGAGAACCGGGGTGTCAACGCTGTGTCCATTGGGTGAGAACTTCCTCCCGCGGCGGGTCGGCATGTGCCATCGGATAACCGTGATACACCCCGTCGCCTTCAAGCTGCGCTTCGACAGCTTTCCCGTCCTCGGTGACCGCCCAGACATTTTGAGGCCACCCCGCCCGTCGCCCCACGCTAACAAGGCCCTTGGAGAAACCCGCTCTGAGCAGCTTCAGAGCTTCGGCGCGGCTATGAATGCGCACGTCGTCGCAGAGCGTCTTGCCAAGACGCGGTGAACTCGGTGGGTCCAGGCCGAAGTCCCCTGGGTTCCGCTTGTGCTCGGGGTTGCCCGTATAGCGAAGCTTCTTCCCCTGCGCCTCGTTCAGCTTGAGATCGAGGTCTTCCAGGCTGGAGATGCGACGTTTTGGATTGTAGGCCCTTCTCTTGCGCATCGCGGGCTGCTCCCGGCCATATCCTTGCTGGCAAACATCATGATACCAAGTGAGTGCTCGCTGGAATTGCCTTGCCGCGCGCCAGGCGCCCCCCGCCCTACAGCTTCTTAAACAGCTTGTCGAACGCGCTGCGGGCATCCTCGGAATTGCGGGGACCCGGATCGCCGTTGCCGCCGGCGCCCGATGGGGGCGGCGGCGGCGGCCCGGCTGTGCCGTCGCGGGCCACCGTCACCCGTGCCGCGAACTGCGTGCACTCGTTGGCCTTGTCCTTCAACGCGATGCGCGCCGGGATGGGCTTCAGGCACTGGAACCGCGTGGACGGCTCGAAATGCGAACACTGCTTGCAGCAGTGCAGCTCGGCATTGCACTTCGGGCAGTTCCCCGTGAAGGCAATCCCCTCCGGCAGGGCCGTGCTGCAATTGAAACAACGCGCCGCCGCCACGTGCTGCACCAACCGCGGCAGCCGCGGGCCGGTGATGTCGATGGGCGGCCGGGGGCCTGGCGGCTTCGGCCCGTCCTGGCGAAAGGAATTGGAATCGCGCTCCGAATCCATGTACCCATGCTGTCTGTACTTGCGATCGCTATCCATTGGGGAAATACTCCGTAAAGCCACGGGATCGAGGAAAACTGCTGTTTCGACACTTACGACTGCCGCCAACCGGCTGCGCCAGGGAACTGGAGATACCTAGCGGTACCCACCTCGACCGTGTCATGGTGCCGTAACACGGCAGTTTTGTGGGATTACCAGAGGGGTTCCGCGGGATCGCCGAGGCGCCAATATACAGATTCGGCGCCCGCCCAAGGCTTCAAATACCTATGTACCACGGATCGGGTACCATTTGCACGCTTAATCTTACCGAAATTGGCGGCGTAATTCATCATAGCCAGTACCGCCAGGCCCCCGTGAACACTACAAATGCCGAAAGCAGCCCGTTGGTGACGGCATGCGCCAGCATGCAGTCCGCCAGGCTGCGCGTCCGCAGCATCCACCAGTTGTAGACGATCCCCGCCGCCAGGCCCACCTCCCAGTACGACCCGTGTTCGGATGCGAACAGCACCGCCACGCCCCAGAACGCCAGCGGCGTGAACGTTCCCAACGCCACCTTGGTGAAGTCCGGCAGGATCAGCCAGCGCATCAGCCAGCCGCGCCAGAACAGCTCCTCGACCACCGGAATCAGCAGCGTCGAACCCAGCGCGCGGGACGCCAGGAACCAGAAACCCGCCCGCTCCCCAGGCGCCAGCGTGCTCGCCGCCGTTCCCAGAACCGGGTTCTCGAACAGCCAGCAGTGCCGGTAGCCGAACAGGGCGTCGGGCGCGATCCAGATGGCGAAGACCGCGATTCCGATGGCGATGCTGCCCGCCGGCCGGACGGCGCGAAACGACAGGTAGGGCCGCGAGACCAGCGCCAGCGCCGCCAGCGCCGCCAGGCATCGCAGCGGGTAGAGGTGCTGCGAGTGGAACACCAGGTTCTCCACCGCCATGCATCCCACGAACGCCGCGAAGGGAGCCACGTACCCCACCGTGGCGCGCTGCAAACCGGTCATGGCTTCATCACCGCCACGTAACCCAGGTTCCGGTAAAGCTGATTGTGGTCGAGTCCGAAACCCACCACGAACCGGTCGGGGATCTCGAAGCACCGGTAGTTCACCGGGACCTGCACGATGCGGCGCGAGGTCCGGTCCAGGAACGTGCATACCGCCAGCGAATTCGGAGCCCGGCCCGACAGGTTCTGCAACAGGTAGCGCAGCGTGAAACCCGTGTCCACGATGTCCTCCACCAGCAGGATGTCCTCGCCCTCGATCGGCTCGTCCAGGTCCTTGGCGATGCGCACCACGCCCGGGGAGCCGCTCTTGTTCGAGAAGCTCGAGATCGCCAGAAAGTCCATCTTCACCGGGACCTCGATGTAACGGGCCAGCGCGGTGAGGAAAAAGATAGAGCCCTTGAGCACGCCGATCAGCTTCAAAACGCGGCCCGCGTAGTGGCCCGAGATTTCGGCCGCCACCTCGCGGATGCGCCGGTCGATCTGCTCTTCGGTGAAGAGCACGCGCTCCAGGCCGGGAATCGTGGGGCTCATAGCTCCACTGGCCGCTCCGCCAGACCGTACTT
>Ga0182027_10016621_pt1 | contig 10042 bp, 7 predicted proteins | sample 712E1DmetaG_FD_121300 | JGI IMG/M metagenome (GOLD analysis project Ga0182027, IMG submission 121300) | Permafrost microbial communities from Stordalen Mire, Sweden - 712E1D metaG (Illumina Assembly) | ecosystem: Environmental > Terrestrial > Soil > Wetlands > Permafrost | place: Sweden... | reverse complement strand
CGCGGCAGCCCTCTCCTTCGAACGCGATGAAAGCCGGAAGCCCGGCCGGCACCTTCCAGGCTCCCGAGGTTGCCCCGGAGAAGGGGATGCTGGGCGACTACGGCGCAGCCCCTGCCTTTCTCTCGAATGGCACGTGGTTCAACACGGAAGGCCTCTCTGCCGCCCCGGGGCAGACCTCGGTGGGCGGCTCCATGCCTCTCAACCTGGACAGCCTCCGTGGCAAGGTGGTCGTGGTGGACTTCTGGACCTACAGCTGCGTGAACTGCGTGCGCACCCTGCCGTACCTGCGGGCGTGGTACGACGCCTACCGGGACAAGGGCCTGGTGATCGTGGGCGTGCACACCCCCGAGTTCGAGTTCGAGAAGAGCAGCGCAAACGTTGCCCGGGCCATCCACGAGCTGGGTGTCACCTGGCCTGTGGTGCAGGACAACGACTACGTCCAGTGGAACGCCTACGCCAACCAGTACTGGCCGGCGCATTACTTCATCGATGCGAAGGGCCGTGTACGCTATTTCCACTTCGGAGAAGGGGAATATGACGTCTCCGAAAAGGTGATCCAGTCCCTGCTCAAGGAAGCCGGGGCGAACGTCGGGGGCATCGTGTCCCGGCCCGACGTGCAGATCGAGACGCAGACGCCCGAGACCTACCTGGGGTATGACAGGGCCCGGGGGTTTGCCTCGGCAGTGCCCCCCGTGGCCGACGCTCCCGCTGAGTACAAGCCTGCCCGTCAACCCGCCAACGGGGAGTGGAACCTCACGGGAACTTGGACCGTTTCGCCCCAGTACGTCCTTCCCGCGGCGAACGGAACGCTGCAGCTCGGATTCAACGCCCGCAACGTTTTCCTGGTCGTGGAACCGGTCGACGGCAACGGGAACATTTCCGTGTTCGTGGATGACAAGCCCGGGATGGACACGGTCGACGTGAAGAAGGGTGCCGTGGCGCCCCGTGAAAGCAGGATGTACCAGCTGGTGGGGCTCCCCGCAGCCGGCCCGCACATTCTGCGGCTCGAGGTGAAGGGGCGGCTGCGGCTGTTCGCCTTCACCTTCGGATAAAAACTCTGTACGAGGAGGTACAATCGATGAGAAGAATCATCGTTTTCATACTGGCAGTCGCGGCAGCAGCGGCCGTCAACGCAGAGACACTTCTCCCCGCGGGGACACCGCAGACCGCCGTGTTCGCCGGAGGATGCTTCTGGAGCATGCAGTCGGCATTCGAGAAGGTCTACGGCGTGATCGAGGCCGTTTCGGGGTACACCGCTGGCACGTCGCGCAATCCCAATTACAACACGTATGCATCGACGGGTCACGTTGAAGCCGTGCAGGTCACCTGGGATCCAAACAGGGTGACCTACAAGGAGCTGCTCGATGCATACTGGCATCACACGAATCCCACTGACGCAAATGGGCAGTTTTCGGATCGCGGGTCCAATTATCGTCCCGTAGTGTTCTATGTGAACGACCAGCAGAAGGCCGAGGCCGAAGCCTCGAAGGCTGCCCTTGCCAAATCGGGCAAGCTCCCCGGCCCCATCGTCACGCAGATCGTGAAGGCGGTGCCGTTCTACAAGGCGGAGGACTACCACCAGGACTACCCGAAGAAGAACCCGGACAACTACAAGGACTACTACTCGGCATCGGGGCGCATGCAGTTCTTCGCAAAGGTCTGGGGTCAAAGTGAGCTTGTGGATCCTGCTGCCCCCCCGCTCAAGGCGGGGTGGACGAAGCCGTCGAAGGACGAGCTGAGGAAGACCCTCACGCCCATGCAATTCGACGTGACGCAGAAAGACGGGACCGAGCCGCCGTTTCAGAACGAGTACTTCAACAACGAGAAGCCCGGGATCTACGTGGACATCGTTTCCGGCGAGCCGCTGTTCAGCTCGACAGACAAGTTCGATTCGGGAACCGGTTGGCCGAGCTTCACCCGGCCGCTTGCTCCGGGCAACGTCGTGATGCGCATCGACCGCACATTCGGCATGGAGCGCAACGAGGTGAGGAGCCGCTACGCGGATTCGCACCTGGGACACCTCTTCGACGACGGTCCTATGCCCACCGGCGCGCGCTACTGCATGGACTCGGCGTCCCTGCGGTTCATCCCCGTGGAAAACATGCAGAAGGAAGGCTACGGACAGTACCTGAAGCTGTTCAAGCCGGGAATGTAGCAGAGCCGATCGCGAAGGCTCCGCTCAGGCCTGCGGGCTCGGGCGGAGCCTCTCTTTTCCGGGGCTGAAGAGCAATACCGCACAGCCGGCCAATACCAACAAGTCGGCGCAATTGAAGATGCCCGAGTGAATCCTGCCTACGCCGATCATGATGAAGTCTCCTACCCGGCCGTCGCGCAGCAGTCGGTCGATGAGGTTGCCGCCTCCGCCGCCGACGATCAACGAGAAACCGACCAGCGTGCCCCAGCCGATTCCGCCCTTCCGCAGCATGGACACGATCATCAACCCCAGGACAACCAGCGGGAAGGCGATGAAAGACACCGTTCGGATCGGTCGAGAAAGACCAGCGCCCAGGCTCAGGAACGCACCCTCGTTCTCGACGTAGCGGAGCACGAGAACCCGATCGATGACCTGCACCGGCGGCTTTCCCGCCAGCAGGACCCGTGCGGCGTGCTTGGTGCCCTGGTCCAAGCCCGCGGATGCACAGACCAGCAGGAGAGCCACGATCACTTTCACCATTCGGGGGCTCATGGGCGTCCTCCGCGCACCGCCTTGACGGTTTCGATCTGTCGGCGGTGCCGCTCCTCGTGCTGTGCCACGAAGAGGGCCCACTGGTACACGTCGATCTTTCCGACGACGGGGTGCGGGAACAGGATTTCCGCCATGTCGAACTGCGAGCACTCGTCGAGGGCTTTCATCAGCGCGGCCCGGGAGCCGGCCAATCCCCGCAGGAGCTCCCCTACGGGGATGCCCCGGGCGGGAACCATGGATACCGGAGCGGAAAGCCTGTCAGCGGAGGCTTCAATGTTGAAACGGTCGAGGCTGTGCAGGACCGAACCATCGCCCGGGTCCGGGCCGACACCCGACTTCTCCGCCTTTTCGACGAGCTTCTGAATGACGCGGACCGCGCTTTCCTCGATCAGCCTCAGGTGATGAAGGATCTCTCCGATCGACCATCGGTCCGCCGACGGAGAGAAACCGACGTCCCGGTCAGAAAGCGCGGCAACAGAGGCGAGAAGCCGTGACCGGGCCGCGTCGAGCTGCTCGACCACCTCCCGGATGCGCGCGCCAGGCATGATCAGCGAACCTCTTCGTCCCATTCGATCGGGCGTGAATCTTTCCATGCCTGCGTGCCCTTCAGGATGCTGAGGGTCCAATCCATCAGGTCGCCTGCAAACTCCGCAGGTGCGCTTCGAACAGCCTTTCCGGCACGGCAGGCCAGGGCGGCGAGGGTGTGCCGGAACAGCTCGACCCCGGCCGCGGTCGCTGGCGCGGTGCTCATGCCAGCGCCTTCTCGATCTGCTCCAGATGAAGTTCCCGGTGAGCCGCCCTGTTCAGCCGAACGGGCTTGCCTTCTGCCTCGACCTTCGCGACGAACGCGGGATCCAGGGCGTCGATTGCCGCATCGATCGTCGTGGCGGCCTCGACGACCAGCCGTCGTATCTCGTGGTGATCCACCGCGTTGAACAGCGGCTTCGTCGCGTCGTTCACGATATCCACGTCGTTGGGCGACGCGGTTATGCCGTCCTTCTTCCAACGGGCCAGGAGCACCGAGGCTCGCAGGTCGTAGAACGCCAGGTGGCCCAGGAGGCCGGCCACGGTCCAGCCCGGGCCGCCCGCGGCCCTGCCCAGGTCCGCGTCGCTGAGGCGCCGGGTGACCGCGATCAGCTTCTCCCTCCACGCCGCATTCTGCTCCGAATAGGCATTGCTCATTCCAGCACTCCTTCCACCTGATGCACGGCGCCATCCCCGAACGCCGCCACGACGTTTCCCGTCAACGGCTTTCCATCTACCACGAGCCTCGCGATTCCGCGGCAGAGCCGGCGCGGATTCCTGATCGAAATCTGGTAGGTGTCGCCGCGGAAAACGCGAGTGACCGTGAAGCCCTTCCACGCCCGGGGGATGCAAGGGTCCACGCGCAGCCCCTCGTACTCGGGCCGCACGCCCAGGATGTACTGTGAAATCGCCGCGAAGTTCCAGGAGGCGGTCCCCGTCAGCCACGAGTTCTTTGCCTGTCCGAAGTCCCGGTGCTCGCGCCCCGCGATCATCTGCGAATAGACGTACGGTTCGGTCCCGCGGAGGTCGGCGGCATCGTTGCCTGCCGAGGGCAGAATGGCCTTGTAGTACGAAAACGCAGCGTCTCCCCTGCCGAGCATGGTTTCGGCGATCATTGCCCAGGGATTTGTATGGCAGAAGATCGCGGCGTTCTCCTTCAGGCCCCGAGGGAACACCGAAACGTAGCCCAGCTCGGGGTGGTACTTCGAATAGCCGGGAGCGAAGAGGACGATGCCCTTCTTCGTGGCAAGGTGAGCACCGATGCTGTCCATGCACGCTCGGGCCCGTTCAGGGCCGGCGACACCGGACAGGACCGCCCACACCTGGGACTCGAGCCAGATCCTGCCCTCATCGGCCTTCGATGTACCCACGGGGGCGCCCGAATCGTCGAATGCGCGCAAGTACCACTGGCCGTCCCAGCAGGTCTCGTTGATCTTGGACGCCATGTCACGGCCGAGCTTTTCGAAATCCGCCGACTCGACAGTCCTGCCGGACCGGGCCGCGATCTGAGTCATCAGCTTTGCGGCCATGACGAACATCTCGGCAATCATGACGGACACAGCGGTGCCATTCGGGCCGGTGAGGTTCAGGCAGTCGTTCCAGTCTGCATTGCCGATCCTGGGCAGTCCGTGCCATCCGGTGTTGTCAGCGCTGTAGAAGAGGGCCTGGTACAGGTGCTCGTACAGGGATCCGACGGTTCCGTCGTTGTAGGGTACGTGTTCGTCCAGGATGGCGAGGTCACCGGACTCCTTCATGTAGTAGTCCGCGGCGATGATCAGCCAGAGATGGTCATCGCCGAATCCTTCCCCGCTGCCCTTCTTGGTGAGAGGCGAGTACTGGTGGTGTGCCCGGCCCTCGGGGAACTGCGTGGAGGCGATGTCCAGGAGCCGCTGCCGTGCCAGCGCCGGGATCTGGTGGGCGAAGCCGAGGATGTCCTGGTTGGAATCACGGAACCCCATGCCTCTTCCGATGCCCGATTCGTAGTACGAGGCGGAGCGCGACCAGTTGAACGTCGTACGACACTGGTACTGGTTCCAGATGTTGACCATCGTGTTTACGGCCGCATCGGGGGTCCCTGCCGTGAACTTCCCGAGTGAATCGTCCCAGTAAGCACGGAGCTTCTGGAGCTCGCGCCGGACATTCGCCGAAGAACGGTATTTCTTTCGCGAGGGAGCGTCCTCACCCCACGTCTCGCCGTATCCGAGAACGAAGACGATCTCCTCCTCCGCGCCAGGGCCGAGGGCGAGCTCGACCTGCATTGCCGCGCACGGAGCCCAGCCAACCGCTGCGGTCCTGCTGCACCGTCCTTTTTCGACAGCGATCGGGTTCGATTCGGACCGGTACGGCCCGATGAAGGCCTGGCGAAGCCCGTCCCAGGAGGCGACCTTCCTGTTCGCCCAGAACCACGCGTAGCTGGGCTGGTGGGCATGGTAGTTGGTGACATGGTAGATCGTGTTGGAGCTGAACTTCGTCTGCCCGATGTTCAGGTTGTACTGGAAATCGGTCATGTCGTTCACCGCGTCCCACAGGCAGAACTCGGCATACGTGAAGATCCCGATGCTCCGCTTCCTCTTCGAGGAGTTGGTCACCTTCAGGTGCCAGATCTCGAGGTTCTCCCCGAGCGGCACGAAGTAGGTTGTCTCCGTTCCGATCCCCGAAAAGGCCGCGCTGATAGCAGTGTAACTCAGCCCGTGGCGGCACTCGTACCGGTACCCCTCGAGGTCCTTCAGCACGGGCTGCCAGGAGCCGGACCAGTAGTCCCCGGTGGCGTTGTCGCGGAGGTAGATGTAGCGTCCCGGCCTGTCCGTCGGAACGTTGTTGTACCGGTAGCGAAGGATCCTCCTCTCGCGGGGATCCCTGAAGAAGCTGTAGCCGCCGGCCGTGTTCGAAATGAGGCCGCAGTATTCGTCGACGCCGAGATAGTTGATCCAGGGCAGCGGCGTGTCGGGCCGCGTGACCACGTACTCCCGCCGCGCGTCGTCGAAATGGCCGTATCTCATGGCCGCAGGAGCGCCAACATGTTTTCCGTGGGAACCGTGGCCTGGACGTTGTGCACGTTGTTGAAAACGAAGCCGCCGCCGGCGCCAAAGATCCGCGCGTTCCGCGCGGCTTCTTCCCGCACCTGCTCCGCGGTGCCGAACGCGAGGGTGTGCTGCGCGTCCACCGCGCCGCCCCAGAACACGAACCTGTCGCCGTACTCCTTTTTGAGGAAATCAGGTGCCATGCCCGCGGCGGAGATCTGGACCGGGTTGAGAATGTCGACGCCGGCCTCGGCGAAGTCATCGAGATACGCGACGATCGACCCGCAGGTATGATAGAAGGTCTTCCACCCGGTGTGCTCGTGCACCCAGCCGTTCATTTCGGCGTGCAGCGGCTTGAAAATTTCCCGGTAGGCGTCCGGGGAAATGAAGGGGCCGTTCTGGGAGCCGAAGTCGGTGCCGCTCATGACGACCACGTCGATCCTGTCCCCGGCTGCCTGTCGGTAGAGGGCGAGGTTCTTCATCTGCAGCTCCAGCTGCAGGTGGAAAATCTCCTTCACGTAGTCCTTCCGCGTGAGCGTGGACACGTACCACTCCTCGGGATCCCGTATGCCCTTCGGGTGGAGAACCGCGGGTCCGGGGACGGTTGCGATGTCGCCGAAGCCGGCGCCCCAGAAGTTGCCCACGAGGCCGTACTCGGAGTTCTCGAACCAGAACCGTGAGGTGTCCTCGATGAAGCGCAGCTCCTCCTCGGTGTACAGGGAATAGGTCTGATCCACCCATTCCCGAGGATCCAGCCGGGACTCGTCGATGGGCTCCTGGCGGACGATGGTGTCGAAATAGTACCCGCCCTGCGGCATGCGGCCCGAGGGAGGGACCGAGCGATCGCCCTTCGGGTACTGCACGATGTCGCCGCTGGGCAGCACGTCGTACTGGAAATGGCCCGAGATCTCCACCTCCGTGCCGTCGAACATGCGGAAGGGTTTCCAGTTCTCGTTGCGATAACCGAACATGGTCGTCGGGAGCTGGATGCCGACGGTGTCCACGCCCAGCGCCTTCTTCACCGGCTCTTCGACCTCGGCGAGCATCTGGTAGGGGTCGTAGACGCGGATCTTCCCCGTCTCGATGCCGAGCCCTTTTTTGAGCCGCGCATAGGCGCTGGCCTGGATGCCGGTGACCAGGGTGCTGCCCAGGTCACGCGGGGGCCGGTCAGGCTGCTGGTGATGAATCGCTGCGTGCAGTCGTTCACGGGACGTCATGGTTTGTTGCCTCGTGCCGCGAATGATAGAAGAGCGGCGGCCGATCGGCAAGTCCGCCGCCACGGTACTCCTTGGCACTCGCGACGCCCGCGTGCAGAGTCGTTGTTTCTCAGTCGACGTTGATTTGGTACCAGATCGTCTGGTACTTTTCTGAAACGCTGAAAGAAGCGGTCCCATCCTGCAGGACCACGGGCAGGGTGCGGCCGGGCTTGCCGCTTGGATCGAGAGCCTTCACGAACACCCGTGTGGCGCCCGCGCCGATGCGGAGCGTCACCGTGGCGGCGACACCCTCAACCATGACCGGCCCGCTGCCAAAGTCAGGCCTGGCGGAGACCCTCACGCCCTCGGGCGGAACATCGAGAGGCCGCTTCGTACGATAGTCGAAAAGGCCCATTCCCGTGTTGCGGGCTGTTGCGGCGATCGTCAGCAGGGAGCTGCTGGCCTTTTCTCCCGGCTTTCCCGTGATCGAGGAGAGGGTCGCCGAAGCGAAACCGAGCGCCGAAACGTCCAGTCGAATGGAGAGGACTCCCAGTCTCACGGTTCGGTCCAGGAAGAACCCCACGACGGCCTTCGAGCGCGGTGCATCGAGGACAAAAAGACCTTGCTTCCAGTCCCAGGAGAGCTGGCGTGTGTCGGAACGCGCCGGCCCGACAGGGGCGCCCGTATCGGCGCGTGGGCTTACCGCTCCACCCATCCGGACCGCAATTCCTTCTCGAAGTGCGTCCTCGGCCCGGAGGCCGGAAGTATCCTGGAGCCGCAGGTTCCAGGCCGACGCGCGCGGCAGAGCGGAGCGCTCCGAGTCCTCGCTCAGCGCGCCGAAGCGCCATTGCTGGGCCGCTGTCACGTCGACTCGGCGAAAGATGCATGCGGCGGCCACAAAGAACGGCAAGGACAGGGGATCGTTGGCCACGTCGAAGTAGTCTGCCAGCCTGCCGCTTGCCCAGTTGTCGGCGCCGGGCCCTGCGGGACCGTAGGTGAACATGAGCAGCCCGTCCCAATCCTGGTAGGCGGCGTATGCGGCAGCAAGCGGCATCTGTTCGGCAGAGAAGGAGTTCGGTGCAGGCTCGGAGAATTCGCTCACCACGAATGGTTTGCCCGCCACCCTCCCGACGGCAGCTTCTCCGATCGCCCCACCGGAAGGGCTGCGAACCATGGCGTCGTTACGGATGAACCAGTTCGTCGAGTCCCACGCGGTACCGGGGAACTCGGGATGCCGCCAATAGGTGTGCGTATCCAGGCCATCGAGGGCCGCCATCTCCAGGGGAGTGGCTGTAAAGACGGACGTGCCGATGACGACGGATTTTACACCGAGGTCCTTCTTGAGGAACGTGTACATGCCGTTCCAATACTCTCGGTCCACGTCGTAAAGGAAACCCAGCCATTCCGCCATGTACGCCGGGCTCGACGAGGAATCAGACCGCGGCATTGCGATGGTCCCCAGGTCCAGGTTTTCGTTCGGATTCAAGGCGTTCCCGCCCTCCCGAAGGGAAGCGCCTGCAATTTGCACACTGCCCGTCGCATTGCCAAGATCTGACAGAAGAAGCCGGGCTTCCGAGTCCGATTCCGCGGGGGAAACCAGGAATTCGAACTGCTTCCACTGGGTCACCAGGTTGATACTCTTCCAAAGGCCGAGGGCACTCCACGGCTCGTGCGCCATCGCCACGGCAATGGCAACTCTCCTCGGCTTGTCGGCTCGAGCGGCGAATGAGATTGTGTACGCCGCTCCCGAGCGCACGCCGAAGCCCTTGTGCGAGAGCTGCGCGTGCCAGCCTTCATCTCCCACCGTTGACACGGTGATCCGCGCGAAGGCTCCTTCGATCGGATCCATGCCGTACGATACCGATCCGCGTGCAGGCCCGTTGAACTCGCCCTTCCATTCCGACGCGGAGGAGGTATCGACCTGCACCCGACCTGGGGGAACGAAAATGCCGAGCGCCTTGCTGAATGCGTCGTGGCTGCCATAGTGCGATTTGAGAAGCGCATTCCAGCGTGCAACCAGTCCCTGGACAAGAACATCCGGCAGCCCGTCGAGCTGGCCTGCGAGCCAGGCATGCACGAGCCCGTTCTCATTGTTGATCTCCACCATCGCCACCGCGGGATCGTCGGCATAGCGAACTTTGCGCACCGTGTTAGTGCGGTCCAGGAGGTACCGGGCCCAACTCTCCTGCAGCTTCAGAATCGGCGGATAGAAGAAGCCATTCGCGTGGCGCGCCTTGAAATCTCCGATGCGGTCCAGCTCTTTCGGCAGATCGTCGGCGGAAGAGAACTCGCGACCGGTGAGCAGGGTAAGCTCGACGTAGATTCCGGAATCGGCAAACGCCGCAACCAGCGCATCCAGCCGTCCGAGCATCACCGGATCGGGCTCGATCATCCGTCCGCCCGGCGCCTTGCCAAAGAGGTTTCGCGGCACCCACGGAGCGTCCAGCGCATGCAGACGCACAAAGTTGATGCCAAACTTTGCCATGCGCCGCGCTATCGCGCGTGAGTCGCGCGGCGACGGCAGGGACGAGAAATTGACCCCGAGGAAGCGAACGCGCGCTCCGCTCTCGGAATAGTGTCCGTCAGCCGTGACGATGACCCGGCGCACCTCGTCG
>Ga0182027_10016620_pt1 | contig 10042 bp, 7 predicted proteins | sample 712E1DmetaG_FD_121300 | JGI IMG/M metagenome (GOLD analysis project Ga0182027, IMG submission 121300) | Permafrost microbial communities from Stordalen Mire, Sweden - 712E1D metaG (Illumina Assembly) | ecosystem: Environmental > Terrestrial > Soil > Wetlands > Permafrost | place: Sweden... | reverse complement strand
TGTTCCTGCGCCAGATCGGGGCTGAGTTCGTGAGCGTGGGCTCGACGCCCGACCTGCGCACGGCCGAAGGGTTTCTGCAGATCAAGAAGCGCTACGCCGACGCCGGGATCAGCGTGTGGAACATAGGCAATTCAAGCGTTCACAATATGCCCGAGGTGACCCTGAACCTGCCGGGGCGCGACGCCAAAATCGAGGAGTACAAACAGTACCTGCGCAACCTCGGCCGGGCCGGCATCTACTACACGACCTACGCGCATATGGGCAACGGCATCTGGTCGAGCGGCACGGCGATGGTGCGTGGCGCGAAGGCGCGGGAGTTCGACATGGCCAGCCCCGACAAGTACGGCTGGTGGCTGGATCAGAAATTCCACGAACCACTTTCGCACGGGCGTGAATTCACCAAAGAGGAGATCTGGGAGAACTTCACATACTTCATTCGCCAGGCCGCCCCGGTGGCGGAAGAGGCCGGCGTGCGCATCGGCATCCACCCGGACGACCCGCCGGTGCCCGTGCTGGCCGGCGTGCCGCGCTGCATCTTCGGCAATTTCGAAGGCTACAAGCGGGCGCTGGAAATCGCCAACAGTCCCAACGTCGGCATCTGCATGTGTTGCGGAACGTGGCTCGAAGGCGGGCGCAAGCTGATGGGCAAGGATCCCGAAGAGGCGATCCGGCACTTCGGCGCGGAGAAGATCTGGAAGATCCATTTCCGCAACGTGAGCGCGCCGTTGCCGCATTTCATCGAGACCTTCATGGACGACGGCTACTACGACATGTACAAGATCATGCAGGCCCTGCGGGACGTCCACTACGACGGCATTGTGATCCTGGACCACAGTCCCGCCATGGTCGGCGGCGGCTATTCGCAAGCCGCGTACGGCTTCGCCTACATGCGGGCGCTGCTGAACCGCGCTGAGGCCGAAGCGAAAGGGTGACCCGGGCGGCGCGGGCCGCTCCGGGGTTGGCGAACGGGTCTACTTCACGAGCGGCGTCAGGACGATGGCGCGAAACTCGACCGGCCCGTGATCTCCCTGCAGGATCAGCGGCCCGGGCCGGCCTTCATCCGCATTGCTGGCGATGGCCGTGAGGCCTTCGATTTCGCCCTTGTCGATCACCTTCCTGCCATTGAGCACAACGGTGACCTGACGGCCGACGAGGCGGATGTCGTAGGTTTGCCATTCACCGGCCGGCTTGCTGGCGTTTTCGCTCGGCAGGATGCGGCTGTAAAGGGCGCCGTTGCCGTGCGTGTTGGGCGGCCGGCCGTAGTCGTCGAGAATCTGAACCTCATAGCGCGCCCGCAGACCGAGGCCACTATTGGATTGCTTTGCCAGGCGGAACTCGACATGTAGTTTGAAGTTCCAGAACTTCTGTTCGGAGATCAGGTTGCTTGCCCCGCCGGCGCTCTTGAGGATGCCGTCCTCCACGGTCCAGCCGAAGGGCTTATCAGGCGTCAGCGATCTCCATCCGGAAGCGCTTTTCGTGTCAAAAAGCGCAATAGGCTTGCCCTCGCGCCATGAGCCGTCATCTTTATCGGGGATGACCGGCGCGCGCACGCCGGTCCAATGGCTGGATTTATCGGACGAGCCCTCGCGACCGGAAGTGCCGATCAGTTTGCCTCTCTCGAGGCGGGCCGAATAGATGTCGTGGATCTCGCGGCTGCCCTCTTTGTGGCGAAAGCCGAAGGTGAGCTCATCGCCCTTGACAGAGATCTCATCGATCTTGTTGAGGTCGCCCCAATAATCGCTGACGAAAGTGCCTCTGGCGGTTGGAGTGCCCACGCCGTCCAGAGCGAGCCACGAGGCGCGGGTGGTGTCGCCGCTGATGGTGATGTCCCAACGGCCATCAAAAGGGCTGCTGGCCGCGAATGCGGCGGCAGCGGAAAGAACGAACAGAACGAGACTGCGCATAACCCACAGCTTACCCCCAATCGAGAGGATGCGGCAGGTTCATAGGCTGAACGGATCGGACCGGGGCTTCAGCTCCGGGATGATTCGCGCGGGCGTGAAGAGCACTGTTCTCTCGCGCCCGGCCGGGGCAACGGCAGGGCTCCTAACCCACTTTCCCGTTGGCGCCGACTGGGGCATTCTCCGCAAAGTACAGGTCTATGGCGCGTTCCAGATCCCCCAGGGACAATTGGGAGGGACGCTCTTCATAGGCGTTGATGCAGGCGGTAATCTCGCAGATGTCCCGTGGATAGCAGGCGCACAATCCCAGTCCTCCCCGGGCGCGGCACAGAGTCAACATGTGCTCGGCTACGACCGGGTCGAATTCGAATCCGTAGCGCGCCACTTCCCGGCGGAAAATCTCAATGAAGCTTCTATCGGAAACGGAGCGCATCAGGACTTTGTTCGGGATACGCCGCAGAAAGGCCGGGTCCATGAGGTGCTTCGGCTCGAGGTTGGTGGCGAAGACGATCATGAGCTCAAAGGGCACCTGGAATTTTAGCCCGTAGCTCAGGGTCAGGTAATCCACTCTGCGGTCCAGAGGCAAAATCCATCGGTTCAGCAGCGTGGCCGGGGCTATGACCTGGCGTCCAAAGTCGTCCACGACGAGAATGCCGTTGTTGGCCTTCATCTGGATGGGCGCGGCATAGATGTTGGAAGCCGGGTCGAGCCTCAATTCGAGCATTTCGGCCGAAAGCTCTCCGCCCACCATGACCTCGGGACGGCGGCACACAATCCAGCGCGGGTCCAGGCCCGGACAATCCATCTCGATCTTGTGGTGCACCACGGGATCGTACACGGAGATGACTTGTCCGTCCACCTCGACCGCATAAGGAATCACAACGGCATCTTCGTAAATCTTCACCAGCCGCTCCGCCAGACTGGTTTTGCCGTTGCCCGAAGGGCCGAACAGGAACAGGGATTTCTGCGAAATCAGGGCCGGCCCGATCTTGTCGAGCACCTCGGTTTCCACGACCAGGTCGGAGAAGATGCGGCGCAACTGGTAGCGATTAATCTTCAATCGTACGGCCTGCGCCTGAATCGTGGACCTGTATGTGGCCAGCGAGACAGGCGCGGGTCCGGCATAATGCGTGGCCAGTTGCCGGTCGGCAGCGAAGCGGTGGCCGGCGCTGGTTAGTCCCAGCATGAAATCGACACCTTCGGTGCCCCGAATCTCCACCAGCTTTTCTTTCTGGAAATACCGGAACGCGGCCTCGATGATCGGGTGCGGGAGCTTCAATTCCCGCTGCAGCGCGCTGGGGCTGCTGACGCCTTCGAGATTGAGCCTCCGTGCAACCAGGTCCACTACCAGTGACCACGGAATATCCAGAGCGTCGGGTTCAACCGGCGCGGGGGGCAGAAACAAAGGAGCTCGCAGGGCATCAGCCATATTAACTAAATTTCACCAGAGCTTATGGTGGACTGTCTCCTCTTGTCTCACAGCATATAACGGAGCGCACTCCAGTTGCTGATAAGTGTTGCGATATTCCGAGCCGGATCAATCAAAGGGCCGCCGGATCAATGAATGTTCTTGGCCCGCATTTCTCATGAGTAGTCGCCCTCTGCTTCGAAAATGTTCGTAAGTTATTGAAACTGCGTTGAGGCGCACAGCGGCCGTTTTCATTACTCGTTGTGACCGGCACGGCCATGGCCGGCTCGCTTGTAAAGACCGGCGAAAGCCGGCGCGAAAACCGGGGACTGACGTCTTTGTCCCAAGGCGCGCACAGATCTTTCTATCTACACTCTGTCTCCGCTCGGCCGGGTGGACAGCGCCGTCTGTCCCCCGCTGTTTCGCCCCTGGTCGAGGACGCCCGGTTCCGCCCTGTCGGAAATGCGGTTTAGCGCTGGGGCAGCCGCCGCGTTGTGCGGATGTAACTGCCAGGCGCGGCGTAGTTGACGAAATCAGCCGCCAGGATGCCGAAAGAGCTCTCACGGCAATACCGCGAGATCAGGCGCCGGCGCACACTGGCTGCAGTTGCCTGGCCATTTCCGCTCCGCCGGCCGGCTATTCAGGGGGCAGTTGCAGGTTTCGCTCGATCAGCGCGAGGCGTTGCTGAACGCAGGCGGCGCTGCGCAGTGCGTCCGGCGGAGTGTTCAGGACGTAATCCAGCAGCCGATCCACGGTCGTGCTGGCAACGTACGTGCGTGCGTCGGCCGCACCGTAATAGATAAGAACATCCTGGCCCAGGCATACCCACCCATTGGAAAACACTATGTTCGATACATCGCCGGCCCGCTCTTCGTTTTCGGGCGCCAGGAAATAACCGCCGGGGCGTGCAATCACCCGGCCCGGATCGTCCAGAGCGCACAGGAAGCAATACAGGACGCAACGCAAACCGGCCGCGGTGTTACGCCCGCCGTGGGCCAGGTGGAGCCAGCCTTTGTTCGTTTTGATGGGCGCGGGCCCGAGCCCGTTCGTGACTTCGTTGATGGTGTGGTATTCGCGGCGATCGAGGATCGACTCCTCCTCGATGACTGCGTGCTCGATCTCCCGCGCGAGCCCCCAGCCGATGCCGCCCCCGCGGCCGTCCTCGATGAAACTATCCTGGGGCCGCGTGTAGAAGGCATAGCGGCCGTCCACCAACTCAGGGTGCAGGACGCAATTGCGCTGCTCGGCCGAAGGCGTCCGCAGGTCCTCCAGCCGCTCCCAGGTTTTCAGATCGCGCGTGCGCGTAATGCCACACTGGGCCACCGCCGACGACAAGTCGCCGGGTAGCGCGGCGGGATCCTTGCGCTCGGCGCAGAACAAGCCGTAGATCCAGCCATCCGCATGCGCGGTCAGCCGCATATCATAGACGTTTGTCTCCGGCTCGAGGCCTTCGGGCAGCACCACCGGATAGGGCCAGAAGCGGAACCCGTCGATACCGTTGGCGCTTTCGGCGACGGCGAAGAACGACTTCCGGTCCACCCCCTCCACCCGCGCCATCAGGACCACTCCGCCGCGCCACTCCATGGCCCCGGCGTTGAATACGGCGTTGACGGCCAGCCGCTCCATCAGGCGTGGGTTCGTGGCCGGGCTGAGGTCATAGCGCCAGAACAGCGGCGTGTGCGCCGCGGTCAGGACGGGATGACGGTAACGCTGGAACCAGCCGTTCGATTCCGCCCACGGCTCGTTGCGGCGTCCGATGAGCTCCTCGTGCGTCTCGAACAGGCGCTCTCGCCGATCCTGATAATCCGCCAGTGTCATGCTCTGTGCCTGGAAGGTCGCGCCGAAATCGTCATTTGGACCCATTGGCCATCATCATACACGGGCTCCGCCGCGACTGGAAATGGTTGGGACCCGCATCCGCGGTGGAGTGAGGGGCACCCGGGCCGGCGCCGCCAGAGGATTACTTGTCTGGTTCCACGCGTCGATCGCGCGCCTGGGGGACGACCAGGGCGGGGCTCCCTGGCCATTCCAGTGTTTTACCCTGAAATGCCGGGGGCGCGGGGATCTGGCCGGTTTGCCGGCGCCAGACTAGCACGTGCATGACAACGCCCGCGGCAAACGCCAGCGAACTGTAGAGATAGTAGGCCAAATGCAGTGGCAGCGCTCCGGCCAGAAACAACCAGCCGCGCTTGGCGGCCAGGAATAGGTAGAACTGCCGATTGAGCCAGATGGCCGCCGCGAGCGGCAGCAGGGCCCAGGCCGGCGAGGTTTCGATGAATGGGCCGATCAATGCGAGGATCGCCGACGCCAGCACCAGGATCGCCGTGAGGCGCTGGGACACAGCCAGGTTCAGATCGTCAGGCAGCCGGCTGGAGCGCAAAATGAGGCGGGTCCAAGGGAGCGCCCGGCAGATGATGTCACAACGCACCAATGCAACCAGCCCCCAACGTTTGAGGTGTTTGACCTGGATGCCCGGATCGAGAACGATGCGGCGCCCGGCGGCGCGCAACCGATACCCCAGTTCGACGTCTTCCGTCGACGGGCGGCTGTAGCGTTCGTCGAAGCCGCCGGCAGCCTGAAAGACCGCGCGCCTGATGGCGCCGCAGCCGGACCAGAATGTCACCGCTTCGGTATGCCCGCTCTGATGAACGTAATGATGCAGCAGGTTCTTATACTGCGAGACGAACCCGGGATCTCCAGGTTCATCGTCATAGGACCCGAACAGGGCGTCAATCGACGGATCGTTCTCGAAACGCGCGCGGATCAGGGCCAGCGTGCCAGGACGCACGCAGACGTCCGCGTCCAGGAAGACTAGAACGTCGCCCGTAGCGTGGGCAGCGCCCTGATTGCGTCCCGACGCCGGTCCGGCATGACCCCGCGTTCTCAGAACTTTCACGCCGGCCGCCTCCGCGATGGCCGCCGAGACGTCCGTGGAACCGTCGTCCACGACGATGCACTCCACCAGCGGGGTCGTCGATTGCCGCAGACACTCCAGACACTTTGGCAGAAATCTGGCCCCGTTGAGCACCGGGATGATGACGGAGAGGGTCGGCACAGCGTGGAAGACCAAGTGTATCGCAAGCGGTCAGGGCCGGCCGGCTAGCCGCCCGTCACCCAACGCAGCACATGCAGTGCCTGGGAGCGAAATTCCGCCAATACTCGCAGGTCCACCAGGGCGCAAATGGCTGTGGCGGCGATTCCGCAGCAGGCCACCCTGGTCCCATCTCCAACCAGTAGCAACACGAACAAAGGTGCCAATGGACGGCTATAGCCGTAGGGGCTGCTCCAGAACCCCTTGCCAGTCATCGTCAACAGGAACAGCAGGCACATCGCCAACGTGGCCTGGAGGGGGGCGGGCCGCGTTCTTCGCAGCCGCAGAATGCCCAGGATGATTGCTCCCATCGTGGCCCCGAGTGCGAGGCAGTCAAGCAGGCGCGCGATCGTCTGGAAGGCAGGGGAGAGGCCGGGGTAAAGTGGCGGATCGATCGCTCGCTCCAGGATCCCCAGGTGCGGCCTCGGAACCACCCAGCTTGGGATGATCGCGTGGGCCGTCACTGTGGCGGGAGGCAGAATGACCATCAGGTAGCCATACCAGCAAAACGCTGGAAGCGCAGCCGTCGCCAGAAAAACGGCCCGGCGGAAATTGCGCTGAAAAGCGGCTGTCAGCACGGCCGCAACGACCAGCAGCAGACCGGTCTCCCGGACCAGGCACGCCGCGGCCAGCGTCACCCATATTCCGCGTTCACGTCCAGTCTTCACCTGCCACGCAAAACAGGCCGTCAACGCTGCCAGCGCGACGTCCACGGTCATACTGTCGACCGCAACCACAGTCGCGGGAACAATCAGAAACAGGAGCCCCAGCGCCGCATGCCGTCCTTCCGCCAGCGCCAGGCTGCTCAGCCAGAATACGCCGCCGAACAGGAAGGCTGCCACCACCAGGACGTAGGCGCCATCCACCAGATCGTCACGGCCCAACGCGACCATCCAGGCCAGCACAGGCACCAGAATCCTGCGCGCGCGCAGCAGCGGAGCGTCCAGGTAGGCGGCGGTCCCCGATCGCAGCCAGGGGTCGTGCGCGATCAGCCGGTAGAACTGTCCGTCGTAGCCCGACGGATGGGGGTTGCGGAAGGAGCTTTGCGCCAGCCGGTCCGGCAGGCGCCTCGTCCGGCCTATGCGGAACAGGCCCGTCCAGTTGTCGGCGTAGTTCACATGCACCGTCGCGGCCTGCCAGCCGAGCGCCAGCAGAACCGCAACCGCGGCCCATAGCCAGGGACGGCCTGGGCCGCGGCCGGCAGGGACCATTTTTTCCACCCCTGTCGAGGCCGGAGAGGCGTCGTCACATTCCATCCGATGAACCTCTGTTCCGCGTCGTCTCCAGGGCATCATCTCATACGGCTGCGCGACCTTGACCGGAAGCGGAGAATGGCACAGGCGACCGTCACGGGCAGCGCCGATCAAACGGTGATCCCGCCGATCCCGCGCTTCTGAAGCAGTTGAGCGGTCGGGCCGTCGCCTCAAGCTCTCAATTCAGCCGGACGGCCTGCGCGGATCGGATGGAGAGCCTGGTTGACTCACTCTGGAACGCGCAGCCTGACAGGTTGTCCTTGTCCGTCTCCACTCGCACACGGGACGCATTCCGCACCCACGCGCCAGCCGGCGTCGATGTTCAACCCGGCTCTACTGGCGCCTATCGTCCTGGTCTGAACAACCCACGCAGAAAGTCTCGCACGATGATCGCAATCCGCCTTCTAGGCCGGATCAGGCCAACCGGCCATTCGGGATTCGCGGGGCTCGACGCTTCCACAGCCAGCGGGCCCCACTCGACCCGCTGGTCAAGCTGAACGCCGACCACCCATCCCAGGATGTCGCACGTCCAATAACGCGTCTGGCCGTCCAGATCGCCGTTCGAGTAATGAATTCGAACAGGTGTGTTTACCGCAATCTTCTCGTTCAGCAAGAAGCTCAGGCCGCCCGCGGAAACGTCCACCAACTGCGCTTTGGCATGCCGTGAGCGGCCCTCAAGGTCCTGCCAGCTCACCTGCACCTGGGCGGAGTATCGCACCCGCTCGTCTTTTCGCCGATCTTCCTTTGTTCCCGCCTGCACGGAGTCCACCTTTCCGACTGCCGAGCAAACAATCGGCACCGGGTGACCGAAACTTTAGGGTACGGCCCATTTCTATTCTGCCACCTTAGCCGGCTGTGGCAAGGGCGAAGCGCGTGGCGGGGACGAAACGCGCATCCCCGACTCCCCGCGCCGCAGGCGGATTTAGGCCGCGCAGGAACGAATCCGATAGCGGGACGAAAGTATGCGGTTATCCTTTGGCGACCACCTTGCTCTGATGCCGATCCCAGGCCAGGCGCTTCCCGCCGTCACGGTACGAGAGGTTGGCCATGTGGCATGCCACGGCCGTGCCGCAGCCAAACTCCACGTTCTCCACAGGCTGCTTGCGCGTACCGATGCACTCGAACAGGTTCCGGAAATGGTCTTCCGTGCCTTCGCGCTCCTGCGTGAACGACACTGGCTGGCGCTTGGGCTGCTGGCGCGCAGTCCCGATATCGGCCAGCGGATCGTCCTTATGCTGGGCGACGAACACATCCTTGGTGTCTTTCGGCCAGCTCTCGAGCGGGTAGCCGTAATCCTCGATGGGATTGTACGGAACCAGCCTGGCGCCCTCCTCAGTGAGCTCGATGGTTCCCTTATCGCCCATGAAGCGAACGATCTCGCCGCCCTCCCAGTTCGAGACCAGGTTGGCGCTGACCTGCACCTGGAACGTTCCGTAGTTATAGAGGGTATTGTGAATGTCGGGCACGTCGCGATCGCCCTTCCACTTGTAGAGGCCGCCGTTGGCGACCGCGTTGTCCGGGTATTGAACGCCCATCAGATAGTGCACGCGCGAGAGCAGGTGCACGTATTCGTCGCCCGCGATGCCGGTGCCATAGTCCCACCAATTGCGGAACTGGAAGAAGCGCTGCGCGTCGAACGGCCGCTTGGGGGCGTTGCCCAGGAACCGCTCCCAGTCGACCGTGGTCGGATTGGCGTCGGGCGGCACCGGGTAACGCCACGCCCCGATGGCGTTCGCCCGGAAAATGGAGCACTCCACCATGAACACTGTGCCAATCTCGCCCGCGTCCAGCCACGCCTTGCCCTTCTTTGTGCCCTCCATGCTGAGGCTTTGGCTGCCCACCTGCACCAGGCGTCCTGTTTCGTGCGAGACGCGCACCATTTCGAGCGCTTCCGGGATCGTGTGGGCCATCGGCTTTTCGCAGTACACATCCTTGCCGGCCTGCATGGCCGCGATGGCCACCGCGGCGTGCCAATGGTCCGAGGTGGCGACAATCACGGCGTCAATGTCCTTGCGGCCGACAATCTCGCGATAATCGCGCGTCGTGGGCGTGTTGGGTTGAATCTCCTGGGCTCGCCGGAAGTGGCCGTCGTACAAATCGCACACCGCCACGATCCGGCCACCGGCATTCATTGCAGCCTGCATCAATTCGAGACCGCGAATGCCAGCGCCCACGATTCCGAGCCGCACCGGTTCGGCCGCGGTTCGCGCCGCGGCCTCGGCTCCCGCGGCGAGCGCCGTGGTTCCGGCCAGCGAAGTCTTGAGGAAACTGCGACGGTTTGAGAGTTCAGGCGACATGATTGAGAATCCTTTGCGCGCGTCCGACATACTATCACTTACGCGCCTGGATTCGCGCCCGCCCGGTCCGTTTCAACGCGGGGCTGACGCGG
>Ga0182027_10016619_pt1 | contig 10042 bp, 9 predicted proteins | sample 712E1DmetaG_FD_121300 | JGI IMG/M metagenome (GOLD analysis project Ga0182027, IMG submission 121300) | Permafrost microbial communities from Stordalen Mire, Sweden - 712E1D metaG (Illumina Assembly) | ecosystem: Environmental > Terrestrial > Soil > Wetlands > Permafrost | place: Sweden... | reverse complement strand
CTGGTCCCGGCCTCGGAAAAATCCAGCATGGCGTTCACGCCCCTGCCGATGGCCTGGAATATTTTTCCGAAATCCGTCTTCAATACCAGCAGCGCGAAACAGAACTGAAGACCCAGTCCCCACGCGATCAGACGCAGTTTGATGGCCCGTTTCCGGTTGGAGCACAGCCATGCGGCCGCCAAAATGACGACGAGGCCCAGGAAGCCCGTGAAGCGGCCCATCTTACCCCACGACTTCGAGGATCAATTCGCGCTCGTCGGGTTTTTGCCCGGAGATGCGGAACGCGTCTTCCACCATCTCGGCGGCTTCTTCCACGCGCTCTTCGCCGGTGTAGTAGAGCCGGCACAGCACCGAACCCGCGTCCACCTTCTCGCCGGCCTTGACCTCGAGGATGATGCCCACGGCGGGGTCGATGGCGTCTTCTTTCCTGTCGCGGCCCGCGCCGATCAGGTTCGAGGCGGACCCGATGTCCTCCGCGTCGATCGACGTCACGTAGCCGCCGCGCGGCGAAACCACCTCGCGCATGCCGGTGGCGTTGGGCAGCAGCTCGAATTTGTCGAGCGCCTGCGGATTGCCGCCCTGCGCCGCCACCACCTGTTTGAACTTCTTGAAGCCGGACCCGTCCACCAGACACTGCTCGGCGATGCGGCGCGCCTCCTCGAGCGAGGCGGCCTTCTTGCCAAGGTGGATCATGCGCGCGGCCAGTTCGAGCGAAAGCTTGGTAAGATCGTGCGGCCCGGCGTTCTGAAGCGTCTGGGAAGCTTCCATCACCTCGAGCGCGTTGCCCACCGCGTAGCCCAGCGGCTGGCTCATGTCGGTGATGAGGGCCACGACCTTCTTGTCCATGCGGCGGCCGATGCCCACCATGGTCTGGGCCAGGCGGCGCGCGTCCACTTGCTTCTTCATGAAGGCGCCGGCGCCTACCTTGACGTCGAGCACCAGCGCGTCCACGCCTTCGGCCAGCTTTTTCGACATGACCGAGGAGGCGATCAGCGGGATGGATTCCACCGTCGCCGTCACGTCGCGCAGCGCGTAGAGCTTCAGGTCGGCGGGCACAAGCTGGCCCGACTGCCCGATGAAGCACAGCCCGAATTCGGCAAGCTGCTTCTGGAATTCCTCGGCCGTAAGATTCGTGCGGAAGCCGGGAATGGATTCGAGCTTATCGAGAGTCCCGCCGGTGTGGCCCAACGCGCGGCCGGACATCATGGGCACCACTACGCCGGCGGCCGCGGCCAGCGGCGCTACGATCAAGCTGGTCTTGTCGCCCACTCCGCCGGTCGAATGCTTGTCCACCTTCATGCCGGGCACGGCCGAAAGATCCACGCTCTCGCCCGAGCGCAGCATGCACTCGGTGAAGCTGCTGACTTCGCGGTCCGTCATGCCGGAGAAGTAGACGGCCATCAGGAACGACGACATCTGGTAATCGGGAATGTCGCCGCTGGTATAGCCACCAACCAGGTATTCGATCTCTTCGGGTGTGAGTTCGCGCCCGTCGCGTTTCCGCTGAATCAAGTCAACTGTACGCATTATCAGACACTTAGCCTAGCACCTCAAAAGGCTGAAAGTAAAGGAAGAAATTCGCCCGAGGCGGGGGGCGGCGGCTGGAGCGGCTCCCCGCGACTAGGGCGTTCGCGCGAAGCAGCCTGTTCCCAAGCCGGGAACATCCTACAATGGGTCTTGCGGGTCATTGCTCGAAGTACTCTGGTGGGCTTCGCCGCTTCCCTTGCGGGCCGGAGTGGACAGGCGGCGCTGAAGGCGGCCCTGGACGCTTGGTTTCATGAGGTACGGCACGCATCGTGGAAGCACTCCGCGGACTTGAAGCGCTCGTACGCTACGGCAAGCATCCCAAGCCCGGACCGGGTCGTGATCGACATCAAAGGGAACGACTTCCGGCTGATTGCCGCTGTGGATTACCGGCGGAGAACGGTCTATGTCAAATGGGTCGGCAGCCACGCCGATTACGACTTGATAGACGCAAGGACGGTGCAGCATGAAGGTTAAGCCCATTCGGGCCGATGCGGATCACGAAGCGGCGTTGAAGGAGATCGAGCGGCTATGGGGGGCTGCCGAGAACACGCCGGACGGAGATCGGCTGGATGTCTTAATCACCCTCGTCGAGGCGTACGAGCAGCAGCGGTATCCCATCGACATTCCCGACCCGATCCAGGCGATTCAATTCCGGCTTGAACAGGAGGGAAAGGACGTTCGCGCGCTGGTCGGTGTGATCGGCAGCCGCAGCCGGGTGTTCGAGGTGATGCGCGGCCAGCGGCCGCTGTCGCTCAACATGATTCGCGCCCTCCACGAGCGGTTTGGGATTCCTGCCGAAGTGCTCATTCAGGCGCCGGGAAGGAAGCCAAGAGCCGCCTGAGGGGGGGCGAATCGAGTCCGCCGCGCCGTTGGCAGGCGAAAGCGCCTAACCCACCTTGTTACCATGGGGTGCATGAGCCCTAATCAGCAGGATGCACCGCCCAAGGCGCCGATCGCCGGCGTGAAGAATCTGATCGCCGTCGGTTCGGGAAAGGGCGGCGTGGGAAAGACCACGGTGGCGGTGAACCTGGCGGTGGGGCTGGTTTCCCTGGGCTACAAAGTGGGGCTGATGGACGCCGACGTGTACGGTCCTAACGTGCCGCTCATGATGGGCATCAACCGTACGCCGATGGCCTTTGGCGACCGCATTCAGCCGGTGGAACAGTACGGCGTCAAGCTCATGTCGATGGGCTTCTTGAATCCGGGCGATAAGCCGCTGATCTGGCGCGGCCCCATGCTGCACAGCGTGATGCAGCAGTTCATTCGCGGGGTGGATTGGGGCGATCTGGATTACCTGGTGATCGACCTGCCACCGGGCACCGGCGACGTGCAGCTTTCGCTGATCCAGACGGCGCCCATCACGGGCGCGATCGTGGTGACCACGCCCTCGGACGTTTCGCTCGAGGACGCGCGCAAGGCCATCACGATGTTCCGCCAGGTGCGGACGCCGCTGCTGGGCTTAGTCGAGAACATGAGCTACATGAACTGCCCGCACTGCCACGAGCGCATCGACGTGTTCAGCCACGGCGGAGGACGGCAGACCGCCGAACAGATGCAGGTGCACTTCCTGGGCGAGTTGCCGCTCGACCCGCGGGTGCGCATCGGCGGCGATTCGGGCGACCCGGTGGCCCTGCGCCAGGACGAAGGCGCGCCGTTCCTCGAACTGGCGCGCAACACCGTCGCGCGGGCCGAAGAGGCGCAGAAGGAAGTGGGGCCGGAGATCGAGATCGGCGAATAGCGGAAGAAGCGGGACGGGGGCGTCCCGCGCAGACCGGGGGGTCTGCCCCACTGGGGCAAAAAGGGGACAGGCACGGATTTCGCAAGGGCGGCGAAATCCGAGCCAGTCCCCGTTTTGCGCCTTTTTGCGCGGTTCACGCGGGGATGGATTTCTTAGTTGGAATAGTCTGCCCCAGCGGCGTGTCCGGGGAACCCGGGTGGGTGGCGCATGCCGATCCTATCCCGTTTATTTGGAAGGGGAATTGGCGGCAAGGAAAATGCGTGTTGCGGGACGGCCTTGCGTGATATCTTAAGTAAGAGGGAGGTGTCGATATGAAATCGGCTCTTCGGGCCGTTAGCGGCCTCCTATTGATGAGTTGCGTTGGGTTCGGGCAGATTTGCGTTTTCATAGGATGCGGCGACCCCTTTCCTTATCCTCTGCATTCAGGCGTTGTGGGTGCTGCTTATTCGCAGCTCCTTACCACAAACTTCGGCCTTCCGTACACGGCGTCGGTCACCTCGGGCCAACTGCCGTCGGGACTCATCCTCTCCGGGATTGGCTCGCCGGGGGAGTTTTCTATAACCGGAGTCCCTACGGCTGCTGGGACCCAGGTCTTCGGTGTCACCCTCGTATCAGTCACCAACCCTTTGTCCACCGTAGGCCAAGTGTTTACGCTAAGCATCAGCCTTCCCCCAATAGCCATCACCACGCCGTCGCCCTTACCTTCGGGGCTTGCGGGCGTATCGTACTCGCAGACCCTCGCCGCCACCGGCGGCTATCCCCCATACACGTGGTCCGTCACGTCCGGTGCGTTGCCGGCGCTCCTTACCTTTTCCTCCGCCGGGGTGATCTCCGGAATCCCCACGGCCATTGGAACCTCGACGTTCACCGTCGGGGTCATCGATACCAGCTTGCAAGGCGTTAGCCAGTCGTTTGCGCTGACCATCGATCTTGGCTCACTCGCTATTACCACGCCTTCAACTTTGCCTTCGGGAGCGGCGGGCGCGCCGTATTCGCAGACCCTGGCCGCCACGGGCGGCGTTCCTCCGTACACGTGGCAGGTGACTTCTGGCGCGTGGCCACCGGGACTGGCGTTGTCCACCGGCGGCGTGATCTCGGGCACACCCACCGCCCTGGGCAATTTCACCTTCGTGGCCCAGGTGCAAGATAGCTCGTCCTCTACGGCCTCCCAGCCCTTCAGCCTGACGGTGACTACGCCGGGCGCGCTGTCGCGCGTGGGAGTCATCTCCCATTTGGCGATGGGGGCCGGGTGGGACAGCACGATCTGGCTTGTTAACCGGTCCGCCGCGCCCGTCCAAGCTAGCCTGATTTTTCATGGCAACGATGGCAGCAAGCTGAGCCTTCAGGTCACGATTACCCAGCCTGGCAGCACGCTGCAAGGCACCGAGGCCACGGTGAACGCAACGATCGCCCCCAACACCACGCTGGTAGTGGCCACGGGAGCTTCGGCCACCGACTCCCCTCCTGTCGTGGGATGGGCCGACGTCCTCGGTAATGGCCCCCTGAGCGGTTTTGCGGTCTTTCGCAAGGCAGGGGCCGAGGAGGCGGCGGTTCCGCTGCAAGGCCAAATCGGAACCTCGATCAGTCTTCCTTTCGACAACACGGGCGGGTATTCGACGGGCATCGCGCTGGTGAATCTTTCGAATGCGCCCGCCAGCGTCACCGCTACGGTTTGGGACGAGAACGGAAAGCAGATCGGGACCCAGCCGATTGCGGTTGCCATGACGCAGAACGACGCCGATGGCAACGGGCACGATTCGTTCATGCTGCCGGACCGGCTGGCGGTCACCGCGAATATCCGGGGCGTTGTGCAATTCCAGGGCAACCCTGGTACCGCGCAGGTTCCCGCCGGCCAGTTGACCGGCCTCGGCCTGAAGGCCGATCCGAACGGCCTCGTCACGTCATTGCCGACAATTGTGCCGTAGGGCAAAACGGGGACAGGCACGGAGTTTCGCAAGGGCGGCGAAATCCGAGCCAGTCCCCGTTTTGCGACTAAGGGCGGTGCACGCGGACTGTGTGGGCGGGGGCGGCCTGCAACATTTCGCGCACGGTTTGGCGCGTCACCGGATGACGCAGGCCGGGCGCCAGGTCCGCCAGCGGCGCCAGCACGAAGCGGCGGGCGGCCATGCGCGGATGCGGGATCTCAAGCTTCGCGGTACGCACCAAGCGATCGCCGTAGAGCAGGATGTCGATGTCGATGGTGCGCGGGCCGTTGGGAATGGCGCGGACGCGGCCTAGCGCGCGCTCGATGGCGGCCAAGCGCGCCAGAAGCCGGCTGGGAGATAGATCGGTTTCGGCTTCCACGGCCAGGTTCAGGAACCAGGGCTGGTCCGTGAATTCGAGCGGCTCGGTTTCGTAGACGGGGGAGACGCGCAGGATGCGGACGGAGGGCGGCATACGCGCGATGGCCCGCCGCAAGTTGGCGTCGCGCTCGCCGACGTTGGAGCCGAGACTGAGGTAGACAGTCACCTAAAACAGGGCGGGCTGGTCTTCGCTGCGCGGCTTGCGCTTCACGTTGAAGTAGTCGTAGGCCAGTTCCGTCGCGGTGCGGCCGCGCGGGGTGCGGTTCAGGAAACCCAGTTGGATGAGGTACGGCTCGTAGACTTCCTCGATGGTATCGGGCTCCTCGGAAATCGAGGCGGCGATGGTGTTCACGCCGACCGGGCCGCCGCGGTACTTCTCGAGGATGGTGAGCATGATCTTCTGGTCGATTTCGTCCAGGCCGTAGCGGTCCACGTCGAGCAGATTGAGGGCGGTCTGGGCGACGGGCTGGGTGATACGGCCGTCGGCGCGCACCTGGGCGTAATCGCGTACGCGGCGCAACAGGCGGTTGGCGATGCGCGGCGTGCCGCGGCAACGGCGGGCGATCTCTTCGGCCGCGCCCGGCTCGATCTCGACCGCAAGCAGGCCGGCCGAACGGTGGACGATGGTGGTCAGCTCGTCCACGTGGTACGGGTCGAGGCGCAGCACCAGACCGAAGCGCCCGCGCAGAGGGGCGCTGACCAAGCCCTGCCGGGTGGTGGCGCCGATGGCGGTGAACTTCGGCATGGGCAGCGAATGAGTGCGCGCGCCCGGGCCGGCGCCGACCAGAATATCGACGCGGAAATCCTCCAGCGCGGAGTAGAGCATCTCTTCCACGTCCGGGAAGAGGCGGTGAATCTCGTCGATGAAGAACACCTGGCGCGCGCGGATGTTGCTGAGGATGCCGGTGAGGTCGAGCTTTTTTTGCAGCACCGGGCCGGAGGTGGCGGTGAACTGCACTTCCAGTTCCTCGCCGATGATGGCGGCAAGGGTGGTCTTGCCGAGGCCGGGAGGGCCGTAGAGGAGGACGTGATCCATGGCCTCGCCGCGCAAGCGGGCGGCCTCGATGGCGATGCCGAGGTTCTCCTTCAGCTTGGCTTGGCCGGTGAAATCGGCCAGGCGGCGCGGGCGGAGGCCCGCTTCAAATTGCAGATCTTCGGTTTGGCGGGCGCCGGAAACCAGTTCCCGGTCGGGCATGTGCTACCAGCTTAGCGTACCAACTCAAGGGCGCGCCGGAAGAGCGGCTCGAAGTCGCCCGGTCCGCCGGCGGCCTTAGCCTTGCGCACGGCGGCTTCGGCGTTTTGGCGCGCGCAGCCGAGGTTGAGCAGGGCCGAGAGGACGTCCTGGTCGATGTCGGAAAGCGCGCCGGCGGGCGTGGCCGGCTCGTCGGCGCCGCCGGCGGGCATCTTGTCGCGCAGCTCGAGGACCATGCGCTCGGCGGTCTTCTTGCCGATGCCGGGAATGCGCACCAGCTTGTCCACCTCGCCGCGGCGGATGGCGTTGATAAGGTCCGGGGCGGCCAGCCCGGAGAGAATGGTCACGGCCAGCTTGGGACCGATGCCGCTCACGCCGATCAGTTTCTCGAAGAGCGCCTTTTCGTCTTGGGTGAAGAAGCCGTAGAGCGAGAGGGCGTCTTCGCGCACGTGGGTATGGATGCGCAGGCAAACTTCCGCGCCGGGATCGGGCAGGCGCGTGAAGGTGGAAACCGGGATGGTGACGTCATAGCCCACGCCACCGGTTTCGAGGATGGCCTGGTTGGGGTGTTTCTCGATTAGCAGGCCGCGCAGCAGAGCGATCATTAGAGTGTATTGTAGCGGGCCTTGGGCCTAATAGCACCCGGCGGAGCCCGCGGCTATACTGGAGTTCAAGCAAGGAGAAGCTCGTGAAAATCGGAACGGCAGTACTTGTCTTCGGCGCGGCGGCGGCGGCCGTATTCGCGCAGAACGCCCCGGCGCCGGGCGCGGTTCGGGATAACCAGGTGATCACGCTTCCAGGGCGAGCCGCGCCGGCCGCGACTCCCGCGCCGGCGGTGGTTGCGGGGCGCGGACGCGGCGGATTCGGCGGCGGGGCCGTCCGGTCTCCCGAAGTCTCGCCGGAGGGCAAGGTGACGTTTCGCCTGCGCGCGCCGAACGCCAAGGAGGTATTCGTGAACGGCGCCGGTCCACGGCTGGCCATGGAGAAGAACGAGCAGGGCGTGTGGACCGCGACCACCGAGCCTCTGAAGCCGGATATCTACGCGTACACGTTCTCGGTGGATGGGGCCACCTTCAACGATTCCGGCAACCCGCACTTCAAGACCGCGTACGGAAGCGCGGGGCAGAGCGAAGTGTTCGTGCCGGGGCCGGGGCCGGTGAGCTGGTCGCCGGCGCAAGGCGTGGCGCGCGGGGCGGTGACGCGCCATTTCTACCATTCGGCGGTGGCCGGGGACGACCGCGACTTCTGGGTTTATACGCCCGCGAATTACGATCCGAGCCGCAAGGAGCCTTATCCGACGCTGTACTTGCTGCACGGGCTGGGCGACGATTCGAACTCGTGGATCGAGAGCGGCGCCGCCAACGCGATTCTCGACAACCTGATTGCGCAAGGCAAGGCCAAGCCGATGGTGATGGTGAATCCGCTAGGCTACGGACTGGCGGGCGGGCCGGCCACGGCGATGGGCGACGCCATGATTCCGAGTTACGCGCGGACGGTGCTCGAAGAGGTCATGCCGCAAGTGGAGAAGGCGTACAACGTATCGAAGGACCGCAACAACCGGGCCATCGCGGGCCTTTCGATGGGCGGGGCCGAGGCCACCTTCGTGGGGCTGAACCATCTGGACAAGTTCGCCTGGATCGGTTCCCTGAGCGGAGCGTACGTGATGTGGCCGCGCGCCAATGGCGGCGCGATGGCCGCGGCGGGCGGAGGACGCGGAACCATGGGAGCGCCTGTTCCGCCGGCGCCGCCCACGGTGGGTGCGCCTCCCACGCCGCCATCGCCGCGCACTCCGCCCACTCCGCCCGCCGCGGCTGTAGCTCCGGCGGCGCCGGGAGCGGCAGCGGCCGCCGGAGGGCGTGGGGCCGGGGGTGGCCGGGGAGGCCAAGCCATCGACACGGCGACCATCGAGAAGAACTTCCCGAACCTGGACGCCAAGGCGAACGCGCAGATCCGCATGCTATGGATCGTGTGCGGGGCGGACGACAGCCTGCTGGGCGTCAACCGGACGTTCGAGGAGTGGCTGAAGGCGAAGGACGTGAAGCTCACCTCGCTCGAAGTGCCCGGCATGGCGCACGAATGGCCCTTGTGGCGGCAGAACCTGACGGACCTGGCGGCCATGCTGTTTCAGGCGAAGAAGTAGATGGCGTTCGTCCACAACGGGGACCTGCGAACGTACTACCGGCTGGAAGGCAACGACGGGCGGCCGGTGTTGACGATGGCCCACTCGCTGGGGGTGGACCATGGCCAGTGGGACCCGCAGATGGCGGACCTGCTGGCGCACTTTCAGATTCTGAGGTACGACATCCGCGGCCATGGGGCGTCGGACGCTCCGCCGGGGGAGTACGCCATGGAGCGGTTGGGGCGCGATGCGCTGGCGCTGGCGGACGCGCTCGGCATCGGGCGGTTCGCGTTCTGCGGCTTGTCGCTGGGGGGCATGATTGGCCAGTGGCTGGGCGCGCGCGCGGCGGAACGCGTCACCGGCCTGGTGCTGGCCAACACGTCGGCGCGCTTCGCCGATACCAAGCCCATGGAGGAACGGCGCCAGACGGTGCTGCGCGAGGGCATGGGCGCGATCGCCGGCGCGGTGATGGGCCGGTTCTTCACGCCCGAGACGCTCGCGAGCGAGCCGCCCGCGGTGGCTACCATCCGCCGCACGCTGCTGGCGACCGATCCGGCGGGGTATGCGGGATGCTGCGCGGCGGTTCGGGACATGGACCACAGGGAGTTGGTACGCGGCATTGGCGTGAGGACCCTGGTGATTGGGGGCGACCGGGACTTCTCGACGCCGTGGGCGGGCAACGGCGAGATTCTGGCGGCGTCGATCGCGGGCGCGAAGACCGTGCGGCTGGCCTCGGCGCACCTATCGAACGTGGAATGCCCGAGGGAGTTCAGCGCGGCTTTGATCGAATTTCTGGCTTGAGAGGTATTACGACTTTTGGCCGCGGATGAACGCGGATGAACACGGATAAGGCAAGACGCCTGGATTGTGAATCGTTTTCATCCGCGTTTATCGGCGTTCATCGGCGGCCCGAGCGATTTTTTGGCGGCTGCGCCGATTCCGGGAAGACGATGAGACTGACATCCGGGCTCTTGCGATTTGTTGGGCTGGCTCTCGCGCTGGCGGCGGGCGCGCCGGCGCAGACGCTTGCTCCCATGCGCGCTCCGGCGGTTCCGCTGGTGGCGCACGATCCCTACTTCAGCATTTGGTCGATGGCGGACCGGCTGACGGACGACGGGGTCAAGCATTGGACGGGGAAGCCGAACAGCCTGAGCGGGCTGCTG
>Ga0182027_10016618_pt1 | contig 10042 bp, 8 predicted proteins | sample 712E1DmetaG_FD_121300 | JGI IMG/M metagenome (GOLD analysis project Ga0182027, IMG submission 121300) | Permafrost microbial communities from Stordalen Mire, Sweden - 712E1D metaG (Illumina Assembly) | ecosystem: Environmental > Terrestrial > Soil > Wetlands > Permafrost | place: Sweden... | reverse complement strand
GCTGCAGACTCAGGCATCCGCCCGGTTCAATGACTATTTTTTTTACTTTATGGTTAGGGCCTTCTGATAAAACCTCAAAACTGCCCCAGGGACGTTTGCTGATTTTTCCCATTTTTCCCACTCATGAATTTTGTTTTTTAACTAACACAAATTTAAATTAATGAAAAGATCTCTTTCATTCTTTTCCGGGCTCGCTTTAACTGCCAAATTATGATAATCATATAAGCATAAGCAAAATATAGCGGCAGGAAGCAATTATTTTTTCATGGATGTCACCTACACGGTCAATCGAAGCAAAAAAAGAAGAAAAACGATTTCTCTGCAAATCGGCAACAACTCGGAAATCAAGATTTGCACGCCATACTATACGCCGGTTGCGGAAATAACCCGCTTCATTGAGGAAAAACAAAACTGGATTTCCAGAACGATACAAAAACGCTCACAGGAGCTGCTTCTCAACAAAGAAAAAGATTATGTCACCGGCGAAATATTTTATTATTTGGGACAATCCTATCCATTGGAAGCCCATTTTGAACCGATGGAAAACACTGGCGTTGTATTCTGGAATAACCAATTTTTTCTTAATTGCCCCGCAAATCGGGACATGAGAAAATATTCTTTTATACTATGGTATAAAAGAAAAGCCAAAGAGTATGTAAGAGCCCGCGTGGAACATTTCAGCCGGGAACTGAACCTTCAACCTCGCGGCACCCGGATTACGTCTGCCAATCAGCGATGGGGCTCCTGTTCGGAAGACAATTCACTGGCTTTCAGTTTCCGCCTGATGATGGCGCCGCCGGAAGTGATCGACTATGTCATCATCCATGAATTGATGCACATGAGTCAAAAAAATCATTCTTCAAAATTCTGGGACTTAGTGGTAGAAATTATGCCGGATTACAAAAGTCACCGGCGCTGGCTCAGGGATAACCATCGTAAATTTATTCTTTGAGCGAACTAAAGAAAGGATTAAAATAATATTTGTATGGACACCATCGAAACCGTTGACCTGAAGCACCGCGATTGCCTGAAGGATCGCTTTCATCAAATGAATTTGCAAATTTCCGATTATACTTTCGCCAATGTTTATCTGTTCCGCAACATCAGCAATTATGAATTTATGACGATGGATTGTGGATTATTTGTTTCCGGACAGAATAAACAAAAACAGCATTACGCAATGTTGTTAAACGATCCGCGCGGCTGTGATATTCAGATATTTAATGACATTTTAAACCAGCAGAGATTTTTCTTTCCCATACCCCAGGAATGGCTTTCTTTTTTCCCTGAGGATAAATTCATAATAAGCTGCGACGACAGCGATTCCGACTATATTTACCTTACAGAAAAGATGGCCGGTTTCAAGGGGAAACAATATGTACGACATCGAAATCACTTAAACCAATTTCTCTCTTTATTCGTTCCTGAAAGTGAACCCATTTCTGCAAATAATTCACACGACGCTATGATTGTCCTTCAGGAATGGCAGAACAATTCCGAATTAGCGCCTGATAAAACTGATTCTGAGCAATGCAGCGAAGCGCTGCAAAAATTTTCCGGTCTTGCACTCTGGGGAACAATATATTACATTGACAGCAAACCGGCAGGATTTATTATCGGTGAGGCGCTTAACAAGGACACATTTTGCCTGCATTTTGCCAAAGCATCCACGAAGTACCATGGCATTTATGAATTCATGTTTAACGACACTGCCCAAAGACTGCAGTCTCAATATAAGTATCTCAATCTTGAAGAGGATATGGGTGATAAAAATTTACGCCGGACAAAAAGTTCTTACGGCCCGGAATTGCTGTTAAAAAAATATCGCATCAGCAAAAGATAATTTGGAAAGAAGAGATCAATGAGCGATTCAATTAACATAACATCATTGCGTGAAGGCGATCAGGGAATTATCAATTCCATTGAAGGCGGGTCAGCCATAACCAGCCGCTTTGCCGGAATGGGCATCGTCACGAACGCCAGATTCCGCGTCGCCCAGGTCAGCGGCGGCCTCATCATCATTCAGGTATCAGATACACGAATCGCTCTGGGTAGCGGCGAAGCTTCAAAAATAATGGTCAATAAAATTAATCCCGAAGATCAAATCTGTCTGCCCCCCATTGAAAAGGAAATCTTTGTAGCTCTTGTCGGCCAGCCCAATGTGGGCAAATCAACCGTGTTTAATATTCTTACAGGTTTATCCCAGCATGTCGGCAACTGGCCGGGAAAAACTGTAGAGAAAAAAGAAGGCTTCCATCGCGCCGATAACGTTTTAATCAGGCTTGTTGATTTGCCTGGAACTTACAGCCTTACGGCATTTTCTGAAGAAGAAAGAATTGCCCGTGATTTCATCATCAAGGAAAAGCCCGATCTGGTGGTGCTTGTATTAAACGCGGCGGCTCTGGAGCGAAGCCTTTATCTTTTATCTGAAGTGCTTTTACTCAACCGGCCCGTAGTTGCTGCCATCAATATGCTGGATGTCGCTTCCAATCAAGGCATCCAGCTTGATACAAGGGCGCTTCAGGATTCACTGGGGATACCGGTAATTCCCATGGTGGCTAAACGAAACAGCGGCATTAAAGAGCTTGTAGTGCAGATATCTTCCATGTCCTTATCTGACTATAAATTTCATCCGCGATTGCCGGAAGTTTCTCCGGATCATATGCAAATTTATCAGGATATTCTGGATCAGGTGCGGCCTTATATTCAGGAACCCTACACCCCTGAATGGATCGCGGTAAAATTGATGGAAGGCGATCCCGAAGTATCAAAAATAGTCGAAAGCACTGCGCAGAAATCCGCATGGGATAAAATAGAATCCCTTCTTATCAAGCATGAAGACGCTCTTCATGCCGTGGTCAACGGCCGCTATGACTGGATTGAAATAATTACCAGAGCGTCCGTTTCCCGTTTTAAAATGGGGCAAGTAGTGCTTACCGACAGAATTGACCATATCCTCACTCGGCCCATATTCGGCATTCCTGTCCTGCTTGCGGCAATGGCCTTCGTCTTTTTTCTTACTTACGCGGTGGGAGTGCCGCTGCAAGTCTGGTTGAGCGATCTGATTCATCAATTCATCATTTTTTCCGAGCCATTTACAAAAGGCTGGCCTGCCTGGCTCGGAGGATTATTACTCAATGGTGTTATTGGCGGCGCGGGCTCAGTGCTCACTTTTCTACCGGTTTTACTGATCTTTTTTGCCATTATGGCCATTCTGGAAGATATAGGTTATATGGCGCGTGCCGCTTTTGTGATGGATAAGATAATGCATCTTGTCGGCCTCCATGGAAAAAGCTTTATTCCCATGTGTCTGGGATTCGGCTGTAACGTGCCTGCTGTTCTGGGAGCGAGGATTATTGAGACGAAGAAGGCAAGAATGATCACGCTGCTTTTAATTCCTTTTGTTCCCTGCACCGCCAGGCTGGCCGTACTGACATTGGTTTCCGCCGCCATCTTCGGTTCTAATGCCGTTTATGTATCCTGGAGCATTCTGGCTCTGAATATCGCGATGATCGGACTCGTAGGAATGTTTGTCAATAAAACTCTCTGGAAACAGGATGCTCCTTTTATAATGGAACTGCCCATTTACCACACCCCCGATATAAAAACGATTATGATGGTCGTCTGGTCGCGAACATTATCATTTATCCGTAAAGCGGGAACTATTATTCTGGCAGTTTCCCTCATTGTCTGGCTCTTGTCTTACTTTCCCACAGGCAATGTGGAAGAAAGTTTTCTGGCCTCATTTGGCAGAGTGCTTCAACCGCTGGGTGTGCCGCTTGGTTTGGATTGGAAGATGATTACCGCGCTTTTAACAGGCCTGGTTGCTAAAGAAAATATCGTGGCTACACTGGGGGTTCTTTATTCCGTGGGAAGAGACGGATTGTCCCACACACTGCCCGCTATAATGAGCCATGAATCGGCCGCGGCGTTCCTCGTGGTGATGATGCTCTTTATACCCTGTGCCGCGACTGTCGCCGTTTTGAAAAAAGAAATGAATAACAATAAATGGTTTTATGCCACTATTGTCATGACACTGCTTATTTCCTACCTTGGCGGGATTGCGGCGTATAATTTTGTCAGATGGCTTGGAATATGATTTAACTTCCAACTTAAAAGCGCTATCTTTGTTGGCTGGGTCGTCGGCTTCTTCAACGTATATATAATACGCCTCAAAAGCCTTCTCCTTGCCGCCTCGATATCATCTTTGATTTGAAAGTTAAATTTAGGATTTTGTGATTCTTTTATCGACATCCTTTTTTGCCGAAATGTATATTAAAGCATAAATAAAAATACCGTTAATAATTATAACTATATCACCCATTATATGCCACCAACTATGATCCATTATTAATAAATCCATAAATCCAACAACAAGAAATATAAAACCGAAAAATCCATTAACAATTCGCAAAATAATTTTGTATTTCATATTCATCATTTTTAATTCAACTAAACTCCTTTGCAGAAGTTATATGATTTTAATATTTTATTTCTCTCACAACCGGACGATAAAGGAAAAGATTGCGGCGGACAAAACTTGTTCTGTGTTGAGAATCTTCCGCTGAGTTACAAACATAAGTTACTATAAGATTTTTATGCCTGGAAAATTCAATATGCTCTTTTCCGGCATAACAAAAATTATTTTTATCGTACAGGGGGCTTTTAGGATCAACCTCCGGAATTGCTTCGCCCAGAGTTTTCGGCTCACTCCATGGACCTTCAGGCTTATCAGCGACCTGATATACAAACCTATTTCCTTTGTTTTGTGTAGTTAAGTAAACAGCAATCCATTTCTTATCGGCGACATGATATCTTATGCTAAATTCGGAAACACCGGCGTCAAAAACAATTTTTATCCACGCGGGATCGATCTTATTTTGCCATGTCCCGTCTTTAGTAAAATATTCAACAGCTCCCGCCGGATCATTAAGTTTGCTCACGGAAATACGGGCGATGATATTACCAAAAACATTCACCTTGTCTTTGGAATAAGAGTAAAAGGGATAAAAATAAACATAGTTCTTATAGACAACGGAAGTTGCCGCAAAAGCCCTGATATCCGGTGGAATTGCCTGTGTTAAATCAATATAATCCGGATTCCACTTGTAAGGATCAGCCGCCGAGAAGTCTTTTATCCGGGCAAATTTGTGTCCTGTGATCTTAAAATTGAAAAGCTCCCCTTCTTTGTTTGCCGCTGTAACTGCTATTAAAGGAATATATAACACATGATTAACGACAAAAGGGTCCTGCGGCCAGAGCCACTCGTCTTCACCAAATGACGATACAAATTCTCCGTTTTTCTCTTTTAGATAGTATTGAATTTTAAATTCATTCTTAATGGAACAAGTGGAAATCGCCAGCGTTGTTCCCGCTATAAAGTCCATATCAACGCGATCTTTTCTTCCCTTCTCACGGGAAACAAATGTATCTCCGAAAAGCCATAGCGTACGTTCCTGATCAAGTTTAATGGAGTAGGCACCGTCACCGCCATACCAGCCATCCTTGTCGGGGAAAACCGGCAGGCATTGGCCTTGAGAAACTGCGACGGTATTCCTTTCGGAAAGAAAAGAAGAACAGGAACAAAGGTTAAGGCTTAAAAATAATAAGAATATAAATAATGATTTTTTTGTCATACAACGTAAATTATAGTGTTTTTATGTTTTTAATCCACCTGTTTTACGGCTGTTCAAAAATGCTTAGACGCCAGGCGCGCAAAAACCGTATCGCGAGGCGTATATTTAAATACGTTGGGCGGTGCGGTTTGCGGCGCAACGCAGCGGATGAGCGTTTTCAACAGCCTGTCACATCCCGTGATCAATAAGAATCTTAATTCCAATCGCAATTAAAACGATGCCACCGAATATTTCCACTTTTTTACCAAAGATTCCGGCCAGCACCTTGCCAAATAACATTCCCGTGACTGTCATAAAAAAGCAAACTATACCAATGACTATCGCCGGATAAACAACGGGCACTTTTAATATGGAAAAGCTGAATCCAACTGCCAGCGCATCAATACTGGTTGCAATCGATAGAATAAGCAATGTCCAGCCGCGTGTCTGATCGGCCTTTTCCTTATCGTTTTCTTTTCCAAACCCTTCCCAAATCATTTTTCCACCGACCAAAGCCAGTAGTGCAAAAGCAATCCAATGATCAAATGACGCTATGATTTCAACGACTGTCAGACCAGCCAACCAGCCGATAATGGGCATAACAAACTGAAACAGGCCAAACGCCACGGACAGCCGCAGTATCGGACCCCATGATTTCTTATCCCTTTCGGCGCCGATACCGATCGCCACGGAAAAAGCGTCAACTCCTAATCCGACAGCCAGTATAAAAATCGTCACTAAACCCATATTAAATCATCATACTATTTTTTAGATGAGAATAAATCTTTTCTGCCAAAGACTTACCAATTCCCTGAACTTTTTGCAATTCATCAAGAGACGCTTTTTGTACCCGTTTGCTTGAACCAAAGTGCTTCAGCAATTTTTTTTTGCGCGCCTCGCCAACATCGGCAATATCATCAAGAATAGAAGCCATATCATCTTTTTGCTTTATCTGATGATGATAGCTCAATGCAAAGCGATGCGCTTCATCGCGCACCTGCTGCAGTATCCGTAACGCCTGCGGCCAGGCAGATAAATAAACCGCGTCTTTACGCCCCGGCAGATAAACACGATCTTCCGATTTTCCGTTTTTCTTCTTTATAATGCCTTTGCCAAAAAACACAGCACGCTCTTCTTTGGCCAGACCAACAACATCTATTTTAATTTTTAAATCTTTCAACACTAACAGAGCCACATTGAGTTGTCCTTTTCCGCCGTCAACAACAACTAAATCTGGCAGGTTTTCTCCATGCGAAAACCTGCGGGAAAGTATCTCACACATCATCCCGTAATCGTCGGGTTCCGATAACGCCCTTATCCGGTAACGCCGGTAATTGTTTTTATCCGGCTCGCCATCTTGAAAGACAACCATTGAACCCACGGCATGCTTGCCGCCGATATTGGAGATATCATAGCATTCTATACGCCAGGGCAATTTTGACAGCAATAATTTCTCCTGAAGAATCTGCAAAGCGGCTGCTTTTTGTTCTTCCTTTTTGTGTGACGCTTCCCAAAGATTGCTGGCATTGGCATTAGCCATATCCAGCAGAGCATTCTTTGTACCGATAGAGGGTATGGTCAACGCGACCTTCTTATGTTTCCTTTCTGTCAGCCACTCGATAATTACTTCTTCATCCGGCAAATGACAGGGAATAATAATTTCATCCGGAATAATCGCTTTGTCATCATAAAACTGGGTCAGGCATGATGAAACAATTTCAACCAGATCAATTTTCATTTTAACCGGCGCGAATGATTTGCTGCCCAGAAGTTTTCCCCCTCGCACAAACAAAATACAGAGTTGATAATTATCATCCTGCGCGTATACACCAACCACATCCTGATCTTTCGTGCCGCCCCAATCAACATTTTGTTTTTCCAGTGCGTGTTCAAGAGATGCAATTCGGTCGCGCAGACGCGCTGCTTCTTCATAATTAAGTTCCCCGGATGCTTCATCCATCTGTTTCTTTAATTCGGAAATCAATTCGCGGCGCCGCCCCTGCAGAAACGATACTGCGCTTTGAGCCATTTTCCGGTACGCATCCTCATTTATCAATCCTTTACATGGAGCCAGACATCGTCCAATTTGATATTCCAGACACGGCCTTGGACGCAGCTTAAAATCACGGTTGCGGCAGGAGCGCAGTGGAAATACCTGTTGAACAAAGCGCAGAGTTTCTTTTGCCGCAAGTCCCGAAGGATAAGGGCCGAAATAAAGCGCGGTATCATTTAATCGTTTGCGCACCAGTTGCAGGCGGGGGAATTTCTCCGATGGATCCAATGATAAATGATAATAAGTTTTATCATCGCGCAAATTGACGTTGTAACGGGGATGGTGACGTTTGATTAAATTGTTTTCCAGAATCAGTGCTTCTTTTTCCGTGGCGGTATTGATGAATTCAATATTATGTACCCGCGCCATCAGAAACGGCGCCATCGGGCGAGTGTCCTTGCCGGTAAAATAGGAAGTGACGCGGCTTTTTAAATCATTGGCCTTGCCGACGTAAATAATCTTTAGCGCCAGGTCCCTCATTAAATAAACACCGGGACTACGCGGGAAAGAAGCGATTTTTTCTTTCAAATCGTTATTTTCTTCCATAAATCCAATACAAATCCTGCTAGTTATATCAAGTTGCATGGAATCTGTCGCCTGACAGGCGTTAATTAATTACCATCTGGAGGATGATAATTAATTGCGGTTTGCTTTCTTTTATAATGGATTTACAGATATACTTCAATCACGATTTACGAAGTTCTTGATCGGAAAACTAAAGATAGAAAGCGCGTCAAGGGAGCGGGTTTACAGTCCACCCCCTTGATAGTTATGATTGAATAACCATGTCGCTTGTTTAAACTATTTCTTCGCTTTTGGTTTAGGCGCGGAAGCCGTAGGAGCCATGAACATTGATCCCGCACCTACTTTCACATCCAACAGTTCCACTTCGAAGATCAGAGTCGCGCCACCGGGAATAATGGGCGGACGTCCCCTGTCGCCGTAAGCTATCTCCGACGGACACACTAATTTGGCCTTGCCGCCCACCTTCATCATGCCGATGCCTTCCGCCCAACAGGGAAGTACCTGACCCAGTGGAAATTCTGCAGGCTGGCCGCGCTTGACAGAGCTGTCAAACTCCTTGCCGTCAGCAAAAGTGCCGGTGTAGTGAACCTTAACGACATCCGTGGCTTTAGGCTGCGTGCCTGTACCGGGCTTAATTTCCGTATAAATAAGGCCGGAAGCGGTTTTTTGTGCTCCCTTTTCAGCAGCAGCTTTTTCTAAAAAAGGTTTGGCCAGCGCTTTTTGCTTTTCAGTGGCTTTAGCCATGCGGGCCTGAGCCAGTTCGCCTAGTTTCGGTATGCTGGCATCAGGATCCACTGCCAATTTTTTACCGGCGGCTGCATCGGACAGACCCTGCTGAACATATTTCAACTCTTCGGGGGACAGGTCAAAAACGGACAGTTGTTTGTTAAGATGCACGCCCAGGGCATAGAAGGCCTTCTGGTCCTCTGTTTTAGGTTCCGGCGAACAGGCGGGAATAAACAGAAGAGCAGCAAAAACAATAAACGTTAATTTACGCATAATAATCCTTTCTTTTCTTATTAAATTTTTTAATTTATCTTTGCTCCAGGGCAAAGAGTTTAATCAAATTGAAATAAACATTTTCATCCAGAATAATAAAAGCGTTGACCGCAATCATTACTTTAAACTATTTCTTTGAACCTGTTTTGGACTTCTGAGACGTCTTCGGCGCCGCAGGAGCTTTTACATCCAGCAGTTCCACTTCAAAGACCAGTGTCGCGCCGCCGGAAATGACGGGCGGCCTGCCCTGATCGCCATAAGCGATATCCGAAGGACAAATCAGTTTGGCCTTGCCGCCTACTTTCATCTTGGTAATGCCTTCTGTCCAGCATGGAATGACCTGCCCCAATGGAAATTCCACGGGCTGTCCGCGCTCCATGGAACTGTCGAAGACCTTACCATCAATGAAGCTGCCCGTGTAGTGAACTTTGACGATGTCCGTTGTTTTGGGTTTAGCACCGGTACCAGCTTTGATTTGCTGGTAAATAAGGCCGGAAGACAACTTCTCAGCGCCTTTTTCCTTGGCGGCATTCTCTAAAAAGGGTTTGGCCAATTCTTTTTGTTTTTGCGCCGTTGCCTGCATTCGTGTTTGAGCCAGAGCAGTGATGTTCTGCTTATAGGCTTCCGGCTCCGCAGCCAATGTTTTACCGGCGGCGGCATCGGTTATTCCCTGCTGGACATATTCATACTCATCGACGGACAAATTAAAAACGGACAGCTGCTTTGTCAGGAGAGCACCCAGCGCGTAGAGGGTTTTCTGGTCTTCCGTCTGAGGCTGGGCGGCCCATGCCGAAACAGCCATCAGAACAGCCACTAAAAGAACAACAAAAGCAATCATAAGTTTACGCAT
>Ga0182027_10016617_pt1 | contig 10043 bp, 5 predicted proteins | sample 712E1DmetaG_FD_121300 | JGI IMG/M metagenome (GOLD analysis project Ga0182027, IMG submission 121300) | Permafrost microbial communities from Stordalen Mire, Sweden - 712E1D metaG (Illumina Assembly) | ecosystem: Environmental > Terrestrial > Soil > Wetlands > Permafrost | place: Sweden... | reverse complement strand
TGTGTAGGGCCGGCGCTCGTCGCCGGGCCAAAGGTCCTTGGGAAGCGGCCCGCCGACAAGCGGCAGCCCTACAACCGGCTGCATCGTTACGGCTGATCCAATGATCATTCGGCCATGAGTTTCACGAGCTCGATCCCCTCCTTCCCTCCGAGGTTGCGGGAGTATTGGCGGTCGGAGTCATTGTTCCAATGCTCATGCACCCCGAGGCTTTTTAGGGGCACACCGTCCGGGGCGTAGCGAACCCCAGATGGGGCGCGGTCGGCGAGAGCGGCCTCGTGGAGGTAGTTGTCGGCGTTCTTTACGGGCTGGAAATCCGTAAAGCGGCCGAAGGGAAATTCCGCGCGGATGAAGTCCAGTCCTACCGAATCGATGGCGATCGGGTCCTGCGATACGAACAAGCTGGCGAGCCACTCTCCGTGGAAGAGCTTGTTCCAATGGCCATGTTCGGCGACGAGGTCGTTGACGTCGCGCACTCCGTAGAGGCCGTCGAGAATGAAGAGCAGGGTCTTGGCGCCCAACTCCTTCGAGCCGATCATGTCGACGAACGGGTGGTAGGTCGCCATCGGGTGGGAATGCGAGTTGACGTAAACCTCGTGGTCGCGCACGTCGACCGTGCCATAGTGGTTCTTCGCGGTGAGCGACGCGCCCGTGGTCGGGTGCCCTTTCAGAAGCGTGAGATTCACCAGGTACGTGGCATCGAGCACGCACTTCGGGAGGTCCCGGCCGACTTTGGAATCCGGGATGGAATAGTGGAGCGTGTCCTTCTGGTAGTCCACGGGGAGCCGGCCGTTGCTTCCGTCCCCCTTTGAATCGACGAAGCGGACGCCCGGAAAGGCCGCGTGCGCCGGCTTGTAGACGCGATCGGGGACGACGCGCGTCGCCTCGTAAACGGTGATCATTTCCTGGGGCACGCCGGCGCCCACGACGAGCTGTCGGAGGAGCGCAACCAGCACCTGCGGCGACTGGTCGATCTGGCCGTCGACATCGCCGTAGCCCTCGTAGGCGTTGTTGCAGTTGATCTTGACCGCGATCTTCTCCCCGGCGCTGTAGCCCGCGTCGCTCTGGCGGCAGGTCCGGTTGTGGTACTTGAAGATCGCCTCCCAGACGGCCGCATCGGAAGACGCTCCCGCGAGGGCGTGAAGCGAACGGGAGAACATCTTGCCCACAACCGGCTGGCTGATGCCGGTGCCCTCATCCCACCAGTTTCCGGTCTTCCCGTCCCACGGTGTCGCCGCAAGATCGCGGACCCACACCACCCGCCCGGGGAAGATGCCCTTGCCCACGCCCATCGGGTGGTTGGCTCCATCCGAGGGCGCCCAAAGGGGCTGCGCGCCAGCGCCTGTGGCAGCGGATGCGGGATCTGCCGCACGGGCAGGAAGGAGCGAAAACAGGGCGATCGCTGCGAAGGCAGCCAGTCGAGATGTCGGAGACGAAAGGAGGTTCATGACGGAAGAAAGAACATGCTGACTCCGTCGATGATGGCAACGGCGGACTCGGTTTGTCAGGTCGTCAGGGCGGGGCGGATTCATTCCTGCCCGCGCCGATGCATGCCATAAGGGTGCTCTTCTGGCCAGCAGAGTCGCGCCCCCGGAAGTGGGCGCAGCCCCTCGACCGGCTCGGGGCCCTGACCCATTCGACTCCGCTCAGGGTCATCCTGAGCCTGCCTGTGGTGTCGCAGACCCTGAGCTTGTCGAACGGGAGCCTGTCGAACCCGTCGAACGGATGAGCCTGTCGAACGGGCAAGCCTACGCCCCTACGCGAAGGAACCAGACGTTCCACCCGAGAATGAACCAGCCCTGGGTGCCATGGACGATCCGAGAATTACTAGCAGCGGGCGGACGCAGTCCGGTCCGCTGCTAGTGCACGGGCACGAATCGCGCAACGGCGCCGCCACCCGGCGCCATGCGCAGATCGAGCGTTGTGTCGGCTGACACGATGCGTTCTTCGATTTCGATGTGCCCGGCATTCTCGCCGCTGTCGGCCGCGTCGTGCCACCAGCGCACCTGCCACTTCCCTGCCCCGAGGAAATCGAGCTTCACAGACCGCACGCGCGTAAAGCCATTGTTGAGCGCTCCAAGGTACCAGTCGGCACCGGAGCGGCGCGCAATTACAAGGTGCTCGGCCACGACACCCGAGAGTACCCGGGTTTCATCCCACACGGTCGGCACGAGTTTCAGGAAATCGATTCCGGGCTGGCCGCGCAGGTTGATGGGGTGATCGGACACGCACATGATCGGACTGTCGTACGCGACGAACAGCGCGAGCTGGCCGGCACGGGTGCCCTGCACCTGTGTCGGACTGACATGGGGCTGGAACAGATCCGCCGGGCGGTTGACGAAACCGCCGGGTGTGAAGTCGCCGGGTCCGGCCAGAAAGCGGGTGAAGGGCAGCGTGACCCGGTGTTCGGCGGTCACGCGCCGGCTCCACTTGTTGTATTCGTTGCCGAGGATTCCTTCGCGTGTGATCTGATTCGGCCAGGTGCGGATCATGCCGGTCGGTTTGTAGGCGCCATGGAAGTTGACCATCAGGTGGTGCTCGGCGGCGGTGCGGGTGACCGCCTCGTACCAGTTCACCATCTCCTGGTCGTCCCGATCCATGAAATCGATCTTCACACCGGCGAGGCCCCATTTCTCATAAAGCGCAAAGGCCTTCTTGAAGGCATCGCCCTGCGCAGCATCCGTCCAGTAGAGCCACACCCAAAGCCGGACCTTGCTCTCCGCTGCGAAACGCAGGAGCTCGTCCATGTCGACGTCGGGTGCGGGCTTGGTGATATCGGCATCCGGTCTGGGGGCGCCAGTATGGGTGCCGACATACCATCCGCCGTCTACGAGCTGATAGGGCCAGCCCATCTCGCCGGCCAATTGGATGAAGTCCTTCATCGTGCCGGTGTCCTTTTGTCCAATGCCGGACCACCAGCTATCCCACGCGATCAAGCCCGGTTTGACCCACGACGGATCGGCGATCTGGCAGGGAGTGCTCAGGTTGAGCACAAGATCGCTCTCGATCAGCCGCCCCGGCTCCCGGCCGATGATGAGCACCCGCCACGGCGACGCGTGCGGCAGCATGGCTTTTACCAGGCCCTCCCCGTCGAGCCGCGGCGCGAGCCGGCTGCGCAGTGTCACGGCGGTCGTGCCCGGCGCCTGGGGTTCGCGTGCAAGCCAGAGGCCGGCCCAGTCGATCAGTTCGGCTTCGGTGACAGCGACCCATGCCGCGGGAGTGTGCGTGAGCATGGGCAATCCGGTCACGGTTTCAATGGGGAGATCCGAGAGCCTCTGTTTGCGAAACTCCCATTCCTGCGAGCCTGCGAATCCGCCGCGCGAGTCGTAAGCGTCGGGCGGAACGGCGATGTGGTCGCCCGCGAAGCAGACATTGTCCGCCGTGAAGGCGAATTGGGTGAGCTCTTCATCGAGAACGAAGTCCGCGGCGCCGCCCTCGCGCGGCAGCAGGTAGCGGAAACTCACACCGTCATCAAAGGCGCGGAACACCACCGAAAACGTCCGGCCCGGCTCTCCGTTCTCCCGCAGCGTGACAGTCAGCTCCCGGTGATGGTCGCGCACCTCGCGCCGCTTGCCGAGCGGGTTGGTCCAGGTGGTGTCATTCTCTGCCCGCGCCGCCTGCACCAATGCGGCGTCGCGGCCGAGCACGGCGCCATCGCGCAGCCGCAAGCCGAGCCGCGATTCGTTCAGGACGGGCGTGCCATCAACCGCCACACGGTAGGTGATGGCGCCCGTCGGATTGACCGTCACGACGATGCGCCCGTCGGGCGATTTCAGTTCAAGTGGCGCGGAAGCCGGCGCGGGCCCGGCTGCGCTGGCTCCGCCGCATGCAGCCGCGACGAGGAGGGCCAGGAGTGTAGACGCCCGCCACGGGCGGAGTTCACAGGGCAGACGAATGAGTCGGGTGTTCATGGGGATGTTTCGGGTTCTACGGCCTGATGAGATGACGCGTACAGAAATGGGGCAGTCCGGGTGTTTACTGTTACCTCCTAGGAAACAGCATTTGATTTGTGGCCACGAGCGCCAGCGAGTGGATCTGGAATCGGCCGTCCGCTCGCTGGCGCTCGCAGCTACCTCTGAGCCGAGGTTTCTTCCCGTCCGAGGCAAAACGCGTTTTGCATGTTTGGCTCCTGTAAGATGGTTTGGGTTTGGTTGCGGCTTTGCCGCGCCGGGAGACATCATGGTGACGCCCGCGGATGCGGCTCAAAGCTTCTGGCGCGCGACAGGACCGGACACGCGGGTGTCGTCGATCGCACGGCTGTTCTCGACGGCGAAATCGGTGACGTCGCGGAGATCGAACACGGGCGCCGCGTCCGGGCTGCGCTGGACGTTGAGGTGGTCGAACTGCGCATCCTGAACGTCGACCAGCACGAACGCGGGCCGCGCGTCGGGACGGGCGCAGTCGATCTTCACGTGGCTCATCTCGATCGCGCGCGCGTGACGGATGAAGAAGCCGTACGACGGCATGTCGCCGAACATGCCGGGCTCCGGATACGCTCCCTCCGCCTCGGGCGGCACGCGTTCGCCGAGTTCCTTGGACCCGCCGCCCTGCTGGACAATGCGGATGTTGCTCAACCGGATGTCCTCGACCGGATGGCCAGGAATCCCGCTGATGATGCAGCCGAGGCTCCACTCGGCATCCGAGGCGATCACATTGTCGATGCTGATGCGACGAATGGTACCCACCGGCGGATTGTCCGGGCCCCGCAGGCGGCTGCCGAGCCGGATGAAGATCGGCGAGTTGGCGACATGGCGCATCGTGATGTTGGAGATGGCGACGTCCTCGATATGCGCCCCGTCGACGCTCTCAATGGCAATTCCGCGCGAGTCGTCGAAAATACAGTTTGTGATGGCGATGTTCTTAAAATCGCCGTTCGACTCCGTGCCGAGTTTGATGCGGCCTGTGCGAAATGACTTATACTCCGGGGCGCTGCGCTTGAAGGTCGCATCGAGCAGCGTGCCCTCGTCGAAGTTGCCGGCCAGGAAACAGTCGGAGATCGTGATGTTCTCGCAGTGGCGGATTCTTCCCATGCCGTAAGACGCCTTCAGGCAGATGCCGTCGTCCCAGGGGGAGTTCACGCTGCATCGGGAGACACGGACGTTGTTGCAGGCGTCGATGTCCATGCCGTCGCGGTTGGTGTCGATCGTGAGGTTGTCGATCGTGAGGTTGTCAACGCCGGTGGCGAGGATGCCGAAGTGGCCGCCGTGCAGGATCGAGAAGTCGCGCAGGATGACATTGTGGCAATCGCGCAGGGCGACCGCCTTGTTGCCGCTCCCGGGCCCGCCGTCCTCGTACCGTTTCTCGCCCTTGGATTCGTTGGCGAACCGGTCGAATCCGGGGTTCAAGCCCTTGCCGTGTATCAGACCGGGCCCGAGGATCGCCACATCGTGCAGGCCGATGCCCCAGATCAGGCTGTTCTGCCAGTGGCTGTGCCCGTAGTCCTGGTAGTGGAACTTGTCGCCCCAGTCGTTGGGTTCGGGGAGATCGTAGTGCGCAGTCTTGTCGTCAACCGCCTCGATCGTGGCGCCCGCGGCGAGGTACAGGGTGATGTTGCTCTTCAGCCGGATGGATGCCGAGACGTAGGTCCCCGGTGGAAAGAACACGCTGCCGCCGCCGCCGTCCCCGGCAGCGAGTATCGCCCGGTTGATCGCGTCGGAGTCCAGCGTCTTGCCGTCGCCGCGCGCACCATAAGCCCGAACATCATACCAATGGCCGGTGCCCATTTCCGGGGCGGCCCGCAAGAGTCCGATCAGCGACATCAACAGGACAATGGCAGGTGACAATGTCCGACGGGCACGAAAGATCATGCCGGAGGATAGGTGCATCGCGCCCGATCCTGCAATACGTCGTTGCGATCCGGCAGGGCGTTGGGGATCCATTCCGGTCGGGCCGGGCACGCGGGGGCGGCGGTACTGCATTGCCGAATCGACAAACGTGAAGATCTTAGCCGGACTCATGCAGACGAACCGCGATCTCGTTCGTGACCGCCGACACAGTTTAGTGTGTAGGGCCGGCGCTTGCCGCCGGGCCGATCTTCGGTTGGAGAATGGCCCGCCGGCAAGCCCCTCGACACGCTCGGGGCCTTGAGCCTGTCGAAACGGCGGCGGCCCTACATTCATCGGCATGAGTCTGGCTTAGCGGACTCCGGATTTTCCCATGATCTTCCCGCCGTTGACAGGTTTTGGCCGCTGGCAACTGTCACCATATGAAGTCCCTGCGCGCGGCTGCCGTCCTCGTCGTTACCCAAATGGTTGTCGGTTGCCTTTGGATCGGAGGAAAACACACAGCCGTGGAGCCGGTCACACCCAATGCCTCGCCCGAGGCGCGCGCGGTCCTGCAGATGCTGCATGACATCTCGGGCAAATACACGCTGACCGGCCAGCACAACTTCCCGAACACCAAAAGCAGGAACTCCGAGTTCGCCGCGAAGTACATCGGAAAGACCCCCGCGATTTTCGCCAGCGACTGGGGTTTTGCAAAGGATAGAGACACCGATTCTTTCCTCGCCCGGCCGGACATTGTTACGGAGATGATCCGGCAGTTCCGGCGCGGCTCGCTCGTCGACACCTGCTGGCACGCAGTCCCCCCGACAGCGGATGAACCGGTGACATTCCGCCCGCTGCCCGGCAGCGATCCGAACCGGCTCGCAAGCGTCCAGGGCCAGCTTACAGACGACCAGTTCAAGGATCTGCTGACTCCGGGCACGCCACTGTATCAGCATTGGTGCGCCCAGGTGGACGCGATTGCGGTCTTCCTCAAGCAACTCCAGGACGCGCATGTGCCCGTGTTGTGGCGGCCGTACCATGAAATGAACGGCGAATGGTTCTGGTGGGGCGGGCGCACCGGGCAATACAGCACCGCCGCCCTCTACCGGCAGCTGTTCGACCGGCTGGTGAACCATCACCACCTCAACAACCTCATCTGGGTTTGGAGCATGGACCGCTTTGACCGTCCGGCGCGGGAGCACGCGCAATACTTCCCCGGCATCAACTATGTCGATGTCCTCGCCCTCGACGTCTACCATAATGATTTCGCCCAGTCTTACTACGACAGCCTGGTGGCGCTATCCCAGGGGAAACCCATCGCTCTCGACGAGGTGGGCAACCCGCCGGCGCCCGAAATCCTGGAGAAGCAGCCCCTGTGGACCTACTACGGTACTTGGGTCGGCACGGTCCGGAACACATCGCGAAAGGACTACGCTGTTCTCATGCACAATCCGCGCATCCTCAGCCTCGAGGATCCCGCCTATTGGCGCGTGATGGGGCCGGTCCGCGAGGCGTCCGGCCTGCCGCCCCTGCACTTCGAACCTGCGCCTGCGGACGTCTCGGCGCAGGCCCGACCGCAACCGCAACCATCACCACCCGCCCTGCGCTCCGGGTCTGGGCCCGCCGACTTCTCGGGAGCCTGGGTGCTGAATGAGGAGAAGAGCGACTTCGGCAAGATGGGGTCGGGCTTTGCGCCGGCGCGGATGGATGTCGTCCAGCACGGAAACGACCTGACGATCCGGACGACCCGCACCCTCGAATATGGGGATGACCAGGTGACGGAGGACACGCTGACGCTCGACGGCGCGGAGTCCAAATCGATGTTCATGAACTCACCGCGCGTCACCACCGCGAAGCTTTCTGCCGATGCACAGCAACTCGAGGTGGCTTCGACGGTGTCCCTTGTCTGGGGCGAGCCCGGCTCGAAGTTGATCGTGAAGGACACATGGACACTGGGCGATCGCGGTGCCGTGCTTTCGATCCAACGGTTTTCCAGCAGCCCGTTCATGGGCGAGCAGAACCAGACCCTGGTGTTCGACAAGCGGTAGGGTCGGCGGTACCGGGATGTCGGCGAATCTGACGGATTGTCATCCAATGCCGGGCGATGCTATGCCTCCGCACATGCGCCTCTCCCGCCGTTTCCTAGCCTGCCTCACCCTGGTTTCGCTGGCCGAAGCCAGGCCGGTTCAAGAGGGCAGCCCCCATCCCTTCGTTTGCGCCGATTATACCCAGGGCCGCATCTTCATCGTCGACCGCACCGGGCGGGTGACGTGGGATTACCCGGCCGAGAATTGCAACGATCTCTGGGTGCTGTCCGATGGCGGACTCCTTTTCACCACCGGACATGGCGTGAGAGAACTTGGCCCGGATCGCAGCCTGCGTTTTTCGTACGATTCCAGATCCGAGATCTACGCCTGCCAGCGCCTCGCGGACGGCAGCACCTTTGTGGGGGAATGCAACTCGGGCCGCCTCCTGGAGCTCTCTCCGGGCGGGCAAGTGATCAAGGAACTGCGACTGCTGCCTCCCGGAACAGACGGCGGACACGCCTTCATGCGCAATGCCCGGCGCCTCGCGAACGGCCATTACCTGGTCGCCCATTATGGACTCGGTTTCGTCAGGGAATACGATGCCACAGGGAGGATTGTTCTCGAGATCCCGGCGCCCGGGGGTCCGCACAGTGTGATTCGATTGCCGGACGGCAACACCCTCGTCGCCTGCGCCGACCGCAACGGAATGTCGGCACGGGTCTTTGAATGCGACCCGCACGGCAGAAACGTCTGGGAACTCAAGGCGGAGGATCTTCCCGGCACCCCGCTCTTCTTTCTCGGCGGGCTCCAGCGCCTCCCCAACGGGAACACCGTCCTGACCAACTGGCTCGGACACGGACACCTTGGCGCCGGGCCGGTGGTCGTCGAGGTCACTCGTGACAAACGGGTTGTCTGGTCGTTCTCCGACCATGAGAGAATCCAAACCGCCTCCAGCATCCAGGTCCTCGACGTGCCCGGTGACGCCGCAAAGGGCGAGATCTTGCATTAGCGAAGCGCGGATTGGGCCAGATCGATGCAGTGGGATGTAGGGCCGCCGCTTGTCGGCGGGCCGTTTTCCCAAAGAATTGTGGCCCGGCGACAAGCGCCGGCCCTACACACCATTCGGTGGTCCTCGACATCACGCAGGGGGCGAGGGTCCTGGTGCGACCGGCAGGCCGGAGGCTGACCGAGTATGGAGCCGGCGCCCCGGCCAGATTGTCCGCTGCGCGGACAAGGGGATTTGTTTCGTTTTGTGTTTTCGCCCGCAGGCCGCACATTGGAGGCCATGCCTCTTGCCGCAGTACTTGCTCTGACGGTCGCGACTTGGTTCGGCCCCGCACAGGCCAGCTTCGACGCGACGATTCCCGGCAATCCGTACGATTACCTGGCCAATGACGTGCGCGTCGTCTTTGCGGCGCCGGACGGCCATCGGGAGGAGCGGCTGGCGTATTTTGACGAGGGCCATTGGAAGGCGTGGCTCACGACCATGCACCCCGGCCACTATCGCGCCACTCTCCAGCGCAACGGCGAGCCGCTTCCCGTGCCGCCCGCCGACATTGACGTTCCGGAGACCGCCCGGTTGCCGGGGGGATTCGTCCATGTCCAGGGTACGCGTTTCGTGACGGATGCCGGCACGCCCTATTTCCCGTTAGGGCACGATCTCGCCTGGCGCTACCCGGACATTCCGCCGTTGCCCGAACTGCTCCATCGCATGGGCGCCGCCGGCATCAACTGGACGCGCATCTGGGCGTGTGCCTGGGATGGGAAGAACCCGATCCTGATCCGGCACAACGCCTATTCCCGACAACAACAAGACATCTGGCGGGAGCGTGCCCCGCTCGGCGAATTCCTGCCGGCGGCGCTGCGCCAGTGGGACGAGATTGTGGCCGCGGCGGAGGCATCGGGCATCCGGTTTCAGTTCGTCCTGTTTCACCACGGATTGGTCAGCACGCGTGCCGATGCGAACTGGGATGAACATCCGTGGAGCAAAGCCAACGGCGGCTTCCTCGACAAACCCCAGGAGTTCTTCACCAACGAAACGGCGCGCGAATACTCGCGCCGGTGGCTGCGCTACGCGATCGCACGCTGGGGACATTCGCCGTCGGTGCTGACCTGGGAGTTGTTCAACGAAGTCGAGTGGTCGGATGCGATCCAGAAGGACCATGACTGGCCGGCTGTCCTCGCATGGCACAACGAGATGGCGGCCTTTGTGCGGTCGCTCGATCCATATCACCACCTCGTGACCACCAGCTCA
>Ga0182027_10016616_pt1 | contig 10043 bp, 7 predicted proteins | sample 712E1DmetaG_FD_121300 | JGI IMG/M metagenome (GOLD analysis project Ga0182027, IMG submission 121300) | Permafrost microbial communities from Stordalen Mire, Sweden - 712E1D metaG (Illumina Assembly) | ecosystem: Environmental > Terrestrial > Soil > Wetlands > Permafrost | place: Sweden... | reverse complement strand
GTGGCGGTGCGGGGAATGACGACACAACGCCTCCAAGCCTCATTCGCCCGCCGGCCGGCCCATTTGACCTCGGCTGCGACCCGCCTTGTCGCCCGACGCCCCGAGGCGTTCGCAGCGACAGCCGGGCTATCTTGGGCGTTCGATAACATCGGCACCGTTCAAATGGTGGGAGTATCGGCCAGCAGCCTCTTTGTGTAGTCGGCCTGCGGGTTCTCGAGCACTTCGCCGACCAGGCCGTGCTCGACGATCTGCCCCTCGCTCATCACGGTGACCTCTTGGGCGATACTGCGCACCAGTGGCAGGTGGTGTGTGACGAAGATCATGCCCACTCTGGTCTCTTGGATCAGCTTGGCCAGAAGCTCGATGATGGTTGCCTGCACCGAGACGTCGAGCGACGACGTCACCTCGTCGCAGATCAGCACCGAAGGCTCCGCGGCCAGCGCCCGAGCGATGGCGACACGCTGGCGCTCGCCGCCGCTAAGCTGGTCGGGGTACATGCCGAGCAGCGAGTCGTCGAGCGCGACGAGCTCGAGTGCTTCAGCCATGCGCTGCTCCATCTCGCCACGGGAGAGTTCGAAGAACTGCTTGAGCGGCTGGGAGAGGATCTGACCGACAGTTTTGCGCGGGTTGAGCGACCCGTAGGGGCTTTGGAAGATGTACTGCAGGTGCTGACGTGACTCCTTCGGCCGGGCCCGCGAGTCGCGTTCGAGCCGGCGGCCGCGAAAGAGGATGTCGCCCTCGATCTTGCCGGGATGGATACCGGCGATGGCGCGCGCCAGGGTGGTCTTACCGCTGCCCGACTCGCCCACTAAGGCGATGCAGCGCTGGGCACAGACGGTGACGTCGATGCCGTGCAGGATCTCGTGAGTTCCGTAGTAGGCCTTGACGCCGCGCACCGTGATCAGTGCCTCCTCGTCGGTGACGCACGCCGGCCCGGCGCCGATGAGCAGCGGTTGGTCGCCGAACATCGGCCGTGAGCGTATCTCTTGCCAGCGCCAACAGCGCACCCGGTGATCGTCTCCCGGACCGTCATAGGGGGGGAACTCCGCGCGGCACTTGTCGAGGGCGTCGCTGCACCGAGCCGCAAAGAAGCACCCCTGCGGGCGATGTCCAGGCATGGGCGCTCGACCGGGGATACCACGCAGCGCATGCTCGCCAGTGAGGTCGGGAATCGCTTCGAGGAGCTTGCGGGTGTAGGGGTGACAGGCCGCACCGAACAGCGCTGTCTTCGGACCAACCTCGACCAAACGGCCGGCGTACATCACGGCGATGCGATCGGCGAGGTTGGCCACGACGGCAAGATCGTGGGTGACGTAGAGGGCTGCCACCTTGTAGGTGTGCGTCAGGTCTTCCACTGTGCGCAGCACGTGCGCCTGGGTCGTGACGTCCAAGCCGGTCGTTGGCTCGTCGAGTACGATGACCGCGGGCCGGCAAGCAAAGGCCATCGCCAATGCAACGCGCTGCTGCTGACCGCCGGAGAGCTGATGCGGGTAGCGACGCCGGAAGGCCCGGTCGCTGGGCAACAGCACTTCGGCCATCATCTCCTCGAGACGCTGCTCGCGGTCAGCGGCCGAGGAGCCGAAGGCGTGGGCTTCGAGGATCTCGCTGAGTTGCGTCTGAATGCGCAGGGCGGGATTAAGCGACATCGAGGGATCCTGTGGCACATAGGAGATGAGCCCGCCGCGGATGCGACGCAGCTCCTTGGGTTTTAAGGCGAGAACGTCGCGTCCATCGACCATGATCTCACCGGCGCCGATCCTGACGCCGCGGCGCTCGTGGACGAGCAGCGCCGTGGCCGCGGTGGTCTTGCCCGACCCCGACTCGCCGACCAAGCCGAGTACCTCGCCCTGCCGGATAGAGAGCGTGACCTCGTCGTCGATGTCGGCGCCCGAGGGATCGAGCTCGATGCGCAGTCCTTCGACTGTCAGCACGTAGTCGTTCATTTGGCACCCGTGTCCCGGTCGATGCCGATCAGCGCTCGCGAAACTCCGTCGGTCATGAGGTTGGTGCCGATCGTGAGCAGCGCGATCAACATGACGGGCACGAACACCGCCCACGGCTGCACGGACATGGCGATCCGGTTCTCCTCGATCATGAGGCCCCAGTCGGCGGCCGGCGGCTGCAGGCCGAAGCCCAGGAAGCTCAGCGCCGCGATCAGGCCGATCGAGTATGTAAGGCGCAGGCCGAACTCGACGAGCAGCGGGCTCGTGATGTTCGGCAGGATCTCGCCGACGAGGATCTTGCGGCGCGGCACGCCAAGCGCCTCGGAGGCGCGCACGAAGTCGCGGCCCACGATCTCGAGCGTGGCGCCGCGGGCGACGCGGGCGATGCGGGGCGCGTGTGAGACGGCAGTGCCAAGGACCAGCAGCCAGAGGGCGTCGCCCAGCACCGACACGAGCAGCAGCACGAACACGATCTGCGGGAAGGCGAGCAGCACGTCGAGCAGGCGCATGATGACATCATCGATGGCCGGCCGTGAGTAGCCGGCGAGCAGCCCCAGGCCGACGCCGATGATCATGGCGAGGACGGTGGCGGCCAGCGCGAGGCCGATGACCGTGCGGCCGCCGCACAGCACCCTGCTGAAGATGTCATGGCCGATGCCATCAGTGCCCAGGAATGTCTTCGCCGAAGGCCCCGAGTAGTCGGGGGCAATGCCCGTTGCAAAGGGCGAGTGCGGTGCGACATAGGGCCCGATCAGGGCCAGGGCGACGATCGCCACGACGATGACGAGGCCGACCCTGGTGCGGCCGAACCGCAGCGAGCCGACGAGTAAGTCGACCCACTCGCGACGGCGGTGAGCGCCGCCGGCTTTCGGCTCCGGTAGCAGCTCATCGACGCTGGGGATCAGCTCCTTTTGATCTGGAGTGACGGCGCTCACCGCAGACCCGTCCTCAGTCGGGGGCTGACGAGGATGGTGAGGATGTCGGCGGCCAGGTTGGCGATGACGTAGACGCCGGCGATCAGCAGCGCGATCGCCTGGATCACAGGGATGTCGCGGTTGCCCACCGCGTCGACGAACGCTGACCCGATGCCGGGGTAGTTGAACACGGTCTCGACGATCACAACGCCGCCGGCCAGCCAGGCAAGCTGCAGGGCGGTCACCTGGATTGCAGGGATTACGGCGTTGGGGAGCGCGTGCCGCAACATCACCGTGCGCTCGGGCATGCCCTTGAGGCGCGCCATCTGCACGTAGTCGCTCTCGAGCACCTCGATCATCGAGGCGCGCAGGATGCGGCTGATGTAGGGCGTTACCGACAGAGCGAGCGTAACGACAGGCAGGATGAGCAGGTTGAGCTGGCTCCAGACCGAGACGCTCGGATCGACCCGCGAGACCGCCGGCATGACGTGGAGCACGGTCGTGGCCAGGAAGAAGATCAGCAGCAAGCCGATCACGAACTCGGGCAGCGCGGCCAGGGATAGCGAGCCCACCGAGGTCGTAACGTCGAACACCGAGTCGCGCCACAGCGCGGCCAGCGAGCCGATCAGGATGGAGACAGGGATGCTGATGATCGCCGCGAAGAACACGAGCAGGGCGGAGTTGGTCACGCGCGACTTGATCAGCGACGTGACCGACACGCCCGACGCGGTCGAGGTACCGAGGTTGCCGGTCATGATGCCCTTCAACCAGATGCCGTACTGCACGTACCGCGGCCGGTTGAGGTGGAGCTGCACGCGTAACGCGTCGTACATGGCCTTGTCGGCCGCCTGCTTGCCGAGGATCGCCATCGCCGGGTTCCCGGGCAACGCCTGGGTCGCCGCGAAAATGACGACCGAGACCAGGAAGAGCGTGAGGAATCCCAAGGCCAGCCGGCGAAGGATGACTTTCAAAAGCGGTGGCACGCCGCTCCTTCCTTCGTTTTTGGGACCGCCTCGGCGCCCCTGTTTGCCGATCAGACGAAGTAGAACTCGTTGAAGTGCCAGCTCGAGAGCGGCTCGCCACCCTTGTCGGGCACGACGCCGCCGAGCTTTGAGCTGTATGCGTCGGTCTGGTCGTTGAACGACCAGATGATGAGGCCGCCCTCGTTGTACTCGATGGTCTGCGCTTCGGTGATGAGCTGGTCGCGCTTGGACTTGTCCGTCGTGCGGAAGGCCTGCTCGACGATCTTGAGCCACTGTGCATTCTTCCAGTGGGTCTCGTTGAAGGGGGCTTTAGGTGTAGTGCCCTGATTGGCTTGAGCCAGGTAGTTGCGCGTGTACCAGAAGTCCTGGGCGAACGGCCAGCTGAGGTACTGATTGCCGTAGAAGACGCTCGGGTCGACCTTGTCGACATTGACCGTGACGCCAGCGGCCTTGGCCTGCTGGGCGAAGATCTCGGCAGCGGAGACTGCCGAGCCGCCGACCGCATCGGAGGTGGTCAGGGTGACGGTCAAGTCGTTGGCGTAACCCGCCTGCTTGAGTAGCGACTTGGCTTGGTCGATATCCTGGGCGCGCTGCGGAAGGTTCGGCGTGCCGGGGTCGAACGGGGCGTACATGTCGTTGCCGACCCAGCCGTAGCCGTCGTAGGCCTGCGAGATGGCGCCCGGACGATCGACGATGAGACGGAACGCCTGACGCACGCGCACGTCGTTGAACGGCTTAACGTCGATGCGCATCGTGAACGGTTGCCAACCGCCGGTGTGTGAGTCGAGCAACTTCATACCCTGAGCTTGGACCACCTTGACCTGCGAGGCGGGCAGGTCGGAGATGGCGTCAACGGTGCCGCCGAGCAGGGCGTTTACGCGCGCTGTGGGGTCGGCGAACTCGATGATCGTCAGTGTGTCAACGTGCGGCACCTCGCCCCAGTAGTTCTTGTTGGCCGTGAAGGCGGTCTGCTGGCCGGGCGAGAAGCTCTTGAACTTGAAGGGGCCGGTGCCGATCGGCGCCTTGGGGTTGAAGTTCTGCGGCACGATCGCGTTGCCGTAGACAGCCATCGCCTCGTCGAAGACCGAGTTCGGCGTGTCAAGAGCGAATCGCACAGTGTAGGCATCCAGTTTGTGGATGCCACTCTCTGATAGCGCCGAGGCAATCGAGGCGCCCATTCCCGGCTTCGATGGATTGATGATCCGTTTGTAGCTGTAGACGACGTCGTCGGCCGTCATTGGCGTGCCGTCGTGGAAGACGACGCCCTTGCGCAGCTTGACCGTCCAGACGGTGGCGTCGGCGTTCGACGACCACTCCTCGGCCAGGAGGGGCACAAGCTTGTAGGTGTGGTTCCAGCCGAGCAGCGCGTCGTAGAGCTGGAACGCGATGGCGATCTCGGGCTCGGTCGTGGCTATCTGAGCGTCCAAGCTCTCGTTCGCCGAGCCGCCGACGATGCCGACCTGCAGGTTGCCGCCCTGTTTCGGTGCGGCCGAGCTCGACGCGCTCGCGCTCGAACTGGAGCTGCTGCTCCCGCAGGCGGCCAGCAGGGAGGCGAGACTAACGCCGGCGCCGGCCACCAGCGCCCCCTTGAGCACTTCTTGCCGGGTGTACTTGGCGTCTATGAAGTTGAGCGGGAACAAACGGTCTTCGTCCACTGCGCACTCCCCCCTATCCTAACTTGACGTCGTCACCGAGCCCGAGGCCGCGACCGGCGGGACCACGGTCGGCGACGCGAGACAATCACGCGACCCCGTCAGTCGCGGTCCCGATCCCGGCCCCGGGCGGTCAGACCCGGGGAGCTGCCGGACCCTTGCGGATTTATCCACCTAGGTGGTTTCGCGAAGGTTATCACCGCCGTCGGCGTTGTCAATACCGTCGTGCTATCGACGCATCGCTCATCGAAACGGCCTCTCCACCGGTGCGGACGAACCGCGCCGGGAGCGCCGCCGCTGCTCACACGGCCTGGTCACTCCTCAAGCGGAGCCCCCAGCCAATCTGCGGTACTCATCGGCCTTCGCTCCCCAGCAGGACGGTAGTAGGTTGGAAACGGGGGGCTACCCGCAGTCACTTCAGCGCCCGCCCGATCCTGCGCAGCCCTTCTGCAAGGAGCGACCGGGGACACCCAAAATTGAGCCTGAGGAACCCGGCCGACGCGCCGAAGGCCGCGCCGTCGCTGAGTGCAGCGCCTGCCTTGAGGCACGCAGCCGCCGGTTCGGCGACGCCCGTGGCTCGGGCGTCCAGCCATGCCAAGTATGTCGCCTCGACATGGCCCATCGTCACACCTGGGAGAGAGGTCGCAATGTATTCCTGCAGGTAGTCGCGGTTGCCTCTCAGATACCCCAACAACTCGGCAAGCCACTCGGCGCCCTCGCGGTAAGCTGCCTCTGCACCTACGACCGCAAAGCAGCCCGGAAGGCCGAGCCAGCCTTGACCGGCGGCCACAAAGCGCTGCCGCAGCAGCTCGTCGGGTATCACCGCGAATGCGAAGTTCAGTCCGGGGAGGTTGAATGTCTTGCTAGGCGACATTAGGGTCACAACGCACGCCGCGCCGTGAGGAGAAGAAGCGGCGGATGGCACGTGAGGGACGGCATCAAGGACCAAATCGCAATGGATCTCATCCGAAACTAGAATAAGCTTGTGATTCCAGCAGAGGTCAACGACTGCTGCCAACTGGTCGGCGCTCCAGACGCGGCCGAGCGGGTTGTGTGGGCTGCAAAGCAGAATGACGCGTGTATCAGGCGTGATCGCGGCCTCCATTGTGCGGAGAGGAATCTGCCAGCGCTCACCGTCCCACTCCAGCGGCACAGTGTGCAGATGCCGCGCCTGGTTCCGCGGGGCACTGAGAAAGGGCGGATAGGCGGGAACTAGGGTCATTACAGTCTCGCCGCGGTGCGCGTATGCTCTGCACGCCAGATTCAGGCCGGGAATCACGCCGGGCAACCAAACGAGCCAATCTGGATCCACCTCCCAACCGTAGCGTGATGACAGGTGGACCAGAACCGCGTTTTGCAGTGAATCGGTGATGTTCGAGTAGCCGAAGACACCGTGCGCCGCCCGCCTTGTAAGCGCCTGGATAACGCAGGGAGGCGAGGCGAGGTCCATGTCGGCGACCCAGAGGGGCAGCACGCCGGCTCCGTAATGGTCCCATTTGTAGCTCGCGGTGCCACAGCGGTCGATGATTGAGTCAAACATCAGAGTCTCCTTCGTCGAGCGGACCGCCCGGAAACCATAGATCGCTTTTCCTGCAACAGCACCTCATTTGCTTCCTCGAGCATGAGGCACGAAAGGGTCTTTGCTCCCCCCATAGAGATAGGCAGGGCACCTGGCCTGAGAGAGATCGGGCGGTGATTCCGGATAAGCCCCAGCTCATGCGCCAACGCTGGCAGCCTGCCATCTGGCCACGCACGAAGAAAGTATGGGTTATCCACCTGGGTGGTTGGAGAAATGCTATTACCGACGCCAACGTTGTCAATACCTCACAGTGACTTGGTCACACTCACGTCCCAAGTCACGTGCGATACTCACAGCAATAGCGCACATGACTCGTTGTCGTGTCAGGCCGGAGAACGTACGCTCAGTGCACGCCCTCTCCCCCAGCTGCCGACGGGATGCCGACTGGTCAGCTCGGGCGACAGGCCCAAGTCGGTCCATCCCCACGTGCGTGGGGATTCCAACCTGCACATCAACTCCCCGGGCGGCTCGGTCGGTCCATCCCCACGCGCGTGGGGATTCCCGCCGCGAGTTCCTCTTCGACTCCTACTGGGACGGTCCATCCCCACGCGCGTGGGGATTCCTACCGTGCCGTGCTACACGCCGAGATGGTGCCCGGTCCATCCCCACGCGCGTGGGGATTCCGCTGACGAGCCGCGCTGCATCCGGGACAGATCCGGTCCATCCCCACGCGCGTGGGGATTCCGCGTTGGTCAAAGCGATGCGGAACGTGCCCTGGCCGAGCCGCAGCTGAACAGCGCGCGGCGCACCGTAGCGACGCGCGTCGTCGATGAGCGGCTCCGCTTCAGTGCGCATGCGCGTCGTGCGCTCAAGACACTCGGTGAGGATGCGCTGCCCGTCGCCGTGGAGGATATCGACCGTCTTGCCGCTCTGGGTGCGTGGGTGCCAGTCGGCATGATCGGCGATCCACTCATCCGGGCTGAAGAAGACCGGCTGCGAGATCATGATGCAGCCGATGTCGTAGTCCTGAGGCCGGGCGAGGAGGGCGCTTCCAGTGCGGCGGCGGATCGCCTCGATGCGCGCCGTCATCTCGGCAAAGGTGTCGGTGCCGTTCAGGTCACCGAAGGACTCCCAGGCAAGCCACACAGGCACCGGCTCCCAGCGCGCGAAGAAACCGTAGCCGGCGATGGCCCTATGGGGGGCGCCGAGTCTGAAGAAGAACGGCGCGCCCGTCGCGATTGTCTTGAAAACATGTGGCGAAGGCTGCCAGAAGTTGACCTCGTCGGTCGGCTCAGGTCGGTGGAGGAAATGCGAGAACCAGCCGAAGTCGGCGTTGGCGATGAAGCCGGTCGTGGCGACGACGGAACTCACGGCGAGTCAGCTATGGGTTGCCTCCCCGAGTCATGGCTCTCTCGCCTTGGCGGCGCGGGCTTCTCGACGTTGCTGGAAGGCGTCAAAGCGCTTCTGGATCGTGAACATGTACTCGACGATCGCCTTTGTGAAGTCCTTGAGATCGCGAGCGTCGGCCCGGTCAACAGTGACGCCAGGGTCGTGAGCAGCCTCATTCCCACCCAATCTGAGCTGGTTTGCCCAGTCGGCAAGCCGCGAATCAACGACGCCCTTTGCCTTCAGGTCATCCAGTCGGCTCGCCAATGAGCCGCTGCGCGCGCCCTGCTCATTGCAGACACCCTCGAGCACTTTCCGACACATGACTGCGGCCGCAGTGAAAGCGCCCGCGTCGAAACACCGAGCGGCCTCGTCATACGCCTCACGTATTGGCGCAGGTACTTCCCAGTCAAGGCGATCGAGCGGCGGCCAGATCCGACCGGGATCACCATCCTCCACGATGCGAAGTAGGGCCGGCTGAGTACATTGCGGGCACTTCACCAGGAAGTAGTAGAGGTCCCACGGACCTGACTCGGGGTCGTCAACGTGGCAGTCGTACTGTGCGAGCACTTCTCCGCTTACCCTGGCCTCGCAGTCCGGACAGTCGAAGATGGCGTGGTCCACGTCGCACCTCTTGCCTTGTGAACGGACTCTGCGATGGTTCTCGAGCAACCGACAGCCGGAGTCTATCCGACGAGGTGAACAGAGTGGAGTCCGAAACCGCGTGACCCCCGCAGTTGCGCCTCCCCATCACCAGGGACGAGTCCCCTCGCTGGCGAGAGTCGGCGCGAGGCCTCCATCTCTCTTGGCTGAGCCCGCCTCACACGGCATCTCCGCTGTCATGCCGGTGCCGTGAACGACCCGACCTGCGCACCACAGTGGTTCGTCCGGCAACCATCTCCCGTGCTTTGGTCACCCTCCCCCGCCTTGCCAGCAGCCTCGAGCAGAGCGAATGTCGTGGGACGTTCCGCTCAGCGAAGGAGGCAGCGCCCTGCAAGGCCACATCAGAAGGCGCGACTCGTCAGGTACGTGGGAGTACATCCTCGACGTCGGCCGCTACCGTGCCCAGCGCTGCCGGGACTGCGGGCGGCGCTTCTGGGTCGAGCGGCGGCCGAAGGAGAGCTGTCCGGCCTGCGGCGGGCAGCTTCATGAGACCGAGGAGCGCAGGCGCGAGACCAAGGCCGGCTTTGCTTACCGCAAGGACTGCCAGGCGGCCCTCACCCGCAAGCTCGCCACCCTAGCCGAGCACACCTACGTCCTGCCCAGCCACCTCAGTCTGCGCGAGTTCCTGACGAAGGTCTGGCTGCCGGCGATCGAGAGCGGCGTGAGAGGCACCACGCTCTCCGGCTATCGCACGCTGGTGGAGCAGCACCTCGTGCCCCAGCTGGGAGCGGTGCAGCTGCAGAACTTAAACGCCGCCCAGATCAACGCCCACTACGCCAGGCTGCTCAGTGAAGGTCGCATCCATGGTTCGGGCGGCCTCTCGCCCAACACCGTGCACCACGTCCATGCCGTACTGCATCGTGCCTTGCGCGACGCCGTGAAGTGGGGCTACCTGCAGACCAACGTCGCCGCCTGCGCCGATCCACCGCGGGCTTCAGCCCAGCACAAGGAACTGGCGGTCTGGTCAGAGGAGCAGCTCCACG
>Ga0182027_10016615_pt1 | contig 10044 bp, 12 predicted proteins | sample 712E1DmetaG_FD_121300 | JGI IMG/M metagenome (GOLD analysis project Ga0182027, IMG submission 121300) | Permafrost microbial communities from Stordalen Mire, Sweden - 712E1D metaG (Illumina Assembly) | ecosystem: Environmental > Terrestrial > Soil > Wetlands > Permafrost | place: Sweden... | reverse complement strand
TTTTCAACCCGGGATTGCACGAATGCGCCGTACATCTACTTTGTGCGTCCTTCTGGTTTCCGATTCACCGCATCCAACTCTCATTGAATTCTCTTTCCTGGGCCATCACCCTTACCATGCCAGCCAGACCGGTTCTCTTCCAAAACGTCCGCGAAGCGGACACCTTGGCGGGCTCCGTCGGTCGCCTTCCAGCCGAAGCCTCGGGCGTTGAGACCTTCCCCGCTACCGTGACCGCCTAGCTCGGCGTCCCGCCACCATGTCCGCCTTTCCTCAGCTCCCACTCGGCCGCCGCATCCCCGACCGTCCGCACGCCGTCTCAGTAAGTCTGCCGACGATGCGGGACATGATCGGCTACGAGGAGAAGGACCCGGCGGTCGTCCAACACATCGCCTCCGGCTATCCGCGGTTCGTCCTTCACCCCTGTCTGCGCCAGCTTACCGACGAGTTGGCGCGCCAGCACGGCCTTGCGGGCCGGACCCTTTGGCTGACCGCCTCATCCCGCAGCGCTTCCCAGCTGGCGGAATACCTGGCCGGAGTTCCGGCGGCCCGGGGAACGCAGATTCAACCGTTCGCCGACCACGGGCTGAATGGCGTTATCCATCCCGAAAGAGCCGATCTCTACGGTGAGGCGAAAACGCTGCTTCAGAACACCGGAATGTTTCTCGGCTCACGTGAAGCCGAGGATGCCCTGGTTCGACTCGGAGTCTTGCCCGCCGCAGCCACCGAGTCGTTGTTTGCGGGTGATGCAGTCGTCGAAATCAAACGCGTGCTGCACCGGGCGCTGCCGGCGTGCAGTGACGCCGATCTGTTTCCCTCCTGTAGCGGAATGAACGCCATCTACGCCGCGTTTCGGGCAGTCAGCGAATTGCAGGCCGCGCGGGGTCGCACGATCTGGGTTCAGCTCGGGTGGCTCTACCGCGATACCATCGCCCTCCTCAAACGGTTTACGCCAGAACCGGAACGGAATTATGTTTACCTCCCAGACGTCGCCGACCTCGCCGCCCTCGAACGGCTCTTTGCGGAGAAAGGCGCTCAAATCGCCGGCGTCTTCGCCGAGACGCCGACCAACCCCTTGATCCAGACACCCGACATTCCCGCGCTCGCCGCCCTGACCCGGCGCCACGGAGCGAGCCTGGTCCTCGACCCGAGCATTGCCTCGGTTTTCTGCGTAGACGTGCTGCGCCACGCCGATCTGGTGGTGAACAGCCTGACAAAGTTCGCCGCCAACGATGGTGACATCCTCGCCGGACTCGTCGCGGTGAACCCGGACGGACCCGATGCCGCCGCGCTGCGTCAGCGGGTGGCGCAATGCCTGGAGCCAGTCTATTCTCGCGATCTGGCACGACTAGCGGTCGAGATCGGCGAATATGAGAGATTCATGGCCCAGCTGAACGCGGCCATGCCGCGGGTCGTCGCGTGGCTTGAATCGCATCCGAAGGTCAAGCGCGTGTACTGGCCGCTGTCACCGGACTCGCGCGCGAACTACCTGAAGATCGCCCGGAGCGGTGCGGCCGTCGGCGGCATGCTGAGTTTCACGCTAAACACGCCGCTCGCGCCTTTCTACGACACGGTGCGCCTGCCGAAAGGGCCGAGCTTTGGCATGAAGAACTCGCTCCTCTCCCCGTTCATTTATATCGCGCACTACGATCTGGTGAAGACGCCCGCCGGCCGCGCGGAGCTCGCCGCCAGCGGAATAGATCCGGAGCTCGTGCGTCTTTCGATCGGCGCGGAGCCGGTCGACGAGATCATCGCAGCGCTAGCCGAAGCGCTACGTTTTGACGGCGTCAAAACTTAAATGGAGAACATTGCCCTGAGCGCCGGTTTTAGGTCATCCGCCATGCCGCAATTCCCCCGGCCGGACCGAGGAGTTAGTAACGTAATACGTTACCAACTTCCGGTGTCGTTCCGCGCTTTACGGGCGACGCCCATCGGGTGCACGCTTCGAAAATGCAGGTTCATCCTCAGTCCGTACCCGCACCGCATTGCACCCTCGAGCTAAAGGTCATCCCGAACGCGCCGCGGGATGAGGTGGCCGGCTGGCTGGGCGCCACGCTCAAGGTAAAAATCCACGCGCCCGCGCTCGACGGGCGGGCCAACGCAGCGCTGACGGAGTTTCTGGCGGACCGGCTCGGATTTCCCGGGCGCGCCGTGACGCTGGTGCGCGGCGAGCGGTCGAATCACAAGGTGGTCCGGATTGACGGGGTTAATCTGGACGAAGCCAAGCGGCGCCTGTCCATTCCCAGTGCCGATTGACAGCGGTTCTTTGTGGCATGGGCGTCCCCCACCCATGTCTGAGGAGACTTTCTCCAAGACAAAAGACCCCGATCGATGGTCAGGAGCATTGGAATTTCCTGTCGATTCGCATCGATCCGTCACTAGTCTCCCCTCATGCGCACCGTGTATCTCTTCATCGCCTTGATTATTGCCCTGGGCGCCATCGCATTCGTTGCGCGATCCGGGATGCTGAGCCGGGAGAAGCCTGGCGAGCCTTCGAACAAATACATGCGCGAAGCGATGGACACGCCACAGACGCCCCAGCTCAGCACGGAGGAAAGCGCGGTCATCGCCGAGAAATTCAACACCGCCACGACCAAGCCATCGGGCCTCCGCTTCTTGATCCGCACGCCGGGCACCGGAGACGCGACACCACGGTCCGGCCAGGAAGTGACGGTCAACTACGAGGGCCGGCTCCTGATCACCGGGAAAGAATTTGACAGCAGCTATGACCGGCACCGGCCGTTCACCTTCATGACCGGCGTCGGCCGCGTCATTCCCGGCTGGGACATCATGGTCCAGGAGATGAAGCTCGGCGAGAAACGCACCGTCATCATTCCCTGGTGGCTGGGCTACGGCACGCGCGGGGCGCTTCCCCTGATCCCGCCGAAGGCGTCGCTCGTGTTCGAGATCGAGCTGCTCGATTTCCACTAGTTGACGGCAATCTTGCGCGGTTTGAGCGCTTCGGCCTTCGGCAGCGAGACGCGCAGCACGCCGTCTTTCAGTTCGGCGTGGATCTTCTCCACGTCGATGGATTGGTCGTGCCGCAGCACAAGTTCGTAAGGCGCATCGGTCGATTCCCGATAGAGGGCCGTCCAACCGGCCGGGGATTTCAAATCACGACGACCGCGAATGACGATCTGGCCTTCCTCCGCGGTGAATTCGAGCCCGTCTTTGGCAACTCCCGGGAGATAGACCCGCAAGCCCCAAGCTTCAGCCGTCTCATTGACTTCATGCAGTGGTCTCACAGTCGGACTAGTGTTGGTTGCGCTGTCGCAGCCGCAGCGAGCCGGCGCCTGGGCAGGAGTGGGAAAAAGATTTTGTAGCAATGACATGGTTAAACTTTCTGTTTTGGCTTATGCGTTTTCCTTATTGGCGTTCACGTCGGTGTTTTGCGTGTCTATTTGACTGCGACCGTGATCGTCTTCGGCCGGGTCTCCTCCTGCTTCGGCAGAGTCACGGTCAACACCCCGTTCTCATAAACCGCGCCGACTTTCTCGACGGCCACGTTCTCGGGCACAGTCACCGAACGGCTGAACGAGAAGGATCCCTCGCCGTCGCCCTCGGCCGGCAGACTCTTGCGGCTGGCGTTGATGGTGAGAAAACCTGCGACGATCTCGACTTTGATGTCATCCCGGTTGACCCCCGGGAGTTCGGCGCGGACATAGGTATTGTCCTTGTCCTCGTAAACATCGATCGGGAAGTGATTGCCGCTAACCGGGGCGGCCAGACCGGCCAAGGCGGTCTCGAACCAGCGGCTCAAGTCACCTTCAAAACGGACCGCAGAATTGCGGTCGATGGAGCCAAACGAAGGCAGCAGACTGCTGCCGAGATTGGTGTAATGGATCAGATTACGCATGGTGGTTTTCCTTTTTTGGATGTGCGGTTGTTATTGATGGTTGCATGGTTTCCCATTCAGCTGGCGCAGTGCCATGACCGTCGGTCCGCCAAGTTGCACTGGCTGTTGCGGTTAGTCCCCGGAGCCAAAGCCGGAGCGGGTCATTCTGCCTGATTTGTGCCGCCCGATTGGGATAATTCGTCGCGACGTGTCTCGGATTGCGGCGCGGGACCACTTCGGGTTACGGTTTCACCCTTTCGCATGACCTACGATTTCGACACGCCTGTTGACCGGCGCGGGACCGACTCACAGAAATGGCAGAAATATGCCGACCGGGATATTCTTCCGCTCTGGGTGGCCGACATGGACTTCCGCGCGCCACCAGAAGTCATTACCGCACTCCACGCCCGTGTGGAGCACGGGGTCTTCGGTTACGCTCGACCGACGCGGGCCACGACCGAGGCCATGGTCGAGGCGATGCAAACCCGCTATGGCTGGACCGTCGAGCCATCGTGGCTGGTGTGGCTACCGGGACTCGTTGTCGGCCTCAATGTTATGGCCCGCGCCTTTGCCCGGTCCGGCGAGGCCGTGTTGTGCAACACCCCGGTTTATCCGCCGTTCATGAGCGCGCCGAGCCAGCAGGACCGGACAGCCGTTACCGTGCCGCTGGTCCTGTGCCCAGGGGTTGCTCCCACGTCCTTTCCCGCAGCGGAAGGACGCTGGGAAATCGACTGGGACGCCATGGAGCGCGCCGTCACGCCCCGGACCAGGCTGTTCTTCCTCTGCAATCCGCATAATCCGATCGGGCGCGTCTTCGGCCGCGATGACCTCGCGCGACTGGCCGAGTTCTGCCTGCGCCACGATCTGATTCTCTGCTCCGACGAGATCCACTGCGATCTCATCCTCGACGGTCAGCGACACGTGCCCACCGGCACGCTGGGCGACGACATCGCGCGGCGCACCGTCACTTTGATGGCGCCGAGCAAGACCTACAACCTCCCGGGCTTCGGAACCTCCCTGGCCATCATTCCCGACTCTTCCCTGCGTGCCCAATTCGTCCAGGCAACCACGGGAATCGTCGCGGAAGTCAATTGTCTCGGGTACACGGCCTGTGAGGCGGCCTACAGCCAGGGGGAACCGTGGCGCCAGGAGTTGCTTGCCTATCTGCGCGGCAACCGCGATTTTCTCCTCCACTCTGCCGCCTGCGAACTGCCGGGCGTGCGAGTCGAGGCCCCGATCGAAGCCACCTACCTCGCCTGGTTCAACATCACGGCACTCGGCCTTAAGGATCCCGTGGCGCACTTCGAACGTCATGGCGTGGGCCTGTCCGATGGCCGCCACTTCGGAGCCAAGCCCGGCAGCCATCTCCGCCTCAACTTCGGCTGTACCCGCGCCACGCTCGCCGAAGCGCTCGCGCGGATGAAACAGGCAATCGCCGCCAATCGCTGTTGATTTCGCGTGCGGCGCTGAGAAGAACCAACCGCCTCACCTCCCGCTCATCGCATGCGCATCGGTCCCGACGAACTGTCCTCGAATCTTTTTCTCTCGCCGCTGGCGGGCTACACGAATTTGCCCATGCGGCTGGCCCTGCGCGAACTCGGCGGGCTCGACTGGGCGACGACGGACCTGGTCAATGCCCGCGCCCTGCTGGAGAAAAACCCCCGCGCACTCCAACTCATTCGGAGCAGTCCGGCCGACCGGCCGCTCGCCGTGCAGCTCTTCGGCAGCGTCCCGAACGAAATGCGCGAAGCCGCGCTCCAGATCGAAGCACTCGGCCACGCCTCGATCGATGTCAACATGGGCTGTCCCGTGCGCAAGGTCACCCGCATCGGCGGCGGTTCGGCGATGATGACGGAACTCAAACAGACCGCGGACCTGGTTCGTGGCATGGTCAAGGCGGTGAAGATCCCCGTCACGGCGAAGATGCGGCTCGGCTGGGACAGCGAAAACCTCACGGCTCCGGAGCTGGCTCGCGCGTTGGAGGACGCCGGAGTGGCTGCCATTTTCGTCCACGGACGCACGCGCGCTCAGGGCTTTGCCGGCGCCGTCAGTCTCACGGGCATCCGCGCCGTGGTGGAGGCCGTGCCGCGCCTCCCGGTGATCGGTAATGGAGATGTCACTACGCCCGAGGCGGCAAAAACGATGCTGGAGGAAACGGGCTGCGCCGGGGTGAGCATCGGCCGCGGGGCCTTCTACAACCCGTGGATCTTCCGCCAGACGCAGCATTATCTGCAGACGGGCGAGCTGCTGCCGGAACCCACCTTTGACGAACGGATGCGGGTGCTGGACCGGCATTTCGACCTGATGATCGAAGTCTTCGGAGAGGAACTCGGTTGCCGCCTGTTTCGCAAGGTTGCCGCGTGGTACGCCAGGCGCTTCGGCCCGGCGGTCGAGTTTCGCCGCCGCATTGCCAGGCTCCGCTCGCGCGCCGACTTCCAAACAGCCACAACTGAATATCGGTCCTGGCGGATGCAGTTCTGCGATGAGCTGGGTGGACTGCGTCCGCAATTCCAGCAGCCAAAGCTCGTGGCCTCGTTTCTGCGCGACCCCGCGGCCCCAGCCCCCGGCGCCATTCCAGTACCCCGTGGTCCGGTTGAGCACTGGTAGTGCGCCTCTCATCCGCGCTTCGCGATTGAGCCCGCGCTAGGATCCCACAAGCTGTCCCCTGAACTCATGAACGCCCCCCATTTCTGGCAGCTCATTCTCGGAACTGCCATCGCCTTGCTGCCGGTGATCAATCCCGTGGCGTCGGCGCCGGTCGTGCTCACCATCACCGAAGGCGACACCGAGGCCCGCCGGACCCAGCAGGTGAAGATGGGCTGTTTTTACATGGTGGTCATCCTGGTGAGCTGCCTTTTCGGTGGTGGCTTTATCATTCGTTTCTTTGGAATCTCCATTCCGGGCATCCGCATTGCAGGCGGCGTGTTGGTTTCGGGGATTGCGTTGTCCATGCTGGCCACGCCACGCCAGGAAGCCGGCGAACGGCGACGGCGCGAGGAGGCACGGGCAAAAAGCGATATTTCCCTGACGCCCCTGGCGATGCCGATGTTGAGCGGACCCGGTTCGATCGCACTGACCATCGGCTTCACGTCACTCGCCGAGCACTGGCTCGACTACGTTGCGATCATTCTCGGAATCGTGATCGTGGCCGTCATCAGCTATTTCACGCTGCGTCTTTCCGGACGGATGGTGAGACTGGTGGGCGCAAATGGGATGAACGCCCTGACCAAATTCATGGGGTTTCTGCTGCTCTGCATCGGCGTCCAGTTCATCGTCAACGGTGTGATCGGCATCGCCACCGATCCCGCGTTGTTGCAGTCGATCCGCTCCGGTCTGGCCGGCTGATGGCTGACACCCAGCGAGGCGCAGCCTCAGATCACGCGCAAAGGGACCCGGTTTTCGGTCAACAAGGAGCCGGCAGTGTTAAGCGCCTCGCTGTGGCGTCCGCTGCGCGTACGCGGCGATCTGCGAAATGGGATCATTTCTCGAAAGAAAGAACCGCTGTCTGAAAACTTGACCTGACCGCAACATGTTTCGCAGTTCAAGGAGTCTAGTAACGGCGGCGAACCACGGCGCCGGTGGCGTCCTTGAAAAGAACCTCGCTCGTGGCGGCATCGACGCCGTCAAAGACCACGCCCATATCGCGATCCAGAACATCGCCGGGACGACAGGCAACCCCATCGACGAACAGGCGGGCCGGCGGGCCAGTACGGACGCCGTTGATCTTGAGATGTTCGACGAAGGCGCGAAATTGCGGAGAGGGTTCCGGAGGAGGAGGAGGAAGCGGCGGCTGGATCGCAGCCGGCGCTGACGAAGACGCCGGGGACAGAGCGCCGGGTGTTTCCGTCGGCGGCACAGCCGGCGCACCAGGCGTTGCATTCTCAGATGAATCGCTGACCGCCACAGCCGATGAGGCGCTCGGCACAACTGGACGGACTGCCGGTGGCGGGGGCCGCATCCCGGCCGACGGTGGATGGACAACTGCAACCGGCTTCGGCGCGCGAACAAAGAACCCAAAAAAGCACACTCCACTGATCACAAGCAGCCCGACCAACACCGTCAGCGACGTATGGCGGCCCGGTTGGGGGGTGGCGGAAACCTCATTGGCCTGTGCCGTGGGCACGACCGCAGGAGCGACCTTGGCGATCGGGACGCCAGGGATCGCGGGACTGGCCATCGCCGGACGAACGCTGGTCACCTCCGGTGGCTTGACGCCAGCCAAGCTCGCCAATGCCGGCGATTCTGGCAGATCTCCGCCCGAGGCCGGTTTCAGTTTGAACTTGAAGACCACTTCCGTTTTCTCGCCGGCCATGGGCGTGGCTGGCGAAACGGCACCAGCCGACGATCCCGACGCCGATGGTTTGATCAAGGGTCCAAGATCGATTTTCACTTTTTCCCCTGTCTTTTCAGGAGAACCGACGGGCACCGGACCAACGGGTGGCAGGACTGAAGGCAATCCGGGGACAGAAACAGCTTCGCCCGCACGCTCAGGTTCCGCCGGCTTGATCGAAATGCGGGGTTTGAGCCTGACTGGAGGCGGAGTCGCCTGGGTGGCGCCAACCGCAGAAGATTCCCTCGGGACAAGCGGGAGACTTGAAGGTTCAGACGCCGCCGGTCGGGCAGGCAACCTAGGCTCGGTCGCGGCAGGCAACCTAGGCTCGGTCGCGGCAGGAGCAGGGGATTCAATCGGAGCAGGCGGCTCTCCAGGCGTTTTGTCCGCGCGGAGCCGCAATTTCACACGTGACCCTGGCGGAGATGAGGGTTCGTCGCTCATGCAGATGAGGGTGTAACAAATATGCGTTCCAACGAAAACAAAAAGATGCGCTCGCGGTCTGAGGCCGAATACTTCAACACTATTTCAGCCACTGACTCCATGAAATACTCTGTTCCTGCGCTTCTGCTCGCGTTGGCCCTTGCCAGCGGCTGCAGCTTGTTTCACTCAAAGTCCAAAAAAGCCGGCCCGACGGAGCTGCCGCCAGCCGCCGAGATCGAAGCCGAATTTCGTGACCGCTGGATCGATCGGCGAGCCCACGACTTGTTAGTGGCAGGCAATGCCAAGACAGAGCAGGAGGCCAGGACGATGGCGGCGTCTGAGTTCGCAAAGCAGTTTCCCTTCATTCGTGCATCCGCGGCGAAAAGCGGCAGCTGATCCTCCTCGACGCTACTCTTTGCGAAAATCGAGGAGTTCCATTTCGAAGACCAACGTGGCGGAACGTGGAACGCGCGGTGGATCTCCCTTCGTACCATAGGCGAGTTCGAAAGGCACAATGATCAGCCGCTTCTCGCCGCGCTTCATCTGCTTGAGCGTTTCCTCCCAGGCGGCGATCAGCTCTTCGCGGCCGACCCGGACCCGAAATGGCTTGGCAGGGTCCAAGGCGCCACCAAAGACGGTTCCATTGAGCAACCGGCCTTGGTAGAGCACGTCTGCAATATCCCCGGGCTCGGGACTGGCATCCCCCGCGCCTTCTTTGAGGATGATGTAGCGCAGTCCGGTGGGACTCTTTATCGCATTGGGCCACGCTTTCTCGACGACAATCCGGTCATCCCACGACAGCTTTTCCCGCTGCGCCAATAATGGCTGGGCACAGATCACCGGCAGAGCCAAAACAAACCAAAAAGCGGTTCGCATGGAACAATTCTTATGGGTAAAACGCGAAAGTAAAGATCTCAGACACGAAGAATGCGCGTCGGGCTGGGCATAAAAAAGGCGAAGCCCGCGATGGGCTTCGCCTCGAAAGCGCAATAAATGGACAGCTTGATGGCTTAGTAACGGCGATTGCCGCCGCCGCCGCCGCCGAAGGAGCGCCCGCCGCCGCCGCCACCGCCGCCGAAGGAACGGCCACCACCACCGCCGCCGCCGCCGCCACCGAACGAACGACCGCCACCCTCTTCTTTCGGACGAGCCTCGTTAACCGTGAGGTCACGACCGCCGACATTCTTGCCGTTGACGCCCGTGATGGCCGCCTTGGCCTCCGCATCCGAACCCATCGTCACAAAGGCGAATCCGCGGGAACGACCGCTGAATTTATCCATCGCGATGAACACTTCGGCCACGGTGCCATACTGCGCAAAGAGATCGCGCAGTTCGCTCTCAGTCGTGCTGAAAGCCAGATTACCCACATACAATTTGGAACCCATGATGATTATCCCTTGATCTACCGGTAGTTCACGGACTGTTCCCGATCGCCGGGTTTCAAATCATCACCGGGCGC
>Ga0182027_10016614_pt1 | contig 10044 bp, 6 predicted proteins | sample 712E1DmetaG_FD_121300 | JGI IMG/M metagenome (GOLD analysis project Ga0182027, IMG submission 121300) | Permafrost microbial communities from Stordalen Mire, Sweden - 712E1D metaG (Illumina Assembly) | ecosystem: Environmental > Terrestrial > Soil > Wetlands > Permafrost | place: Sweden... | reverse complement strand
TGGGATTCTGTTGATATCATTCTTACCGAAGAGGATAGAGCTCATTTCAGTTCTGTTTATGATCTTGCAAAAGATGTGAAGCTGCATGGTTATTATGGAGGTATTCGATTAATAAAAGCTACAATCAAATCTTTTGTCGAATATTGTCAAGTTAATGATATTAAATTGCACAGTCGAAATTTTTCAGTTCGTTACAAAACTAATATTCCCCGACAGGTTGGATTAGCAGGTTCAAGCGCTCTTATTCTCGCTACTTTGCGTTGCCTGCTGGAATTTTATCAAATTGATATTCCTCTCGAAGTATTGCCCTCCCTTGTTTTGTCAATTGAGAAAAATGAACTTGGCATCTCTGCGGGACTTCAAGACCGGGTTATACAGGTTTATGAAGGACTTGTTTATATGGATTTTGATAAATCACAGGAACATTTATCTGGGAATTTGAAAACTTATAAATATGAACCTCTCTCTTTAAATCTTTTACCGCAACTTTATATTGCATATAATAATTGTATGAGTGAACCGACTGAAGTATTTCATAATGATATTGCCGGGCGATTTAAACGTGGCGAAGAAAAAGTTGTTAAAGCAATGAAACACTTTGCAAAGTTGGCCGAAATTGGACGTGTAGCACTTATCAATGGGGATGTAAAACGTCTTGGAGAATTAATTGATGAAAATTTTGATACGCGGCGCAGTATTTTTGAACTTGCTCCTTGGCAGGTTCAAATGGTTGAAATTGCCCGTCAATGCGGTGCAAGTGCGAAATTTGCAGGTTCGGGAGGAACTATTATAGGAATTTACCGCGATAACGATATGTTCGAAGAATTGTCGGTAAAATTGGCAAAAATCGGCTCGTGTGTTATAAAACCTTTGATCTGAATTGTTGCTGCGCCACTCGAAACTTGCTTATCGCGATGCTGAGTTTCATTAAGTGCTTTCTCTAAACTCAAAATTATTTATTATATTTAAACACTATTAAACTTTATCAATTCACAAACGTAAAAGGTAAAAAATGAATATTGCAGTTATCGGGACAGGTTATGTCGGACTAGTATCAGGAACATGTTTCGCTGAAATGGGCAACAATGTAATATGTGTTGATAATGATAAAAAGAAGTTAGAAAATATTAAAAAAGGAATAATTCCTATTTATGAGCCCGGTCTGGAAATTTTATTAAACCGGAATATTGAAAAACAACGAATTGTTTTTACTGATGATTTATCAAAAGCAGTTATTGAATCGGAATTTATATTTCTTTGCCTTCCAACTCCACAGAATGAAGATGGTTCTGCTGATTTAAATCATGTTTTTGATGTTGCAAATAAAATCGGTGAGATATTAAAAAAGTCGAAGACAAACGATTTCAAGATAATTGTTAATAAAAGTACAGTTCCGGTTGGAACATCAACCGGTGTTACTGAATTAATTGCAAAATACAGTATTGACAATTTTGAAGTTGTTTCCAATCCTGAATTTTTAAGAGAAGGATTTGCCGTTGATAATTTTATGAAGCCGGACAGAATAATTATAGGTGCTAAAAGCAGATATGTCTTTGAAAAACTGCATAATCTCTATGAACCGTTTGTACGGCAGGGTAATCCAATAATTGAAATGGATCCTGAAAGTTCGGAAGTCACAAAATATGCAGCTAATTCATATTTGGCAATGCGTATTACATACATGAATGAACTTGCAAACTTTTGCGAGTCTGTGGGCGCTAACATTGACAATGTGCGAAGTGGGATGGGTTCAGATTCAAGGATAGGCAAACGGTTTCTTTTTCCGGGTATTGGTTATGGCGGATCATGCTTCCCGAAAGATGTGAATGCATTAATTCAAACTTCAGAGAATAGTAATTCCCCTATGCGGTTGCTTAAAGTTGTTGATGAAGTAAATAAAATGCAAAAGCAATTGCTTGTAAAGAAAGTGCTTAGTCATTTCAAGAATAATGTTAAAATGAAAAAAATCGCGGTTTGGGGACTATCATTCAAACCAAATACGGATGATATGCGTGAAGCTCCTTCGATAACTATTATAAACGCACTTCATAAAGAAGGAGCGCATTTAATCGGTTATGATCCTGCTGCAATTGATAAAGCAAAATTATATTTAAATGATGTATTGGAATATTCTAATAACCAATATGATCTTCTTGATAAAGCTGATGCACTTTTAATCTTAACGGAATGGAATGAATTTCGAAATCCTGATTTTGAAAAAATAAAATCATTGATGATTTCTCCTGTCATTTTTGACGGTAGAAATATTTTTGATCCTGAAAAGATAAGAGAATGGGGCTTCACATATTATAGTATCGGCAGAAAAACAGTATTTGCTAATTAATCAATGCTGTCAGATAAGAAAATATTGGGAAAAACGAATTAAGAGTCAGATTACGATTAAGATTACGAGTAAAAAGTAAATACCATATTATTTTTCGTAATCGTAATCTTACTCTATCATAATCACGAATTCAGAACTTTCTCATAATACTCAACATACTTCGGGACTATCAACTGTTTGTCAAAACTATTCACTGCCCTGTCACGTGAATTTTTTGAAAACAGTTTATATTTCTTTTCATTGTTTAATAAGTCAATTGTATACTTTGCCATTCTCTCAATATCGCCTATTTCAGCAATGAATCCAGTTTCATTATGAATCACTAATTCAGGTAATCCTCCTACAGATGTGCTTACTACCGGAACACCGCAAGCCATTGCCTCTAAGGCAGATAAACCAAAACTTTCAGATTGGGAAGGCATTAAAAAAACATTTGCCGAATTTAATAAATCGGTAAGTGCATCCTGCTTCCCTAAGAATATTACATCTCGTTGCAGCTCCAATTCCCGGGCTAACCGTTCACATTCGGATCTATCGGGTCCGTCTCCTATTAAAACCAATTTTGCAGGGACTTCCTTTCTAACTTTTTCGAGAATGCGGATCGTATCCGGAACTCTTTTTACAGGACGGAAATTAGAAACATGTATTAGAATTTTTTCTCCGCACGGCGCGATATGATCCTTAAATATCTTCCCGTCCTCCGGTTTAAATTTATTGATGTCTATGAAATTGTAAATTACTTCAATATCTTTTTCAATATTATAGTTAGTTAAAGTCTTTTCTTTTAAAAACCTGGAGACTGCCGTCACTCCGTTGCTTTCTTCAATACTGAATTTTACAAGAGGCATAAATGACGGTTCAAGTCCTACAAGAGTAATATCGGTTCCATGTAGTGTAGTAATGAACTTTAAATCCTTTTTGGATTTTCTTAATATCTGACGTGCTAAGTATGCACTCACAGCATGCGGGATTGCATAATGAACATGAATCAGATCCAGATCTTCATATGCAATCACTTCGAGCATTTTACTCGTCAATGAAAGATCATAAAGAGAATGTTCAAATAACGGATAAGTGCTTAACTCCACTTCATGATAAAAAACATTTTCGTAAAATTTATTAAGTCGGTGGGGAATTGCATAGCTTATAAAATGAACCTGATGACCAAGCGATGCAAGAGCTAAACCAAGTTCGGTTGCTACAACACCGCTTCCGCCATAAGTTGGATAACATGTAATGCCAATTTTCATTTAATAGGTCTCTTCTTTTTGATGAAGTCTATTTTAGTTATTTTTATCATAAACAATGTTATGATTCACTCTGTTCAAAATTCGTCTTGTTAAAACTAATGAAAATTTTACTTGTTGGAAATTCAAATATTGATCGTATAAAACAAACATATGCAAATTATTTATTATACTATTGATGCTGAATAAGTTAAAGCTGTTAATAAAGTCGGCTGCGAAGATATTTTTGGGGCAGTGTTATTTTATACATATATTAAAGGCAGTGATGTAAATATTTTTTTTGAAGATGGCCAATAAAGCAGGCGCTTTGGCTGTCTCAAATTCGGATTTATAAACTAACTCTAAGGTTTTTATTTGTGATTAATGGTGAAATTATAAAAACCAGAATTTTACTTATCGGCTCTAATGGAATGCTTGGTCAACGGCTTGTTGAATCATTTAAGTCCGCCGGGAAATTTGAATTGTTATGTACCTCAATGGAAGATGAATCTTATTATTCCGGTGTAGAATATAAAAAAATAGATATCATTCAGAGACAAGAAGTGAGGAAAGTTGTACTTGACTTCTTTCCTGATTTTATAATTAATGCTGCGGCATTTACAAATGTTGATAAATCGGAAACAGAAAAAGAAACAGCCTGGAAAATTAACGTCAATGGAGTCGAGAATATTGCTTTTTATTCATGGACAATTGATGCTCACCTGATTCACTTTTCAACAGATTATATTTTTGATGGTAAGAATGGTCCTTATACCGAAGATGATTTGCCAAATCCTGTAGGATACTATGGAAGGACAAAGCTGGCAGCTGAAAATTCTATCCGGATAAGCGGAACAAAAAATACAATAATAAGGACAAACGTTTTATATGGACCCGCGAAAAACGGAAGACCTGATTTTGTTAAATGGGTTGTAAATTCATTACGTGATAAAAAAGTTATTAGAATAGTCACAGATCAAATCGGCAACCCCACATATATTGACGACCTTGTTTCGGCCATTAATAATATTATTGAATTGAAAAAAGAAGGTATTTTTAACATTGGCGGACGGGAAATGATTTCCCGATATGATTTTACACTTCGAATTGCGGATTATTTCAGACTTGATAAATCATTAATACAAATGATTGTTACAAAGGATCTGAATCAGCCCGCACTTCGTCCTCTAAAGTCAGGTTTCATAACTCTCAAAGCTGAAACCGAACTTGACTACAAACCTCATACAATAGAAGAAACATTTGAATTGATGAAAAACGAACTTGGATTGTAATTTTGTAGCTGTTTTGTTGAATTGTTTCATTGTTGAATCGTTTAATCATTGAATAAATGAATGACTTAAACTAATTACAATTGAACAATAAGATAAAAAACCAGTTGAAAAATAATTCCATCCATTTCAAATCAGTTCAACAATTAAACAGTTAAACAATTCAACAACTTTTCACTTTTGACTTTTCACTTTTGACTTTTGACGTATTGTGTTTACCCTTTCACGCTTCCTGTCCATGTCCCGAATCTCACTAAATATATTTATTTCATTATTTCAGGATAACGAAGTTTTGAACTCTGATATCTTATAATGTATATTATCATAAAGTAAAAAAATAAATTAGGAACCTTCATGAAAACTATTCTTTTATTTCTCTTCTTATTCTTTTCCGCAATTTTCGCATTAGGTAAAGAAAAACAGAAGATTATATTAGATTGCGATTTAGGAGGAGATATAGATGATGCGTTTGCTATTGCTCTTATATTGAGTAGTCAGGAATTTGATGTACTGGGTTTTGTAATGGATCATGGTAATACGGAGTTACGTGCCCGAACCGCGTGCAAATTATTATATGAAACCGGCAGAACCGATATCCCAGTTATTGTTGGAAAACCTACACCAGGCATAGTAGGTCAAGATACGTCAATTGCCGGTTACTCATATCAATTTTATTGGTCGGAAGGATTTAATAAATTGAAACCCTCCGAAATTAATGCGGCTGATTTTATCATTGCGAATTTAAAGAAATATCCAAATAGCGTTATTTTAATTACCGTAGGCCCTGTTTGCAATATTAAAGAAGTATTACTAAAAGATAAAAATGTTCTAAACCTTGCAAAGAAAGTCGTATCAATGTTCGGCTCTTTCTATATGGGTTATAATTCAGGTACTGTTCCGGATGCGGAGTGGAATGTAAGGGCAGATGTTGAAGCATCTAAAATGTTAGTTCGTTCAGGCGCAAATATTCTTTTTGCCGGATTGGATGTAACTACATTTGTTAAATTGGATGAGAAAAACCTTAATTTACTTTTATTCCGTCAGTCGCCGCTTACAAATGCTTTGTGCGGACTATATTCATTATGGAGAAATGAAAGCTACGCTCAGCCGGCTGCAAATCTTTTTGATGTTGTTGCAATTGGCGCTGTTCTATGGCCTGAGCTATTTACAATCCGTAAAGCAAATGTAAAGGTTGATGACAACGGATATACCATTATTGATAATTCGGAAAAGCCAAATGCGGAAATTCTTATGACAATTAACAAAGAAGAATTTATTAAAAGAATTATGGAACACTACCTGTCTCAAAACTTAGGACAAAACAATTAACATTATTATGGGAGATATTATGAAAAAATCAATTCTATTAATTCTTATCGGTAAGAGGAAAGAAGAAGCGGTAAAAGTTCAGCAAATATTAACGGGCTGGGGCTGCTTAATTAAGACAAGATTGGGAATTCACGACGGAATTCTGGATAATTGTTCCGATTCCGGTTTGGTAATTTTAGAGCTAGTCGGAACCGAAGAGCAGAAACAGGAACTTGCGAGAAAGGTTGCGGTTTTTCCGGGTGTGTCATCTAAGATTGTCGAATTGGAATTGAACGAAGACTAAACCTGATAGCCCAGATACAAAAAAAATCATTCTTACAATACAGGCAAAATCAGAATAAATAGTCGCTGATCGTTCTGTTAAGCGATAAAATATATTTTACAAAACTCCCGTATAAAATTCCTCCCCTTTTTTCCAAAGGGGAGGGCTGGAGAAGTTAGTTAATCCAATTCAACTACAAATCTATTTATCAAACTAAATCCATATTGTTATTCATATAACTTACCGTAACTCACTCTTGCATAGATAGAAAAATTAATACCGGAAGGAATTTGTGATTTAACGGAGACTAAAATTGAGCTATTAACAAAACACACCACGTCTTTAATACTTTGATATCTTCTTTACGTTCGTATAATAATTATATACATTTAATCAAGTTATTTTAACGGGATTCATGTTTCACTTTTGACCTTTGACCTTTGACTTTCGACATTAACAAGGGGGTATTATGAAAAAGATAATATCAATTTCCATTCTACTTATTTCGGCAAGCATATTTGCTCAGTCATCAAATTTCAGCATAGCTAATTACAATAATTTTCTAAACGCTCACAAGAATATGTCGTCGCAGGATTTACTATCGTTATATGATGCGGGTAAATTCCGGGATAAAATTCAGCAATTCCCTTCAACTGTAAAATATCTCGACAGTATTACACAAACATTCAAATTAACCGATTATGAAAAAAGTCTTCTTAATCAGAATGGGTTTTTTGTAACTGAACGAATTTCATCTCAGTCTATTATACCTCTGTTTCAACAAGTGTATAATGCTGATATCCCGATATTTATTTCCACAGATGCTATCCTCAAAGCTTTTCATGAATCATACGATCAGATATTAAAGGGAGTCGAAATTTCTTTCCTGATCCCGCAACTCGAAAGTATGCTTTCCGCAATGCAGAGTAATTTTAGTGCTCTCGATACAAAATATTCTTCAGATACAACATTTACAAAAATGCTTCATGATGTTGATCTTTATATAAGCGTAGCCCATAAACTGCTGAATTTTAATTCTGTTGTGTTTTATCCTGATAACGCTGCCGCATTGACTAACAAGCTAAGTGAAATTGCTGCATTAAATATCGTAAACGAACCTTTGTTCAGCACTAAGGATAGAATGGTCGATTACAGCCAATTCACACCGAGGGGGCATTATACTGATTCCAATTATCCAGAGCTTGCTCGTTATTTTAAGACTATGATATGGCTTGGCAGAATTGAAATTTATCTCATTAAACCTTCCGCCGGAGGTATTATTCCTTCGGATCAGGATATCCAAAGACAAATAACGGATTCATATTTAATCTCTGAATTAATAAATATTAGCGGTTGTAAAACTATTTATGATCAGTTTGAAAAAGTTATTTCGTCTTTCGTCGGTGATCAGGATAATGTAACACTTGATCAGCTTAATTCGGTTTTTACATCGGCAGATATTAAATCAATTAATGACTTGAAATCAACTGATAATATAAAACGGTTTCAGGATACCTTAAGTACAAAACCCTTTGCCGGACAGAAAATTTTGTCGCAATTACTTATGGCAGACCCGTTAAATACAGACAAGATAGAACCTGCGTCGGCTTTTCTATTATTCGGACAGAGGTTTGTTGTTGATTCTTATATAACCGGCAATGTTGTATATGACAGAATTACTGCTTTAAGAATGCTGCCTTCATCTCTTGATATTTTATTTGCTCTCGGAAATTCCGCTTCGGCACAACTTCTTAAAAATGAATTGGATACTTATCAATATTCACCAAACCTTGCTGCTCTGCGTTATTTAATTGACTCGTACGATTCGGATTTCTGGAACAAATCAATATATAATCTTTGGCTGAACTCGATACGGTCGCTTAATCCGCCGGTTGATAGAAGCGGATTGCCGACGTTTATGCAGACAGGCGCATGGTGGCAGGAGAAAATTAATACGCAGCTTGCTTCATGGACTGAACTTCGTCATGATAATATTTTATATTCAAAACAATCATATTCAGGGATACCTATGTGTTCGTATCCTTACGGATATGTCGAACCAATTCCTGCTTTTTACAGTACATTAAAGGATATGGCAAATCAAACAATTGAAAAGTTTAATAACCTTCCTGTTGATCTGACAAATCAAAAGAATTATTTAACAGGATTTGCCGTAACTATGGATACTTTGCAGACAATTGCTACAAAAGAATTAAATAATGTTTCTTTTGATGAGAAAGAATCTAATTTCATAAAAAGTATATTATATACTGTATCTTCACAAGCTGGTTGTGGACCTACAGTGTTAATTAACGGATGGTATAAGAACCGTTTAATTTATAATAGCTTTCCTTCGGGAGCATTGACCGCCCCTGATAATGTTGTCGCTGATTTTCATACCGCTCCGGCTGATAATGATGGAAAACCGGTAGGTTGGGTAAAACATGCAGGTACGGGTCCGGTTAATTTATGTGTTGTTGTTGCTAATCTGCCCGGCGCCGGCAATGTTGCTTTTGCGGGACCTGTTTCAAGTTATTATGAGTATACTACAACTAATTTTTTACGATTGACGGATCAGGAATGGCAAAGTACATATCTGAGTCAATCATTAAGACCGGATTTTGTGAATTCTTATCTGGCTGATAACTCGGGGAATTCAAGAGGAACCGGTTTGATGCTTATAACAGGAGTTGAAATTCCAAAACCTCAACCGAACTTGCCTGCCGATTATGAAATTCATGTTCAGAATTATCCCAATCCTTTTAATCCTCAAACAACAATTATATTTTCAATCCCGCAGAGTCTTGCAAATCAAAGAGTTGAGTTGAAGATTTATAATATTACCGGTGAACAGATTGCTAGTTTGCTCAATAAAAATTTGCAATCGGGAAATTATATAGTAAGATGGAACGGAAAGGATCAATTTAACCAAAATGCGTCAAGCGGAATTTATTTTTATCAGCTTAAAGTAGGTACCCATTTTAAAGCGGGGAAGATGAATCTGATCAAGTAATATCGTAACGAGTAACAAGTTGTTGTTGAACTGTTGAATTGAATTTAATATTGTGCAGTCGATTCAACAATTCAACGATTCAACAATTCAACACTTCACCGATTCATCAATTCAACAGTTAAGCAGTTCAACAAAAAATCGATTCATAACTCATAACTAACCCCTAACCCCTCAAACCAAAAATCCAAATAAATTATTGCGTAATTTTATATCTCAGATATTAGATAAAACCATATGCCGATAATTGAAGCGATTTTAGAAGGTTATCTATTTAAAAATGAAGAAACAGGCTACTGTGTAACTTCGTTATCCGGAGGTATAAAAGCTGTCGGGATATTGCCAAATGTTAAAGTTGGTGAAAAACTCAAGCTTACCGGTGAATATGAAAAGCATACAAAATACGGCGATCAATTCAAGATCGAATCCTTTTCTATCATTTATCCGACTACTATTGCCGGAATAACAAAATATCTCGGTTCAGGATTAATTAAAGGCGTTGGTCCGGCAACAGCAGAAAAAATTGTTGATGTCTTTAAGGAGAATACACTGGATATTCTGGATACGAATATTAACAAACTTCT
>Ga0182027_10016613_pt1 | contig 10044 bp, 7 predicted proteins | sample 712E1DmetaG_FD_121300 | JGI IMG/M metagenome (GOLD analysis project Ga0182027, IMG submission 121300) | Permafrost microbial communities from Stordalen Mire, Sweden - 712E1D metaG (Illumina Assembly) | ecosystem: Environmental > Terrestrial > Soil > Wetlands > Permafrost | place: Sweden... | reverse complement strand
TGTGTCTCAGCCCGATACTGAACTACTCCCGGAGCGGCTGCCCTTATACCGCCGGCTTGGCCTGTAGCGCCGTGGCCCTGTATTTGGCCGCGTTTCGCGCTCCGGCCTGGAAAACCGCCGCGCTTTGCGGCCTTCTGTCGGGCGTCGCGGCGCTGTTGTGGGTTCCGTTCCTGATGTCCTTGCCGGCCGTGCTTGTGGCGCGCGCCGTTCTCGATCGGGAGAAGCCAAGATTCGATTTCCGCTGGGCCGCCGTCGTTTGCGTATCCGCCGGCGTCGCCCTCGCGTCGTTCTACGCCTTTGCCGTCGCCGCCGCCCATATTTCGAACCTGCCGGATTTGATGGCGTGGATTCGCAGCGAGAGCGCCTACTCCCGCGACCGCACCCTTCTCCGCATGGCCACCGGCATGGTGCGCGGCTTTTACGATCTTGGCAACGACAGCGTCTGGTTCAAGTGGTTCGTCTTTCGCGATCCCTACGCCCAGGTCGGATTGCTGGAGTTGTTTCGCGCCGCCCTCGCCCGGCTGGCCATGTTCTACGCCGCCCTCGCCTGCCTCGCCATCGTTCTCTGGCGCTCCTCCATGGGCAGGAAGCTTCTGCTGCTCACCGCCATCGCCGCGCTTCCTCATATCGCCCTGGCGCTGGCCTTTGAAAGCGGCGACCCCGCCCGCTATCTTCCCGCCTTACCGGCCGTCGCCATGGCCTTCGGCTACGCGGCCGGAGGCGCGGAGATTAGCCGCGGAGCGCGCATTCTGGCGATTGTCTTGTTTTGTCTTCATATCCCCGCCAATCTGATGTCCGGCCAGGCCGCCGCGCGCCAGGGCGGGGAAGCCGCCCAGCGTATCGCGCTGCTCAATTCCCTGCCGCCCCGCAGCCGCCTGTATGTCGTCAACCTTCGCGATGCCCTGTTCGGCGCCGGTTACGGAGCCGCCTTTCATCCCAACACCCCGCGCCCCCTTCGCGAAGTCGGCGTGATCGTACAATCAAGCCTCAGGTCCCCGCTCTGGCGAACCGATTTCTCCTGTTCTGTCCTGAAGCTTTGGGACCAGCGCCGCGAAACCTGGATCAGTAAGAGGGTCCTGGCCAATCGGCCCATCAGAGCTTGGATGTGGGTCGAGGGTGACGACCCGCATGTCACCTGGCAAGCCGTCAACCGGTTCTTCCTCGCCTTCGGCCGCGCCCAAGACCTGGCGGGCGACGATGGCTTCTTTCTCCTGTCCGATGCCCCCGCGAACCGCCGCATCCTGCTCGACAACATCCCCGATGCCGATCCGCGGAATTGTCAGGACCCCTTCGTCCAGCCAACCCAGCCGCGGCCCTAGCCTCCGCGCCGCCTCGCGCCTGATTCGTTCCGCTTACCGCCGCGGCAAACCCAGCCAGTCGATCAGCTTCGGAATCTGCGCTTCCCACGATCGCCCGCGCGCATATTCCACGCCTTGCGCCAGGTTCAGGTTGTGCCGCCCCTCCACGCAGGCCCGCACGCATTCGGCGAAGTCCTCTTTGTTCGCGGCCACCAGCGCCGTGTATCCCGTTCCGGCGCCGGATACCGGCGTGGTCGCCACCGGGACCCCGCAGGCGTTGTAGTCCAGCAGCTTCAACAGGTCGTTGCCCTTCGTCGAAACGTTGTCGCGGTGCGGAATGATGGCGGCGTCGAAGCCCCGAATCACCGTCCCCAGCGCCTCGTTCGGAACCTCCGGAACGATTTGCGCGTTGGCGTATCGCGCCAGGATTACCGCCGGCCCTTCGCTGACCCACCCGACGAATAAAAACGTGTATTGCGGGAACGCCGCCAACAGATGCTCCAGCAGTCCCGTATCCACGCGGTCCTCGTGCAGGCTGCCGATAAACCCGACGTAAGTCCGCCCCGCGGCTTTCGGAAACCACGGCGGCAAACTGAAATCCGCAATGGTCTTTTGCAGCGAATCGAAAGTCGTGCAGTTGCGGAACAGCAGTTTGTGGGGATGTTCGATCTTCTCGAAGACGTGCTCGTTCACGCACAGCGTCTTGTCCGCCAGCCGCAGCATCCGCTGCAATCTGCGCTCGGCCGCCTCCCGCTCCTCCGGCGGTTCCAGCGTGGGCAGGTCGTCGGAATTGTCGAACACAACCATCTCCGCGCCCCGCGCCAGCGCCGCCGCCAGCCCGCACTCGACCGGAGCGATCGTATTCAGCAATAGCGCGTACCGCTCGCCCCCGATCAGCTTCCGAATCTTGCGTGCGAAAAGCTCCCCGCTCACCCGCGCCACGGTCTCTGTCCGATACGACAAAGGCAGGGCATTCCTCGGCCGCAGTACGGCTACCGGCGCATCCCCCACCGTGTAACTCGCCACAGTCTCGACCATCGGCGCCGCCAAGTAATCCGTCATGGACTCGCGCACCGTCCACGACAGGTTAATGTAAATGCCCCGGTCCAACGCCGCGCCGCGAAGCAGATGCGTGAACAACGACAAGTTGCGCTTCATTCGCCCCGCGCGCCACTCTAAATTGGTTAAATCGACAAGAATCAATCGGAAGACCCCGCCATATTCGACCTCATGCTAGCACGCGAATCCCCGGCAGCCGGATGCGGTTCGGCCTCAGCGGATCTCTGGGGACGTCGCCGGAATCCGGTACAGTAGAATCGAAGTTCCGATTCGCTCGACCGGTTGGTATCGCGCGAGCCACGCCAGTCCGGTATCCGGCGGATCGGGGTTGTAGACATCGATCCGGTAACGGTAGATCCCCACCCCAACCCATCCCGCGCACGGAGCATTCCGCTCCAGGAGCGTGTACGGGGGCAGGCCCAAGGCATCCAAAGGCAATACCGGCCCCAGCGCCACGCACACATGGCGCGCGCCTAGCTGTTTGAGGCGTGACGCCAGACGCCAAGCGTCACCGCCCTCGCGGCTGGCGGTGCAGATCTCTTCGGGCCTGGGACCGGCTAAAAAGTTGAAGTAGGTAGCGTAATCCGGGTGCGCCAGAGCGGAGGAAATCAAGCACTGGCCGGTCAGCGCAACCACCAGAAGCCGCCCGCATGTCTGAAACCGCCGCTGCCGCCACACGCTTACGCACCCAACGCCGCCCACCAGACACACAAAGGGGTAAACCGCCAGATTGTGCCGGTAACCGATGTTGATCGAACTGAAGGCATTCACGAGTAATACAGCCGCGGGGACCGCAAGCAGCGCTTGATGCATCGGCGCACTCCCGCCGTCCGTGGCGCGCCTCAGGTTCAGCCCTCCCAAAATAGACAGGCCTATAAGGCCCGCCGGAATCGTCAAGACCAGCAGCGCCGGAAAATAGTACACGGTTCCGTTCCGCCGAACCTTGCCGAAATTGTAGGCCCAATGGCCGGCTTTCCCGTGTTCGTACACTTCCTTTACGCCGCGATAAACCTCTGTCAAGGGCACGGGAGTATCTAACGCCAAATACGCCAAACGATGCGCCAAGCCCGACTGGCCCACTCGCCGGTCCACCGCTGGGTGCGCATGCCCGGCGTCCGCGGATACCGGCTCCAACGAAAACCGGAAGCACGCCCACATGCAAAAGAACACCGTCAGGCCAATGCACAGCGCCACCGCCCCGGCCCGTAGGAGAGCCGCGCCGCGCGGTAGCGGGATTCTCTTTTCCCGAATCGCCATGAACGCGGTTAGCGCCACGGTAACCCCAATATATGGGATTGCGGAGTACTTGCCGAGCAGGGCAAAGGCGGCCGCCGCGCCGAGCGGGAAACCGTTGCGGAGTCCCGGCTTGCCCGTGAACGCCGCCCACCTCCAGGCGAAGAATAGCATCCCGGCGACCAGAGCCATGTCCGTGTACGCAAATCCCGCGTAGCCCAGCGCGGGCGGCAGCGTTGAGAAGAGAAGCAGGGCCAGCAACGCCGCCGCGCCGCCGTACAATCGCCTCCCGATCGCGAATACCAGCAGGCAGGACATGATCCAGAACGGCAGCGCCCCCGATCTCGCGCGAGCCAGGTTCCCGGCATAATGCCCGAATGCCGTGAGCGCGGCGTTTCCATCGCGGTGGAGGTCTTCGAAACGGCTGACGCGGACGCCCGCGAAATACAGCGGCGCCGATACGAATATGCGGGCCAGGGGAGGATGCTGCGGCTCCAGATGGTAGACTCCGTTCTGCCACCACTCCAGACCGCAGGCAATATGCGAGGGCTCGTCCCACATCTGGCTGAAAACGCCGTAGGTCGATATTACCCGGCCAACGCTGAGAAGAATCAGCGCCGCCACCGCGGCATACATCGGCCAAGCCCGGCCGCGCCCCGCGGAGACAATCGTCTCGACGCCCTTCATCCAGCCCCCGGACGATCTGGTCAACTCCGCACCCCAGCCTTCATTCTATGCCCCGGTAGGTGCGGTCCCAATCCACATCCCGCATCGCGCGGTACGCTAAAATCGTTCTTCTTTGACCATGGATATCTCCATCGTTCTCTGCACGCTGAACAACGCGGCCCGGCTCAGACAGACGCTCCTTCACATTGCGAACTGTCGAATACCGCGGGGGATTACATGGGAAGTGGTCGTCGTGAATCACAACTCGCGGGATGGCACGGAAGCCGTCGCCCGGGAAATGGCATCGCTCTTGCCTCTGAACTATGTAATAGAGCTGTGCCCAGGGCTCAGCCGTGCGCGCAACTGTGGCCTGGCGGCGGCTTCCGGCGCGATGATTGTCTTTACCGACGATGATGTCAAGCCCGATCCCGGGTGGATCGAGACCTATTGGAGAGCCTATACGGCCTTTCCAGCAGGCCAGTTCTGGGGCGGCCCCATCGAGAGTGAGTTCGAGGGCGGCGAACCGGATTGGAACTTGGCGAGCCTTGGTCCGCCGTCCGTGAAGGGCCTCGATTATGGCCGTGAGCCTCGCAAGCTCTCCCAAAATATGTCGTTTATAGCTCCCAATTGGGCAGCCCCCAGAGCTGCCGTGATGGCCGCCGGCGGTTTCGATCTCACACTCGGGCTGAATGCCGCGGCCGGGAACCCCACCGTAGGCGAAGAGACGGACTTGATGCGCAAGCTCTTGCTGGCCGGGCTGGAGGCCTGGTACCTGCCTGCCGCGAAACTCCGTCACATTGTGCCCAAGGCGAAGGTTTCTCTGGCGCACTTCGCGAAGAGGCGCCGCTCGGATGGTCTGTATGGAGCTCGCGACCTGCCCATGCATAAGGTCGTCCCGTTTCTGGGCGTGCCCCGTTGGGTTGTCCGCCGCATCCTGACCGACTACGCCTCTTGGCTTCTTGCGAAGGCCACGGCGAAGAACGGTTTCGCGGAGTACTTGAGCCTGTGCGAAGCGCTTGGTTTGGCCCAGGGATTTCGTTCGCGCTCTTCCCGCCGGGCGAATCCGTAGGGGCGCGCGCCCCGGCTAAGACTCGCCGGCCCCGCCCGCCGCGTTAGCCCCCCGCCGCCTTCCCCCGCCCAATATCCCCAGTCCGGACCGAGCTAGCCCGAAGAACTCGACCAGCATAGGCTTATTCCACCAATACATCAGGGCAAAATAGATCGCCGCGCCGAACGGAACGAACACCAGCAATGCAACCACCGGCGGAAGGGGCATCGACGCCATTACCAGCCGCCGGAACGCCATGGTCGCGACGCCCATCGCCGTGGCTGCCCGGGTGATCGGCCAGAGCGCAATCCAAAGGTCCAGCACGCGCAGGCGAATCAGCCGGAATGGAAGCGCGAAGGTGGGAATCAGCGTGAGCAGCATGACTATCGCATAAGACGTCGCGACGCCCATGATTCCCCAGTGCAAGCCTATGATGAACCCCGCCACCGTGATCCCGGTCGCTATCATTCCCCATCGGAACATGACCTGTGTTTTCCCCATGGCCATGTAAATGTTCCCGGTCGTCGAGACGATCGATTGCACCATTCCTACCGGCGCCAAAATGCGCAAAACAGGCGCCACCGGCCGCCACTTCGGGCCCAACAGTACCGCGATAAACTCCGGCGCCAGCACCGTTACCCCGGCCATCAGCGGGAACGTCACGAACGCGATGGCCGCGCAGGCGCGCAAGTACGCGCGTCCGAAACGCTCCAGGTCGTCCTGCATCTGCGAGAAGGCCGGAAACAGGACGCGCCCCAGCGTCCAACTGATCGCTTGCACCGGATACAGCATCAGCGTGTATCCCCAGTTGTAATAGGCCAGCGGGACGGCCCCCAAATATTTCCCGACCAGTAGGTTGTCCGCGTTCCGGTTGAAGTAATTGACGATGTTGAAGCCCGAGAGATTCAGGCCAAAGCCGAGGACCGGCCCCAGCCTGCGCCGCGAGAAGCTCAGCCCCGGCCGCCACGGGTAGAGCCAGATCGATAGCACCGACGTGACCAAGGCGTTCGCCAGCGCGCCCGTGACCAGGCTCCAGACCCCCGCGCCCAGCACCGCGCTTACGATGCCGACCGTCATGGCCACGGCCCCGGCCGCCAAATCCACCGCCGCCAGCCGCGCGAACTGCAACGCGCGGTTCATGAGGGCCGCGTGCACGCTCGATATGGAGCTGATCGCAAAGTAGAGGCTGAGCGCCTGAAAGATAGCCGGCACCCCTGGCTCGTTGAAAAACTTCGCGACGAACGGAGCGCTCCCGCAGCACGCGGCTGTCACCAAAAGCCCCATCCCCAAATTCAGCCAGAAGACGCTCGTGAGCAGATCGTCGTCGATTTCTTTCTGCCGGATGATGGCGTTGGAAGCGCCTATATTGCCGAATAGCGCGGCGAAACCGATCACCACCTGCGCCATTCCAGCCAGACCGTACGCGCGCTGGGAGACGAATCGCGCCAGGACCGTCGCGCTGATCACCGAAAACGCTTGCAGCCCAACGCGCGATAACGCCGTCCAACTCGCGCCCGCGACAACCGCCGCGCCCGTCCCGCCTGAAGGTGACTCCGCCATGCGCCGAATCTATTGTAGCGGCCATCGTCCCGGCCGCGTCCGCCGCCCGCCTGCGATTTCCCCCTGCGATTTCCCCCTGTCCCACGGCTATTTGGCGTGTTAATATTAACTTCCTGGACAAATTTACAGCGGTTTGCCGCCTGTCCGGGGCTTCGTCGGAAGGCGTCCGGCGGACTTCTGAAACATGCTGCGGAGTCTCAAATTCGCGGTCTATCAGGCCGCCAAGCGGACCGGGTATTTCGCCGCCGTAGCCAATAGCGCTTGGCGACGGCGCCGTCTTGTCGTCCTCTGTTACCACGGCATCGCGTTGGACGACGAACACCGCTGGAATCCGCAACTCTATATCACGGCCGATCGCCTGCGCCGAAGGATGGAGACGCTGCGGAAATTCGACTGCCACGTTCTGCCGCTCGGCGAGGCCGTGGAACGCCTCTATAACGGCAGCCTGCCCGCCCGCTCCGTCGTTGTCACGTTTGACGATGGCTTCTTCGACTTCTATCGGAAAGCCGCGCCCATACTGCGGGAGTACCAAGCCCCGGCCACCGTGTATGTGTCGAGCTACTATTCGACCTTCGAACGGCCCGTGTTCGATCCGATGCTCGACTATCTGCTCTGGAAGGGCGCCGGCAGGACCCTCGATTGGCCGGAAGCGCTCGCAGATCCCGTGTCCTTGACCCCCGCGAACCGGGCCAACGCCTGGCAGCGGATCTCGCAGTTCGCTTCCCGTCCGGATTATTCCGCACTGGACAAAGACGCCCTGCTGGCCGATCTCGCCGGCCGCCTTGCGGTCGATTACGCGGATCTCTGCGCCCGGCGGATCCTCCAGCTAATGAACCCCGGCGAACTCCGGACTGTCGCCGCGCAGGGATTCGATGTTCAGTTGCACACCCATCGCCACCGGATGCCCCGGGACAAGGATCTCTTCCTCAAAGAGATCCACGATAACCACCGCGCGCTCGATGGGGACGGCAAGGATGCCGGGGTCTTCCGCCATTTTTGTTATCCCAGCGGAGTCTACTACGCCGAGAGCGCCGAATGGCTTCGGCAATGCGGAGTTCTTTCGGCCACCACCTGCGTGCCCGGGTTGGCCGCGCAATCGTCGGACCCCTACTACCTCCCGCGCTTCACCGACACCATGAACGTACCCGACCTCGTCTTTGAGGGATGGATCAGCGGCGTCCCCAACCACTCCGGACACCCCGAGGCGCCGCCCGCCGTCTATCCGCCGATAACCGCGCATAGAACCAGCCAATAATACGTTTCCCGTTGTGGGGCGGACGCCCCCGTCCGCGCCGGACCCCCCGGTCCGGCTGCCGATCGGCAAGACAAGGCCGGCGGGGGCGTCGGCCGCGGTCCAGGGGGACCGCCCCACGCTAGGCCCACCGCCGGCGCCGGTAGCCGGCCAGAAGCAGAATGCCGCCGGCCAGCAGCAGGATCGTCCTTGTTTCGGGAACCGCGGCGGCGCTGGGGGGATCGGTAAGGTCAAGCGTGGCGCTGCCGGTGGCCAAAGTCCCGCTCCCGTCGGCTAGCGTATAAACGCCGGTGAACGTTTGTCCGATAAGACTCGCCGCCGTGGCATCGATGTCGGCTTGCTGTTCGGCGGTGCTTCCGCATGGTGAGGCGTCTCCCGGCCCGCATGGCGCCAGAGCGTTTCCACTACCCGTTCCCCACAGAAGATTCACGAGCTGCGTGCTCGGGCCGCTGGTGACGTAAGTGATCGAGCCATCCGCATTCTCGATGCCGCCAACGTACTGGCTGCCATAGTTGTAACTGCCGGCGCCGTTGGAAACGCCCAGCGCATTGCCGGGGTCCGTGCTGGAAGCTGTGAAGGCCAGCTCGGAAATGCTGAATTGCCCGCCGTTTCCGTCGATGAATAGCGGAAATGCTCCCTGATTTCCTAGCTCGTTCGCATACGCCGGGCCCAACGCCGAGCCCGAATCCGCCGTCCCCATCCAGGAGGGGAAGCTGGTCAGCGTGAGGTTTTGCGCCTCGGCCGAAGGCGTCTCGTAAAAATACGCCGGCGTCCCCGGCGTCCCGAACGCCGGCAAGCCGTTCTCAAGCGCGTAGATGCCGTTCGCCGCCCAGGCGCCGTATGAAGGGCTGCCGTACGCGCTCGGCGCCAGGGTGGTGTACACGTTGATCGTGAATGGCTCCGCTAGGGCGCACATGCCGGTCAATAACAATGCCGTTACGAGTTTCGTTTGCACTGGATGTTCTCCTCTGCCGAGATCCCGGGCCGTGGTTCCGAAAGCGTGTTCGGATTTCCCGGTGAACTTACTAGGAATAGTGCCTGGCAGCCTTGACGATTCTCACTATCTTTTGACGGCATCGGCCGATGCGGCGCCCACGGGCTCCGCATGATACACTGCGGGAGTATCGAAAGATGAGCCGAATCGCGCTCCTCGGACGCTGCACGTTGCGGAACGCGTTTCCGGCGCCTGACCGATCCTTATGTCTTTTGAAGAGTTTCAAAACCACTTGAGCGATGTTCTCGACATGCCGGCGGCGGACCTGAAGCCGGAGGTGAAGCTGGCCGACCTCGAGGAGTGGAACTCCATGGCCTTGGTGAGCTTCATCGCCTTTGTCGACGAGTATCTGGAAAAAACCTTGTCCCCCCGCGCGATCGCGCCGTGCCGGACAATCGCGGACTTGGCTGCGTTGAGTGGCGTCAGTCTCTGATACCGGCGCCTCCGCGCGGCGGCGTTTCGTGATGCGGTAACGGTGAAATGAAGCTGCTCGACCGCCACCTTCTTCGTCTCAAGCGCTCCGACGCGGCGTCCGTCAAGTTTTTGAAATGGGTTGTCTTTCGCTTTAGTTACCCCGTCCTTCCCCCCCTGCCCCGCCTCCTGATGCCGGCGTTGCGGGTTCTATATAGCGTCCACTTTCTGACCATAGAGTTATTCCGGTGGATTCTGGCGGTCTGTTATCGTAACCCTCTGTTTCAGTCGAAATGCGCCAGTTTTGGGCGCGGCGTGCATGTTGGCGGCCTGCCGTATGTGACCGGACCCGTTGAAATCCATATGGGCGATTACTCGGGAATCGGCGAGAAGTCGTCGATCCTGTCGGGGTGGATTATCGAGCGTCCCCAGCTCGTTCTGAAGGACCACGCCGGCGTCGGAATAGGCGCCATTATCACCGTCAATCGGGAAGTAGTTGTCGAAGAGTACGTCACCATATCGT
>Ga0182027_10016611_pt1 | contig 10044 bp, 11 predicted proteins | sample 712E1DmetaG_FD_121300 | JGI IMG/M metagenome (GOLD analysis project Ga0182027, IMG submission 121300) | Permafrost microbial communities from Stordalen Mire, Sweden - 712E1D metaG (Illumina Assembly) | ecosystem: Environmental > Terrestrial > Soil > Wetlands > Permafrost | place: Sweden... | reverse complement strand
TTTTCCGGCAATTGCATTTTTATTTTTATTATTTGATAACCGACTTTTGTATGATCTTGAATAGTTTTTTGTTCCTGACTTGTTAAATTAACCTTGTTTAAGAGTTCCTGAGGAATTGTGCTTTTGCCTATATCATGAAGCAATCCGGCAAGGACAATGTCGTAAATAGAATTTTCAGGCAAATCCATCTTCCTGGCAACCGCACCGCTTAAAATTGCTGTGTTCAAGGCATGACATCTATTGTATTCGCCCAAAAGTTTCAACTGCGAAGATAAGAAAACTTCATTGGATTCAGAAATTATGTCCTGCATAATTTTATCCCGAATGTTTGCATACATTCCAAGCATCTCCATTGGGGGCTTTTCATTCAGCATTTCTTGAATCTTGGTGTAAAAAGCTTTAATTTTAAGCTGAGTTTGCGGCTCAATCCTTGCTGATTTGTTTACCGGACCACGGTAGCTCATAATATCAATATCATCGACAGACAACTTATTTCTAAAAATTGTAGACGGTTTCATATCAAATGTTTCAATAACCATCTCTGTTTTCTCAACAGATTTTTGTTCAACAGGCTTCGTCACCTGTGCTTCCGCAGCAGACTCGGCAGGAGCATCAGCAGCTGCGTCATCTCGAAATAAAATATTCATGTGTCTCAATTGCAGTAACTTCCCTGGTGTTAGTAATTCTCCGGCAGAAAAAAGTTTTTCGCCAAACTCAGAATAAATATTGTAAGGCAAAATTTTATGATTAATTAACTCTTCTGTCGACACTTCTTTCATATATACCATTATAACAAGTTTTTAGCACAAAACACAATACGTTTGGATGATATTTAGTTAAATAAAGGGAAGGTGTTTTGGAGGACTGGAAGACTGGATGTATAGATGTATGGCTTTCTAAATCTTCCATACATCTATCCTTCTATACCTCTATACCTCATTTCGACGCCTAATTATTAAGTCCTGAGTCCGATTTTATAAATTCACAAACCTCTTCAAGCCTTTTGTCTTCCATTGCATCGACTAAATCTTGAATGGAATTAAACTTTTTCAATTCAAAACCGACTTCGGCAAACAAAACACAATCATTGCAAAGACGATAATCACCGTACTGAATTGAGCCGGCAGTGCAAGCGTATTTTCCGCAACAATCGCAGTCAAAAAATTCCTTAACTATATCGGGATTTTCTTCAATATCGTCGCGTCGCATTTGTTCAACGACCGCTTGCATTTCTTTGGTTACTTCGATTTTGTTTTTCATAATTCAATCCTTGTTTTGGGTTATAGGGTTATAAGGTGATAGGGTGATAGGTTTTACAAGGTCGTTCGGTTTTTTGATTAATTTTAACCCATAACCCCATAACCTTATAACTCTATAACCTTCATCATTTCCACCACCGCACATTCAAGCCCGACAAAAACCGCTCTTGAGATAATACTGTGTCCGATATTTAACTCGATTAAATTCGAAATTTCATGCATTCTGTGAATGTTTTTGTAATTAAGCCCATGCCCTACATTCACTTTTAAACCTAAAGATTGGGCATAAATTGCCGCTTCTTTAAGTTTTTCAAACTCTTTTTCTTCTTCATTCTTGCCAAAAGCTTCAGAATACGCCCCCGTATGAAGCTCGATGAACTGCGCGCCTGTTTTTGAAGCGGCAAGAACCTGTTCTTTGTTCGGGTCAATGAACAAACTTACTGCAATTCCTGAATTTTCAAGAGGTTTGACAAAATTTATTGCTCTGTCGAGTTGTGATACAACATCCAAACCGCCTTCGGTTGTAAGCTCCTGACGTTTTTCAGGGACAAGACAACATGCCGCGGGTTTTAATTCAAGTGCGATTTTTTGCATTTCATCCGTCATTGCCATTTCAAGATTTAATCTCGTTTTTAAAATCTTTTTTAACTCAATTACGTCGAAATCTTTAATGTGTCTTCTGTCTTCTCTCAAATGAGTTGTAATCCCTGCAACGCCTGCCCTCTCACAAATCAAAGCACTTTCAATCAAGTCGGGTTCGACACCCCCTCGAGCATTCCTTAATGTCGCAATATGGTCAATATTTACTCCCAGTAACATTTGTCCTCGCTTTCAATTTTAATTATACAGCAAAAAAGGAAAGAGGAAAGAGGAAAGAGGAAAGAGGAAAGAGAATGTCATTTCGAGCGTTAGAGGGTAGGGTGGGCTTCAGCCCACCAGTTCAAAAAAAGTCGCGTAAAGAATTTATTTGAATGTTGACGAATCAGATTAATGATTTTAAGAGTACGATTAATGATTTGGTGGGCTGAAGCCCACCCTACCTACTATTCCCTATTCCCCATTCCCCATTCCCCATTCCCCATTCCCTAAGCTTAATATTTTCTTAATCTCATTTTTTGCCTAAAAAAATTGTTTGTAGTAAAATATAGTCGTGGAACTACTAATCAAAGAAGGTGAAAAATATGGTAAACAAACTTATTAAAGAAGACACGAAGATGTTTTTAACCGGCAACGAAGTTTTAGCCTACGCCGCAAACGCTGCGGAAGCTGAATTCATGTACGGTTACCCGATTACACCGCAGAATGAAATTATGCACACTTGGTGTAAATTGCTTCCAAAAACAGAAGCAGGATTTTTACAAACAGAAGACGAGATTTCCGCAGGATTTTCAACAATCGGCGGAATTTTAGCAGGTAAACGTGCTTTTACGGCAACTGCAGGTCCCGGAAACGTTATTATGCAAGATGCAATGAGCATGGCTGAAATGATGAGAATCCCGTTCGTTTGCGCTGTTATGCAACGTGGCGGCCCTTCAACTGCTACAGTTATTTACGCTCAACAAGAAACAACTCTTACTTGTTTCGGCGGAAACGGCGAAGGATACAGAATCGTTTATTCAACAGCAGGTCATCAGGACTTGTTTGATTATATGATTAAATCTTTCAACACAGCTTGGAAATACAGATTCCCGACTTTCTTGTTAGCTGACGGCTACCAAGGTAAAATGAGAGAACCTGTAATGCTTTATGACCCTGCCTCTCGCGGAATCAAAATGGAGCCGACTCCTGCCGTTCTTCGTTCAGGTCTTGAAGGCAACAACGTTGCTAACCACGTTAGAAACTGTTACAACTTAGAAGAAGAGCTGATGGAAGAATTGGACAAATATGAAGTGGAATTCAACAGAATCGCTCCTGAAATCGAAGAATACTTTGAATATAAAGCTGATGACGCCGAAATCTTGATTATCGCTCACGGTATTGTTGCTCGTTCTGCAATGACAGCTGTTGACGAATTAAGAGAAAAGGGTATTAAGGCAGGTTTATTCAGACCAATTACAATCAGACCGCTTGCGGTTAAACCTTTAAGAGCAGCTTGCGAACGTGCTAAACAAATTCTGTTTACAGAATCAGCTAACGGTCAGTTAGCAAGAATGGTTCTTGAAAAAATCTACGGTATCACAACTCCTTACTCAACACTTTACAAAATGGGTGTTGGCGTAACAGGTGATGACCTTGTTCACAAGGTTGAAGAAATGGTTAAAGAACCGGCAGCGATATAAAGTAAAAAGGGGAAAGTAAAAAGAAAAAAGGAAAAAGCGGTTTCTATCCTTTTACCTTTTACTTTTTACCTTTTACCAAAACAAAAAACAAAGTAATAACACAAAAGGAGATAAATAAATGGCACAGGTATTAAATTTACCACCAGCATTACCGGTCGCACAAGACTCTCAAGTCGGTGCACACAAGTTTTGTCCGGGATGCGGTCACGGTATGATATTAAAAACTTTAGCGTTCGCTATTGATGATTTGGGAATCAAACCAAACACGGTTTTTGGTTGCGATATCGGATGTTCCCTTCTTTCTTGGAACTATATGGACGTTGACACAGTTCAAGCACACCACGGAAGAGCAACCCCTGTAATTTACGGTGTAACCCGTGCAAACCCTGAAATTATCGGGATTGCTTATATGGGCGACGGCGGCGGTCTTGCTATCGGCGCTCAACACTTGGTAAACGCAGCTGTTAGAAACGAAAAAATGTTGGTAGTTCTTGTCAACAACACAAACTACGGTATGACAGGCGGACAAATGGCTCCGACTACTATGCCGGGTCAAAAAACAGAAACAACACCTTACGGTAGAGATGTTGAAACTACAGGTAAACCTGCTAAAGGTGCTGAAATGGTTTCTGCTATTGTTGACCCTGACAAAGGTTACGTGGCAAGAGCAACTGTTTCAAATTTAAGAAATTTGAGAAAAACTTTCAAGAAAGCGCTTAATAACGTTCAAGCAGGTAATTTCTCATTTGTGGAAGTACTTTCACTTTGTCCTCTAAACTGGAGAACAAACAACGTTGATACTTGGGACAGGCTTAAAACTATGGAAGACTTCTTCCAAGTTAACGAGTTTGTAACAAGAGACGGATTGGAAGGGTAAAAAAGTAAAAAGGGGAAAGTAAAAAGAAAATTTATCACCTTTTACCTTTTACCTTTTACTAAGACATTAAACGTATTAATAAATACAAAAGGAGATAAACTAAATGACAAGAGTAAAAATCGCATTAGCAGGTGAAGGCGGACAAGGCGTTCAATCTGTTGCAAAAATCCTTGTTGAAGCCGGTTATGAAGCAGGCAAACAAGTATTATACATTCCGAATTTCGGTGTGGAACAACGTGGCGGCGTTTCAATCGCATTTTGCCAGATTTCTGACGAAATGATTGGCGAACCTCGTTATTCAAAAGCTGACATTGTAATTATGCTTTCAGATAGAGCGATTGACAGATGTTCAACTTACGTTGATGAAAATACAACTGTTGTTTATGACACATCTGTTTGTACAAAAGCACCTGATGTAAAAGCTAAAAAAATCATCGGCGTTGATGCAAACTTAATCGCTAACACTGAATTGAGCGCAAGAGTATTTAATATCATCATTCTTGGTGTTTTACTTGAAGCTACTCACGTTTTGGAGTTGGAAGATATTAAAAACGCTATGGAATTGGCGCTTGGTAAAAAATTCGCCGCTAAGCCTGAGTTAAGAGAACTTAACCACAAGGCACTTGAACGTGGTATGAATTTGCTCAAAGAGAAAGCGGGAGTATAAGATAAGGAAAAAGGAAAGAGGGAAAAGGGGAAAGGAGATTCATTTCACGTTTCACTTTTCACTAAGACAATTAAACGTAAATAATTATAAAGAAAGGTTAGAATAATGACAACATTAAAACATAAAGGAATTAAAGTAGAAGGCGTTGCCAAAGGCAAAGCTGACTGGTATTGTTACACTGATTTGTGTAAAGGATGCGGTTTGTGCATTATCAAATGCCCTATCAATGCAAAAGGCGAAAAATGCTTGCAGTGGTCAAAAGAAACAGGGATTTATCAAACTCCTGCCGTACAGCCTGATCCTGAACTTTGCATAGGATGCGGCACGTGTGCATTACTTTGCCCTGATTCAGCAGTCAGAGTCGAACGCAAAGCTTAATTAAAGTAAAAGGCAAAAAGTAAAAGATAAAAAGTGACATAGTTCTTGGCGAGGAACGAGCCTTATAAATATGTCATTGCGAGGAGGAGCTTTAGCTCCGATGCGGCAATCCAAAAAAATAAAAAAAGAGGTAAGATTTGTTACAAACTTTACCTATTTTTTTATTTTAGGCAATTTATTTTCACAGTTTGTTTTTATATACATGTGTAGTGTTATATTTTTATGAAAGGAAGTGTTTATGGCTGATATAAGTGTAAATGTTGTAAAAAATGGCAACGATTATTTTCTAGCAGTAAAAGAAGGTAAAAAAGAGGCTAAAATTCCTCTTGAAGATTGTAAATCCGCCGAAGAGGCAGAAATGTCAAAACAAGGATTTTTGGTAGAATTGGCAAAAATTGATAAAGCCCAAGTTGCTAAGGGAATTCCCAATGACAAAATCGGAAATAAAATAGATAAAGTTGCATAATAACCCCGAAAAAAGGTTTGCGGCGTAAATGATATTTTTCATTTACGCCGCTAGCTGTGTTTATTAACCTTAATTAATTGACAAAATCCAATTAGAAAAGTATTATAAAAAAGAAATGAGAGAAATAAGTATAAGAAAGATTTCAAAATGCAAACTATTGGAAAAAATTCAGAAAATTATGCTTTTACCCTTGCTGAAGTTTTGATAACACTTGGTATAATCGGAATAGTTGCAGCATTAACAATTCCTTCATTAATAAACAGTATTCAGGATTCACAATACAAGACAGCTTACAAAAAAGCTTATTCTGAAGCTTCACAAGCAGTAAATTCATGTTTGGCAGACAATTCCTTTGTTGCCAGAACCGGCTGGACAGACGCCGTAAATAACGCAATCAATTGGGATGCTTTTAGAGCAAAATTTAATGTTACAAAATATTGTGACGGAACAACAGTAACAATAGGTAGTTGTTGGGACATGTCAGGAGAAGAATTTAATAATGGAACAGCCCCATTGGCATCAGGCATCGCATTCATTGATCAATCCGGCAAGGCTTGGGTGAAAGGAACTTCAGGCTTCGGACCGGTTTATACAGGGGATGTCCTTGTTGATACAAACGGTTTTAAAAAACCTAATAAATATGGGCAAGATAGATTCCGACTGATTTTTACAACAGCGGATGGGAGTATAGGTACAGCAGGCATTCCTATAAGAATCGTTACCGATAATGATTATAACTATGATGTAACTTATTGTCCATCAGGAAACAGCCATCCTTGTTATTATACATCTTGGCTGTATAATTAAATTTCTCTATAAAATATTATTGCCGTTAATATACATAATTTGGCGGTCTTTTTTTATTTCTTTTATTTGAGATTCGTAATTCTCATTCAAAAGCTCACCCACTGAAGAATATAATTTCAACAAAGCATTTTGTATGTTTTGGGAATTCAAATCAACCATATCAACTGCCATTTCTTCGTTGGACATTGCTAGGCGAGTCATATCTCTAAAACCGCTTGATGCAAGTTTCATCGCTAATGAATTATCATTGGCCGTTTTAAACAAAGCTTGTGAAATCAACATCGGCATATGAGAAATCAGGGCAACTGCTTCATCATGCTCTTTCGGATTTGCAAACATCGGTTTCGCACCTAAAACTTCAATTATATCGGTTAGTTTCTTTATATCGTTTTTATCAGTTTTTTTACAAGGAGTTAAAACCCATTTTGTTCCTTGAAATATGGACTCAAATGAATAATCAAACCCCGCAAATTCAGTTCCGGCAAGAGGATGAGTGGGTATAAATTTAAAATTATATTTCTTGCCGCACAAAAAACTTTTCAAACTGGAAACATCAGCTACAATTATATCAGGAGACAAGATTCCATCTAATTTATCCAATATGTGTTTTGTACAATTCATTGGCGCACAAACAAAAACCACATCACAATTTTTTAAGTCCAACATTGATTTCGATACATTTTTAGAATAAGCTTTGGCTTTTTGTATCGTTTGATTTGACCTTGAAACACCATAAACATCACAATGCAGAGCACAAAGCGCCTTGAAAATAGAACCGCCTATTAACCCTAATCCGACTACTCCAATTTTTAAGTTTTTGTCCATAGAAAAATTTTAACATAATCATTTTTGTTGTACAATTTTGTTATGAAAAAGAAACAAATCAGCATAATAGGCTCGACGGGCTCTATCGGAACCCAAGCGCTTGAAGTTATAGAAAAAATACAAGATAAATTTGAAATTTTAGCACTCTCGGGCGGAGATAATTTAGCTCTTTTAATGCAACAAATCCAAAAATTCAAACCAAAGGTTGTCTGTGTTAAATCCAGCAGTGCAAAAGTCGAATTAGAGAGAAGATTTAATGATACTAAGTTTTTATGCGGTGATGAGGGCTTAGTTGAAATTTGCTCTGACAATAATAATGACCTAATTCTAGTGGCGGTTTCGGGCAAAATAGGCTTAAAACCGACTCTTGCAGCGATTAAAAATGGAATTAATATTGCGCTTGCCAACAAAGAAACCCTTGTTATGGCAGGCGAAATTGTAATGAACGCGGCAAAAGAAAATGGTGTAAATATTTTGCCTGTTGACAGCGAACACAGCGCAATCCACCAATGCTTAAAAGGTGTTTTTGGAAATATTTCTGAGGTAAAAAAAATAATTATAACCGCATCCGGCGGACCTTTCAGGGAGAAAACCATTGAGGAAATTAAAGCCGCCACTGTAGAGGAAACTCTTGCTCATCCTAAATGGAATATGGGTAAAAAAATTACCGTGGATAGCGCAACCTTGATGAACAAAGGGCTTGAAGTAATTGAAGCACATCATTTATTCAAAACTTCTTACGATGATATTGAAGTTGTAATTCACCCGCAAAGCATTATTCACTCGGCAATAGAGTATGTTGACGGAAGTGTCATTGCACAAATCGGCTTACCGAGTATGCACATACCCATTCAATATGCTCTGACATATCCTGAGCGAATGGAGGGCATAAAATCTGATAGTTTCAGCTTTTTAGATGCAAAAAGATTTGATTTTGAGCCGCCGGATTTGCAAAAATTCCCTTGTTTAAGATTGGCTTATGAAGCAGGCAAATCCGGCGGCTCTGCACCGATTTGTCTTAACGCGGCAAACGAAGAAGCTGTTTTTACCTTCCTTCAGGGTAAAATTAAACTTTACGAAATTTTTACAACCGTTGATAAAATGCTTTCAGAGCATACTTTAATTAAAAACCCATCAATTGATGAAATTCTTGCAATTGATGAAGAAGTCAGAATTAAAACGAGAGAAATCCTACGTCATTGCGAGACATGAGTTTTGTAAATTGAAAACAATTGAGGGAACGAAGCAATCTCCCCGAGTGCGCACAAGATTTACCTCTCACAAAACGATACTCTGCTTGGTTGCTCACGTTAAACGGCATTCAGGCAAAAGTGCGATTTTGCCTTGGAATTACCTCTCACAAAACCTGACATTTAGTCAGCTTTTGTTCGGCAGAGTGGTGGACAATCTTGGTCAGAGCCGATACTTAAAGTCTCGCAATGACGTAATAGTGAGAAATTAACTACTGATATAATTTCATTAATTCTTCATAATCAGGCATATCCATAATTACCCATTCGTAAATTATTCTGGTATCACCGAATGTAACTCCTTCAAACAGATTCATTAGCGAAGAACAGCTTAAGTCGTAAACTTTTGGGGTTACTTTTAAGCCGAGTGCTTCTACTTTTTCCCTCGAAAGTAGTTTTTTTTCATCATCCCAAATGTTAGAGTAATTCAAATTTTCGTTAACACAATACGGAATGCTACCTTTTGCCTCTTTTGCAATTTTTGCAGAGGAATCCTTTATTATCAAGCCATGCGCTCTACAAACAAGTGGGCGGTATTTATAAACCGAGCACTTATTATCTTTTAAAAAAGGACAAACGTAAGAAAATTCAAAAATATTTGAGTTATTTTTTTTAAATTCCAGAACATTTTTGTAAATTTCGAAAACTTTTTTGTGCAATAATTCAACATCTTCTTTAGAGTAATAAAGTTCAATGCCTTTTTTCAAATATTTGTATTCAAGCTCACTTGAAGGATAATAACTGTTTGAACAGCAAATACTGCATCCCTGCTTACATTTGATATAATCTTTTTGCTGAGCAAAACAAGAATCTATCTTTACCGTAATTTGGTTAAGTTGAGATTCATAACATTCTAACATTCAACACCCGTCTTATCTTTGGCTTGCAAGTTCTTTATACACATCCAAATAATGTTTAGCGCTTGTTTTCCAACTGTTGTCAACACTCATGGCATTATTTACAAGCCGGTTCCATTCTTTTTTATTTTTGTAGACATGAAGCGCATATTTTATGCCGTTTAACATATTGCTTGCATCATAATCCCAAAACTTAAACCCGTTCGCCTTGTCGTAAGGATGTCCGATAACAGTGTCTTCTAAGCCGCCTGTAACTCTTACAATCGGCAAAGTACCATATCTTTGGGCTATCATTTGGCTGAGCCCACAAGGTTCAAATTTACTCGGCATTAAGAAAAAATCGCTTGCCGCATAAATTTCGTTTGCAAGCTGATGGTCA
>Ga0182027_10016610_pt1 | contig 10044 bp, 5 predicted proteins | sample 712E1DmetaG_FD_121300 | JGI IMG/M metagenome (GOLD analysis project Ga0182027, IMG submission 121300) | Permafrost microbial communities from Stordalen Mire, Sweden - 712E1D metaG (Illumina Assembly) | ecosystem: Environmental > Terrestrial > Soil > Wetlands > Permafrost | place: Sweden... | reverse complement strand
CGCTGCTTCGACTTCACGGCCTCGCGGAGCTGCTTCACTTCCTCGATGGTGTGGCACATCGGCTTTTCGAGGTACACGTCCTTGCCCTGCTCCATCGCCGCCAGCGCGACGCGCGCGTGCCAATGGTCGGGCGTGGCGACGACCACGGCGTCCACGTCCTTGCGGGCCAGGATCTCGCGGTAGTCCAGCGTCCCGTCGACCTTGAAATTCTCCTTGGCGGCCGTGACGCGCTTCTGGTACACGTCGCAAACGGCGACCAACTGGCAGGAGTTCTCGTGCTGCTCCCCGTAGCGGCGGAAGCGCTCGGCGACGTAATAGCCGCGGCCGCCCACTCCAATGAACGCGACGTTGATGCGATCGTTCGCGCCGATCACCCGTCCGGTGCGCGCCGGCTTATCCGCGGCCAGAACGCGGCCGCCGGCGGCCAGCGCGGCGCCGGTAACGGCGGCGGCCTTGAAGAAATCCCTTCGATTGCTTTCGAGCATGATGCAGTGTTCCTTGGCGTGGGATGAATCGACACATTCATCGTAAGCCCACGCCCGAAGGCGGGTCAAAGAACGTGCTTTCCCGTTCCATGCATTCTCGTGCTACCTTGCGGTGAAATGCAGTCTGCGCAATTCCACGGCAAGGCGGACCCTACGCGCGAAATCGAAGTGAAGTTGCGCGTCGAGAATGCCGGGCGGATGGCCGCCGTCCTGTACGAAAACGGCCTCCTCGTCGTTCAGCCGCGGGCGTTTGAAGCCAACGAGATTTTCGACACGCCGGAGCGGGCTTTGCGCGCGGAGCGGCGCCTGCTGCGCCTGCGCGAATTCGCCGGCGCGGCCACCTTCACGTACAAGGGCACTCCCGAAACCGGGCGCTACAAATCGCGCGAGGAGTTGGAGACCGTAGTAGCCGACCCCGGCGCGCTGCGCCAGATTCTGGACCGGCTGGGCCTGCGCCTCTTCTTTCGTTATGAGAAGTACCGGACCATTTACCAGCGTCCGGGCGATTCGGCCGGCGTGGCCGTCCTGGATGAAACGCCGATCGGAGTATGGCTGGAACTGGAAGGCGCGCCCGAGTGGATCGATCGCACGGCCGCGCAACTCGGCTTCACGGTGCAACAATACGTCACCGAGAGTTACGGCGGCCTGTGGCTGAAGTACTGCCAGGAACAGGCCATCGAGCGTCCCAATATGGTTTTCAGCGACGCTTGCGGCGACGATCCCGCGTGAGCCTCCGGCGCCACGGCGTCACACCGCGCCCCTTACAATGAAGGCATGCTCGAGTCCGCTAACGGGGCCGCGGAGGTCTCGCAAGCCGTAGCCCGTCTGGACATCGTCCGCCGGGAAATCGGCAAAGTGATTGTCGGCCAGCAGGACGTCGTCGATGGCGTGCTCATCTGCCTGCTCTCCGGGGGCCATGTACTGCTCGAAGGCGTGCCCGGGCTCGGTAAGACGACGCTCCTGCGAACCCTTTCGCGCGTGCTCCATCTGAAGTACTCGCGCATCCAGTTCACGCCCGACCTGATGCCCGCCGACATCGTCGGTTCGATGGTTATTGAGACCGAATCGAGCGGCTCCAAGAGCCTGCGCTTCCAGCCCGGCCCGATTTTCGCCAACCTCGTGCTGGCCGACGAAATCAACCGCGCCACGCCCAAAACCCAGTCGGCGCTGCTCGAAGCGATGCAGGAGCGGACGGTCACCTCGGGCACGACGACGCACGAGCTGGACCGCCCGTTCCTGGTCATGGCGACGCAGAATCCGATCGAGATGGAGGGCACGTACCCGCTGCCGGAGGCCCAGCTCGACCGCTTTCTGATGAAGATCGTTGTCGAATTTCCGTCGCGCGAAGAGCTCAGTCGCATCGTCGAGCGCACCATCCAGCGCGACGAGCCCGAGCTCAGCCAGGTCATCACGCGCGGGGAGATCCTCGAGCTTCGCAACACCTGCCGCGAGGTGATCGTCGCGCCGCACGTGCTGGATTTCGCGGTCAGCCTGGTGATGGCCACACAGCCCGGCGCCGCCGGAGCCCACCCGCTGGCCGATAAGTATATCCGCTATGGCTCATCGCCCCGCGGGGCGCAGGCGCTGGTCGAATGCGGCCGCGTCTACGCGCTGATGAATGGCCGCTATCATCTCGCCGGCGACGACATCCGCAAGGTCGCGACCGCGGTCTTGCGCCACCGCATCATCCTGAACTTCGACGCGCACGCCGACGGCCAGACCCCCGAGACGCTGCTGCGCGAACTGATCTCCACCGTCTCCGCGCGCCAGCCGCAGCCGTAGTTCGCTCCCTCAGTGGGAGTGAAGGAAAATCGCGGCCAAGATCAGCGCCAGCCCCAACCCGATGAACCACAGCCGGCCGATCCACGTGGGGGCAGGCGGTCCGGTCGGGCGCAGACCCCAGCGGAAGTCGTTCACAACCAGCCCGAGGCCTATGAAAGCCAATCCGACAATTGCGATCCAGATGCGATCCCAAATGATCATTTTCGACTCTCAATATCCGACTCTCAATGATAATCCGATTTCTCGCCGGGACAACCCCCAAATCCTGCGATAAACCGGCAATCGGACGTCCCGTCTGCCGCCTGCTCCCGCCCTGCCACAATAGAGGATACTGCAGCCCATGCCCGCGCCCTTAATCGACCGCCAGCTTCTCGAACGCCTCGAGCGCCTGACCATCCACTGGCAGAAGTCGTTCCGCGGCCTGGTGGGCGGGCACAACGAGTCGCGCTTTTCCGGCCCCGGCATCGAATTCCTGGACCACCGCCGGTTCCATCAGGGCGACGATCTGCGCGCGGTGAACTGGCGCGCCTATCTGCGTCTGGAGAAGCTCTTTCTCAAAATGTTCCAGACGGAACCGCGCACGCCGATCCGCCTGCTCGTGGACGCTTCGGCGTCGATGGCGGCCGGCGCGGGCGATGGGGAAATTTCCAAGTTCGACTTCGCGCGCCGTCTGGCGGCGGCCCTCACTTACGTCGGTCTGGTGCGGCACGACGCGATCCTCATCCAGCCGTTCCACGAGGCCCTCGATGAGTCGTGCCTCGCCTCGGGCGGCCGCCACCGCTTTGGCCCCATCACGGATTTTCTCGCGGCACTGGAGCCGCGCGGCCGGTCGGCGTTCATGCAAACCGCGCGCCAGTTTCTGGCCCGCTACACCGGCGCGGGTCTGGTGATCGCGATCTCCGATTTCTTCGACGACGGCGACGTGCTGCGCCCGCTGCAGTACCTTTCCGATTTCGGCCACGAGCTGCTGTTGATTCAACTCTGGTCGCCCTCCGAGCGCGAGCCGGGGGCCGACGGCGACGTGCATCTGGAAGATGCCGAGACGGGCGCGTTGCTCGATCTTTCGCTCGACGCGGCGGCGCGCCGCGCCTGCACCGAAGCCTTCGACCGTTACGCCTCCGCGCTCGAGCGCCTGGCGCTGCGCAATGGCGGACGCTACTTCGGTTTCTCGACGGCGCTGTCGCTCGACGACGCGGTGGGCCGTGCGCTGGCGTTCGAAGGCGGAGACATACTGCGCGGCCTGACGCCCACGGGGAGGCGCTAGCTCTTGTTCTTCGCCAACCTCTCGCTGGTCGAGTTCTTCTCGTTGCTCACGGCCGCGTGGGCCGCCACCGTGGCGCTGTATCTGCTCAGCCGGTCGCGCCGGCGCCTGACGGTGGCGACGCTGCGCTTCTGGCAGAACGCGGCGCAGGCCGTGCAGCAGAAGCGCCGCCGCCGCGTGGATCAACCCTGGTCGCTGCTGCTGCAGTTGCTCGCCATTCTGTGCCTGCTGCTGGCCATCGCGCAGCCGCGCTGGGGCCCGCGCCTGTTCGGCGGACGCGACCACGTGCTGCTGCTCGACACGTCGGCCTGGATGGCGGCGCCATCGCGCGCGGGCGATCTCTCGATCGAGGCCCGCCGCGTGGCGCTGGCCTGGCTGCGCACGCTGCCGTCCGCGGACCGCGTGATGCTGATCCGCGCCGGCTCGCAGGCCGTGCCGGCCACGCGCTTCCTCTCCAGCCGGACCGAATTGGAAGCCGCTATTCGCGCTTCGGTGCCTGGAACCGGCCCGCTGGATCTCGAACAGGCGCTGTCCCTGGCCCGCCAATCTCAACGTCTCGAAGGTGGCGAGTCCGGCGAGATTGCCTACGCCGGCGCCGCGCGGCTGGCCTCCGACCCGTCCTCGCTCCAGCTTCCGCCCAATTTCCGCTATCTGCCGGTTTCCGCGCCGCCACCGAATGCCGGCTTCGTTTCCGCGTCGTTGCAACGCGTGCCCGGTGAAGCCTCGCATTGGCAGGCCACCTTCGCTCTGCGCAACTACACAGCGCTGCCCCGCACCGTGCAGGTGGCCGTCGCGCTGGGCGGTTCGCCGGCTGGCGCGCGGCGCATCGTACTGGCGCCGCTGGCCGAATCCTCCGTCACCTTCGACTTCCGCACCACCGCGGCAGGTTGGATCGAGGCTCGCATGAGCCCTTCCGACGCGCTGCCCGCCGACGACAGCGTCACGCTCGAAGTCCCCTCCGCGCAACCTCTGCGCATCGCCGTCTACTCCGCCGCGCCGGGCCTGCTGCGTGCCATCTTCTCCTCCGATCCGCGTCTCGATCCGCAGTATCTGGCGCCGGCGGCGTACCGGCCCGACGCGGATGCCGGCGTCATCGTCATCGACGGATTCGCTCCCCCGCAGCCGCCCCAGCGTCCCAGCCTGTGGATCGCGCCGCCCGCCTCAGCTTCGCCCATTCCGGCGCGAATGGTCAGCCGCGAAATGGTCCTGACCCATTGGCACAACGAGACTCCGCTCGGCGCCGGGTTGCGGTCGCGCGATCTGAAGCTCGCGGGTTCGCTGGTGTTCCATCTGCCGGCGGGCGCGACGCCGGTGGCCGATACGCCGGAAGGGCCGGTGGCCGCGGCCCTGTTGCAGCGCGGCCCGCTGCCGCCCCTGGCCGTGCTGGGCTTCCATCCCTTGCGCACCGCGTTGCGCTCCGAGGTCGCGGCCCCGCTGCTGTTTGCCAACCTGCTCGAGGCGCTGGCGCCCGCGGCGCTGGTCGAACGCGGGACCCTCGCGGCGGCGCCGGGCGCGCTGCAGATGGACCTGCCGGCCGGCGTCGACCTGGCGCGGCTGCAGGTGGTTGACGAGAACGCCCGCCCGGTTCCGTACACGCTCGACGGCCGCACGTTGCGCCTGTATACGCCGCGCAGCGGCACGGTGCGCGTGCGCGCCGGCGCCTATGAACGCTCCTACTCGCTGGTCCTGCCCGGATACGGCGCCTATCGCTGGGATGTCCCGGCCGGCGTCCGGCGCGGAGTGGCGCGAACGACCCTGCCGGAGGCTCTGCCGCGCGAGTTGTGGAAGTGGTTTGCCCTGGCCGGCCTGGCGCTGATCGTTCTCGAATGGTGGCTCTTCGGCCGCTCGCGCGCCTGGTTCGGCCGGCGCCAGATTCCGTCGCTGGCCCTCAAGAGCGCAGCCATCGCCGCCTGCGCGCTGGCTTTTCTCGAACCCCGCTTGCCGGTCAGCGAGACCCGGCAGGCCGTGGGTCTGCTGATCGACACTTCGCAGAGCATCCCCGAAAGCTCGCTCCTCCGTGCCAGCCAATTCGCCGCCGCCGCCCGCGCCAAAAGCGGCCGCAACGACTTGCGCGCTCTGCCCTTCGCCCGCGCCCTGCGCCCGGTGGATGCCGCGGAGCGCGCCGGCGGGCAGTTCCACTCGACGACCGGGGAAGACGGGCGCGCCACCAACATCGAGGCCGCGATCCGCGAGGCCGCCGGCGCGTTGCCCGCGGGTCGCGCGCCGCGCCTGGTGCTGCTTTCCGACGGTGTGGAGACCGCGGGTTCGGCCGCTCGCGGCGCCCAACTGGCGGCCTCGCTCGGCATCCCCGTGGACACGGTCGCGCTCGCGGGCCGCACCGCGCCGCGCTTCCGCATCGACTCGGTTGGCTTTCCCGCCACGGCCTTCACCGGCGAGCGCTTCCCCATCGACCTCCAGGTGAGCACGCCCGAGCCGGCGCAGGCGCGGCTCGATCTCACCGCCGACGGCCGCGCCATCGGCTCCAGCCCGGTCAGCCTGCGCGCCGGCGAGAACCGCGTGCGCGCCTATGCCGCGCTCTCCACGCCGGGCGCGTTTGAACTTGCGGGCGCCCTCCGCGCGGGCGCGCTGGGCGAAGCGCGCTTCGCCCAGGCGATCTCCCTGCGTTCTCCGCGTCTGCTGTTCCTGTCGCAGGACCCGCCCGGCATGGAGACGCACCTCGCGGCGACGCTGACCGCCGCGCATTTCGACGTCGATACGCGCACTAATTGGCAGGCCGCGCGTCTGGACGACTACCAACTGGTGGTCTTCAACAATTGGGACCTCGCCGCTCTGCCCGAGTCGCGGAAGAAGGATCTCGAGCAGTTCGTCCAACACGGCGGCGGGCTGCTCGTCATCGGCGGCGAGAAGAACATCTGGGTGGAGCGGAAGAACCCGCAAGCGGACCCGCTCGACCGCACCCTGCCCGCGACCGTCGCGCCGCCGCGCACGCCCGAAGGCGCGGTCGTGGTCCTGGTCCTCGACAAGTCGTCCTCCATGGAAGGCCGCAAAATCGAACTGGCCCGGCTGGCCGCCACCGGCGTGATCGAAAACCTGCGTCCCATCGACCAGGTGGGCGTGCTGATCTTCGATAACTCCCACCAGTGGGCCGTGCCGGTGCGCCGGGCCGAGGACCGCACGCTGATCAAGCGCCTGATCGCGGGCATCGTCGCCGACGGCGGCACGCAGATCGCGCCCGCACTGGCCGAGGCTTACCGCCGTATTCTGGCCGCGCAGGGCGCTTACAAACACATCGTTCTGCTGACCGACGGCATCTCCGAGGAGGGCGACTCGATGGGCCTGGCGCGGGATGCACAGCAGAAGCATGTCACGATCTCGACGGTCGGCCTGGGCCAGGACGTGAACCGCGCGTACCTCGAGAAGATCGCGCAAGTGGCCGGCGGCCGGTCCTACTTCCTGACCGAGCCGGCGGGCCTGGAGCAGCTCCTGGTGAAGGACGTGATGGAGCACACCGGTTCCACCACCGTCGAGAAACCGGTCCATGCGCGCATCCTGCGGCGTGTGGAGACGCTCGAAGGGCTCGACCTGGAGCACGCGCCGGCTTTGAAAGGCTACGTCCGCTTCCAGGCCAAGCGCACCGCGGACCTGATCCTGGCGCTGGACGATGCCGGGGACGATTCAGGGAAAGCCCCGCTCTACGTGCGCTGGCAGGTTGGGCTGGGCCGGGCGGCGGTGTTCACCTCGGACGCCAAGTCGCGCTGGGCCGAAGCGTGGGTCGCGTGGAAGGGCTACGACCGCTTCTGGGAAAACGTGGCGCGCGACCTGCTGCCGCACGCGCTGGCCGGCGAATCGCGGCTCGAGTGGGATCCGGCGGCCTCGCGCCTCATCGTGGAGTATCGACTGGCGGATCCCGCGCAAGCCCCGGAGGCGCCGCCGCGCCTGTTCGCGCTGGGGCCGGGCGGCTTTCAATCCGCGCTGACCCTTCAGAAAGTCGGCCCGGGCCAGTACCAGGCGGCATTCCCGATCGGCGCGCGGCGCGGGCTGTTCCGGGTGCGTCCGCTCGAGGAGTCGCGGCTGTTCCCGGAAACCGGGTTGTACCTGCCCGAGCCGGAACTCACCTCCAGCGGCCAGAACGAGAAACTGCTGCGCGACCTCGCGGCCTGGACCGGCGGGCTATTCAACCCCACTCCGGCACAGATCTTTCGCCCGCCGGCGCGGGCTCTACCCGCCTGGCTCACGCTCTGGCCGGCCCTGCTGGGCTGTGCGCTGCTGTTCAACCTGGCCGAAGTTTTCTGGCGCCGCTTCCGCCGGCCGGGAGCAGCGGGCGCGCTGTCATTTCTGCCACGAGCAGCCTAACCGCGGACCCAGACGCAGATTTGCTCCGGCGTCTCCGTCCTGACCTCTATGTGCGCCCCGAAAGCTCCAGCGTTCGCCGCCTCGCCTGTGCGAATTCTGCTTGACACCCGGGCCTATGCTCAAGTTGGCCGGCCGCCTGCGCGGCGCGGCCACTCGGCTCTCTGGTAACTGCGGATATTTAGCGAAAACTAACAAAGGATAGCCTGTATAACCCAATCATTCTACAAAGAAAACTCGACAATTGGCTTTGCTCCTTCAGATTTGCAATCGCGCTCCGGCGCACCTCCGGGCGGAGGCTGTCAGAACAGGAACTTCACACCGGCCGAGCCCCAGGCCTTGGGCGTGAGGAAGCCGTCTTCGTAGTAGGTCTGGTTCAGGGCGTTGTCCACTTTCGCGTAGAAGCGCAGGGAACGGTGTTCGCCCACGGGCAGCGTGTAGCTGAGGGCCAGGTCGAGGCGGTGCGGTCCGGGGAACAGATAGGGCCGGTCGCCGCCCGCCGAGTCGATGTAGAAGACGCCGGAGGTGTAGTCCGACGCGCCCATGAATGTCGCCGTCAACTGCATCCGCTTGCCGAGTTCCTGGGTCGCCACGAGCGAGCCGGCGTGGGGGAAAACGCGGATCGATTGCAGGAAGGGACCGATGAGCTGCGGGGTCTTCTCGATCGCGTTGGTGTAGACGTAGCTGGCTCTCAGGAGCATGGTGCGCCAGGGGCGCGCTTCACCCGCGACCTCGACGCCGCGCGCGATGCCGCCGCCGGCGTCGATGTAACCGCCGTAGCGTCCATAGGGGTCATTGGCCGGCGTGGCGCCGTAGGCGATCACGTTCTGCAGGCGTGTGTAAAAGTACGACGTGCTCAGTTTCAGACGATGGGATGCGAAGTACTGATCGAAGCCGAAGTCGAAAGCGAGAGTGCGCTCGGGGCTGAGTTGCGGATCGCCGAGGGCGTAGAACGAGCCGCCGTAGAAGTAGGTGCCGAAGCGTTCATAGGGCGACGGCGAGCGGTAGCCGTTGCCAACGTGCGCACGCAGCTTGGTCTGCGGAGCGCGCAGAAAGTAGCTGACGGAGGCGTCGCCGGTGTAGGAGTTGGCGGGACTGGTGAGCGGGGCGCCCGAGTAGATCGCGGTGCCGCCGGTGAAGCCCGGCGCGGAGAGATCGTAGTGCGTAATGCGGCCGCTGAGGGAGAACTGCAAACGATCGTCGAGCAGGCGGAGCTGATCCTGGGCGAAGACGGCATTGCTCGATTGCGTAACGTCTGTTGAGGCGTTTACGCGCTGGGTTGGGTCGGGATTCTCGTCGAGGCTGGTGTTGGCGAAGGCCTCGCGCTCAAGCTCGTAGCCGGCCGTGAGCAGGTTGTGCGGCGAGAAGGCGATGTCGGCGCGCGCGTTGAGCGTATCGGTGCGGCCGCGATAGTAGTCTGTCGTGTTGAAGGACGGCTGGTAGCCGGTGCCGCCCGGGCCGTTGGTGTAGTTGCGGTCGTCGAGCAGATCCTGAAACGAGACGCGCACGGTGACGCGCGAGCTGACGAGGCGCTGGAACGACAACATGGTGGTAGTGAGATTGACCGCCTCGCGGTCGTCGGGGTCGCTCAAGTTGGGCGCGAAGGTGGCATTGCCCCAATTGAACGGCAGGCCCGCGTTGGCGAGCGCGACCTGGGACGGCGCGAGCGGGATGGCGGGCACGACGCCGGTCGGCGGGAGATTCGCATCCGGCGCGGCGTAGGGCGAAGCGTCGATCCCGTCGATGGTCTCAAAGGCCAGCACGCGCGCCGTCAGCGAGGTCCGCTCATCGGGCCGCCAGGCGAGCATCGCCTGCTCACTGGTGTCGCGCATGTTTTCGATGCCGCCGACGCCGCCGCTCACATTGAGGTGCGAGGCCGCGAGGCCGTACTGCCACTGGTCGTGGTGGAATCCGCCGCCCAGGCGCAGGTCGCCGTAGCCGTAGCCCAATCCGCCGCCTTCGCCGCCGGCTTCGCCGTGCAGAGAGCCGCCGCCAGAGTCGGTGACGACGTTGACCACGCCGCCGATGGCGTTGGTGCCGTAGAGCGAGGAGCCGGAGCCGCGCAGGACTTCGAGACGGTCGGCGCCGGCGAGCAGCAGGTTGCTGAGAAACGCGGTGGAGTCGCCCTGGGGGCTCGAGACGTCGCGCAGCCGCATGCCATCGACGAGCACGCTGGTGTCCTCGGCGGGCAGGCCGCGCATCTGG
>Ga0182027_10016607_pt1 | contig 10045 bp, 7 predicted proteins | sample 712E1DmetaG_FD_121300 | JGI IMG/M metagenome (GOLD analysis project Ga0182027, IMG submission 121300) | Permafrost microbial communities from Stordalen Mire, Sweden - 712E1D metaG (Illumina Assembly) | ecosystem: Environmental > Terrestrial > Soil > Wetlands > Permafrost | place: Sweden... | reverse complement strand
TTACCGCCAGGTCGCGTTCGACCACGGGGAATCGGCCCACCTGTTCGACATGGATCGGTCTGGGTTTGGCAAAGTCCAGGCCGCGAATCGCCAGCTCGGCGACGATGACGCGCTGCGGCCTCAGCTCCCATGCCTCGATGGCGTCGGGGTGCAGCTCCGCCAGTCGGCCGCTGAGCGACTCCCCCCACGATGCGGCATACGCGGCGAGGGCACGGCCCGGGTGCAGCGGGTAGCCGCGAGTGTCGGGCTTGTATGTGGGGGCGGGCAGGCCGAGCCTATGGCACAGCAGCTCGACCATGCCCTTGGCGTCGTCGATGTCGTAGCCGCGAGCGGGGCGGTTCCACGCGGTCGGCTCGGCGTTGCCGGCGATCAGGAACGCCAGCCTGGTCCACTCGCGCGGGCTCTCTCCCACCCTGCCGTAGCCCTTGCCGATTTCGAAGACGGCCACGTCCTCCCGTCCCTGGTGCTCGTTGAGCGCCAGCACGTTCAGCAGGCTCCCCGGCAGGTGCCGGCGCAGCACAGAGTGCTGGCTGGAAAGAGGGTTGGTAACTGTGATTGGAGCCCCTTGTGCGGGATCCGCCACGGTCACTCCATCGTCGTCCGGCCACTGGAGCCGCGCCTCGTCCTCCGGCGACACCAGTGCGTGCGTCACAACTTCGGTCAGACCCGCGCCCGCCAGGGTCTCCCGAATGGCCTCTCGTACCTTGAGCGGCGAGGGGCGGTAGGCCGGCATCAGAGTGTCGGGAAGATGCGCCGGCGTGGTCTCGTAGCCGCGGACGCGGGCGACTTCCTCGGCCACGTCCGCCTCGATGGCGAGGTCGCGGCGCCATGTCGGAACCACGGCCACGACCACTTCCTCGGAGCCCGGGTCGACGACAAGCGGCTTGGGCTCGACGGCTACAGTGATGCGTGCTCCGGCGAGTGCTGGCTCTGTCTCGATGCCAACGCGCTTCAGGAGATCGCGCTGGTCCGCGACGGCGATCCGCCCGCCGAGAAGCTTGTCAACTCGAGCCGGCCGGAACGCCAGTCGGGCCGAAGTCGGTTCGTCCGGGGCGGTGTCTATCCGGCCGCTCGCGCACGAGCCGCCGGCCCAGGCGAGGGTCAGCTGGGCGACGCGATCGGCGCCGATGCGGGCCAGCCGGTACTCCTGGCCCTTCTCGAAGCGCAGGCTTGCCTCGGACCGTAGGGCGTAGCGATGGCCGGTGCGGCGGATACTGACCGGGTCGAAGATAGCCGACTCGATCGCGATCTCGGTCGTCTCGTCGGTGATCTCGCTCTCGAAACCGCCCATGACGCCGGCGATGCCGATTGGCCCCTTCGGGTCGGCGATGATCAGCGTGTCCGGCGTCAGATCGCGCTCGATGTGATCGAGGGTTTCGAGCCGCTCTCCCTTCGCGGCCAGGCGGACGATGATCGTGCCGTCGTGGACCGCCGCCCCGTTGAACGTGTGAGTGGGCTTGCCCAGTTCCAGCATCACGTAGTTGGACGCGTCGACGACGTTGCTGATGGGCCGCATCCCGGCGGCCTGAAGCCGCATCTGGATAGTGTCCGGGGAGGGGCCCATCTTCGCGCCGCTGATCCAGCGGCCGACGAAACGGGTGCAAAGCTCCGGCTCGCGGATCTCCACCTTGAGACGATCGCTGACAGGCCCGCCGGTCTCCTTGACCGTCATCTCCGGCCAGCGAACCGTGGCGCCTGTCGCGGCCGCGACTTCTCGGGCCAGGCCGATGAGGCATAGGGCGTCGCCGCGGTTGGGCTTGACGTCCACGTCCAGCACGACGTCGCCGTACAGGTCCGACAGGTCGCGGCCGAGCGGCGTCGCCGGCGGCAGGATGAGGATCCCCTCGGCGTCTGTGGTGATCTTGAGTTCGTCGCCGGAGCAGAGCATCCCCTCTGAGGCAATGCCCATCTTCTCGGTCCGCTCGATGCGGCGGTCTCCGGGCAGAACGGCTCCGGGAAGTGCCACCGGGACGCGCTGTCCGGGGGCGATGTTGTTGGCGCCGCATACGATGTGCAGCGGCTCGCCCGAACCGACGTTGACGGTGGTCAGGTGGAGGCGGTCGGCGTATGGGTGCTTCTCGACGGTCAGCAGTTCGCCGACAACGACGGAACGCCAGTCGGCGCCCCACTTCTCGATGCCCTTGACTTCCATGCCGAGCAGGGTCAGGCGCTCGGCGAGCTGTTCGGGTGTCTGCTGGATGTCGACGTACTCGCGCAGCCAGCTCAGCGGGACTCTCATCGGAACTGCTCCAGGAAGCGCAGGTCGTTCTCGAGGTAGTAGCGGAGGTCAGGTACGGCGTGGCGCAGGTTGGAGATGCGCTCCACGCCCATGCCGAAGGCGAAGCCCTGATAGCGCTCCGGGTCGATGCCGCCGTACTGGAGCACCACCGGGTGGACCATTCCGGCGCCCAGGATCGTCATCCATCCTGTTTTGGAACAGGCGGGGCAGCCCACTCCGCCGCAGACGACGCATTCCACGTCGAATGCGACCGACGGCTCGGTGAACGGGTAGTAGCCGGGTCGGAACCTGGTCTTTCGAGGCCCGAACAACGCATGAGCGAACTCGTCGAGAAGGCCTTTCAGGTCGGCCATCGAGGTCCCCTCGTCCACCATCAAACCTTCGACCTGGAAGAACTCGAAGCCGTGGCTGGCGTCGACCGCCTCGTAGCGGAAGCAGCGGCCCGGGAGGAGTGCGCGGATCGGCGGCCTCTCGGTCTGCATCACGCGGATCTGGCCGGGGCTGGTGTGGGTTCGCAACAGGTATCCAGGGATGTCCACGTAGAGCGTGTCCCACAGGTCGCGGGCCGGGTGGTCCGGGGCGATGTTGAGCATCTGGAAGTTCGTCAGGTCGTCCTCGACCTCGGGCCCCTCGTAGACCACGAAGCCGAACTGCTCGAAGACCTCGGCGATGGCTTCGACCGTCTCGGGAATTGGGTGCAGCGTGCCACGCCGGATTGGGCGGCCCGGAAGCGTGACGTCGACACCTTCTGCCGCGAGGCGTTGCGTCTGGACCTGCGCGTGGATCTCCGTGGTGCGAGCCGCCAGCCCGCCTTTGAGGGCCTCCCCCACCTCGTTGGCGATGGCGCCGACGCGCGGCCGATCTTCAGCCGGCAGCGCCCCGATACCGCGCAGCACCGCCGTCAACTCGCCCTTCTTGCCCAGGTACTGGATCTGGAGGGCCTCGAGGGCCGCCGGATCGGCCGTGCCCGCAATCTCCTTGATAGCGCGCTCCTGGAGGCTCCGCAGATCGGCGCTGAGGCTTTCGAAGTCCACCCTGCCGTTCCTCACTTGGTCGCGGGCCCGGCCCGCCGATTCGCTACTTCCGAGAATCTAGAACCCTCGACCGACCGTCCCGGCTGGGACGTTCCTCCATCCTTTCGGACGGGGACGAGTCGAGGGCTCGTGTGAAGCGCTCTGGCCGCCTCCGGCCGCTTCGGGTGGCTAGGCCGCCTTGGCGACCGCGACGATCTGTGCAAAGGCCGCAGCGTCGCGGATGGCGATGTCGGCCAGGATCTTGCGATCCAGCTGGATCTGGGCGGCCTTGAGGGCCGAGATCAGCTTGCCGTAGCTCATGCCGTTGAGGCGCGCCGCCGCGTTGATGCGAATGATCCAAAGGCGCCGCATCTGGCGCTTGCGCTGCTTGCGGTCTCGCGTGGCGTATGCGAGGGCGTGCAGCGCCGACTCGTGGGCTCGGCGGATGAGCCGCGAATTGGTCCCGGTACGACCCTCGGCGTCGTTGAGCAGGCGCTTGTGACGGTGATGGGCGGTTACGCCCCTCTTGACGCGTGACATCGACGATTAGACTCCCAGGTACGGCAGCAAGCGGCGGACCTGGGCGAGGGACTCGCCGGTCACGATCGCCTTGCCGTCATAGCGGCGCGTGCGCCGAGACGACTTGAGCTCGAGGTGGTGGCCGCGCCAGGACTTGACACGGACGGCCTTGCCACTACCGGTCACGCCAATCCGCTTGGCGGCACCCTTGTGGCTCTTCATCTTGGGCACGGTTTCACACTCCAGTCGACGCCGCGCCGGTGTCCGGCTCGGGTCTCGGCGGCGCCGGTACCGCCGGCGTCTCCTCGCTACTCGCTTCTTGTGCGGCTTCGATCTTGCCCGACGCTTCGTCGGCGCCCGGCTCCTCGTCGGCGGGTCTGGCATGAGCCTTGGCCGCGGCCGACGGGGTCGGCTCGTGGACCTTCGGCTTGTGGGTGGAGGCGACGCTGATGTGCATCGACTTGCCTTCGAGCAGAGGAGGCCGCTCGACCACGCCGTGTTCCTTGATCTGTTCCGCGAACTTGTCCAACAGGTCGCGCCCGATCTGCGGGTGGGTCAACTCGCGGCCCCGGAATTGAACGGCAATCTTGACCCGATCGCCTTCTTCCAGGAACTCGATTGCCCGCCGGACCTTCGTATCGAAGTCGCCAACGCCGATCTTCGGCTTGATGCGGACTTCCTTGAAGGTGACTGAGCGCTGCTTTCTTTTGGCTTCCTTCTCACGCTTGGTCAGTTCGTACTTGTACTGACCGAAGTCGAGGAGCCGCGCCACGGGAGGGCTGGCAAGGGGTGCGACCTCTACCAGGTCGAGCCCCCGCTCCTGCGCAAGCCGCATGGCGTCCGCCGTTCGCATGACACCAAGCTGGCTACCGTCTTCATCGACGACCCGAACTTCGAAGACACGGATCATCTGATTGATGCGCAGGTCTCGGCTAATGGCGAACCCCTTCTAAGCGTGTTCCGGTTGCCCGGTTTCGGACTGTACTCGCCCGAAAGCAGACGAGCGGCCCAAACCCGGCGCACGACTGCACCGGGCGGTCGCCCGCGGGACTATAGCACAGGGATTCTCCGAGCGGCAAACGCTCCCGAGACGTCCCCGACGCCGGTTCAGCCGGCTCAGATGCGGCTGTCTATGGACGTCGGGCGGCGGTCTCCTCAGCCAGTCTATCGATGAATGCCGCCCAGGTGACGCCGTTCTCCTGCTCGCCGGCACGGTTGCGGATGGCCACCGTCCTGGCCTCGACCTCGCGATCGCCGAGAACCAGCATGTACGGAACCTTCTGCTCCTGCGCCAGCCGGATCTTGTTCTGCATCCGGCTGTCGGACCCGTCGACCTCGACCCGGAGCTGACGGGCTCGGAGCAGCGCTTCCAGCTCGCGCGCGCCCTCGACGTGGCGGTCTGCGATTGGGATCACGATCGCCTGGACCGGAGCACACCAGACGGGGAAGGCGCCGGCGAAATGCTCGACCAGAACGCCGATGAAGCGTTCGAGCGAGCCGTAGATGGCGCGGTGGATGGCCACCGGCCGAACGTGCTCACCGTTCTCGTCCACATAGGTGAGGTCGAAACGCTCGGGCAGCATCACCAGGTCCACCTGGATCGTGGCGGTCTGCCACTCGCGCCCCAGGGCGTCCTCCACCTGGATGTCGATCTTGGGCGCGTAGAAGGCTCCGTCGCCTTCTTTCGTGCGGTAGCGCATGCCCGAGCTCTCCAGCGCCTCGCGCATGAGCTTCTCGGCGCGGTCCCACAACGCGGGGTCACCCAATGCCTTCTCGGGGCGCGTGCCGAACGTGAAGTGCGGCTCCAGCCCGAACCATGAGTAGGACGTGCGCACCTCGTCCAACAGTGCCTCGATCTCAGAGCCGATCTGGTCCGGCCGGAGATAGATGTGGGCGTCGTCCGTTACGAAGTGGCGCACCCGGGTGAGCCCGGCCAGCGCGCCGGATAGCTCATTGCGATGCAGCTTGCCGTACTCGGAGAGGCGCAGCGGAAGGTCGCGGTAGGAGCGGGTTCGGCTCTTGTAGATGAATGTGCTCTCGGGGCAGTTCATCGGCTTGAGGCTGAAGGTTTGCTCCTCAGCTTCGATGAGGAACATATGTTCGCGATATAGGTCCCAGTGTCCGGACTGTTCCCACAGCTTCTTGGCCACCATCGGCGGCGTGTAGATTTCCTGGTACCCGCGGCCCGCCTGCTGCTCCCGCATTGCGTTCTCGAGCGTCCGGTAGAGCGTCCAGCCCTTGGGGTGCCAGAACGCGGCCCCGGGTGAGACGTCGTGGAAGCTATACAGATCCAGCTGGACGCCGAGGCGGCGGTGGTCGCGACGCTTGGCTTCCTCGCGCCGACGCAGATATGCGTCCAGCTCTTCCTGAGTGGACCACACGGTCCCGTAGATCCGCTGCAGCATCGGGCGCTTTTCAGAGCCGCGCCAGTAGGCGCCGGCAACGCTCATCAGCTTGAAGGGACCGATCTTGCCGGTGCTGGCAACGTGGGGTCCCTTGCACAGGTCGATGAATGTGCCGTGCTCGTAGGTCGACGTTGGCGGCAGCGGCTTGCCCGATTCCTTCGCGCGGCTCGCCAGGTCGTCGAGAATCTCGACCTTGAACGGCTGGCGGCGGCCCTCGAAGAAGGCGCGGCCTTCCGCGAACGGCACTTCCTTGCGTACGAATGGGTGGTCGGCGGCGATCGACGCGCTCATCCCGGCCTCGATGGCGGCGAGGTCGTCGGGAGTCAGTGGGCGGGGCAGAAGAAAGTCGTAGTAGAAGCCGTCGTCGATCGAGGGCCCGATCCCGAGCTGGGCGTCCGGGAAGATGCCAACGACGGCCTCGGCCATCACGTGCGCCGCGGAGTGGCGCATGGCATCGATCTCAGTCTGTGCGCCGGCATCCAGCAATTCCTCGACCGAGCCGCGCACAGCCGCCTCGAAGTACTCCTCCGCGTCGGCTCCCTGAGCGGCGGCCGCCTGTCCGGCCACTGGGGCCGTTGCCGGTGCCTGACTTTCGTCCTGAGCGCCCATCTTCATCTCCGTTTCGCCGTCTGGCTGCTTCGCGGTTCGCGGATCATTCTCTCGACTAAGACAAAACCTCCCGTCCGACAGGACGAGAGGCATCTCTCGCGGTTCCACCCGCCTTCACTACGGCGGCGGGCCCTGCCCGCGTCGTCGTGCGCTCTTGACCGCGCTAACGGGCGGATCCCGGACCGGTTGACGGTCGCTCGCGGGTGGTGTCGTTGCCGGAGGGCATCGCCGTCGCTCTCAGCCACTCTCGTGGCGGCGGCTCTCTTGGATCCTCTCGACGCGGCTTGTCCCGCTCATCGCTGTCCGTATGGAGTTGTCCCGTGAAGCTGGGCCGGCGCCGATATGGCGGCGGGCCACTGGTGGGCGGTAGAGGACTTGAACCTCTGGCCTCATGCATGTCAAGCATGCGCTCTAACCAACTGAGCTAACCGCCCGGGCGGCCCGGATCGTAGCACAGGCACGGCGCCCCGATCAGGATTGTGCGACTGGCGCGGACGGGCCTATGCGGGCAGGTAGACCTGTGCGATCGCCCGACTGAACGGTGCCGGCGAGTCGAGAACCTTGGTCCAGGTTGAACCATGTTTCGAGAAGCCGAGTTCGCGGATCGAAGTGACCTTGCCGTCCGGCTCGACCGTGCCAGACAGCATGAACACGCTCGAACCATCGGTGTCTGCAGCAACGGCCCAGACGATCTGTAGGTCGCCCAAGGCCATGACCTGCTGCGGGGCCGCGTGGCCCATATACGCCGCGAGTGGGCCCGCGTAAACGCCGTTGCCCATGGCTGCCGCGATGGTCTTCCGGTCCGAAGAGAGACCGAAAGCAGTCACGCCCACGAATGCCATAGCGGGCTCAAGCGTGTGGGCCGTCGAATCGACAGTAGCGAGCCGAGACTGCTGCTGGTTGTCGGTACTGAGCACGAGAAGTCGCGTGCTGTCAAGCCACGAAACGAGCGGCGTGAATGACTGCGTGGGGGCCGGAACCAGTTCCGCCACGCTCCCAGCATCATCCGCAACGCCGTAGCCGAGGCTATTGGCGTCCGAGGTGACGAACGCCAGCTCGCCCGCCGGGGAGCCGTCCAGGGCGGTGACGGGCGCCGTCGGTTCAGCTCCAATCCACCTCAGTTCGATCTTGGCGCCCGGTTGGGTGAGGTCGGATGCCGGCCGGACGTCGATCTGGTGGCCGGTGCCGACGGCTACTCCCCCGGTCGTGCGGCCCAATGCGGTCGCGCCTGGCGTCGATCCCAGCGTGGTCCAGTGTCCCTGCATGTCGATCGCCCACAGACCGAGTCCGGCGTCCACTCCGTCCGCGAGAACGATCAGGCGCGGGCCCGCCTCCGCAGGATCGGATCCGCCGGGCGTGGGCGAGGCCGTGGTCGGCGCCGACGTAGGCGCCCCTGTCGACGTGGATGCCGGTGGAGTGGCCGTCTGACCCGCCATGCAGCCGGCACAGAGCAGTGCGACCGTGGCAGCAAGGCCGCCGAGCCACCCCCGTGACGCGGTCTTCGACATTTCGTCCCCTTGGCTGGGTAGCCCGTGGTCGCCAGCTTGACGACCACGGGCTCGCTTTGTTTGCGAGGAGCGGGCCGAGCTACTCGACCACGTCACCGCCGATGAGCGTGCCGTCTCCGGCGTCTATGTACAGGGTGATCAGACTGACCGACTGCGACGCCGGACCCGATGGCTTGAAGTTCGCAACCCAGGCAAGCCGGTCCGGCCCTCCGGCCATGCCAAGCTTGCTGGAGTCGAACGCAGCATTGGGTTCGACCCACTCGAGGTCCATGCCCTGAATCCCGACCGCCGACTCCTTGCCGGCGAACCAGGTGTCGAGCTGGCGGGAGACCGTACTCGTCGCGGTCGACTGATCCACCTCGCGGGCGGGGACGGGCGCAAGGTCGTGCTGGACGCTGGCCACGCTCTGAATGCGGCCGTCCTGCCAGACATGAACCCGGGTCTCGTCTCCACGAACGCGGAAGCCGCCCTGGGTTCTATCCCAGTGGACGTTCCAGCCGCCCGACGCCGAGTCGGCGTCAACTCGAGGCTGGCCGCTGACCGAGACACCGGAAGCCGTCAGACCGCGTTGGGCTGAACTGGCTGCCGTGCCCTGTGTGGCCCTTACCGCGAGCGTCGAAGGCGAGTCAAAGCGGACTGCGGCCAGCAGGCGGCCGCTGCCGTCGAACTGCGTGAGGGCGATCGGTTGGTCGGAAGAGTCGACCTCGGACACCTCGTCGTAGGCAACCTTGCGGCCACCGTCCTGCACGTGCCGACCGGATCGCTTGATTCCAACCGGGAAGCCCAGGGCATCCCGTGCCGCCCCGGCCCGAGCGAAGACGTCCGGGCTGCTATCGGCGTAGAGAGCGGTCACCGTTACGCCAGGTTGGCCGACCCTGTCCGGGCTCGAGGCGCCGGTGGACATAGCGGCCGCGGTCAATTGGCCCGTTGAAAGTGCCAGGCCGATCAAGACGGCACCGCCTGTGATTGCAACTCTGATCGTCGAACTGAATTTCACTGAAGACATCGCGCTCACCCGGGTGTTCCGTTGTAGTTGGGATTGCCCCACCAGTTGGGCTGGAAGGGGTTGCTCGAGTCCGGCGCCTCGTAACCGCCGATGCTCACCGCGTACGTGAATGCCTGATACGCGGTCCGCCTGTGAACGGAGTCTCCGTTGAGGTAGCTCCAAAAGGCCTGCTCGAAGCGCAGCGCGGCGCTGTCATAGGTGCTGTAGACGTAGCCGAGGTAGAACTCCCTCCGCGTGGCGTTCTTCACCTTTGCGATCTGGAAGCCGTTCGGCATGGAGCTGGAGCTCGAGCCGAGCATGCAAGTCGACATGATCACGAGGTTGAACGGTCCGCCGGCCGTGGCCGTCTTGATCGCAGTCGAACGGACTGCATCCTGCGTGTAGTCGGAGCACCTCGACGTGCCGGGGTCCTGCAGAAATGCCGAGTCGATACCCGACCCGGACGATGCGTAGTAGTTGTCTCCGTGGCTGTGGACGTACACGCCGTAGTCCGGATAGACGTTGGCGAGGAAGGCGGACCTGGTGAATCCAGCGCCGAGCGCGCCGCCGACGGGGCTGTAGCCGAGTGCCCTCATCTGAGATGAGGCGAGGCTGTACAGCGCTTGCGGATAGGTGTCGGTGAAGCCGAGGCAGCGGGAGCTGAACGAATCGGAGTTCGACCAAACGTCGGCCCGAGCGGCGAACGTGGCCTGACTCGACGCGCCGAGCGCCGAAGCCGCAAGCAGAATGGAAACGAGCAGAGTCTG
>Ga0182027_10016606_pt1 | contig 10046 bp, 6 predicted proteins | sample 712E1DmetaG_FD_121300 | JGI IMG/M metagenome (GOLD analysis project Ga0182027, IMG submission 121300) | Permafrost microbial communities from Stordalen Mire, Sweden - 712E1D metaG (Illumina Assembly) | ecosystem: Environmental > Terrestrial > Soil > Wetlands > Permafrost | place: Sweden... | reverse complement strand
GAAACCCTATCGAGTTCATCTAAAAGTATGACGCAATTTTTGCTTGCGGCATGGGCAAGTTTTTTTATAACCTGTCCCGGTTCTGCATCCGAAAAAGTTCTTGATTGTCCCCTTAAAGCCTGGGCATCCCCCATTCCTCCAAAAGGAATTCTTTCAAATTTTCTCCCCATTGCCTCGGCAATTGAAATAGCAAGAGTTGTTTTTCCTGTTCCGACAAGTCCAACTAAACAAATAACCGGAGCTTTAACTTCTTTAGACGAAGATGTTTTCATAGTTAAAATAAGAGCGGATAAATATTCCAAAATACTATTTTTTATTCCTTCCAAGCCATAGTGGTTTTTATCAAGTGTTTGCTTAACTTTTGTTAGGTCCATAACATCTTCAGTTTCTGTATCAAAAGGAAGTGAAGTAATCCAATCTATATAATTTTCGATACTTTCGTAGTTTACAAAAGTTGCGGTACCGGTTTTTAAGCTTACTTTTAAAACCGTTAACATTGAATTTATTTTCTCCATCAAATCAGGAGCCAAATTAGCTTTTTGTACCTTTTCTTCAAGTCTTTGAATTTCTTTATCTATTGAAAGGGCAGAATCCATATCTATATGATAACACAGAATAAACCTTAAGCACTAATATCTAATTATTAAACAATGTAGGGTTGTGAAAATAAAAAGTTTAAAGTATTTGGAGTTGGAAAATTGAGATTTATTTAGAAATTAGAATTTAGTATCGGGGTTTTCTATCTTTGTTGTATCCCGGTCTTGAACCTGTTTTAGTCCTCCAATCAGAAGAAGAAGTTTCTCTTCTTTCTCTTCTGAATTGCTGCGCAAGCGGATGATCACTTGGTCCTGCCGGTCCTGGCCTTCTATCAAAACTTCTGTTTGCCATCGGAGGTCTTTCTCCCGAGGCTCTGTTTTCAAATCCCCTGACAATGCGTCTGTCCGTTCTCTCAACTTGTCCCGGTCTTCTATCAAATCCTCCCCGCTCGGAAGTTCTTTCTTTAGCCTCGGCGTCTGCTCCAAAAAGCATGGAGAGATTTATTCTTCCCTGATCATCAATTTCTGCAACTCTTACTTTAACTTTTTGTCCGATCGCAATAACATCGTTTGGATTTTGCACATACTCTGTTGACATTTTGGAAACATGAACCATTCCTTCTTTTCCGGGCGCTATTTCAACAAACGCTCCGAAGGGAAGAATTCTTTTTACCACCCCTTCCTCTATAACCTCTCCAACAATAACTTCTCTTGTTAATCCTTTTACCCAGTCAACGGCTTTTTGAACTGCTTCCTTACTTGTTCCCGAGATCGCAACCGAACCATCTTCTTCAACATCAACTTGCGCTCCGGTTGTTGCAATAATATTTTTGATTACTTTTCCTCCGGGACCTATTACTTCTCCAATTTTTTCAACCGGAATTTTAACAATTTCAATCTTCGGCGCATATTGGGATAGGTTTGCTCGAGACTCGGGCATTGTTTTATGAATTATTTCCAGAATTTTAAGCCGGGCTACTTTTGCTCTTTCTAAAATTGCTTTTATCTGCTCTATTGTAAGCCCTGGAATTTTAACATCTAGCTGAATTGCCGTAATTCCGGCGTCTGTTCCTGCGACTTTAAAATCCATATCTCCTGAGAAATCTTCAAGACCAATAATGTCAGTTAATAATTCGTAGTTTTTTTCATCCGACATCATTCCAATTGATATTCCGGCAACTGGTTTTGTAATTGGAACTCCGGCATCCATGAGCGCTAATGTTGATCCGCAAGTTGATGCCATTGAACTTGATCCGTTTTGCGACAACACTTCAGAAACAACTCTGATTGTATATGGAAAAACATCTTGGCTTGGAATTACAGCAAGAAGAGCTCTTTCTGCGAGTGCTCCATGTCCTTTTTCACGTCTTGATGGACTGCCAACACGTCCTGTTTGACCAAAAGAATATGGAAGACCTGAATAATGATGAATATATCTTTTTGATTCTTCGCCTTCTGCCGATTCAATCAATTGTTCCATTCTGGGAGAACCTAAAGTTACTATTGATAGGGCCTGGGTTATACCTCTTTGGAAAAGAGCGCTTCCATGAGTTCTTGGAAGAAGTCCAACTTCTGTAGAAATTTCTCTAATTTCATCCAATTTTCTGCCGTCCACTCTTTTTTTTGTTTTCAAAACATCTGCTCTAATAAGTTTAAACATAACATACTCAAGTGCTTTTGCAATTATTTTTTTATCTATTATTGTTTCAGGATTTGCTAGTTTTTGGTCTTCTGTAATTTTTTCAATTAAATCCTCAGTTTCATTCCCTCCGCCTTCTTTATTAACACGAGACGCAATAAGAGCAGCAATCTCTGTTTTATAAGATTTTTCAATAAGGCTTTTTGCTTCTTCAAGAGAATTTTCTACCGGCACTTTTAGTTTTTTACTTCCAACTTTTTTAACTAAATCTTCAATTACATCTATAATCTTACCGGTTTCTTTGTGTGCCAATTCAATTGCTTCAACTAAAATAGCCTCTTTTACCTGCATTGCCCCAGCCTCGATCATGTTTGTCTTATCTTTTGATTGAGAAACAACTAAATCAAGATCTGAATATTCTTGTTCGGATCCCGGGTTGATTATACAAACTGATCCTCCGTTACCTGATTCTTTAACACAACCAACTCTTACTGCTCCTATTGGCCCGTTCCATGGAATCCGCGAAATTGCCAAAGCTGCAGAAACAGCGTTTAAGGCAAGAACATCTGCTTCATTTTCACCATCAACCGACAAGACAGTTACGGTAACTTGAACTTCATTTTTAAAACTTTTTGGGAAAAGAGGACGGATTGATCTATCAATAAGTCTTCCCGCAAGAACTGCTTCATCTGAAGGCTGACCTTCGCGCTTTACCCAACGGGAACCTTTAATTTTTCCTCCTGCATAAAGTCTTTCTCCGTATTCAACCGAAAGCGGGAAATAATCTAACTCTGATTTATCGCCTTCAACAACAGTAGCTAGAACTACCGTATCTCCAAGACGCGCTAAAACAGCTGCTGTTGCTTGAACAGCAAGCTCGCCCGTTTCAAAGGTTAACTTTTTACCATTAAGTTCTAAATTTACCGAGGTTTTTTTCATTCAATCTTTCCTAAATTCCTAATCTTTCAATCCAACTCTTTTTGCAATCTTGGAGGATCTGCCTTTATCCACCTTTTCCAAAAAGTTAAGGAGTCTTCTTCGTTTTGCAATCATTGATAAAAGTCCGCGTCTACTATGATTATCATGTATGTGACCCTTTAAATGTTCTGTAAGGCGTTCAATTCTATGAGTTAAAAGCGCAACTTGAACTTCGGGACTTCCCGTATCACCTTGGACTGTTTGAAATTCTTTTATAATGTCTTTTTTTACCGAAGTACTAAGCGGCATATATAATTACTTTCTTATTAATTCCTACGTATTATAACAGTTTTAAATTATGATTACAACTGTTTTTAGAAGTTAGTTGAACCTTTATAAATCTTAGGTTCTAGCCAATCTTCGGGTGGATTTTGATTGGAATCTTCCTGTGGCGTTTTTCGTGATAATTGAACTAATGGTTGTTCTGTCAAAGGTTCTTGGGAAAGCGGTTTTTCTTCTTTTTCTTCAAAGCCCATGTTTAATTTTCTTCGCGGCATTTGATTTGTTGGTCTTAGCGCTCCGTTTCTAAGCATTATTCCTGCCATTTCAAAAGCTAAAGGGCTTGTTGATGGGTTTTGAAAATTATCGGTTGCAACGGCAATTCCAAGCATCAAATTTTGGGCAAGATCCAAATCAAGTTTAAGATTCAATCCTGTAATTAAATTTGCAATAGCCTCAGAAACAGACGAAAAACGGTTTGATACCATTACTATATCTCCAAACCCCTGATTTTCGGGACTATTGTCTATATTTACAACAACTGTATCTTTTAAACTTGCCGGGTCAAAAAGCTTTCCCAAATTCGAAATTCTTGGTGCTCCAACTATAAATAAAAGCTCAGGGGCTAAAGATCCTCTTGTAAATTTAACATCTTTTTCGTTAAAATTTAAGCCTTGTTCTCCGGCTTTAACAACTATATTTAATAAATTATCATCCCTTGTGTATGAAACTTTTTCTATTTCACCTTCTCTATAAGGAAATGAAACTACTAAATCTCCGGTTGCAACTCCTAAGCTTGTTTTTACTTCATCAATTCCAACTAAAGAGGAAACTTCAACCAAAGGCTCACTTGGGGTGGCAATACTTAAGTTTTTGCCTAAATTTTTTAAAGATAAATATAAAGAAAGAGCTCCTGCCATTACATCGAAAGAAGGATTATTTGGAGTGACAATTCCAATACTATTGTATTTTTCGATTGCCTCCTTAATTTTACTAAGAGTTAGGTTATCCATATTTAGCTATGGGATATTAGCACATCTCCTATAGTAAAGTCAAGGAAAGGTGAGAGTATTATTCCGCCCTCTTCTCCCTGTTCTATTTTTGAAGTTTGGTCTTTACCTTTCCTTACAGACCCAACGTGGCTTTCTCCAATTCCCTCATCATTTCTTACAAGCCTAATCTTATCTCCTTTTGCAATTCTTCCCTCAGCTACTTTTATTCCGCAAACTTTTGTTTTTTCAAAAGGAAAACTTGCAATAATTTTTGCAATCCCTAAGATTTCTTCCTGCAAAGCTTCAATTTTACCTTGAATAAAATCACTTATTTCATCTATCATTTCATAAATTAGTGTATAGGTTTTAATTAGAACTTTTTCCGTTCTTGCCAAATTGGCAACCTCAGGCTTTACTTTAACATTAAATCCTAAAACAATAGCGCCTGTTGATTTTGCAAATAAAACGTCCGAAACCTCTATTTCTCCTGTTTTTTTAACGATAAATCTTACTTTTTCAGGTAGTGAATTTGTTATTGCTTCTAAGGATCCTTGTGTATCTGCGCATAAAACAACCGAGATCATATTCTGGTCTTCTTCACCAAAAGGGGATACGCTTTCTTCGGGTTCTGTTGATTCTGGCTCTTTCTTATATTCAAGAATTTCAACTTCTTTTTTGGCATTTGTAACAATACTTCCAACTTGGGGAACTTTTTCAAAACCTAAGATTTCAACCCCGTCTCCAACGCTTGCTTCTTGCATTGCCTTGGAAAGACTTGAAACAATTCCTTTTACTTTTGCTTTTTCGTTATCTGCATAAATTTCATCCCGTAATTTAATTTTCCCGTTTTTTATAATAATTGTAGCCTTTGGACCCGATTTTTGATCAAGTTTTGATTCAATTACAATTCCCATTAAGGGCGCATCTACTTTGAAAGGATAAAAATTAGCTTCCTTTTTTATGTCAAAAACCAAAAGTATTAAATCTAAAAGCTCTTTTACGTTTGTACCATTTTTTGCCGAAACTTCAATAAAAGGAACGTCCCCACCGTATCCCTCAAGCATTACTTCTTCTTTTAAAAGTTGATCTTTAACCTTATCGGGCAAAGATTTGGGATCATCGGATTTTGTTAAAACAACAATATAAGGAATTTTTGAATTCTTGAGTAAAGTTATGCTTTCTTTTGTTTGGGGCATTACTCCATCAACCAAAGATACAACTAAAAGACCGACGTCTGCAGCCTGGGCCCCCCGCCCTCTCATTTGAAAAAAAGCCTCATGACCCGGAGTATCGATAAAAGTAATTTTACGTTTCTTTCCTTCGTGATCTATCTCAATTTCAGAAGCTCCGATTTTTTGAGTAATTCCACCGTGTTCTCTTTCTGCAACGTTTGTTTTTCTTATTGCGTCTAAAAGAGTTGTTTTTCCGTGATCAACATGTCCTAAAACCGCAACTACTGGCGGATAAGAATTTGAGGTATTAATATTATCAGTTTTTGTTTTTCCCATAAATTTAATATTTGTTTTGACAAGTGTAAATTATGTAAAGAAAAATTTCTCATAACTCTAACCATTACTTGTCGGAACTGCGTCATCTTCTTCTTTTTCTTCGTCTTTAGCTTGAGACTTTACGTCAGCTGCCGGAGTTTCAGCTGCTGCTTCTTCTTTTAATGCTTTAACACTTTGCGCAACTTCTGTTGCTTCTTTTCCCAAGTCCTCCGTTTTATCTTTCCCTACTTTTTCTGCCAAGTCCGAAACTTCAGAAGCCTCTTTTGCTAATTCTTCTTCTTTTACTTTGACTTTTTCTTTAACCACTTTTTTGCTTTGTCCTTTCGTAGCTTTAGCCAAGGAGTGCTCTTTTTTTTGTTTTTGAGATTCTTCTGCTGGTACTTGAGCATCTGCCGAAACTTCTTCCACAGGAGCTTGAATCCGAGTAGGCTCTTTAGACAATTTCTCGTCTCCTTCAATTTCAATCCTATAACCGGTTAGCTTAGAAGCAAGCCGTACGTTTTGCCCTTCTTTTCCAATTGCCAATGATAACTCCTCAGGCGCAACCGAAACCCTGGCTGTTTTTTCTTTTTCATCAAGATCAACTCTTAACTCTTTTGCGGGAGACAACGCTTGAGCAATGTAATTTTTTGCGTTTTCCTGCCATTGGATAATGTCAATTTTTTCAAGTCCTGAAAATTCCTGAATTATTGCCTGAACTCTGACTCCTTTTTGCCCAACACAGCTTCCAACGGGATCAATTCCAGATTGATTTGAAAAAACCGCAACTTTGCTCCTGTTTCCTGGTTCTCTTTCAATTGCCTTAATTTCAACGGCTCCTTGCGCAACTTCGGGAACTTCACGCTTAAAAAGCCCTTCCAAAAGCCCTTTGTTTGCCCTTGAAACTACAACTTCCTCACCTTTTATCCCTTCTTTTATTTCAACAACGAAAACTACAAGTCTTTGATTTAAATGATACTTTTCATTATGAATCTGCTCTTCAGGAGGCATTATTGCTTCGGTTTTCCCAACATCAATGATAATATTCGGGCCAGCAAATCTTAAAACCATTCCGTTTATAATCGTGCCGATCTTTAGTCTAAAATCCGAAATTACAGCTTCTTTTTCTTTCTCGCGGATTTTTTGCAAAATAACCTGCTTTGCTGTTTGAGCGGCAATTCTTCCAAACCCTGGAGGCGTTACGTCTTTTCCGGCGTGGAAAATTTTGGCTTCCCCCGTGTTTGCATTTAACTGTGCTGTGAATTCTTCAATTTCAGCTTCGGGATGATCTTTTCTGTAAGCTGCTAAAATTGCGTTTTGAACGGTTTCTAAAACAACAGCAGGATCAAGGCCTCTTTCATTTGAGACCTGGTTTAGCGCTAATGCAAATTCACTTCTTTGTATTGCAGGCATAAGTTTGATAAGTATAGCAGATTTTGAACCTAGCTTCAAGCAACCGATTAGGCTAAATAGATTCTAATATTTTCTGTTTCCGCAAAATTCAATAATTTAACCTCGTGATATAATCACTTTGTGAGTAAAGGAACAATTAAGGGAGAAAAACATTTTTGTTCTTCTGCATGGATTATCACCAGCACTACTCCTAAAAAAATACTTCTAATACACCATAAAAAGCTTGGAAAATGGCTACAACCCGGAGGACATATTGAGAAATTTGAAAACCCTGTTCAAACAGCAATACGGGAAATACAAGAAGAAACGGGATTGGGTATAGAATCTTTAAGAAAAGGCATAAAAGTAATTGATAAAGAAGGTACATTTCTTCCCCTGCCAACGTTTATTATGGAACAAACAATACCTAAAGCTGGTAATCAACCAATGCATTACCATATAGATATTCAATATGTTGTCAAATTGCCGGAACAGAAACTATTAATTAATAAAAAGGAATCACGTAATATTGGATGGTTTACAAAACAAGAAGCTCTAAAACTTTCTATTCATAAAGATACAAGAGTTGTTATTCATAAAATTATGTAATGAGCTACAGAATTGTTCACCTTACAAAAGGAATATTTTAAGATTTATTTATTAAGAAAGCGTTTCCGGAGTCAACTGTAATTAAGAGATTATCGCCTCTTTTTATTTCATCTTTTAGCATTTTTTGGGCTATCATATCTTCGATGTTATCTTGGATAAATCTTCGAAGAGGTCTTGCGCCAAACTGCTTATCAAACCCTTCGCTTGAAACTTTTTCTATAACTTTATCATCAAAACTTGCTTTTATATCCTTTTCCGAAAGTCTTTTTGTAACTTCTGTTAAAAGCAGTTGAACAATTTGTGTAACTTCCGCAACTCCTAAAGTTTTAAAAACAATAATATCGTCAAACCTGTTTAAAAGTTCGGGTTTAAAGATATTCTTCTCTTGTAAAAATGTCAAAAGCATATTGTGAAAATTCTTATCAACCGGTGTACCCTTTTGCACTTCTTCCCGTATAAACTCGGAGGCCGCATTAGAAGTTGCAATTATAATGGTATTAACAAACGAAACGGTTTTCCCTTTATTGTCGGTTAATCTCCCATCGTCTAAGACTTGCAAAAATAAATCAAGAATTTTTTGATCCGATTTTTCAAATTCATCTAAAAGAACAAGTGAATATGGGCTGTCATAAACCGGCTCTGTTAATTGTCCCTTTTCATCCTCTTCTCCAGGACCAGAACCTAGCAACCTTTTCATTCCGTCCTCTCCCGAAAATTCGCTCATATCAAGCCTTACAAGACGAGCGCTTCCACCAAAATAAATATCAGCCAAAGCTTTTGCCGTTTCTGTTTTTCCAACGCCGGTAGGACCTAAGAATAAAAATGAAATAGGCTTCTTTGTATTATTTAGCCCCGCCCGAAGTCTTCTTACAGATTCTGAAATTGAAGAAACCGCTTCAACCTGATCCACAATTCTTTTATGGAGCTCTGCTTCGAGGTTTAAAAGCAATTTTTTCTCAACTGCTTGGGGTTCACCAACCGATACTTTAATTTTTTGCTCAATTTGGTTTAAAACATCTTGCTCTTCGACAAGTTTTCTTTTTTGCAGTCTAACAGAATTTGCAACATCTTCCAAAAGCACTACAGCGCTTCCCGGCAATACTCTTTCTTTTGCATATCTATCCGCATAGTCACAGGCTGATAAAATTGCTTTATAAGTTAAAGTAACTTTTGTTTTTTCTTCGATTAAATATGCGCGTCTAAAAAGCATTTCCAAAACCTCAAGCCTCTGTGGTTCATCAAATTTTATAACCGTAAATGAATCCAAAAAACTATGCATTGGTTCTATGAATTTTTTATAAGCCCCGGGCGTTACTGCTGCAATAATTCTAATTTCCTGCTTTTGCAAATACGGCATTATTGCTCCTGAAAGATCCAAATGAAACGAGGAACTTCCCAAAATATTTTGGAATTCGGGAATATAAATTATCACATTTCCCGAATGCGAAACTTCGGCAATTAACGCATTTAATCTTTGTTCTAAATCCCCTTGAGTTGTTGCGCCCCCAATAAATGCATCAACCATAAGTTGAAAAACTCTCTGATGATATAAATTTTCCTTTGTTATTCCCATATAGCTTTGTATTGCAAGCTGTTTTACAGCCGATTCTTTGCCACTTCCCGCATCTCCGACTAAAATTACGCTTCCGCCTTTATACAAAGCCTCGATCATTTGATTGTATTCATTTCGTCTCCCGATCGGCTCTTTTTCTTCCCGCAAAAATTCTTTGCTTAAATCAAGCATGTATTTTTTTGTCTCTAAGGTCCATCCGTAAACCCAGTCTTCGGCAACACCTTCCCCTTCAAAATTAACTTCAAGTTTTTTTGGATTTTCCTCCTTTTCATACGATTTTCTTGCCCAGATTAAAATATTTTTTATGTCAATTGGTTTTAACTTTTTTTTGAATAGAAACTTTGTTTTTCCCTCACTTAATAAAAGATAGGCAACAAATAAATCCATCGTTGTTACGAATTTACCATTCATTTCTTTTGCAAGATTAAATGCGTTTTTAATAAACTCTTCTCTATCAACTTCTAAAAAATGGACGTCTTTTTTGGTTCCGCCTGATTTTGCGATTATAAATTGAATTTGGGGAAGATTTAAAAGCGATTTAACAATTCCCGTTGTGTTTCCTTGAGTTTCTAAAATTGCCAAGGCTTCAAGCGTAAATGAATCTATCGGATCACCGGTGTT
>Ga0182027_10016605_pt1 | contig 10046 bp, 5 predicted proteins | sample 712E1DmetaG_FD_121300 | JGI IMG/M metagenome (GOLD analysis project Ga0182027, IMG submission 121300) | Permafrost microbial communities from Stordalen Mire, Sweden - 712E1D metaG (Illumina Assembly) | ecosystem: Environmental > Terrestrial > Soil > Wetlands > Permafrost | place: Sweden... | reverse complement strand
GCCGCCCTTGCCTTCATACCGGGAGTAAACGTTCTTGTTTCCCACAGGATAGTCGAATTCCGGCCGATTTGTGCGCACGAAGACATAGTCATTGGAATTCTCGCCGTAGTAAATCTCGGGGCGAGAAATCTTGATATTGGTCGTGGAAGCAGGCGGAATATCCTTGATGAAAAATTCCGGGAGCCCTTCCTTTGAAACACGGTTTACAGGACCCAGGACGGCTCCGTAGCCGTGCGTGTATTCTATATGCTCATTGACCCAGGAACGCGAAGGCAGCGACGCATAGGAGAGTTCCCGGGGGGAGAGCATTACCTGGCGGTACTCCCCGTCTATCTGGTAGCGATCATTATCCACCCCGCCGAACTTGTAATAGGTGCGGATTTCCTGCAGCTGGCTATATGTCTGCAGAAGAGGGTCATGGTTCCACAGGCGGATGTTTTTGATGGTCAGGTCATTGCGTTTTAAGTCTTCCCGGGTCAGGTTCTCCTCTACCGGGAATTGTTTGTCTTCGATATCGTTGAGCCGATAGGCCAGCCGGGTAAACTGGATATTTTTTTCAATATAGGGTTTCTCCAGAACGATTTCATTGGGAACGACTTTAAAGCTCTGAACCATCGAAGGATAGATCCCGCGACCGAACACGGCAAAGGCCACAAAGAAAAGCACGGCAATGGCAGGGTATCGCCAGCTCAACTTGAGGGCAAAGCCCAGGAAGGCGACGCCGCATAAAAAAGCAAGCCCCATCAATCCTTTCAAAACCCATAACTGGGTGGTTACATCGGTATAACCGGGGCCAAAGACAACTCCCCGTTTGACAAACAGGATTCCGCTTTGTGCAAGCCATAGCCCGAAAATCGCGACGAAGAAAATAAGAGCTAAAAGAATAGAGAGGTGAACCCGGGCAACAGGCGCTACCTGCAAAGTGCGCGGCAGTGCGAAATGAAAAGCCCGGCGGACAAAATAAAGAAAGGCTGTAGAGATGGTCGTGAATATCAATACAAACATCAGCCAGGCGTAAAGATGATTTAGAAACGGCAGGCGGAAAACATAGAAGCCGATATCACGCTGAAAAAGAGGATCGGTAACTCCAAAGGACGAAACGTTATAAAACCTCAAAAAATTTTCCCATTGTCCAGAACCCACCAGGGCCGCAAAGAGGCCAAAAAGTAGAGATCCGATTAAAATCAAAAGCTGCAGGGGCCTGTCGGCTATTTCCAGTTTTGAAATTTGGATCCAGCCGTCCTGATCAATCACAGGCAGCCGGGAAGTCAGCCGCATGGCCGCAAAGAGATTCCCGTAAAAGATAACAAAGAAGGCAAGCCCGAAGAGCAGCGCCATTTTCAGTTGAGCCCACAGAGTTATGGTAAATACATTTTCATACCCCACTTCCTGAAACCATAGCCAATCCGTGATCAGTTCCACTACCTGGCTGGAAAATAGTATTATTAGAAAAAGAACCACGGCTAAAATGATCCATGACCTTCTGCCCGACATCAAAACGCTGTTCGGCCCTGTTGCATTTGTCATCCGCCTTTCTCCTTTGCTTTTTGGTTATATTGCACTATTTTATATCCAGTGTAGTGTTACAATGAAACCTTGTCATATCGACCAACGGGAGATATCTTGTGTATTCTTATGCTCATTAAGACTTCTCGCTTCGCTTCGAAATGACATACTGTAAAGATATTTATGTAACACTACACCAGGTGGGACTTTTTCTTTTTATATTCTCTTTGATGAATGCCGTCAATAAAAAAGGCTGATGCTTTCACACCCGCAAATAGCGCATCTCTCGGTCATTTTCAGTGTTACCCTTTCTCCAAGGCCTCGATAAATCCTTGTTTTAATTTTTCGAGTTGAAGATTTATTATGTCAAATCTATCATCATACATTTTTCTCTCTCGGATAATATCGATAATCAATTTTTGAGAATCATGAGTTTCATCCTCTAAAATAGATATGACAAACTTTGCAGTGTCTTTATCAACGATCATGGCCATATCTCTACCAAGCAATCTAATACCCGCAATTTGGTTATCGAAACCTTCTTCCGTCAATAAATCCTGTTCTTTTGTATAAAGCCTATCAAAAATTCCTGCATGTTCGTATTCATGCATTATTAGCAACAAATCATCAGCATCTTTGGAACGCTCAGGATATTTTTCCTTCCATGAAATTAGTTTCATAACCGCTAGACCGGGAAAAGTAGGTACTTTGATATCAAGTTCAGGATCAGAATTTAACCTGAGTATGATGGAATTTTCAAATGCCTCTTTAAACCCAACTATACTCATAAATATTTTATGTTCAGGTGGCCAACTAATTTTAAGCTTTTCATCAGCAATAGCACCAAATGGAACTATATCAATTAGGGTAGAGTCGAAGATATATCTTTGAGGTGCTTTTGTGCGAGAAAATTTGCCTGTTGTAATTAATGAATCAATCAACTTATCAAATTGTGTCCAATCGGCAAGGTTAATACCTAAGTCGATATCCCCTGTCATTCTGCGAGGATTTATATCATAACAATGTTTCAATATTATGTCTCTCGCAAAAGCACCGACAACAAAAAAAGGGATATTTAAAATATCGGCTTCTATTTTAATAATTAGAAGGGCTTCTATTTTTTGCTGATCAATCTTGCCTGATAAGTCGAACGATATAGTCTTCATAAATCATTTTTGCCGTTTCGATATTTCTCTGGTTTCCTGTTGCAATAAGATCTGCATAGATAAGTATTGGATGTACCAGCTCTCTATAATTCCAATTCCCATCATCTCTATATTCCAAATTTTCATCATTGTCCCAGAACTGATTGAGAATTTCAATTTCACCGGTAGGATCCTTTCTAAGTTTACATTCAAGCAATAGCTGATTGAGATATTCAGTCTTTGTATAGATCGTTATTATCTCAGGTTGGAGATATTTAGTCAGTTTTGCAGCGGCAACCTCTCCGCTCCATTTTGCATTCAAATTATGCAATTCTTTCTTATGCCACCAGCCATCATATTCGCCCTTGTAATGTCCCAATATCTGTTTAGGCCTTAATTGCTCCGGGTACGCAGTTATCCATCGCTGAAATAAATTATTTTTCTGAACAAGCGTGTAACCTTTTTCACCCATATCTATTAGAAAGCCTAATTCCCTCAAGTCCCTCATAAACCAACCGACTGTTCCAAGAGCCACATTTGCCTTTGCAGCAATATCTCGAAATGGTTTATTCTCTAGACCAGGATTGCACAACAAGGCATACATAAATTTTAGACCTGTTGGTTTGAAAATCCTGTTTACTTGAACTTGTCCCGGCACCTCTGGAGGTCTATTACCTTTTACAAATATATATATTGGTGGCTGGTTTATAAATGCATTGCCCACTGTATCGATGAATTCTATACGATCATTCATTAGCTTTTCAGCCATAAGAGGGTTTACATATTTTGCTATCAATAAAATTGGATAGGGTAATTTTTGTCTATGCATGAGAAGAAACATAATATTTGTTCTTGTTAAAGTATTCTTAATCTCAGCATAATATCTAATCTTCTTACCATCTATCTCCATATCTAATTCCATATCCGGTAGAAAATCGAAATTGTGATGAGGTTGTTTAACAAAAGGTCCGACATTTAAATGTAAGAGAATATTCTTCCTAAATGCTTCAATGGCAAGTTTAAGGATTTCATCTTCTCTATTATAGTCTTTATTATTCATATTATGTTCACTTTTCATCTTTGTTCATTAATTGTGAACATAAGCTAAAATTGAACAAATGTCAAGATATTTAATGAAAAGGAGACTTTCTTAATAAATTTAAGTATTACAATATTATATCACTGTTTGATAGTATAATTTTAAGAATACTGTTCATTTTTTATCTTGTTCATATAAAATGAACATACATAAATAATGAACAATGGGCACTATTTTTTACTTTCTACGTAAGAAATCTAGAAGCACCCAATCGCCAGGTGCGCGTTGATAAGACCAATTTACCCAACCATTGCTGGCACGTTGTTTAATGGCACGAGCTGCCATAGAAGGTGAATTATAAACTTTTCCTGCACTTAAAATAGTACCGTCTTTTCTGACCATTGCTTTACGTGTCTTTCCTTTATATCTAAGACGAATCTCAAATCTGTTTTTTACATAAGGAGCAAGTACAGGTTTACGTCCTTTCTGTACCGTGATCTTTGACTTTGCCACTACTGTAGATTTCTTCAATCCAAGCTTAATTAATTCTTTCTGCTGTGCTTTTGTTACAGCTTTTTTGAATATCGGTTTTAAGTTTTGTGCATTGATGAAATTGCCGGACTGTTTATTTCCTTTCGGTGAAGCAATTTTTAAAATGAGAGTTTCAAGTTCATGTAAATGAGAGTCGTTTATTGTGAGATATACGCTGAAACTATCCCATGTTTGAGCATGGCGATCCGTAAGATGCGTCTTTAGTCTATTGCGCAGATTGGAAGCGAGGCCTACATAATATAAATGACCTTTGCTATACAAGGCATATACGCCATGTCGCCCCTTGACGTATTCTTTAAGAATGTTCTGGTATTTTTCTAACGCTGTCCGGGAAATATTTTCCAGATGTTGACTTACAAGTTGACCTTTGTATGACGGCATGTTTACTACCTCTTAAAGTTATTTAAATAACGCATTAATTGTACCAGCCATTCCGGATTATTTTTTCTAAAAAAAATCAATCCAAATCGCTCACGTTGGCAACTTGTTTGAAAGATACTTCTTTAAACTCTCGAAAATGTGCATGTCCGCATTTTATTTTCTGTTTCTCGGTCACTCTCAATTCCTGACCGGCTGATTTTGTTTCCGCGACAAAGTAAATCGTTTTTTCATTCTTTTTTATTAACGCCCAGTCTGGATTATAAGTGCCGATGGGCGTGTTGATTTTAAACCAATGTGGAAGTTTAAAATAGAATTCGATATCATCACGTTCTTCGCAATCCCTGGCAAATGCATATTCCACGTTGGAATCAAGCGGCAGAAGATTGCTGTAAATGGTTTTATCCTTCTTTGTAATTTTAAAAGTAAGGTCATTTACGTGAATGTCATAGTCTTCAAACAACCGCATTTCATATTCTTTCGCGCCTATCTTTTCATATTTGATTCCGTCTATCATTAATTCGGTCAACACTTCATTAATGGCAGCAATCGCGTTATCAAGAAAGAGCTGTGGATTAATAATTATTTCGCCTATTCTACCCGACTGCAAAAGAATTGCGAGTACCGTGAAGCGTGTCAATTCAGTTCTTTCCTGTATGTAAAACAAAACATCAGGTATGCGAAACTTTCCTTCAATAGTGATGTTATATGATGCTCTAATGTCGGCTATTATGCCTGTTTTATCGAATTCGACGGCAGTCTTTGTCGTTTTAATAATCGCCTTTTTGGTTACGGGCATCTGATTCACCGCTTTGGCCGCTTTTTTGATAAGCTCCTGCGAATCGTAATCGACTCTATAGGTTGTCTGATATTTTATTTTATCCCAGATGTCTCGAAACTTTTCATCCAGCTCAAAGCCTTTACGGTATTTTACGGCTGCCCGCTTTTGCTTGTTTTTTATTCTGCCTTGGAAAGACACGCCACAATCTTCTTCAATTTCAGTTTGTAACTGCCGGGCGAAATCTTCATAAGCTTCATTGGCAATCACCGTGAGCCTGTTAATGCTTGTATCCTGAATGCGCATCCCTTCCTGATTCACCGCAAGCCTTAAACCCCGGCCTATTTCCTGTCTTTTTTTCAGTTCGGAATGCGTTTCGTTGAGCGTGCAAATCTGAAAGACATTCGGGTTATCCCATCCTTCGCGTAATGCGGAATGACTGAAGATGAAACGCAAAGGCTCGTTAATATCAAGCAGTCTCTCCTTGTCCTTCATGATCAGCTTAAAAGTATCGTCATCGGCCAGAGAATTGCCTTTTGTGTCGCTCCAACTGCCTTTCTTATCCTGCGAGAAATAGCCATTGTGGACTTCTTCCACCTGATATGGCAACAGTCCTTTATAAGATACTTTGCAGGACATTTCCTTGTATATTTCTTCAAACCAGAGAGCGAATTTTCCTTTGACCGGATTGCCGTTTGTACCATAACTACGATAGTTGGCCACCCGGTCGATGAAAAAAAGTGAAAGCACCTTAATGCCTTTGTCTCTAAACTTTCTTTCTTTTAAGAAATGTTCCTCAATCGTTTTTCTTAATTGGACTTTCATCACCTCGTCGGTAAGGCCGCCTTTTGCATCGCCGGTATAAACAGTTTCACCATTGGCAAGCTCTATGAAACCATCGCTTACGTTAATGCCGTTTATGATGTAACCGCTTTTATAAATATCGCGTCTGTTGGACAAATCATATAAATCGTCGCCGACCTTTGCCGTCAAGGTTTTGCGTCTGACACCATCATTTGTATTGATGTCTATCTTGATTTTCGCTGATGTTTTTGTTTTTGTCGCCGTAACCTTTTCCAAAGCGATAAATGCTTCATTAAAATCGTTTTCCGTAACAATGGAATCGACTTCTATTTGCTTGACCAGCCCCAGATCATAAGCTTTTACCGGATCAAGACTGTAAACCATATTGTAACGGTTGGTATGCGTGGCGGAATAGCGCAGTGTGCAAAGCGGATTAAGCTTGGCGATTGCGTTTTTTCTGATCGCAGTTTCCATGTTTTGTGGCTCATCCACAATAACAATGGGCTTTGTCATCTGGATAAATTCAACAGGCTTGAGGCCCGTCAGCCGATCATTGGGTTTATTGATGATGTTTTCATCTTTGGCGAAGGAATCAATGTTGATGACCAGGATCTGAATGTTATTGTTGATAGCGAAGCTTCTCAGATTGGAGACACGCTTGGAATCGTAAACATTAAAGTTGACTGGCGTCTTGTCATAAAGATTTTGAAAATGATCAAAAGTGATCTCCAGGTTTTTCAACACGCCCTCGCGGATGGCAATGGACGGAACAACAATTACAAATTTTTTAAATCCATATTTCTTATTCAGTTCATAGATCGTTCGCAGATAAACATAGGTTTTACCCGTACCTGTTTCCATTTCCACGGAAAAATTCATGCCGTCAAGACTATTCGAAACTGTAAGACTATTTGATTTCTGCACAGCTTTGACGTTTTGCAAAATCTGTTCATCATCAAGCATCAGCCGATTGCCAATGCCCGCTTCCTGAAAAAGCGGATCGGCGAATAATAGATCCATATCACTGCAATTTAATAGTTGGCCTTCAAAAAGCCCGGTAACGGCATTTATCGCGTCCAGTTGGAATTGTTGATTAGGTTCAAAATGTAATTTCACAGAATTGTACCTTTAAGCCTCAAATGACTTTAAATTCAATGCCTGCGACCTTCATTTGCAGCGCGGTGTTAGTTTTGAGCTTGTCGTTGTTTTTAAACAATCTGTCGAGCGTAAATACTTTTTGTGGTTTTGCGGTAATGATTTGCTTGATAATCTTATCGTCGGCTTTTTCCAGCATTAACGCAATTTCGTTGTCATTGACCAGAACATAACCGCTCTTCTCTTTGATCTTTGCTGTCAACTGTACACCGGATTTTATAAGCAACTCATAGAGCACATCTTCGGTTTTGGCGTTTTCATCCAGCGGCTCCAAATGTTTCTGCATCTGGGCGATAAGCTCCTCTTCCGTTTCAATATTGGACCGCCAGATTTTGAAATTGGATTCTTTTAATTTAAAGACTTTAAAGCCCAAATCTTTATCGCTGTTGCCTTCTAGGTCGAGCTTGCCCTCCTGTTCTTCCTGGATTTTTTTGATCACACGGCGGATGCGTTCCTTGCCGATTTCCGCAATGGTTTTATAGCCCGCCTTGAATGCTTCCGAATTCATATCGCATTTTTCCGGCAACTGGATGCAGATGAATTTGCGGTTTCCGCCGTCTTCCTTGTTAAGCGCAAGCACGGCGTGCGCGGTCGTGCAGGAACCGGCGAAGAAATCGAGAATCAAATCATTGTCATTGATTTGAGTGGACTGTTCAACAAAACTTCTGATGAGTGCTGAAGGTTTTGGAAAATCAAAATATTTTCCATTGAAAATATCATTTACTTCTCTAGTGCCATTTGTTGTGTAACCAACTTCTTTTGAATCCAAACATGTCGAAAATCCGGTTATCGTCGTCAAGAGATCTTTCAGAAATTTCTTTTCTCTTGGCCTACCTGTCGGTAATTTTGGAAATAATATACGCGCTTCTGCAATCATTTTTTGGACATTTTCTTTGCTCTTTGACCACCCCCTGCTGGGGTTCGGAGGGTAGCTTATGCCAGTATTTGGATCAATAATATCATAATGAAGATTTGGCCTTTGTGCAGCAGTCGCTAACCCAGAGAGATCAATGCTTGCCCACGGCCCACGAAAGTCATTATCGGGATTTTCATATTTTTCTGTATCAATATTAACCCCTTTCTGTGTAGCCTTCTCACTTTTAGAATAAGCTATTATGTATTCGTGATCAGTTGATACATTTGATTGATTTCTGCTATCAGCACGTTGACGCCGCCGCCATTGAAAATTTCCTACAAAATTTTCTTCCCCAAACACTTCATTCATTAAAAGCCGGAGATTGTGCACTTCATTGTCATCAATTGAAACAAAGATCACGCCGTCGTCGCGCAAAAGATTGCGCGCCAGAAACAGGCGCGGATACATCATGGAAAGCCAGTTGGAATGATAATGCCCACTGTCCTTGCTGTTCTTGCGGAAGAGCCCCTCGCGGGTCATGAGTCCGGTTTCGTCCTTGTCGCCAATCCTGCCTAGATACTCTTCTTTCGTTTCCGCAAATCTATCTGGGTAAATAAAATTGTCGTTGCCTGTGTTGTAAGGCGGATCAATGTAGATCATCTTGATCTTGCCGAAGTAGGCTTTTTGCAAAACCTTGAGCACTTCCAGATTTTCACCTTCAATAAAGATATTTCCGGTTGATTTAAAGTTAACGGATTCTTCCTTGCAGGGCACAAGCGTGTCGGTGGAAGGCGCCTGCAAAGCCCTGAAGGCATCGGATTTCCCCGCCCAGTTGAGGACATAACGCTCATTTTTAAATTCAATGTCGTCGCCTAACGCGGCTTTGAGCTTTTCCCAATCTATTTTATTTTCGGTAAATGCTTCGGGCAGGATTTCTTTAAGTTGGTTGAGCTTTTCTTCTGTGATGTTCAAAGATTTTCCATCCATTTACAGCAGTGCCTCACTTTAATTTTGTCAACAACATACAAAGTTTTTGGGATCAGGCCTTGAAATATAATTTTCCCAACATCCGATAGATATTCAATTTTTTATTAAGTGGGACAGATAATACAACTTTTAAAAAACATTTCAACTGTTAAATACACCATTGATAATGAATTGAGTAATACTACCACTATTATTTTTTTTAAAAGATAAAAATACACAATCGTATTTATAACGGATCGAAGTCTTACAATTTTATCGATTTTGAATTTTTATGGATAAAAATATCTTGAACAAACATACATCTTGATTCTATTACGAGGTCATCCCTTTTTTTATAGGGTAAAAATTAAAAACTGGGAGAGAATGAACTATCCAAGAAAAATAAAAAAGGCTTTCAACATATATCGTCAAAAGCCTTTTATTATCTGGTGCCTAGGGCGAGAATCGAACTCGCACACCCACAAGGAGCGAGAGATTTTAAGTCTCTTGCGTCTACCAATTCCGCCACCCAGGCATGAGAATTAAAAATACGAGAAGCATTGGGCTTATATTATTTTTGCATTGTACTGTCAAGGGCTTATGATTAACTTTTTTCCATGATATTTTTTGTTTTTTGAAGATGGATAAAAGAATCATGTAGTGCCTAGTTTTGGCCGCGTTTAGCGGGTCTAAAGACCCGGACTACGACAGAAAGGGATATTGTTTTGATATGCGGGTCTAAAGACCCGAACTACGTTACAGCCTTACAGGTCTAAAGACCCGGACTACGTTACGGTCTTACGGGTCTAAAGAACCGGATTACGACAGAAAGGGATATTGTTTTTGATATGCGGGTCTAAAGACCCG
>Ga0182027_10016604_pt1 | contig 10046 bp, 12 predicted proteins | sample 712E1DmetaG_FD_121300 | JGI IMG/M metagenome (GOLD analysis project Ga0182027, IMG submission 121300) | Permafrost microbial communities from Stordalen Mire, Sweden - 712E1D metaG (Illumina Assembly) | ecosystem: Environmental > Terrestrial > Soil > Wetlands > Permafrost | place: Sweden... | reverse complement strand
TTCTTTTATTGCTTTAAGCATAAACTCTATAAATGCGGTGGAGTCTGCTTTTTGGTCGGCGGTTTCCAGTACATTGTAATATTCTTTCTGCCGATTACGGATAACGGTTTCAACAGGAAGAAATGCGAGCATCGGTTTCCATTTGCTCAATATAAGGGTTTGCCAAAGGCGTCCCATTCTTTTAGCTGCGCTTTTTCTACGCTGCCAAGAAGCGGTTCAAAGGAAATGAATTTATTGAGAGCACGACTTTTCCTGAGATGGTCTATTCTGTAAACGTAATCGGAACTTTCTACTGTTACGCCCATCCAAATATTTTGTGCCCAAGGGAGATTTTTATCCAATTTGGTTAATTGCTCTGCTCGCTTGATAAGAATTTGATACATGTGCCAGCAAGCCTGATTCATAGTATTAAATATTTCCAAAATGAAGTCTTTGGGGGCCTGTGCATGAAAAAGATCGCTCATCGAGTTGATCCACTCCGCAGGCAAAGCGGCCTTCGATTTTATCGAAGACCAACTGCTATGGGATGTCGCACAAGTATCCTTAAAAGTCTACTTGTTTGGGCCATCGACTTTTTAGTCGGTGTGGCTCCACGAAAATCATCTGCGGTTTTTTCCAGCTTAACGGAAGAGCTACGGTATGCGGATGAACGGTAAGCTCGAAGCCGTTTTTGTAATTTGCCTGTCGCATAGCGTGAAGCCTTTTGGCCATACGCTCTGCATAGCAGTTCTTGCAACCTGGACTAATTTTTGAACAGCCTGTTATTGGATTCCAGGTACTTTCGGTCCATTCGATACGGGATTTGGTAGCCATGATTTATTTCCCAAGAATATATTCAGCAATTCGTTTTAGGGAAACCGAAAAAGACAATTATATCAAGACTTGCTTAGCGAGAATTTGCTCATAGGCATCTTTTGTAAGCGGGCAATCGAGAAGATTAAAAAACTGTTGGCGTGTTAATTTGCATTGTTTTGCCATTTGACTAAGTAGATCATCGGAGATTTCTTTGTGACTATGACTCGTTTTTGTAAAAATACGCGACTTAAGACCCGAAATTGAATAATAGATGTGGTAATGATGGTCGCCTTCTTTTATCCGAAAACCTTTTCTTTGTAAAGCCCCCTCCACATCTTTTCGATCTCGAGTCATTTCTTTACCTCCTCAAAGGCCAAAAGGAGCTGACGTTTTAATTCACGAGCCGAGGTGGTGAGTTTGGAATCATCTTCCATGGCATATTCAATCCAGAGTGCAGCCAATTGTTCCTGCAACTCTTCCAAGAGCTTTTCTCGTGTAAAGGCAAATACATCTATGCCAAGATTTTCATATTCAATACACAAAAGTTGCTTTGAATCATTCAAGATTGGCTTTAATACAAGCGGAGATTTTAATTTGAGCATACCGTCATTAAAAGGTATGCTTTCTATAACAAAATCTGAAAGGTCAATGGCTTCTATGCTTTCAACATTAACAATTTCTTTAATTTCATCATTAATACCCAAAACAACCGTTCCCGTAACCTGAACTAATTCCCTACGATGTTCTACAAGCTCAATTTCCAAAGATTCATCGTAAAAACACTCAAGCCCCTTTTGCGAAACGGGATGCAATATCGTAATTGACTTATGGGCAAAGTCCATCGCATGAAGATAGCCATTAACGGCCTGCGGTACAACTTCCGATTCAACCGGGCGTATCATTTCCTGAATATGTTTGTGAATCGTTGCCGAAAGAATGACTTCGGGTTTTGGTTGCGAAGAAATTCGGGCAAAACCAACTTTCCATTTCTGGCCGGCTTTGGGCAAAAGATTTTTTATTGATTCTGCGAACTTGTTTCTATAATCACAACTGTGAAAAATCTTATTAAAACCCTCTACGTCTCCTGATGCGATAGCCTCAATGGATAATTCGAGATTTTGAGCAACGGTAGAAACTTTTTCCTGTGCAAATAAATCACCCGATACATCGCCAAGGGTCAAAGGAAGTGCATAGCTGCCGGAAACCGGAATGTTGCATTTTAGTGCGTATTTTTTTCGTATATCTATATTGGGGCGGGCTCGTTCGGCAAAATTTGAATTTTCAGCATCCATGGCAACAAGAAAAACAGACTGTTGCAAATGCTTTAAAATATTAATGAGAACTTCGGCAGGAACGGAATGATCGTTCTCGTCGATATCAAAAATACGGATGTTCAGTTTTTCATTAGACATAGCGTCTATTAATTATAATTTATAAAATATTTTTAAACAAAGAATTTATTATTAAGAGTTTGGTTTATAAAATAAATAGTGTTTTTTATTGAAACACATTATTATCCACCAGCACCTTACTCAAATCCAATTCCCCTTTAAAAGCCCGTTGACTAAGTGAACCGTAAAGATTTTCGAGTTCGGTGAGGCTTTGGGAATATTTGGATTTAAGGGATTCTATTTTTGTAACAATTAAGGCGAATTGGTTTTGGAGGCCAAGAGGCGGCAAGTAACATTCAATTTTTATTAAATCTTTAATGTTTACCCTTGGGGCGGCGCCACCACCTACCAAATTATTAATACATTTTTGAAACGTAACAGGATTTAATACCGCCCAAAGAAACTCACTCGTCGCAATTTTATTGTCAACTGTAAAAAGCATAACTCTTTGTCCTAAACAAATCATTGGATTTTGTGGTACTCTAGCAGAATTTCCTAATCTACCACCTTCTCTCGTAAAAACAATATCATTATAAAATGGAACATGCCTTATGTTTCGTTGCCTAAAAGTGCCGATGTCAACTTGCAAAGTATTGCTAAAATCCAAATAACCATTTTGAATATCTGCTGAGCGAATACAATACAGGCCTGTATGTTCATCAACATATTTAGGCGTATTATGTGGACAATCAATTACTTGATGACACATTTCTTTTAAAGAAACAAGCCCCCACCCCTTCTCATTCCGCACCGGATCCCCAAACATTTCCAGAAAAGTGCTCTTTAAGAATTCATCCAGCGCCTTGATGCTTTCTTTACGTTTGGCAATAAGCTTTTCCGCACGGGTGAGAACGGTGGCAATTCGGATTTGGTCGTCGAGAGGCGGAAGGGGGATTTGATGGTTTTCAAAATCGCCTTTAACTACATGCTTCATCGTGGAGCCATGTGCAAATTTGTCCAATTCTCGGATTGTATTTTTCAGTGAGAGTTTAAAATATTGTTTGTTAATCTTATTTGAATTGTACTCTACTTTGAAGATATGTTGATTTAAATACGAATCCTCATCATCCCATTCAAATACATCAATTGTTGCTGACCACGAGACAAGAATGTCACCTTTTCGTACAATATATTGGGATGGAACCTCTTTCAATGTTCTATTGTAAGGTTTTGCCTGGTTGCTAAGATTCTGAATTCGGATAATCTGAAAGCCGTTGGCACCCCAATCGGTAGGCTTAAAAGGAAATCCATTTATAAAATTTGCGACATTAGAAATAGAAGTTAGTGGATATTTCATTCCTTCCACCCCACAATCTCTTCCTTCAATTCCTTCTCAATTTCCTCAACGCTCGGCAGGCTGGATTTCAGATTTTCGGGAAGGGATTGCGTGAGCTGGTATTGACTGCCGTAACGCTCAATCTCATCCATCTCTTTTACCAACTGCAATCGTAAAGCCTCTTCACTCGGCAAATAAAGCTTGTACTGACTTGCCAGTATAGTCCTATTATCTTCGGGTAATGTAATTTTAACAACCGCATCGTTTTTATCGGCAGACAGCAAAATGCCTATGGTTGGATTTTCGTCCGGCAGTTTTTGGGTGCGATCATAATAGTTGACATACATTTGAAGCTGCCCCAAATCCTGATGTGTTAACTTATGGGTTTTTAATTCGATTATAACGAAACAGCGTAGTAGCCGGTTATAAAAAACAAGATCGGCAAAAAAATCATCACCATAAAGATGGATTCTTTGTTGTCGGGCCACAAAGGCAAAGCCATTGCCCATTTCCAGTAAGAAATCCTGCAGCTGAGTAATGATAGCCTGTTCGAGGTCTTTTTCATAATACGCAGCCTCACGTTTTAGGCCTAAAAATTCCAAATACATTGGATCTTTGATAATGTCGGTTGCTTTTTCCGTTTGCTGCTGGCCATTCGCAACGGCTAAAACCCGTTCTTTTTCGCTACTTAACAACAACCGTTCATAAAGTTGGCTATTTATTTGACGTTCGAGTTGGCGGGCAGTCCAGTTATTTTTTGAAGCCTCAGCAATGTAATACTCTCTCTTTCCACTTTTTTCTATTGGCAAAAGCAGCTTATAATGTGTCCAACTGAATTGCGTCCGCAGTGCGGACGCAATTGGAAATTCTATATAAAACTGCCGAAAGCGTTCCAATTGCCTAACAGAAACACTTGTGCCGTACTCTGGTTCCAATTCTTTAGAAAGATTTTTTATCAAATAAGCGCCATATTCCGCTCGTTTTTGCTTCTTTTGCTCTTCTTCAAAGATTGTTTTGCCAATATTCCAGTACATTAAAACCCGTTGATTATCAACGGCACGAACAGCATTATTTTGTGCCTCGGAAATAATTTCTTTAATTTGCCTGATAAATTCAGACCGAAGCTTTACAACGGTTTCGTTTTCGGCCACTTTTAAAACTCCCATTTTAATAACCCCATCGAATTCGAGGGGGTTAGACAATTGCGAACGCAGTGCGTTCACAATTGAAAGCGCTTGTCTATTTCAACATACTTTCAAGCTCGCTTAATTCCGTAACCTTACATTGTTAAAACACACATTAATTAGTCAATTACTATTCTTTACACTTTGTTCAATCTGATTGAGCCAGGAATGAAAATGAATGCATTTTTTGCGGATTTTAGGTATGCCAATAGATTCGGAAATGGTTTTGCCCATTGCCACTTTTCTATAATCTTTTTTAAGCTTTAGTAAACGTTTTGACGGCGCTTTTCCGGGATCGTCATTAATGTCTTCTGGGCTGGAGTACTGATTAAGAATTGCGGAAACTTCATCTAAAGGTATTCCAGCCTTTTCGGAAATTGCACTTGGGTCGCTAAATAATAAAGCTTCAAATTCATGCATTTCGATTTACGGAATAAACCGATTTTGAGCATTACAATTAGGAAATAGATTTTCTATTTCCTTTTTAGTTGCATCTTCTAATGTCTTGGCCTTTTGTTGCGTTGTTAATTTTGTTCCAGTGTCTAAAAATGTTTTAACGTCTTTTCGACCAGGCCAATCTTTCTCGATTCTGAAATAATCAAACATGGTTGATATATACGTATTCGGACGTTGGCGAAGAAGATTGCCAATATCACTCTTTGCTCTATCAAACAGTATGTCGCCACCTTTATGGCCGGATTTACCAATTAAAGTTGGAATAATAAATGTTTCTTCTGCCGTAGGAGCAAGTTTGAATCTGTAACCATTCGGTCCAAAATGCAATTCTGCTTCAATTTGTTTTGTAATCTTGGGTCCATTAAAAAGCAAGTCGTCGCTACCACCGCAATCCTCGGTAAAAGCCTTGAGGTTAGACGTTTCCAAGTTGGGCAAAGAAAGTTCGAGCATGGCACGAAGCAAACGGAAAAAGTCTATGAAGTTACTTTTACCAGCGCCATTGCCGCCAATAAGTACATTAAGATTTGAAAGTTCGAAATTTTCAAGTAAGCGAATGGATTTAAAACCCTTGATGGTTAATTTATCCAAAGCATGTGGCATATTAATTTGCCTCCATATTGCGTATATTCCTTATAAATTTTCTGTTACTAATTATACATTTATTTTAAAATCTAAACTTAAAATAGGTTTTCCCAGTTTACCCAATTTATAGTATAGTTATATTAAGGTTATTTTTCCCATCCCAACATCTTCTCAAGCTCGCTTAACTCCAAACCGATCTCTTTTTCCATAGTCTTAAGCTTCGCGAGAATTGCCGCAGGCTTTTCGTACACAACTTCTTCGAAAACATCCTCTTTATATTTACTCATGCTCAAATCGTAATTTTCTTTTACAATATCTTCTTTGGGCACAAAGAAGAATTTTGCCTTACGGTCACTCTTTTTCTTGGGATCGCGCTTTTTGAACTGCGATACTATATCCTGTAAATCGCCATTGCCTTCCTGCTTGGTCCGCTTATCGTCGAGGCTATAGCCATCGCTTTGCATATCGTAAAACAAGACATTTTCGGTTTCGCCGCCTTTGGTGAAAACCAGAATTGTGGTGCTGACTCCGGCATACGGCTTGAACACCCCGCTGGGCATGGCAATGACAGCCTTGAGCTCGCATTTTTCTACTAGTATTTTTCGTGCTTCGACAAAGGCATTTCCTGAACCGAATAACACACCCTGCGGAACAATAACGCCGGCTGTTCCTCCGATTTTAAGGAGGTTATAAATATTCTCGACAAATAGCAATTCTGTTTTGGTGGTTCCCAATCGGAGCAATTCGCTAATATCTCCTTTATCGATACTGCCGGTAAAGGGCGGATTTGCCATGATGATATTGTATTTATTGGACTCGACAAAACCTTTGCTCAGGGTGTCTTTGTAATCAATATGGGGAGTATCGACACCATGCATGATAAGATTCATTAGCCCCAAGCGCACCATTGTATCGTCGATATCGTATCCGTAAAGACTGTCGTTGAGGATGGCACTTACTTTATTTGTAATCCTGTCGCTTACCGAGCTGCATAGCAACATTCGGGGCTCTACTAACAGCAACCGCCGGATTTGTCATCCGCATCGCAGCCGCAAGACCCTTTATCGGGATTGCCGAAACGGATAAGACCATTGATCATTGCGGTTGCGCATCCGACGCCAAAGTCGCCCGAAATTGCATCAAACGCACAGTTCATTGCACAGGCGCCGCATTCTATGCATGAGTCCTTGTCCGCAATAACGGCTTTTTTTTCAATAATGGTCAAGACGTTTCTGGGGCAAACTTTCATGCACATTTCGCAACCAGTACATTTTTCTTGTATCACTTTGATTGTAGCAACATTTTGCAGATATTTCATATAATTCCCTCAAATGAGAGTTTGTAAAGAACCAGGAGGACAAGCACAACAACGCCCGAAGCAATGTATAAGGGGAAAGAGATTTTGAGCTCCTTTTTTACACCGGATTTATTTGCAATCGGCGTGCATCCCGTAAAATTAAACGCCAAATAAGAACTCAAGGCGGCAATGAGAACATACACTGCAGCCATTCCGAATCGTGACGTATTTGATGAAAATATCCCGGATATAAAAAGCAATCCATCGCAAAGCAATCCAAGAAACAGCCCTTGCATTGCAAATGATCGCATCGGAAACAGCGGCAATACCAGAGGATGCAGAACCGAACCTGTAAAAATTGCCAGGGCAAGCCCAATAGCAAGCGGCACAGTGAGGTGAAGCGCAGGGCCGAACAGGATTCCTTGCTTTTGTATTCCCATTGCTATGGCAACAAGGAGCACAATAAGCCAGGACTTTTTAATCATGGCTACAACTTCAATTGGAATCAAAACCGCACGCTCTGCAATTGTAAATGTTACATTCCGCATTTTTGGAGTACTTGTATGCGTATTGGCGATAAAGTCCCTGATGTCCTTTGATCGTACGGGACCATAGACAACAGAAAAACCTGTGGCCTTTCGCACTTCGTGGGCGCTGATCCCCGGCGCACCAAGTTGCGGAACAATGATCTTTTTATGGGAGACTTTTTCATTCAATTTTTCAGATTCTATTTTGCCAACAAGCTCCTTAGTGCCAAAACTGCCTTTTCCCGCTGCACACCAAACATTTATACCGGCAGTATCGAGGACCAATATCCATGCGTCAATACCAGCGAGGTCTTTTCGAAGAACATCAAAGGTGAGTTTGTAATTTGCTGTTACAAATACCTCTGATGCGTCATTTGGGGATCCAAGCGAATACAAACCGGGTTTTACCCGGTATTTGCTTCGAAAACCGTCGCTAATCCGGCACATGGTTGCACCGTAATACTCACGCCATTGCCATTGGGAATTGGTTTTCAAAACTTCGGGTTTACCGCAACAACATGAATTTGCCATGGTAATATCCTTCTAACCCCATGCTTCCCACTTTGCTATCGCTTCGGGGACGTGTCGCATGGGATAAGTTTACATTATATATTATATACGCAAAATGCGTATATAATCCAAATATAGGTACTAATACTAACTTGCTTTCAAAATGACCATATATATGTCACCCTGAGCTTGACGAAGGGTTTGCATTTAATAGACCAATTCATGCTTCGACAATGCTCAGCATGACATTTGCATACAATCATCTTGAATGTAACTCCGTATAATTTTGCTTCAGAATTACGGAATTACTACTATCAATCAACAATCCGGCCATCAACAATCCTGATTTTCCTTTCCGCCATTTGCGATACATTCGGGTCATGCGTTATCATGACGACCGTTGTGCCGGTCGCATGTTGCCTTTTGATAATGCCCATGACTTCTTTGCCTGTATCGGGGTCGAGATTTCCGGTTGGTTCATCGGCAAGAATAATGCGAGGTTTTTTGACCAATGCGCGCGCAAGGGCAACGCGCTGCTGCTGCCCGATGCTCAGCTCCGATGGCAAATGATCTTTTCGTGCCGTAAGGTCGACTTCCGCAAGGATGTTGTTGATGACCCGATCATCCGCCGTCCCATTATTTGCAAGAGAGAGTCCTGCGCTTACATTTTCGAATACCGTGAGATAAGGAATAAGGTTGAACGATTGAAACACGAATCCAACACTTGCCCCTCGCCACTGCGAACGCTTCGACATGTCCCAATTGTAAATAGACTCGCCGTTCCATGATACAAACCCGTCGTCGGGACGGCTCATACCGCCAAGCGCAAGAAGCAATGTGCTTTTTCCGCTTCCGCTCGGCCCGATGATACCGACAAACTCACCTTCTTTTATTTCTACCGAAACAGTGCTGAGCACATTCACCGTACCATGTTTACGTTTAAATATTCTGGATATATTTGTTGCTTTTAACATTGTATTAATCGTCTTTCATTATAAGAGACGGGTCCACCTTTGTGGCATTGATTGCCGGTATTGCGCTGGCGGCAAAAGCAATGACCGTTGAAATCACCACACTGTAAACTGCATACATTGGCAAAGGATATACCGTTACTCCGGCAATTTTAGGGCCAAGAATCATTGCCAGTACGGATCCCAGAATATAGCCGAAGATTCCACCGGCCACTCCGATTATCATGGCCTTAAAAAGAAACAACTTTAAAATCCATGGCGAATTGGCCCCCATCGCCATGTAGATACCGATTTCCCTTCGACGCTCATAGACATTCGCGAACATGTAGTTGGCAATGCTTGCTCCGCCGACAACCAGAATCACGACAAGCATGATTAATGATATGCGTTTCATGACCGTATTGGCCCTGATCTGCGTTGAAACGATCTGGCTGATTGTTACGACTTTGGCATCGGGAAGCAGCTTGTTGATTTGCTGAATAAGCCCCATTGAAATAGCCGAACAGCATCCAACTATTTCTATTGAATGCAAAACAGAATATTTTCCCGCAAGGTTCTGTACTGTATGTAAATGAGCAAAGAGTCGCCCGTCGTCGACTGTTCCTGTAATCGGCAGTATGGCTTCTGCAAAAAAACGCTTGCCGAGTACGGTCAGCGAATCGCCTTCTTTTATTGAAAGCGAGGAAGCGATGTCGGCACCCACAAGCAGGGCATCTTGTGCAAGATTATTGACGGCTCGTTTACGTACAAGAGTCTTTGCCGCATCAGTAATTCCGGGAATTTTCGCCGTGGTCCCGCAGCTTTGTGGTTTTGTGAAAACACCCAATGTTCCTTGCCAAATCGCCTTCGACTTGAACTCGTTTCTCGGTAAAATGCCGGTCAGTATTGCTTTTAAACCGCTTACGGTAATTGGCACATTGAGCTTTGGTGAAAGATTATCCAGTCCTTGCAACCCTGAATTTGTCAAGACCTCCACATAGCTTTCCGGAATTACCGACTGTTGAAAATCGGCACTGTAATAATCCTGCACCGACGCATCCTTGGCCAGAATGAGAAT
>Ga0182027_10016603_pt1 | contig 10046 bp, 9 predicted proteins | sample 712E1DmetaG_FD_121300 | JGI IMG/M metagenome (GOLD analysis project Ga0182027, IMG submission 121300) | Permafrost microbial communities from Stordalen Mire, Sweden - 712E1D metaG (Illumina Assembly) | ecosystem: Environmental > Terrestrial > Soil > Wetlands > Permafrost | place: Sweden... | reverse complement strand
GCGCGGACCTGCTAACCGCCCGGGCGCGAGGCGGCGACGTCCGGATGGTTTATTCTCCGTTGGACGCCGTGAAGCTGGCCGCACAGTTGCCCGCCCGCGAGGTCGTGTTCTTCGCCGTCGGTTTCGAAACGACTGCTCCGGCCAATGCCCTGGCCGCAGTCCACGCGAAACGGCTGGGGCTACGCAATTTCTCTCTCCTGGTTTCCCATGTTTTGGTGCCGCCGGCCATTGAGGCGATCCTCTCTGCGCCGGACAACCGGGTGCAGGGGTTTCTCGCCGCCGGCCACGTCTGCACGGTCATGGGAACGGCGGAATATGGCCCGCTGGCCGCGCGCTTTGGGGTGCCGATCGTGGTCACCGGTTTCGAGCCGGTCGACATCCTGCGGGGTGTGCTTGCCTGCGTGGAACAACTTGAGTCCGGCCGGGCAGAGGTGGAGAACGCCTACGCCCGAGCGGTGCGGCCGGAGGGAAACGTGCACGCGCGACGCGTGATGCAGGAGGTGTTCACCGTCGTCGATCGCAACTGGCGGGGTATCGGGCGCATTCCGTCCAGCGGCCTCGCGCTCAAGCCCGAGTTCGCCGAATTCGACGCCGCCCTGCGTTTTGGCGTCGCTGGCGACGCGCCACCGGAAGCTACTGAATGCATCAGCGGTCTGATCATGCGCGGGGCGAAGAAACCGCAGGAATGCCCGGCCTTCGGCGTCCGCTGCACACCGGAACATCCGGTCGGCGCGCCCATGGTTTCCAGCGAAGGCGCCTGTGCCGCCTACTACCGCTACCGGCTGCGGAAAACAAGCCCCTGACCTTTACAGGAGAGAACGGAGGGAACTGAGAGCGGGTTCTTCTGCTGTGCCCGGTGTTCCCAGTTCCTCCGTTGCCTCTTGGAAAATGCCGTGGGCTTGATTGCAGCTCTCCCGATACGGGCGATATCCAACTCGGAATCGCGAGCAAGCTCGCTTCCTACAACTTGCAGAGATGCAGCCCAAAATGGCGCAGCCATTTTGATTTAGCCGCGTGGAGGACGAAGTCCGACGCGCGGCTAGCAGATCCGCGGCAGCTGTTCGCCGCTCAGGCGGTCGAGGATGCGTTCCACCCCCACCGTGCTGCGCAACGTGACCTCGCCCCGGGGCAATTCCCGCACCTCCCCGATCCGGCCCGTTCCGCCCTCCGGCGCAAAACGCTGCATGACCGCCAGCGCGTGGTCGGCCTGCGCGCCCGGCACAAACGCGACGAACCGGCCCTCGTTGGCCACATAAAACGGGTCGAGTCCGAGAAGCTCGCAGGCGCCGCGCACCGACTCGCTGACAGCTACTGCGTTTTCATTCAGGGTCGCCGCCAGCCCCGCCGTCTCCGCGATTTCGATTACCGCTGTCGCCAGCCCGCCGCGCGTGAGATCGCGCAGGCAATGCACGTCGATGCCGGCGGCGAGCAATGCTTCGACGGCCGGCCAGAGCGCAGCGCAGTCGCTCTCGATCGACGATTCGAACGCGAGCCCTTCGCGCTGGGCGAGAATCGCCATGCCGTGCCGGCCGATGTCGCCGCTGAGCAGGATGGCGTCCCCTGCCCGCACGGACGCCGGTGCGATATTAAGCGCATGTTCGATCACACCGATGCCCGACGTGTTGATATATATGCCATCGCCCTTCCCTCGCTCCACAACCTTGGTATCGCCTGTGACGATCGACACGCCTGCGGCGCGGGCGGCGTCGCCCATCGACCGGACAACGTGTTCAAGCACTTCGAGTGGGAGACCTTCCTCCAGAATAAAGCCGGCGCTTAGCCAGCGCGGCCGCGCCCCGCACATCGCGAGATCGTTGGCGGTGCCGTGGACGGCGAGCCGCCCGATATCGCCCCCGGGGAAAAACAACGGACTCACCACGTGCGAATCCGTGGTGAACGCGAGTCGCGCGCCCGGTGGGACCTCGAGAATGGCGCCGTCATGGCGCGCGTCGAGAGACGGGTTGGCAAAGGCCGGGCCGAACACCCGCTCGATCAACTCCTGGGTGAGCCTCCCGCCACCGCCGTGGGCAACCTGAATCTCGGCGTGGCCGGTAAGCGGCACCGGGCAATGATAGTTCGCGGGGTTGGGAGTGGAGCCGGCCACGGGTCCAGCTTGCCACCCCATCCAGCGCTGACAAGCTCCCAGCGAGGCGCAGCCTCAGACCGTTGAACGCAGGAGGGTACACGCGATCTGCCGTCAGCAACGCACGACCGTGATAAGCGCCTCGCTGTGGCGTCCGCCGCGCGGACGCGTCGATCCGCAAACCGGAACCATTGCGCGATCGAAAAACCGTTGCCCGAAAACCCGACCTGATCGCAACATGTTTCGCGGTTCAAGGACCCCAGGAACGTATCGGCCTTCGCCCGCCCGCGGCTAGCCCTCGAATTTCCTCGGTCGCCCCCGCCCTCAATGGCGGCGCGGGCGAGAGATAGATCCTAATGTTTGACCTCCCGGAAGTCCGGACAAATGTTTGCGTTGATGCTGAGCCTCTCCAAGACCACCGGATACGCGATCCAGGCCATGTCTTTTCTGGACGGGCCCGGCGGACAGCCGGCCACCCTCCGCAGCATCGCGTCGCGGGCGCGGGTGCCCTATCCTTACCTCGCCAGACGCATGCCCGACTTGGTGGCGGCCCGACTGGTGCGGAGCGTGCGGGGTAAATGCGGCGGGGTGTTGCTTGCCCGGCCGCCCGAAACCATCACACTGCTGCAGATCAGCGAAGCAGTCGAGGCGCGCCAGTGGCTCGGCCGGTGCTTGCTGGGGCTGACGGCCTGCACCGATGAGCGCGCCTGTCCCGCCCACGCCTTCTGGAAAGATGCCCGCCAACAGATCGAGTCCGCCCTGCGCAACACGACGCTCGCCGACGTGATCGCCCACGAGCACATCGTCCAATAACCACGCGTGGAAGCGAACCGAGGTGGCACCGCGTGGCCCAAGCCCAGTAACCCCGGGATTTCATGGAGACGCGACGCCCTCGTCGCGTTTTCGAGGAATGTACGCGACGAGGGCGTCGCGTCTCCAGAAACAAGCTGCAACCCTGGGTCATTCTCCGCTACGGAGAGAACACCCGGGTGCTTCCGGCGCTCCGTTTGACCGGGCCGCACTCTTGAGCATGTTTCCATTTATCATGAGAACCCTGGCTCTGCTTTTCACATTCTTCGCGACCATGCTCAACACCCGCGCCGAACTCGTCACCAAACCCATAGCCTATGAACAAGGAGGGGTGAAACTGGAAGGTTACCTCGCCTACAACGACGGATCGACGGCCCTCCGGCCGGGCGTGCTTGTGGTGCCCGAATGGTGGGGTCTTAACGACTACGCGAAGGGCCGGGCGCGGCAGCTGGCTCAACTCGGCTACGTCGCGTTCGCGGTCGACATGTATGGCGCAGGGGTTGCCACGACCGATCCAAAAAAGGCCGGCGAACTGGCCGGGCAATTCTATGGCAAACCGCTCATGGCCGAGCGCGCGCAGGCCGCTCTCGACCAATTGCTCAAGACCGGTCTGGTGGATGAAAAGAAAGTCGCCGCGATCGGTTTCTGCTTCGGCGGCGCGGTCTGTCAGGCGCTCGCCTACAGCGGCGCACCGCTCGCCGGCATTGTCAGTTTTCACGGCAGCCTGGTGCCGGCATCATCCGAGGCCGTGGCGAAAAACCATGCCCGGTTCCTGATCTGCCACGGCGCGCTCGACCCCTTCACCAAGTCCGAAGACATCGCCGCTTTCAAAAAATCGCTCGATGACGGCAAGATCGACTACCAGTTCGTGAGCTACTCCGGCGCGGTGCATGCCTTCACCAACCCCGGTGCAGATGCGCTCGCCACAGCGACGGGATTGAAGGGCATCGGCTACAACGAGGCAGCCGCGCGCCGCTCATGGCAGCACATGCAGCTGTTCTTCGACGAGATCTTCGCGGCGAAGTGATTTCGGCCGGTAAAGTTGACACGCCGAATATCTGGGATTTCCAACGACCGCGGCAGGCCGCAGCGCGGCGGGCCGAAATCACTCCAATACCCAGACCGCGGGCGGCTCGTTGCTGAGAACGCGACGCTCCGGCTACCGTCCGGAGTGCATCTTCGGTTGGGTATCAGCCACCGGCACCCCAAGGCACCCGGCGCAGCTGCCCGTGGGTTTGTGTCAGTCCGTCGGGCTTGGGCAAAATGCCCACGCCACTTGCGCCACCGGCAATTCGGAGATCCGCCCGATCGCGAGGGTGCATCTGGCGATTGACGGTGAAGCAGGCTGGGAAGCCTGCGCTACTCTTGGCCAGCCTTCGGCGCCACCGTCAATTGGGAGATGCGCCCGATCGCCGACTCCCATCATGATTTGACTGGAGGCCCTGGGTCTCTTCACCTTATCCGCCCGCCCAACTCGCCACGTCTCCCTGCCATGATCGCTTTTCCACGGCTCCGTTTCCTCCTGCTCATTCTGGGATCCGCCTCCCTTTCCCTTCATGGCCACGATACCATCAAGATCGGCGAATTTGCCTCGCTCACCGGCAAGGAGGCGGCCTTCGGCCAGTCCTCCCACAAGGGCACGGTGCTCGCGATTGAAACAATCAACGCTGCCGGCGGCGTGCTCGGTGAGAAAATCGAGCTGCTCACGGAGGACAATCAGTCGAAGCCCGGCGAATCCACGACCGCCGTCCGCAAGCTGATCTCGCGGGACAAGATCGTCGCCTTGCTCGGCGAGGTGGCGTCCAGCCGTTCGCTCGAAGCCGCTCCGATCGCGCAGGGCGCGCACATCCCGATGGTGTCGCCGTCCTCCACCAACCCGAAGGTCACGCAGATCGGCCCCTACATTTTCCGCGTCTGCTTCATTGACCCGTTCCAGGGCGCGGTGCTCGCCAAGTTCGCCCTCAACTCGCTCCATGCCCGTCGCATCGGCGTCCTCTCCTCGGTTTCCTCGGCCTACAGCGTGGGCCTGGCGAAATATTTTTCGGGGCCCTATGCCGCCGCTGGCGGCACCATCGCGATCGAGCAGAAATACTCGGAAGGCGACAAGGATTTCAACGCCCAGCTTACGGCCATCCGGGCAGCGAACGTCGAAGCGATCTTCGTCCCGGGCTACTACACGGAAGCCGCGTTGATCGCGAAGCAGGCCCGCGAGCTGGGCCTCGCCATTCCGCTGTTCGGCGGCGACGGATGGGAAGCGCCCGAGCTGCTGGAGATTGGGGGGGCCGCGGTCGAGGGATGCTTCTATTCGACGCACTATTCGCCGGAAAATCCCGCTGCCGTGGTCCAGGAATTTGTGAAGGCCTTCCTGGCGCGCTGGGGTGGCGAGATGCCGGATGCGATGGCCGCGCTCGGCTACGATTCTGCGCTCGTCCTCGTCGATGCGATCAAGCGCGCCGGCTCCACCGACGGCGCCAGGATCCGCGACGCCCTCGCCGCCACGAAGAATTTCGCGGGCGTCACCGGTGCGACCAGCATGGATGCCGACCGCAATGCCTCGAAGGCCGCCGTGATCGTCGCGATCAAGGACGGCCGGTTCCGCTTCCTCGAGACGGCCGCGCCGTGAAGCACGGCTCATCCTGTGATCGAGTTTCTCCAGCAGTTGCTCAACGGCCTTTCCCTGGGCGCGATCTACGCGCTCATCGCGCTCGGCTACACGATGGTCTACGGCGTGCTGCGCTTCATTAATTTCGCGCACTCCGATGTCTTCATGGTCGGTGCGTTCGTCGGCTATTACCTGGGCCGTCTCGTGCCGGCAGGCACGGTCTGGGGCGGGCTCGTCGTTCTCGCCGGAGCCATGGCCGCCTGCGCCGTCCTGGGGATGACAATCGAACGCCTTGCCTACCGCCCGCTCCGCGGCGGGCCCACGCTCAACGTGCTCATCACCGCCATCGGCGTTTCGCTGTTGCTCGAATACACCGGGCAGGTCTTCTTTGGCGCGGCGCCGCGAAGTTTTCCGCCAGTCGTTCCGTCCGCCCGGCTCTCGGCCGGCGGTCTCGTGCTCTCCAGCAACCAGCTGGTCGTGATCCTCGGCACCGGCGCGCTGATGTGGGGGCTGCGGCTGGTGGTCCTACGCACGAAGATTGGCATGGCGATGCGGGCGGTTTCGCTGAATCCGCAGGCGGCCCGGCTCGTCGGCGTCAACAACGACATCGTCATCTCCTTCACCTTCGGGCTCGGCTCGGCGCTCGCCGGCGCCGGGGGCGTGCTCTACGCCATCAACTACCCGTCGATCGATCCGCTCATGGGCGTCATGCCGGGCCTGAAGGCGTTTGTCTGCGCGGTGCTCGGCGGCATCGGCAACATTCCCGGCGCGGCCCTGGGCGGGCTCATCCTCGGCACCACCGAAACGTTTGTCGGCGGGAGCAGCTGGTCGACCTACAAGGACGCCATCGCCTTCGCCGTGCTGATCGTGATCCTGCTCGTCCGCCCCGGGGGCCTGCTCGGACGTCCGACGATCGAAAAAGTCTGATGCCGAAGGCCCATCTAGTCCTGCTCACCGCGCTCGCCGTTTGCTTCGGCGGATGGTGGTTTTCGGACCGGATCGACCCGTACCTGCTCGATGTCGTCACTAGCATCGGCATCAACATCATCCTCGCGGTCAGCCTCAACCTGGTGAACGGCTACACCGGCCAGTTCTCGCTCGGACACGCGGGTTTCATGGCGATCGGCGCGTACCTCTCGGGCGCCTGCACGATCTTTCTCGGCCCTCAACTGCTCGGTCCAGACGGTGGCAATCCCTGGTCCCAGGGGGCGCTTTTTCTGGGCGCGCTCCTCGTCGGCGGATTGTCGGCGTCAGTCGCGGGGCTGTTGATCGGCATCCCGTCGCTGCGCCTCAAAGGCGACTACCTCGCCCTGGTGACCCTCGGTTTCGGCGAGATCATCCGCGTGATCTTCCAGAACACCGAGTCGCTGGGCGGCGCGCTCGGTCTCAGCCCCATCCCCGCCTACACGAATATCCTCTGGACCTACGGTTTTGTGGCGCTGACCATATTCGTCGTCGTGTGCCTCACCCGTTCGACCTATGGCCGCGGATTCCTCGCCACCCGGGATGACGAGATTGCAGCCGAGGCCATCGGGCTCAACACGACGCGCTACAAGATCGTTGCATTTGTAATCGGCGCGTTCTTCGCGGGCATCGCGGGCGGACTGTACGGCCACTTCAAGCAGTCGATTTATCCAACGGGCTTCGATTTCACGAAGTCCATCGAGATTGTCGTCATGGTCATCCTCGGCGGGATGGGCAACACGCTTGGGGTCATCCTGGCGGCCATCCTGCTCACGGCGTTGCCCGAAGTGCTGCGCCCGGTGGCCGAGTACCGGATGGTGCTTTATTCCTTCCTGCTGATCGTGCTCATGCTGGCGCGTCCGCAGGGGCTGTTCAATTTCCGGCGCCGCAGCGCCAAACCCGTCGTCTGATGGTTGCCGAGGCAAACCACCCTCCTCCGGCGCCCGCGCGCGATGCCCTCCCGCTGCTTCAGCTCGAGCAGGTGACGGTGCATTTCGGCGGCTTGTGCGCAGTCGACGCCCTCGACCTCGACGTGTCGGCGGGCGAGCTCATCGGCTTGATCGGCCCCAACGGCGCCGGCAAGACGACCGTCTTCAACCTGATCACCGGACTCTATGCGCCGACCGCGGGCCGCATCCGCCTGCTCGGCCGGGACCTGGCGGGATTGCCGGCTTATGCCATTGCGGCTCTCGGCGTCGCCCGCACGTTTCAAAACATCCGGCTTTTCGACAGCCTCTCGGTCTTCGAGAACGTTCGCGCAGCCTGCAATCTGCACCGGACGACCCGTCCATGGCAGGCCCTCACCCGGGGGCGCGCGTTTCGCGCGGACGAAGCGGCCATCGCCCGCCGGGCGGACGAGCTGCTCGATCTCTTCCACCTGCTGCGTTTTCGCGACGTCCGGGCCAGGAGTCTTCCTTACGGTGAACAACGCCGCCTCGAAATCGTCCGCTGCCTGGCCACCGAACCGCGCCTGTTGCTGCTGGATGAACCGGCCGCGGGCATGAATCCCGCGGAAAAGGACGAACTCGTCGCACTCATCAGTCACGTCCATCGACAGTTCAAACTCAGCATCCTCCTGGTTGAGCACTCCATGCCCGTCGTGATGGGAGTCTGCCAGCGGATCGCCGTCCTCGACTATGGCGAGAAAATCGCTGAGGGCCGGCCCGCCGACATCCAACGCGACCCAAAGGTCATCGAAGCCTATCTCGGAGTGAGTGGCAGCGCCATACCACCAGACATCTCAACTGCATGATTCACACCCAGAATGGCTCTGTGGCACAGGCTGCGTTTTGGAGACGCGACGCCCTCGTCGCGTTACCGGGAAACGTACGCGACGAGGGCGTCGCGTCTCCAGGAAACATCTGAGGCTGCGCCTCGCTGAATCATGCTCACCGTCACCGATCTGACTGTCTCCTATGGCGCGATCCGCGCGGTGCACGGCGTGTCGTTTCACGTGCCCACCGGAGCCATCGTCACCCTCCTGGGCGCGAATGGCGCCGGCAAGACGACGACGCTGCGGACGATCTCGGGTTTGTTGCGCGCGCACTCGGGGCGGGTCGAATTCGGCAACGAAGACATCACGCGGCTGCCGGCGCACCGCATCGTCGCCCGCGGGCTCTGCCACGTGCCGGAGGGCCGGATGGTGTTCGCCAATCTCACCGTCGGGGAGAATCTGGCCATGGGCGCCTATTTGCAGCGCGACGTCGCGCGCATCGCCAGCAGCCGGGAATTCGTCTTCACCCTTTTTCCACGGCTGGCGGAGCGGATCAAGCAGCCAGCAGGCACGCTCTCCGGCGGGGAGCAACAGATGCTGGCGATCGGTCGCGCGCTCATGGGGAGCCCGCGTTTTCTCATGCTGGACGAACCTTCGCTCGGCATTGCCCCCAAGCTCATCAGCAGCATCTTCGAAAAGATCGTGGAGATCAACCGGCAGCACGGCCTCACAATCCTCCTGGTCGAGCAGAACGCCAATCTCGCCCTGGAGATCTCGCACCACGCCTACGTGCTTGAAACCGGGCGCATCACGATCGACGGAACGCCCAAAGACCTGCGCGCCCATCCGCAGCTCCGCGCCGCGTATCTGGGAGGTTGATTCTCTAAAGCGCGCCGAACAGCGCCTCCATGAGCACCGGCACAGCCCCTGTCGCGGGCGGCACGTGCTCGGATCCCCTGATAAACACCCGAAACAAAAATGGTGCCCGGAGTCGGGGTCGAACCGACACGACTTTTAAGGTCGCGGGATTTTGAGTCCCGTGCGTCTGCCAATTCCGCCATCCGGGCGCACCAGAAGGGCAAAACGGTAGGGCTGCGATTCTTGATGTAAACGCTTTTTTCGCAGGGCGCATCGCCTGGGCGCATCTTGCGATTGTCGGCAAAGCAGGCTGGGAAGCCTGCGCTACGTCCGGCAAATCTCTGGAATCACCGGCAATCCGGAGATGCGCCCGAAATGATCGATCGACTTGCAGGCAGGTCCTCTTGTTATTTGTTACTCGCTCCTTGGAACTTGTTACTTGCTCCCTGTATTTTTGCGCCGATGGCCACCTACGTCTACGAAACGATCCCACAACATCCGGATGAACTGCCGGTCCGGATTGAGATTATCCAAAGCATGAAGGACCGTCCGCTCAAGCGGCATCCGCACACCGGGGAACCCGTTCGCCGGGTGATTTCCGGCGGCTTTGGTTTTATGGGCTTGGGCGGAAAAGGAGCGGATCTTCCCCAGGCGACGCGAGGTGGCGGATGCGGTTGTGGCGGCGGGTGCGGTTGCGGGGGCACCTGCCAGTGCGGCTAGCCCGGATGTTTCACACTCTACTCGATAGCCTGCGTGCAGACTGTGGACGATCCGCGGGCCGAGCGCGCTGGTCGGCACATCCGGGCTAAGCCCGCATATCCCTTGACTATCGCCATCATAGGAACCGCCAGCAGGAGAATGATCGTGGCGATGGCAAAGACTATGAAATATGTGGGCTAGGAGCCCGTCGGACTTGCGTCCTCCGGGCTCCTAATCAAATGGCTGGCGCCATTTGGGACGGACTTATGCAGTGCAGTGCGTGCGACACGACGCGCCCGCGTCGCGAGTGAAGAACG
>Ga0182027_10016601_pt1 | contig 10047 bp, 8 predicted proteins | sample 712E1DmetaG_FD_121300 | JGI IMG/M metagenome (GOLD analysis project Ga0182027, IMG submission 121300) | Permafrost microbial communities from Stordalen Mire, Sweden - 712E1D metaG (Illumina Assembly) | ecosystem: Environmental > Terrestrial > Soil > Wetlands > Permafrost | place: Sweden... | reverse complement strand
ATCTTTATCTCCAATACAAAATTAACCATTAAACGCTCCGTTGTCAAGGTAAGCACTCAATGAGTATGAGTGCTCAGAACCATGTATGAAATTCTAAAAACACACTAGCATGTAGTAAATTGCATCGCCCCACATTTCTTCTTATCTTATTGTCGGAATGAAAGCAAAACTCATACTCGAAAACGGCACAATCTTCACAGGAGAGTCATTCGGTGCAAGCAATGAGACAACCGGTGAAGTTGTATTCAATACCAGCATTACCGGCTACCAAGAAATCCTTACTGATCCATCCTACAACGGACAAATCGTAACAATGACCTATCCGCTTATTGGAAACTATGGTGTTAATAGCGACGATCTCGAATCAGTCAAACCGCAAGTTGCAGGGTTTATTGTGAAGGAATACAGCGCTTTCCCGAGTAATTTCCGTTCAACGGAAAGTCTTGGTGATTGGCTGGCAAAACATAACATTGCCGGCATTCAAGGTATCGACACACGGATGTTGACAAAAATGATCCGTTCTGTAGGAGCAATGCGTGGAATAATTTCTACAGAAGATTTAGATGACAAGAGCCTGCTTGCCAAAGTAAAAAAAACGCCGCACATGGCTGGACTCGATCTTGCAAGCCGTGTCACCACAGACAAATGTTATACATGGAATAAAATCGATACCACGCCATTCGCACTTCCAGCAGTAAATTCCAACGGCAAGAAGTGGAATGTCGTCGTTTATGATTATGGTGTCAAACAAAATATTCTTCGGCGATTGACTTCATACGGATGCAATCTCACTGTTGTGCCTGCGCAAACACTCACAGATGAATTATTGAAGATGAATCCGGACGGTGTTTTTCTTTCTAATGGTCCCGGCGATCCGGCAGCGGTAACATATGCCATTGAGAACATCAAGAAACTCATCGGAAAGAAACCTATCTTCGGAATTTGCCTCGGCCACCAATTGCTGGCATTAGCATTGGGAGGAAAAACATTCAAGTTAAAATTTGGCCATCGCGGTGGTAATCATCCAGTAAAGAATCTAAAAACCGGCGCCATTGAAATCACATCACAGAACCACGGATTCGCAGTCGACCCTGATTCCCTCGATCCAAAATCCACTGAGATTACACACACCAACTTGAACGATAATACGAACGAAGGATTCCGCCATCGTTCGTTGCCTATTTTTTCGGTACAATACCATCCAGAAGCTTCTCCTGGTCCCCACGACAGCGATTACCTTTTTAAGCAATTTGTGGAGATGATGGGAAAATAATCTGCTAGTAGTTTCAACCTTTCTCGTGACTCTATGAGAAGCACGAAATGCAGGGAGTTATCAATACACTTCCGGATTAATTATATTCGGAAGTTTCTTGCCTTGCAAACCATGAATAATATTCTGTGCCGATAAACACGCCATTGCGTTTCGCGCTTCGATCGTCGCTGATCCGATGTGCGGCAGCACCGCCACATTCTCCATTGAGAGGAGTGGATTAGTAGATTTCATGGGTTCGGGATTTGTCACATCAAGGCCTGCTCCCCAAATAACGCGTTCGTTGAGAGCCTCGATAAGATCTTTCTCGTTATGTATTAATCCGCGCGCGGTGTTGATAAATATTGCTGTTCGTTTCATTTTATGAAATGCCATTTTATTGAATATTTCTTTTGTTGCTTCGTTCAGCGAACAATGAACCGACACCACGTCGCTTTGTGCTAACAACTCGTCAAATTCCACTTTTTGAGCCAGCAGGAGTTCTTCGGCTGCAGAATTTCTAGAACGATTACAATACAAAACATTCATTTGATAAGCGCCTTTGCAGCGTTTTGCCATCGCTTCACCGATTCGTCCAAGGCCTAATATGCCCAAAGTTTTATTCTTCAATTCCATCCCGAGATGTGCTTTGGGCCGAAAGAAAGTCCACTCTCCTCGAGCAATGGTTTTATGGAGATGAAACGCTTTCCGCGATGCCGCTAGCATCAACAAAAAAGCAACGTCTGCAGTAGCTTCACTCAGAACATCAGGCGTAATACCTATGGGTATCCGCAATTTGGTTGCTTCAGGTACGTCGATGTTATCATACCCGACAGCAAATTGAGCGATTACTATCAGATGCTTACATTCGTTCAGGAATACTTTATCGATTTTATCGGAAAACATGCACAACAATGCATCATGTTGTTTTGCATTCTCAATGAGTTCAGATTGCGTTAACGGCCTATCGACCTGCCAAACAGTAACTTCAAATCCTTCTGCACGCAGTAAATCGATTCCTTGGGCCGGAATATCTCGAGATATAAATACTTTCATTGTTTTTGCTTCTCTAAGTTTAAATGACAGAAAAGGAGGAAAAGAAGAAGAAGAACATCAGTAACCTTGCGGTTATCGGCATTCTTAGTAGAATTATTTATCCAAATATTATTCTACTTTCCTCTCGTCCATTTAGGCAACGATTTGCACATTTCTATTAATCAAATAAAACTATTTTTCTATTTCTTTAATCTCTTAAAGATCACATAGAGGTCGCCATATCTCATGGGTTTAGTGTATGCATTGATAGGGAGTTTCCCTATGGACTTAAATATATCTTCCGGATACATGTTAATGTTTACTTCTCCAAGCATTCCTTTCATTTCACGCGACGGATCGACGGAATACCGCATCGCCAACTCACCAAAATCATGCCCCTGTTCTATCGCTTCATAAACCGAATCAGCTTCTTCCGGTGTAGTACACAATATTTCCGCAAGATTCATAATTTGTAATTCTGCATAGCGCACATTCGTTCGAAGGCGAAACCATGTACTGATCGGTTGCTTCTCTGAGCGGGCAGGAGTAAAACGCCACTGCTTAATTGATGCGAGAGCAAGTGAATCCCACGAAGCATCGTTGCTGCCTTTGAGAAGCCGGGCTTTGCCAACAGATCCATCTTCCAGTATAAACAACACTACATCTAAATCGAAAGATGTTCGAGAGAATGATTCTGGAATCGGAGGAAACGGGTGCTTTAAAAGCAACTGTGGAACTGATGCATTGTCTGTTTGCTGCATCGATGCACATCCAACAAAACACACCATGCAGAGCAATAAAATTGAGAGTCTCATAATACACCTCCTATGGTAATTGTGTTGAAGTTTAAATAATAAGTTTGCTACATAAACTTCCCCGAAACACCTGCGAAAACGATACTCGGTTTTCCTCAAAATCTCAAGATGAGTCAATGAAATAGACCGAACTTTTAAAGTACTCGTGTGCCTTCCTTACAGTGACGAACTGAGCGCAGCAGCAGGAAAAATATTTTTTTCATCGTATATGAGATTTTGGGCTTATGAATATTACTTTGGAATTACTTGGAATATTTTAAGAATGGGAAGAAGAATTTTTACTGCGAATATACTCAGAATAGTACCAACGAGGAACAAGATTATTCCCGCTATCGCCCACCGTTTTTGCACCTGTTGAAACTGTTCAATACTTTTCCAGCGTTTATTCTGCCATGCCCATTCATTCCCTTTGAATCCTAATACAAATGCCATGGGAATCCCAACGACAGGAATAACGCTGAGCAGCGCAATATATGTCTTGTTGAACAATCCCCATAATCCATTAAGAAAAAAGGCACCCCAGTTCCATGTTTGAATTTCTGAAGGAACCTCGGAATCTTTTCCTTGCCCTGATGTGTTTTCCATAGAAGAACTGCTTTTCCTTTGTCTATTCACCGCCGAATATCGACACAAACAATTCTGTTACAGAGCTTAATATATACCAGTGCAGCATAATGAATGCTCCAATCACAAGAATAAAAACAACGGCACGTCCAGCAGTCATGCCTTTAAATGCCTCAAATAACTTTGTAAAATAAGCAAAAGGCGTAGTTAAACCAATCAGAATCCATACTGCAAGCGTAGTGGAGAAATAGATAGAAGTGTAGTTATTAAAATTCCCCAATTCTAAATCCAAGAACAAGGCAAAACCATATCCCAGAAGAGCTGATAGCAAACCAAAAAGCGAGCAAAGAAACGCAGCACCAAATCTTAACAAAATAGTTCCAAATGAAGATTCTTGTTCCGACTCTTCCGGGGGTTCTATTTGTAAGTCTGTCATATGCGTTCTCATCAATGATGACGAAGTAATCAAGGAGTAAATCTTAACTCCTTAAGGCGTATCAACTTTCTATGATAGATAGTGGTATTATAAAACATAAATTGATTTAATAATAGTTGAATTGCAACTAAAAACACAAACATCGATGATGTTTTCACCATAATTATATCGGGATATTTTCTGGATGTTCCGTTTCAAATGCCCAGGCAAGGACATTCTTGGCCATGTAATCTCATATATTCTGCAATTCATTTTCATCGCGAATAATCCGATCGTAATAATTTCGCTGCCATACCTTTGCGCCCGGCATACCCGGTGATTTGTTAATCAATTTTGTTGATAGCGTATTTAAAATACGCTACAATGTTTCCCAATGTCGGTTTTCGTAGGGGCGAGGTGGCCTCGCCCCTACTACATATATACATCTCATTAATAATGATAATACCATGAAAATGGTTCGGCATGACAACACATTCATCCAAATTTACATATGGAAAATGTTCCGGAATTCCTTTCCAGCATTGCTATATAATCTCACCAATTAGAATAGCTATTCAAAATTTCCCATTGACTCTACCCACATCCATTTCCATTCTTCCGGTTCCTGAGCAAGGTTATGTTTCAATGCATTATGAAAAATGTATTCGAGATGATTGGAGTAATCGTTATCGTTATGGATAATGTGATCACGGAAGGATTTCTGCCATTTGAAGAATGGAATGTTATGATTGGGACCGTATGTGTCAATAAAAAGACGATGATATTCGGGAAGAAGCAATTCCATATGTTTCTCGTGTACTCGTAGGCGACGTGGCGCCACGTCGCCTAAATTTGGGATCTTTATCTTTCTCCCAAACATAATATCGTTTGCATCTCGAGCATAATTCGTTTTAAGAGAGCGAAGTACCTCCGAATAATTCGCTTTTGCCGATGGTGTGATCAAAAGATGCACATGATCCAGCATGACAGTATAGCCATGCAATGTGAATTTTTTAAGATCTTTGGCAAACAATAAATCTCTAATAAAAAGCTCGGCAAGGAAAGGTAATTGAAAATATGGATACCGGTTGTATGTAACCGTGGTAATGAAATAACTCGCACCTTCCTCATAGATGCGTTTCTGCGAGTTACGATGCAATGGATATACAGTTGGCGCGATAAGCATTACAAAAAGAAATTAACATGCTAACAACAAAAATACAAACAGGTGACGATATATATCATCACCTGCAGGGAAAGCCAAAACACAAACGCCGATGTATTAATGAATGGGCTTTATTTCCTATAGGTACATCTTAGAACTTTATCATTTTCTTAAGAATAACAGCTTGCCGAGTATTTACATTTGCTATATAATCAATCTTTCCTTTTATCGATTTAAAACTATGCATTTGATCTGGATTATTTTTAAAAACGATTATTTCCTCCTTTACAGCATCGATATAGGATTGTACAACTTCTAATTTTGAATTTATCCTGATTCCCATTGCCTCTCTGACAGACCCTTTGTTATACACTTGGAATTCGTCGAGTAAAAAACCATTTTGTCGAAATATTTTAATGATCAATTTTTGGAATCTCTCTGGATTATAATTTGATCCTATCACTAAATTATCTGCATATAGACCGATTCGAAACGTTTCTTTCCTCGACAATCCATCAAGCCGGATGATTACTGTATTTAAAGCAAGAGCTGCGATTTTTGGACTTGTTGGAAATCCCTGAGGAAGTTTAGAGTCAAAGGTTGTTAATCTGGTAATTAATTTGGCCGCATTGTCATCAAAATTTAAATCTACAAGCGTCTTCGTTACCTTTGCAGGGTGAATTGTGGGATAAAAATCATCAATATCAGCGGTAATTATAAACTTTGAATTCGTGAACTGAGAAAGCATTCTTATATGATTGCATCCAGGTTGTAAAAAAAAGAACTTATGTAAATTGAATTGCCCAAAGATATGCTTATTAATTAAACGTAATAAATTTTTAAGCTCTTCGTTTGGACTTGTAATATCACGAAATCCACCATTCTTCTTGGCTTTTTTACTCTTATGGACCATATTGAACAGATTGCGTGCAACAAATGAAAGATATTCTTCCCTTTTATTAATGCGTTTCGCAATCTCTTGGATAGAGATCATTGAGGTAAACAATTAGTAAGATAGAATCAGTAGCTTATGCTGGGGATCTAAATAAGTTTTGTGGGAGAAGTTCACATATACCGAGATTAATTTTGCAATAGATTCTAAAACTCTTAATAAAAAACCTAATGATTTTTCATTCCGATTCAAGAATTTAACAAACTTGCTTTTCTTTCTCGAACATCTGCAAAGCTTCTCCCTTCTCCTGATTCGATTAAAACATCGAATCAAGCGAAGTACAAGCTTTTTATTCATGTTCTTTTCCTCCTCTCTAATCGTTTAGTGGAACATATCATTATGAATCGATGATTAGTCGCCACAATGCCTGTACTTTCAAAACTTAAAAAAAAAACGCATACTGCGTTTCGTTTCATTCATGCATTACGTTATATATGAATTTCCGCAATTGCATATTTGTCTAATAAACAGAATACATTTGGTCCTATTTATTAGAAAGTCTCAGATTGGTTTGAACACATATTCCCAAATCAACCGAGATGCGGCTGGTTTCGCCGGGAAAAGAGGCAAACATCAGAACATAAAATTTCAAAGAACAATTACGCTGTTACTTTTTACAAAAAAATACTTTTTCCTATGAACAACCGCTCGTTGAGCCACATTCCAAACATTTGTAACACGAACCACTGCGGATCATGATACTTCCACATTCGTGGCACGGAGGCGCATCGGATTGTGTCTCAAATACAAACTTCTCATTCTTCTCCCATACCGAAGCAGCTTTCGTTGCAGCGGCTGTAAGAATCCCAACAGGTTTCTTTGCGGTCTCTTCCGAAATTTTCACATCGCTGACTGCATTATTCGTGTTCACCGCACCACTCTCTTCTTTGATAAATTTTTTGCCGAGCCACCGGAAAATATAATCGCTCACGGACTTCGCAATCGGGATATCCGGATTGTTCGTGAAGCCGGACGGCTCATAGCGCGCGTGACTGAACTTATCTACCATCACCTTCAATGGCACACCGTATTGCAGTGCAATTGAAATCGATGTGGCAAGTGAATCCATCAATCCGGAAATCGTGGACCCTTCCTTGGACATCGTGATAAACAACTCGCCCGGCGTTCCATCTTCAAACATCCCGACGGTAATGTAGCCCTCGTGTCCGGCAATACTGAACTTATGTGTAATGGAGAGGCGTTCATCCTGCAAATGACGGCGTGCCGGTTTGTTGGTCGTTATCTGTTTTTCCTTTTTCTTGTTGAGCGATGTGCTGAGGGGCTGCGTGCGCTTGCATCCATCGCGATATACGGCAATAGCTTTCAACCCGAGCTTCCACGCTTCGGTATATGCTTGCATAATATCTTCAGCGGTTACATCAGTCGGCATGTTCACCGTTTTGGAAATCGCGCCGGAGAGGTACGGCTGTGCCGCCGCCATCATCTTGATATGCCCCATATATTGAATGGAGCGCTTGCCGTTTGCCGGTTTGAATGCGCAGTCGAATACCGAAAGATGTTCTTCTTTCAGATGCGGTGCGCCTTCGATGGTATCGTTCTTATCGATGTAGGCAATAATGTGCTCAATCTGTTCGCCGTCGTATCCTAACTTCATGAGCGCTTCCGGTACCGTTTGGTTGACTATCTTCATCAAACCGCCGCCGCTCATTTTTTTGTACTTCACCAGAGCGATATCCGGTTCAATTCCTGTGGTATCACAATCCATCATGAAACCGATCGTGCCGGTCGGGGCAAGAACGGTTGTCTGCGAGTTGCGGATGCCGTGCATTTGTCCAAGCTCGACAACATCCTTCCACACATTGCGCTGCGCTTCCCAGAGACTGGGTTCCACTGCATTCTTGTCGATGCGTTCTGCATGAATGCCATGTTTCGACATGACATTCAACATCGGATCTCTATTCGCTGCAAATCCGCTGAATGGCCCCTGAGCTTCGGCAATCTTTGCAGATTGTTTGTACGCTTCGCCGCACATGAGAGAAGTGATGGCCGCAGTAAGGGTTCTGCCTTCATCGCTGTCGTACGCGACACCGCGGGACATCAGCAGTGCGCCGAGGTTTGCGTACCCGAGTCCGAGCGGACGATAGTCGTGACTGTTTTGTGTAATCATCGGCGTCGGGTAACTCGAATTATCGACAGACATTTCCATAGCGGTAATCGTAACCTGAATAGCTTTTTTAAACGCTTCCACATCGATATCGCCGTTCACTCTGCGGAACTTCATCAGATTCAGCGATGCAAGGTTGCATGCGCTGTCATCGAGGAACATATACTCGCTGCAAGGATTCGATGAATGGATCGGCGCCGTACCGGAGCACGTGTGCCAGTTGTTGATCGTCGTATGGAATTGGATACCGGGATCGCCGCAGATCCATGCCGCGTCGGCAATTTGTTTCATCAGATCGCGCGCCCGGAATTTTTCCACCGGCATTCCGCCTTTTACAGCTTTGGTCCAAAATTCTTTATCTTCCAGAACGGCTTTCATGAATTCATCGCTCACGCGAATAGAATGATTGGCGTTCTGATAAAAAACAGAATCGTACGCGCCTCCGGGCACATTGAAGCCGCCATCATAGCCCGCATCGATGAGCGCCCATGCTTTTTTCTCCTCTTCCGCTTTGCAATTGATGAAGCTGACAATATCCGGATGTTCAACATTCAAAATCACCATCTTTGCTGCACGGCGCGTCTTCCCACCAGATTTAATAACGCCCGCAAACGCATCGTACCCTTTCATGAACGAGACCGGCCCTGATGCAGTACCGCCGCCGGTGATACGTTCCTTGGAGGAGCGAAGTGTGGAAAGATTGGAACCTGTGCCAGAACCATACTTAAAGAGCATGCCTTCCGTCTTCGCAAGCTCCAGAATGGAGGACATTGAATCTTTCACCGAATTGATAAAGCATGCAGAACACTGCGGCATTTTTTCCACGCCGACATTGAACCAGACCGGGCTGTTGAACGACATATATTGGTTGACGTGAAGATACAGCAACTCGTGATAAAATATTTCTGCGTCTTCTTCAGATGCGAAATAACCGTCTTTCAATCCCCATGTATAGTACGATTTGGCAACACGATCGACAAGCTGCCGTATGCTCGTTTCGCGTTCTGCAGCCCCTAATTGACCATAGAAGTATTTCGAGACAACAACGTTGGTTGCTGTCATCGACCACGATTTGGGTATTTCGACATCTTTTTGTTCAAAGATTTTTTCTCCTCGATCGTTTGAGATCGTAGCAGTGCGCCGTTCCCATTCAACTTCATCGAAGGGGTGTACGCCTTGTTTCGTAAAGAACCTTTCGAAACGTAATCCCCGTTTTACAGTATCGTGTTCATGTGTACGGGGATGAACTTCGGCGGTAGGGGGCTGCACATTTTGCATATGTTACTCCTTGCTTAAAAAAGTGTGGTGCAATACGAAAGATTACAACCAAAGAATAATAGATACGTCTTACGACGGCTGGGATAATTTGATTTCAATTTTCAGAAAAAGTATTATTGATGATATAAATATAGAGAGTGGCCGTTGCGCGCCACATCTATTCTCCTCTTTTACGACTCCAAATTTACAGAAACTTCAGACCTTTCTACTTCCTTTTTGGCGTCGCAACTGGTTGTAAATATATTCTGTTACAGTCCCTTTGTCAAGTTAATAATTAAGTGTTTTTTGAGAGGCTGAACACATAAAAAAATCACTTGACACAAAAAACATTTATTCCTAAGGGGCCAAACTTGAATTCCTTTTATTTTTGACATCTCTCATACCTTCCCAGTACATCTGCCTGTAAGAATTCATCACCCAAAATAAATCTGATTTCTTTTTTTTATTTT
>Ga0182027_10016600_pt1 | contig 10047 bp, 6 predicted proteins | sample 712E1DmetaG_FD_121300 | JGI IMG/M metagenome (GOLD analysis project Ga0182027, IMG submission 121300) | Permafrost microbial communities from Stordalen Mire, Sweden - 712E1D metaG (Illumina Assembly) | ecosystem: Environmental > Terrestrial > Soil > Wetlands > Permafrost | place: Sweden... | reverse complement strand
TTACATAGCCGAGGTTGCCGGAAGGCGACGGGCCACCGCCGGAACCTCCGGAACCGATAGTTATGTTATCGCCCGTTGATATGTCTTCGACGCCTGCGCAATTCACAGTGTAGGGCTTAAGGCCACTTGATGAGAAGCTTCTGCCGTAGGTGTAAAGCCCGGATGGAGCATCGTATGACATTGCATTGTTCGAAGAATCGCTGAACGATATGTTGCACGCCCCAGTAGATATCTGGCCGGATGAATTCGAGTAGTTGGCATAGAATGTCGCGCTGTCACCCATGTTGATTGTGTGGCTGCCTCCTTCAGAGTCCGCGCTGTCGTATATTATGAGATTCGTCAATGTCCCGACCTTGAATGAGGTGAAGTGAGTCGTTGTAAAGGTATAATCTCCGCCCGTGCTTGAAGTTATGCTGCAGAAATCGCAAACTTTCCAGCCAGAGCCGTCATTATAGTATATAGCTGGCGAAAAGAAACTCCCGGCATTGTAGATTGTGAGTGTGGCTGATTTGTTTAGGGCTGATAGGGCAAAGGAGTTCACGGACACGAGATTGTCTGATATGTTAACATACACGTCGAGATTAAGGCCGCGGGCATCCGTCGTCCCGCCCCATATTATCTTTCCCTTTCCGGTTTTTTCGAGAGTGAGCAATGAAACGCCGCTATCGATATTGATGCTGTGGAAATCCGTAGTGGACCCATCAAAAGTGTAGACAGAAGGCGCCGAACTTGAGTGGGTGCACATGCCAAAATTGCAGTCCAGATTGCAGCACTCGTTGTCGTTTGTGCATGCCAAGTTGTCTATAGCGCAGCACCACGTGTCCGGAGTCGGTTCGCAAGCTGTCGCGCCTGTGTTGGGGAGGCATTGAAAGAAACTGCCGCCTGAGTCCGAATAATTGGCCGAGCAGCTGGCCGGATCAACAATTGAACAGCTACTAGCTTTGGCCCCTGAACAGGCGGAACCTTCGGTGCATGCGCCAGTGGTTTGAATTACGCATTTGTCGATAGAAGCGTTATATGCGCAGTTATCGGTAATGCCACCATAGAAAGTCGAATAGTAGCGCGGGCATGTGATTGGGCTGGGGTTTACAATATCATAGCAATCAGAAACCTTATTCGACAACGAGGAACATCGCTTCGAGCTGCTGCCAGTCGGAAAAATGCAATGTGTCGAACTCAATTCACAGGCACCCGAACCGCTATCCCAAGTGCAGCCATAAGTTCCTATCGAACCAGGAGCGAAATAGCTCGCGCAATCGCTTGGGCTGGTGATTTTTGAACAAGAGGTCACCGCGTAAGCCGGGCAGTCCGGAAAGGTTCCCGCATACGCTATGCCCACAACGGATGAAAGCAAAAGCGCGAAGAATAGGAAGAATGCTGTTTTTCCGGAGTTAAAAACCATGATATCATCTCGCTATCGGCAACACGTGAAGTGATGCCGTCGTCAGGTGATTCGTCTTTAATTAGGTTAATATAAAAACGCTCTGTTCTCGAGAATAAACGCTTGGATCGCGGAATTCTTCAAGCGATAGAAAGCGAATACTCTCCTTTTTTTATCTGGAACTCTTTTGCCTTGGCGATGGATTTCACTTCTTCCGCGAAATCCGCGGAAACATTACTAAGTAAAGTTTCTCAGTCTATTCTGTTTTATCTAGATTAAACATTATTTAATTTAGTGATAACAATCTTTATATACTTTTTTAACCATAATATTCGCATGGACGATCTGTTCGAGCGCAAATACAAGAAAGTGCTGGAGATTCTTCCAGACGTTGCCGAGTGCGCGCAGGGAAAGCTCGTGCTCGTTGGCGGAACCGCTCTCGCACTATTCTACCTGAAGCACCGCACCAGCATAGATTTGGACTTTGTGCCTGTTGCAAGAGGCGCTGATGAGAAAAAGCTCAAGGAAACTCTCAGGGGGTGCCTAACGAAAAAGGGGTACCGAACTAGCGCGGGAGCTTACCAGAACCAGTTCATAGTCCAGTTCGAGGACACCAGCATAAAAATCGAGGTCTTCGAACCGGAGCAAAAAATCGGAAGCGGCGTGGAGCATGTTTTCGGAGGCACTCCGATACTCGTGGCTGCTCTCGAAGACCTCTTCGCGATGAAGCAGTCCGCCTATAAAGACAGAAAGGAGGCGCGGGATCTCTTCGACATCTTCTGCATCCTTAAAACCAGGGGCGAATCGTTTGGCACCCTGAAAAAACTCATCGCAAAAAGCGGCTTGCCGAAGAACGTGGGCGATGTTGATGCGATGGCACTGAACAAGCAAGACAGGAAAGAATTCAAAACGGTGATATCGGATGCTTCTACCTAAGCAGGCAGTAAGCTTTGCGCAGCTTCGCGCGGACGGGCTTTCGAAGAGCGACATCTTGTCCCTATCCGCGGGCCTAAAGCTCTTTCCAACCCCCTTCAAGGGAATCTACTACGTGCCGCTCGAAGAGGAACGGAGAAGCGCGTTCATAGAGAAGCCCCTCAAGGTGCTGGCCCAGGCAGTGTCGCTTTTCCTAGGGAACAAGGACTTCTACCTCAGCTGCAGGACTGCGGAAGAGGCGCTTGGCATAGCTTGGCAGCAATCCGGAAGCGTTCACATCGTCAATCCCGCACTTTCCCGCAGGATAAATCTGCGAAAGAGGATTGAACGAAGCGAAGGCAGCAGCACTTGGCGCGCGAGAAAGATAGCGAAGATTCTCTCATCTTACGGCAATGAAATAGTGTTCCACCGCGGCGCTACTGCAAAGGCGAAGACAAAGGAAACTCCGTATGGCAGATTCGCGCTGCGTTCGCAGATAACGCGGGATGAAAAGCGCTTCAGGGAGAGAGCAGTTGCCTGATCGGTGCGTCTCAAGCAACTGTAAGAGAGTACTCTCCTTTCTTTATCTCGAACTGTTTCGCCTTCGCGATTGATTTCACTTCATCCGCAAAATCGCTCAATTCGAAGTCCGCGGAAATAGAAACAGAAGCTAGTTCGTCTTTCGGCTTCATCTGCTTCGCAGTTCTTGCCTTCCAAATCTCGGCAACAAGCGCGTTCACCTTGCACACGCGAGCATCCAAATCGCAGTCGATGAGTTTTTCATCAGCTGTTGGCCACTCGAGCAAGTGTATGCTCTTCTTTTCCTCAGGGAAAAGCGACTGGTAAATCTCTTCGGAAATGTGCGGTGCTATCGGAGCGAGAAGCCTCAGCACGACTGAGAATATTTCGCACAGAGTGTATCTCACCGCTGCCTTGTCCTCATCAGTTCCGTTGTACACTCTCCACTTCGAGTACTCGAGATAATAGTCGCAAACCTCATGCCAGAAGAACGATTGTATGGCATTCATTATCTTGTGGAACTCGAATGCCTCGAATGACTCTCCGCCACTCTTCGCGACTGTGTTAAGCCTGCTCAGAATCCACTTGTCAACTGCCCTTAGTTTCACATTCTTTCTATTTCGCGCAGCAGTTCCAGTTTCATTTGCCTCAGTGAGGAGCTTGTCAGTGAATTTCGCCGCGTTGAGCAGCTTGTTGTTGAAACTCTTCGCGTACTGTATGTCTTGGAAGTTGAAAGGCCTATCTTTTGCCATAGCGCCAGAGAGCGCTGCCCACTGCCGGACCGCATCAGCGGAATAATCATCAATCAATTTGTCTGGCGCGATGATGTTTCCAAGCGACTTGCTCATCTTCTTGCCGTCTGGCGCGAGAACGTTTCCGTTCAGAAGGATTTCGCCGAAGCACGGCTTGCCCGTGAGTTCAAGGCACCTATAGATAGTATAGTACGCCCAAGTTCGAACAATCTCAACGCCTTGAGGTCGAAGCGAAGCGGGATACACTTTCGCGAAGAGCTCCTTGTTCTCCGGCCACTGCGCGATAGAGAGCGGGGTTATGCTTGAGTCTACCCAGCAATCACAGGTGGAAACTTCGCCAACAAGCTTCTCTCCGCAGTCCGGGCATTTTTTTTCAGCCATTGTCGGCGGATTCACCGGCAGTTCGCTTTCCTTTGCAGGGAAGTCTTTGTTGCACTTTTTGCAGTACCAGAAAGGCAGTGGAGTTCCGAATACTCTTTGGCGTGAAATGACCCAGTCCCACTCAACAAACTTTGCCCAGTCAATCAAATATTGAATTCCAAAATCAGGCACCCACTTCATCTTCCGTGCCGCGCCGATAATATCGTCCGCCCTATCTTTCACTTTCGCGAACCATTGGGTAGATAGAAGCAGCTCAACCGGTGTCTTGCATCTGTCATGCACTTTCACCACTTGCTTGAGCGGCTCCTTCTTCACAATTTTTCCTTCTGCTTCAAGTTTCTCGAGAATTTTCTTTCGCGCTTCCTGAACTTTTAGGCCGTTGAACTCCCCTGCGTTTACGAGCTTTCCGAACTCATCCATCGCGCGAATCACGGGCAAATTGTGCCGATACATCCAGACAACATCCTGCTTGTCGCCGAATGTGCAAAGCATCACAAGCCCAGAACCGAAGTTCAAGTCGACATCCTTGTCAGCTAGAAGCTTCACCTTCTTCCCGAGCGGAGTCGTTATCTCTTCGTTCGCGTATTTTCCGTACCTTCTGTCATCCGGGTGGAAAAGCACTGCGACGCACGCGTGCAAATACTCCGGTCGAGTTGTTGCGATGATGAGGTCTGTTCCGTCATTCGCAGTGAATTTTAGATAGTTGAGTGTTGTATCTCTCTCCACTTCATCGGTGTCTGTCTTAGCCAGAGCGCTTACGCACTTCGTGCAGAAGAAAACCGGGTGCTCCGCGCGATAAACAAGGCCTTTCTCGTGCATTTTGAGAAGCGAGTACTGGACACGTTTGTGATAAGCCGGATCCATTGTCCGGTATTCGTATTTCCAGTCCGCGGAGAAGCCCATTGTCATCATCTGGCTTTTCATCTTCGCAATGCATTCGCCAGTCCATTCCACGCATTTTTGCCTGAACTCTTCGCGGGGCAGTCTCCCGAATTTCTGCTCGACCTTCACTTCAGTCGGAAATCCCTGGCAGTCCCACCCTTGCGGGTAGTAGACATTGAAGCCTTTCATGCGCTTGTACCTTGCCACGAAATCGAAGTAGGAATAGGAAAGCACGTGCCCCATATGCAAGTCTCCTGATGTGAAAGGCGGCGGGGTGTCTATCGAGTAGATTTTCCGCGAGGAATCCGACTCATCAAAGCAGTAGGTCCCCTGCTCTTCCCAGTTCTTCTGCCATTTCTGCTCGATGGATTTATCGAATCTGTCCGGTAGCATGTAAATCGTAATAGTGATTCACGTTGAAGATTTTTAAAGACGAGTGAGAGCGGGAAGCTGGCAACAGGAATTTAGAAAAAACGCTACCGAAAACCATCCTTCCGCTTGTTTTTAAAGCGCCAAAAATAATTCTTAGCGCGGGGCATGCCTCGCGATGGAACCAACGGTTTGTATAAAATTATATACAAATATATATAAATTTATATAGACATAATCTTGCTGCAGAAACGCACGCGAGGTGGTTGGAATGAGGTCTGTCGCAAAAATAGAAGTGATGCACTACCCGAACCTAAAGACAGTTCTCATGGTGGAAGAGGTTCTCGCTAAAGCGGAGAAGGCAATGACCCGCGAGGAGCTGAAACGGATGCTGCAAAAGCAAATCATGCACCAGACACTAAACGTGATACTCGAGTACCTTGAGAAAAGCGGCAAGATATACGACGGCAGGAAAGGCATCGTGTGGGTGTTCAATCCGAGCGAAAAGATGCAGAAGGCGCTTGGAAAAGCGATTGAAATGTGAGGGGGTGTTGCTATCACAAATGAAAGCAGGAAAATAACCATAAAGTTCAGCGAAGAAGCGTTTGAGGAGTATGAGCTGCTTTCAAAGAAAGTTTCCGAGGAGCACGAAAAAGGAAGCATAAAGTCGGACAATGAGCAGCTTTATCGGGCCATCAACAATAAGAAAGAGCTTCTTCTCTTTGACCCACAGGCAGGCGAGCAGATTCCAAGAAAGCAAGTTCCATCGAAATACATAGTTGAGCACGGCGCCAATAACCTCTAGTGGTTAGGCTTATGCCGTGGCTGGCGGATGATTTACACGCTGCACGGGAATCAAGTAGAGCTGATAGCGTTCGTGCTAGATATAATGAATCATGAGAAATACGAGAAAGTATTTCGATATAAGAAAAAGTGAAGAGGGTGTGGATATGCCAAGAGCTGAACTAGGCAAAATAAAGCGGCGCAGGATGAAAGAAGAGCGAGATGATGTCGCTTTCGCGAATGCTTTTGTGAAGAAACTGAAGAGTGGAAAAGCGAAGCTGCATAGTGAAGCAGAAGTTCGAAAAGTACTGAGGCGATAGGGTATACTATGAGCTATCTTTGAAAAACTAGCCTCAGTAAAAATCATCTTCTAGCACTCCATCTACGCCCCTGTCGCTCAGTGGCTCGATATCCGCATAATAGTTCGCCACGGCTTTGTTGAACATCGCCTTGACAACCATGCGTTTCTGGACAGGGTCTTTCGGCAAAAGTACCGTCCCGTTCTCATCGCGGTGCTCGGCAATCCATTTGCGCGGGTCGAATTTCTCTTCTTTTTTCTTAGGTTGCTTTTGGGACTTAAGCGGAAGCGGCTCATCAGACAAGTGGCGAACCTTCTTCTGGGGCGCAGCGATAGGAGATTTTGGCAGTGGTTTTGTTCGCTTGGGCGTTCTCTCTTTCGGTTCTGATTTCTTCTTTTCTAGAGTTTGCGCCGTTTCTTTCGGTTTTTCTTTTGCAGCCGAATCAAAAGTCCCAGCATCGAAATCTGCGCTGTTGAAATACCAGTATGTGCCGAACCGTACAGCAGTCAGCTCTTTTCCTTTGAAGGTGAATGTGAATCTATTCAGGCTCTCGAGAGGTGCGCCGTTGGTGGCGGAAGAAGCCTGCCTGAAAAAAGACGAGCGAAGCTCCCGAGGTTTTCCCCCAAGCATCTTGGTAGCCTCCTCGCCGGTTATCCGCCGCTCCTTCCCGCTCGTGGAGAATATCCAGTCCCCTACGCAAAGTTCCTTCTTTATCGCCTCGCGCGCAGAAAGAAGCTCGTTTTTTATGAAATGCCACTCTGCGCCGAAGCCGCGGGTCGCAATGAGTTTGTTCCCAAGAAAACTTGATACGAACTGAGTGGTAGACACCCTTTCAGCCTCACTTGGGAATTGCGCATTCAAATCCATCCAAAGAAGCGTCCTTAAGGTATTGTTGGGAAGCCCGAGCATCAACGCCGCGTCTGGAAGCGACACCCGCTCATCCTTTGGTATCGCGGCAAGTGGCGCGTGCATCTCAATCATCTTGAGTATTGCGCAGCCTTTCACCCAGTTCTGGGCATTTGTTTCCCGGTACTCGCAAGGAATCTTGCGCTTAGCGACAATCTGGAGTAGTTCGAAATCGGATGCGCCCGCGCCAACATGCAGGATATGCCGCATAAGAGTGGGCCGCTTTATGCCCATCATAGAAGGTATTGAGGAGACAGGGTAGTGGGAATCGGGCGTTATTTCCACTAGATTAGCCTGCTTTCTTGCGCGTATGTTCTCTACTATTAGCGGAAGGTCGGAAAGCTTCAGGATGCAAAGCTCATTTTGCCTTCCAGGTGCGGGGTTCTTTACCACCTGCACTTCCCAGTGCTCACTCATGGTTATGTTCTTGATGTCCGCGCGCGCCGCTTCGGGCACCTGCTCCTTGACAAGAGAGAGCATCTCCTTCGCAGTCACCCAGCCGTCTGGCAGCTTCTCCGAGTGCTCGTCAAGCTTTCTCTTCACATCTTCGATATCGTTTTCGCTTAAGCAGGGCGGAATCACTCCTCCTTTTCTCAGGCGAAAGAACATCGTCTTGGAAAGCCCTAGCTTCGCGCGAGCCTGCTCGGTATCCAAGTGTTCAGAGTTCTCAGGAGCTTTGCGCATAGTGGTTTTCATAATAAGCGAGAAGATAGGCTCGAGTACATATTTAAGCTTTTACCATGAAATATCACTTATTGACTCGTATTTAGAACGTGATTTCTATGGTAGAAGCATTCGTAAAACTTATACAGCAGAACGGCGGCAAGCTCCGCGCGGACAAGTTCCTCCAAGCGCACCTGATGGGGCCGGATGGGTATTACAGCAAGAATGTCGATTTCTCGCGGAGGGACTCGCGCCCAGTGACACCATCGGTTAAGTGGGCAGGTCATGCGGAAAAGACAGCTATAGCGATTTTCAATCTGGTTGATGAGACGAATTGCAACGCAATAATGCCTGAGGATGGAAAGGTCAAGTTTGTCGAGATTGGTGGAGGGGGAGGCCAGTTCAAGCGCGCCTTGCTTGAGTTTGAGCGAATGCACGGCTTGAGTGGTGGCTTTCGGCTAGATTACACTTCAGTTGAGCCAAGCGAGAACCAGCAGAAGAACCAGAGTGCAGAAGGGACAAAAATCCAGGCGGGGATTGCGCAAGCCACAAATTTGCCAAATGAATACGCACATTACCTATTCGATGAGGAAGTGATAGATTGCCTCGCGCCGAGAATGTTCCGAGCGACGGTTGATGAGAAAGTAGTGAGATTCAACGAAGAGGTTTTCTTCATAGAGAAAGGCGGAAGGCTAGCAGTAAAACTTGAGCCCGTGGAAGAGGATGAGAAGCTTGCGTTCTTCGAGAAATACGCAAACGCCACCAGGGGCTGCTACGAGGATGGTGAGATAGCTTACCTTTCGCATGACTACTGGAGCTATTGGGAAGAGAGAAAGCGCGTGCTTCATCCCAAGGGAGCGAGCATCTCGATAGATTACGGAAGGGCAGGAGAAAGCAGCATGAAAAATTCTCTCTCCTCGCTGACGGTCGAACTGTTCGGAAAGATAATGCAGAAGGTGGAGAGCAGCCTAGATATGCTAAAGCCGATAATCAGAAACCCGGGGCAGGTCGATTTCACTCACACGATAGATTTCGCGCTCCAGCGCGAGATAGCCGACCAGGTGGGTTTCAAGAGCGTGATAGTTTCCGTGAGCGACCTTGCGCAAAGCTATGGCATCAGGATGACAACAGAAGAGTACCTCACGCTATCTTCTCGCTTCGTAATGTTAGCCACTCTGAAAAACGAGCGCGAGCGATAACAGACTAAACCTTAGCGATTACGGATTTTGATTTCCGCGCCGAATTCAGCTACTTCTTTCCAGCTACCTCTTCGCATGCTTTGTACATGAGCTCGAATAGTTCAGGTATCACCGCCTTTGGAGTTGCGGAGAAAGCCGTACGAAGCATCGTGCCATCGCTTATCACTCCGACGCTGTACTCCGGCTGAAGCAGCTTTTTCCTGATATCGTTTGCTACAAGGCCTTGCGCAAGATCCACGCACATGAAATAGCCCGAGTTTGTGGGAAGCTTCACAAAATATTTGGAGTAGCGTTCGCCGTGCTTTTCGAACACCTCTTCTACTGTTTCAAAGCGCTCCTGAAGTATGTTTCCCATCTCCTCTTTTTGCGCCCAGTAATCAGGCGAGGTATAGGCCATTGCGAGAGCGGCCTGGAACATGTTAGATGCGTTTGAAACGCTCCCACGGACAGCGCCAGCAGCCTTGTCCTCGAGGACCTCGGCGCCTTTCGGGTTCATCACATCCCCGCTCGACTGCATGCCTTTGAATGCAAATGTGATGAAGCCAATGCGGAAGCCCCACGCATAGTCCTCTTTTGTGGCGCCATCTAGCTTTACCGCGAGTATGTTCTCGTGCAAGTCAGCTGCAAGAGCGAAAACTGATTCGGTGAAGACGCCTGGCTTGTAAACTAGGCCGAAGTACGCGTCATCGAATATAGCTACTATGCGCTTGCCTGCTTCAGCTGCCTCTTTCAAGATGGCAGCTATCATGTGCGCCTCTTCTACTGTCGGAGTGTAGCCCGTCGGGTTGTTCGGGAAATTGAAAAGAACTATCTTTTTTCCGCCTTCGGACATGAGGGCGGACCGAAGAGCCCCAAGGTCCATCCCTTCGCCCTTGAAGGTGTTTATCGGCTTAAGCTTCGCGCCGAAGTTGTTCTCGAACATGATGCCGTAGTTGCCCCAGTACTTGTTGGCGACTGTAATTTCATCGCCCGGGTTCGCAAACATGTATCCGGCAATAACT
>Ga0182027_10016598_pt1 | contig 10047 bp, 6 predicted proteins | sample 712E1DmetaG_FD_121300 | JGI IMG/M metagenome (GOLD analysis project Ga0182027, IMG submission 121300) | Permafrost microbial communities from Stordalen Mire, Sweden - 712E1D metaG (Illumina Assembly) | ecosystem: Environmental > Terrestrial > Soil > Wetlands > Permafrost | place: Sweden... | reverse complement strand
GATCGCGCCGAGGTTGTCCTCAATCTGGCTAATCTTGCTGGCGCCGATGAGCGCGGAGGTCACGGCTGGCTGCCGGAGCACCCAGGCGAGCGCCATCTGCGCCAGGGACTGGCCGCGCGTTCGCGCCAGGCCATCGAGCTGACGGGTCTGGGCGAGCACGGCGTCAGTGATATGCTCGGGCCGGAGAAAGCGCGGATCGCGGGCGGCGCGCGCATCCGCCGGGATTCCGGCGAAATACCGATTGGTCAGCATGCCTTTGGCGAGCGGGGAAAAAGCAATGCCGCCGATGCCTTCCCGGACGAGCACATCGAACAAACCCTGCTCGGCCGTGCGTTCGAACATGCTGTAGCGTGGCTGGTGGATCAGACAGGGCGTGCCCATCCCGCGCAAGAGCTCTGCCGCCCGGAGGGTTTGCTCGGGGCCGTAGTTGGAGATCGCGGCGTAGAGCGCCTTGCCCGTGCGGACGGCGTGGGCCAATGCGCCGCACGTCTCCTCCAGCGGCGTGGAAGGATCGGGCCGGTGACTGTAGAAGATGTCGACGTAGTCCAAGCCGAGCCGTTTGAGGCTCTGATCGAGGCTGGCGAGCAGGTATTTTCGGGAACCCCAGTCTCCGTAGGGGCCGGGCCACATGTCGTAACCGGCCTTCGTGGAAACAATGATTTCATCGCGGCAGACGGCGAGGTCGTCCCGCAGGACGCGGCCGAAGGTCTGCTCGGCAGATCCCGGGGGCAGACCGTAGTTGTTGGCCAGATCGAAATGAGTGATGCCGAGGTCAAAGGCGCGCAGGATCAAGGCGCGGCTGTTGGCAAAGTCATCATTGGCGCCAAAGTTGTGCCAGAGACCCAGCGAGAGCAGGGGCAGCTTGAGGCCGCTTCGGCCGCAGCGGCGGTAAAGCGCGGAATTGTCGTAGCGAGTGGAGGCGGGCTGATGAGGCATGGCGGGGGAAGTGTGGCGAAGCGCGGCCGCAAAGTCGCGTTCGAAAAGCGAAACCAGCAAGACGCCGGTCGCAAGCGCGGCCCGCGGTTTCAGGCCGAAACCGGCACCGGGCGACGCGCCCGGTCGGCGAACAAGATCACAAAGGCGAGGACGGACAGGCCGGCGCAGGCCCAGAAGACGACGCGATGGCCGAAGGCAGAGGCGAGAACGCCAAAGGCGAGATACCCAACCGTCCCTCCGATCCGGCCGGCGGTGGCATAGAGATTGGTGGCCGTGCCCGGCTGTTCCGGCAGGAAGTTCTGGAAGAACGTGATGGCGATGCCGCCCACGACGGCGGTGATGGCGGCACTCAGGATCTGCAACGGGTAGACCTGCCACGGCACCCGGACAAACGAGAGCAGGGCGTAATAGACGATGGCGATCACCACGGCGATGCGGATGAGTCGCGCCTGGTCGGACTTGGTGGCGAGCAGCCCGAAATAGAGCATGAATGGAATCTCGAAAGCCGGGGAAACACTATAGATGATGCCGACCTGCTGCCCGGTGCCGCCGAGCACATTCAACACGAGCAGCGGAAGGTTCATCATCCCCATGGTGCCCGCGGCGAACAGGAGTGCGAAACTGACGAAGTAGGCCAGGATGTCGACCCGGACGAGGACGCGGCGCAGCGGCATCTGCGCGGCCGCCGCCCGGGCAGTCTGCAGCGGCGGGGTGGCCGGGACGAAAGCGAGCAGGATGATAATAAACAGGAGAAGACACAGCGCCGCCACGAGAAACATCCCGACGAAGTCGTAGCGCAGCATCACCCAGGAGGCGATGGCGGGCCCGGCCGTCCAAGACACCGCGAAGAACAGGCGAAAGACGTTCATGTAGAGCGGCGCCTGGCTCGGCGGAATGTGCGAGCTCGCGAGGAGGTCGCGGGCATAGGCGAACAGCTGCGAACACGTGATCGAGGCGATGCCGCCGAGCACGCAGCCATTGATGGTCAAGGACACGAGGTCGTGCATGTAGGCGTAGCCGAGGTAGTTCAACATCCCGGCGATGCCGCCGATCAGAAGCACCGTCCGGCGGGGGAGTCGCGTGTCCGACCACCGCGCCAGCCAGGTGCTGATGGCAATCGCACTCAGCGAGAGGACCGTCATGAAGACGCCGAAGACGAACGGGCTCATGCCGACCTTGCGCGTCCCGAAAATCGAGAAAAACGGCGAGACGAAGGCGAAGGCGAGGCCGACGAGAACATTGCAGCCTAGCAGCACCATGAACACCCGGTGGTGCAGGATGATGCGGGCAGGTGCGATGAGGCGTTGCATGGTCGGAATGAATCTTCTCCCGCGTTCCACGGATCACGGCGAGTTCAATTCACGGGCTTCGCGTTCGACGGACCGCTGACCGAGAGACGAGCCGCAGTCCGAACCCAAGAACCCGGCTCAAATTATCGCGTCAGGCGCAAACCGATCGCGGCAGGCCCACAGTCCGAGCGCCGGATTGGAGATGTAGAAAATGCGTTCGCCATCCGGCAGCGTATTCCAGCCATCTTGCAGTTTCGTGGGATCGTAGCGCTGCGTCATGGTCTTCAGGTCGGCATGCGTGAATCCGACGCTCTCGATTTCCCGTTTTGTGAGCTGGCCCGGGCAGTAAGTGATGCGGAAGCGGCCTTCGCTCGACCCATGAATCAGGTGGGCGGCGGCGCTGAGGTTGTTCTGCAGTTCGACGTTGGCCTGGACGGCGGCCAGCGTGGCGGGGGTGCCGCGGTAGCCGTATTTGCGAATCAGCCGGTCGATCTCCGCATCTTCGCCAAATTCCTTCAACCCCGGCGCCAGGACGAGCAATTCGCCGCCATCGGCCATGGCCAGGCGCGTGCGATAAACCGATTTGTTGCCCAGCCAGGTGCTCTTGAATTCCGCGGGATCGAGATGCACCACGACTTTCTGCAGCGGCTGGTCGAGCATCTCGAAGTTGACCTGCCGCGAGAGCGCGGCGGCGCGGTTGAACACCTCGGGATCGTCGCCGACGTACAGTCCGCGCACCTGCAGCCGGCCCTCGGCGTCGCGTCCGACCACCGTGTGGACATAGACGATGGGCAGGTGCTTCGTGAAATGCTCGCCGGCGTAATTCAAGATGCGGCGGACCGGCGTGTCGGTCCGCCCCATCATGCGTTCCATGCCATAGGCGGCGCCGATAAAATGGCTGCGGTTGATGCTGTCCGGTCCCCCCGTGCCAATGAAGAGGTTTTTGTTGTGGTTCGCCATGCCGATGACCTCGTGCGGCACGACCTGGCCGATGGACAGGATGAGGTCGTGGCCGCCAGTCGAAATCAAGTTGGCGAGCTGAACCGGCCACGGGAAATCCACCGCTCCTTCCGAAACCTCGCGGACAAACGCCGCGGGCACCTCGCCCAGCGTCGCAATACCGGTGCGCCAGTTGTGGACGCGGAACAGCCCCGCGGGGACGCCGGCGAACATCCCGGCGATTTGCTCCGGTGTCATCGGGGTGTGGGTTCCGAGCGCCGGCAGCACATCAGTCAACTGCGGGCCGAAATAATCATAAGCCAGGCGCGTGAGCAGGCCGGCCTGCGAGTGGCAACGGGTGAAATCGGGCGGGACGACCAGCACGCGTTGGCGCGGGCCGAGCTGCCCGAGCGCCGCGTGGAGACCGGCGCGCAGGTCAGCGACGGTGAGTCGGTCGGTGGGAGAGCCGCGGGAGTAATACAGCATGGCTGGCGCCTACAGCGATTTCAGAAGAGGTGTAGCCGCGAGCGCCAGCGAGTGGACGGACCATCCACTCGCTGGCGCTCGCAGCCACGTTCGTGTTCTCGGCCACAGTTCAATTTAAATCGCTCTAGCGCTGGATGCGGGCCGAGCCGCCCCCGGCCAGCGCCTTCACCTGGTCGAGCGTGGCCATCGTGGTGTCGCCCGGAAAAGTGGTGAGCAAGGCGCCGTGCGCCCAGCCCAGATTGACCGCTTCCTGTTCGGGAACGCCGGCCAGCAGACCGTAGATGAAGCCAGCCGCGTAACCGTCGCCGCCCCCCACCCGGTCAAGGACGTCCAGTTCGCACGTGGGCGAAACGTAAGCGTGGCCGTCCATCCACGCCACCGCCGCCCAGCGGTGGCGATTCGTCGAAAGGACTTCGCGCAGCGTGGTGGCGACGATCTTCACCTGGGGATGCTTCCGGCGCACGTTTTCCATCATGCCCAGAAACGCGCTGGGATCGAGTTTCGACCGCGCGGCGACTTCCGGTCCTGGGATGCCCAGGCCGAGCTGCAGGTCCTCCTCGTTGCCGAGGAGCACGTCAACGTGCTGCACGATCCGGTCGAGCACGGTGACCGCCCGGTCGTGACCACCGATGATGTTCCACAGTTTCTCGCGGTAGTTGAGATCGAACGACGTCACTGCGCCGGCCGCCTTCGCCGCCTGCAGGCCCTCGATGATGAGCTCGGCGGTGGTGGGTGACAGCGCGGCGAAAATACCGCCGCTGTGGAACCAGCGCACCCCGCGCGCGAAAATGGCGGCCCAGTCGAAATCGCCGGGCTTGAGCCGGGCCGCAGCTTCGTTGCTGCGGTTGTAGAAGACCACGGGAGCGCGGATGCCCTGGCCGCGATCGCTGTAGACCGTCGCCAGGTTCGGGCCCTGGACGCCGTCGTGCGAAAAATGCCGGTAGAACGGGGTCACGCCCATCGCGCGCACCCGTTCGGCGATCAGGTCGCCGATCGGATAATCCACCATGGCCGTCACGATTCCGGTCTTGAGTCGGAAGCAATCGGACAGGTTGGCCGCCACATTGAATTCGCCGCCGCTGACATGGAGGTCGCAATGGGCGGCTTTGCGGAACGGAATGATTCCCGGATCGAGGCGGTGGACCAGAGCGCCCAGCGACAGGAAGTCCAGCGCACCGTCCGGAAGAAGGCTCAGACCATATTTCACGAGGAAGAGTGAGTTAAGGGTTCGAAGAAATGAGCTGGCGGACGCGATTTTCTATTCTCACCTTTTTTTTGCAAATCGGTGCAGGTGTTTCCCAGGGACCGCGAAACCGGGCGCGAAAGTGGTGCGGCTAGACGGAATCGAACCGACGACACCTGCTTGGAAGGCAGAGGTTTTACCACTAAACTATAGCCGCTTACGCGATTTAAAGGCTTCACTGCATCGCCCGGCGGTCAAGCCTTCGTTTCAAGAGGCGCCCCGATCCCGGCCTCCGCGCCACCGCGTGGCGGGGCCGACCGGCCGGGGAGGCTGGCGAAGCCGCGCGAAATTGGAGTTGCGCAGAGGGGCCATGAACGCATTAGACTTGGCTTACCATGGCATTCCTTTCGAACGCCGCCCCCGGGTCGCTGGCTTCACCCCGTCAGGCGCCATCTCAGACGAAGAAGACGGACATTCGTACTGCCCAGACGCTGGCCAAGCAACGGTCAATCGAGAGGAAGGCGAAGAACTACCGGCTTCCGTTGGGCGAGCTGGCTGTTTTCACCCAGCAAATTGCGTCGCTCCTCAGCGCCGGTCTCCCGCTCGTGCAATGCCTCGAAGCACTGCAGGAGCAAACGGAGGATCCCGTTTTTCGGGTCATCATTCGCGACGTGCGTGCTGATATTTCTTCGGGCACTTCGTTTTCTGCCTCGGTCAAGAAGTTCCCCCGGGCCTTCAATTCGTTATTTACCTCAATGGTCGAGGCGGGTGAAGCCTCTGGTGCGCTGGCCGAGATTCTCAGCAAGGTGGCCTCCTATTTTGAGTCGACCGTCAAGCTGACCAAGAAGGTCAAGTCAGCCATGACCTACCCGATCGCGGTCATTTGCCTGGCCATCGCTCTGGTCAACGTGCTGCTCATTTTTGTGATCCCGGTGTTTGCAGAGCTGTTCTCGTCTTTTGGCCATGCCTTGCCGCTTCCGACGCAGATGCTCATCGATGTCAGTGATTTTCTGAGGCATAATATCCTGTGGATTATCATCCTCGGAATTGCGGCTTGGTATGGATTCAAGCGGTTCATCGAGACGCCGAGAGGGCGCCGGATGAAGGACCTTGCGCTCGTGCGGGCTCCTATCTTCGGCAGCCTCCTTCACAAGATCGCTTTGTCGCGATTCGCGCGGACGTACGCCACCCTCATCCGGTCGGGTGTGCCCATTCTGCGGACGCTGGAGATTGTGTCGGCCGCCAGCAACAAGGTGCAGATCGAGGATGCTTGTGAGGAGATTTCCAAGCATGTCAGCCAGGGCGGTCAGGTATCCGAGATCCTGGCCGTGAATCCTTTTTTCCCGCCAATGATGAAACATATGGTCAAGGCCGGTGAAACCACCGGTAATGTCGATGGCATGCTGAACAAGACCGCCGACTTTTATGACACCGAATGTGAGGCCACGATTGCGGCCCTCACGTCACTGATCGAGCCGTTGCTGATCGTCTTTCTCGGCGTGGTCGTCGGTGCCATTGTCATGGCCATGTTCCTGCCGATCTTCAACTTGGCCGCGGTGGCGGGCGGCTTGCAGTAAACGGTCATGTCGAAGCGGAATCAGCCGGCCGTTGCCTCTGCGGCCGGGGCTCGGGCGCCCGGTTGGCAACGGCTGCAATATTCTCGCCGATCTGAATGAATGTGCGGTTAGCCTTGCACCAAGTGATCGCAGCGTGTTCGCTCAACCCAGTATTTCCTGCTCATGCCGGCTGTTCTAATAGTTGACGACCTGCTCTCTATCCACGAGATGCTTGACGCGGTTATCCAACCCACGGGTTTCGCGACGGCGTTTTCCACGGATGGCGAGAAGGCATTGGTGCGATACAAGGCCGAAAAATTCGATGTCGTTCTGGCGGACATCGATATGAAGCCGATGGATGGCATCACGCTGCTCAAGCAGCTCAAGCTGTACGATCCCAACTGCGTGGTCATCATCATGACCGCGTATGCCAGCACCGATAGCGCAATCCAGGCGCTGAAGTTCGGTGCGTTCGACTATTTGCAGAAGCCGTTCAAGGTCGACGAACTCATCGCCACCCTGAAGCGGGGCATGGACTACCGGAAGGTGAGCACCGAACATTCCACGCGGTCGGGTGTGTCTGCGATCAAATCGACGGAGATCGAGCAACGAATGATCGGGCAGAGCGCGAAGGCCCGGAAGCTCATCCAGCAGATCAAGAAGCTCAGCGCCGTGCATACGCCGGTGCTTCTGGTCGGTGAGAGTGGCAGCGGCAAAGGGACCGTGGCCGAGGTGCTCCATGCCACCGGCGGATCGCCGGAAGGCCCGCTGGTGCGCATCGACTGCGCGCTCAGTTCCGCCCAAAGCATTCGCGAAGGACTGCTCGGTTTGGACGGGGCTGGCGGAACCTGGGTGCAACAAGCCAAGGGAGGAACCTTGCTGCTCGAGCATCTCCACTGTTTGACGATCCCGGTGCAGAAGGAGCTGGTGAGCGTGTTGCGCAACAACGGCCACAGCTTCCGGCTAATCTGCACCTCGGACGAGGATCTGGAAAAACTCACCGACGAGGGGCGATTCAATGACGAACTGTTCTACCGCGTGGCGGCGCTCCCGATTGCGTTGCCCCCGCTGAGAGAGCGGCTCGATGATCTGGCGATCCTGATCAAACATTTTACGCGCGGAGCGGCCAACCCGCATTTCGACGCGTCGCTGGTTGAATTCAGCGAGGACGCGATGGCCCAGATCCGGGCTTATCGCTGGCCGGGGAATCTGGCCGAACTCGAACAGGTGGTGTCCAAGATTGTCTCCACCAGTGAATCGCGGGTCATCACCTTCCAGCAACTGCCGCTCCGGTTGCGCGAGACCGAACAGTGGCCGAAGCTGGACGATTACCTTTCCGGTCAGGAGAAGCAGTACATCGACATGGTCCTCCACGCGTGTGAGGGCGACAAAGCCCGGGCCGCAAAAGTGCTGGGTGTGAGCGCCCACAAGCTGGGTTAGCCAGGACCGATCCGGCCGCGGCGCGGCCGCAATCAAAGGCGGAAGGCGAGCCGCGCGGGCCGGGGAATTGCGGCCTGGCGGGAGCCCCTCACTCCAGGGGAAACCGCCCTGTTTCAAGGAACGACGGGCGCGAGGCCGTTCCGCCCATGGCACGGTCTTTTGTTTTGGAACGAGTCTCGTCTGACATGGGCGGGACGCCCATGCCACGTGGCACGGGCGTCTCGCCCGTGGGATCGCGCGACGGCTCTTCAAAACAAAACACATGCCCATGGCCGGAGAGCACCTTTCCCGCTTGCGCCATGGCGGCCCGCTCGCAACCCTCCGTGCAATCTACGCCCATGCCCAAACGGACCGACCTTGAATCCATTCTTATCATCGGCGCCGGGCCCATCGTCATCGGCCAGGCCTGTGAATTCGATTACTCCGGCACCCAGGCGTGCAAGGGCTGAAGGAGGAGGGCTACCGCGTCGTGCTGGTGAACTCCAATCCCGCCACGATCATGACGGATCCGGAGTTTGCCGACGTGACGTACATCGAGCCGCTGACGATCGAATTTCTCGAGAAGATCATCGAGGCGGAGCATCCCTCGGCGTTGTTGCCCACCCTCGGCGGCCAGACCGCCCTGAACCTCTCCATGGCGCTGCACAAGGCTGGCATTCTCCAGAAGCATGGCGTCGAGATGATTGGCGCCAAGCCCGACGCGATCCGCAAGGGGGAGGACCGCGAGGCCTTCAAGCAGTGCATGATCCGGATCGGCCTCGACCTGCCGAAGTCAATGATGGCGCATTCGCTCGAGGACGCGCGGAAGGCCGCCGACTACATCGGCTGTTTCCCGGTGATCATCCGTCCGTCGTTTACCCTGGGCGGGCAGGGCGGTGGCATCGCCTACAACCGCGAGGAATTCGACCGGATTGTGGGCAATGGCATCGAGATCTCGCCGGTCCACGAAGTCCTGATCGAGGAGGCGCTGCTTGGTTGGAAGGAATTCGAGATGGAGGTGATGCGCGACTACAAGGACCAATGTGTCGTCATCTGCTCGATCGAAAACGTCGACCCGATGGGAGTCCACACCGGGGATTCGATCACCGTGGCGCCCGCGCTCACCCTGACCGACAAGGAGTACCAGCTCATGCGCGACGCCTCCTTCGCCGTCATCCGCGAGATCGGCGTGGAGACCGGCGGTTCCAACATCCAGTTCGCCGTCCACCCGCAGACCGGCCGCATGGTGGTGATCGAGATGAACCCGCGGGTCTCGCGCTCCTCCGCGCTCGCCTCGAAGGCCACCGGTTTTCCCATTGCCAAGATCGCGGCCAAGCTGGCCGTCGGCTACGCGCTCGACGAGCTCCGGAACGACATCACGCGCCTGACCCCGGCCAGCTTTGAACCGACGATCGACTATATCGTGACCAAGGTGCCTCGGTTCACCTTCGAGAAATTTCCTGATGCCGATCAGACGCTGACTTCGTCGATGAAGTCGGTGGGCGAGGCCATGGCCATCGGGCGCACGTTCAAGGAGTCGCTCCAGAAAGCGCTGCGTTCGCTCGAAATCGGCGCCCGCGGCTTCGGCGGCGGCGGCAAGTATGGCGGCGACGAGCGGCCCGAGGACAAGGTCATCATGCAGAAGCTCGGCACGCCCAATGCCGAGCGGATCTTCTATATCCGCCACGCCTTCCGGGCGGGCTACTCGGTCGAGCGGATCCACGATCTCACCAAGATCGACCCGTGGTTTCTCCACCAGCTCCGGGAGTTGCACGAACTGGAGGAGACGCTCAAGAAGCACACGCTCGCCACCATCGATGTCGGCCTGCTGCGCCGCGCCAAGGAGGCGGGCTACTCCGATGTCCAGCTCGGGCATCTGCTCGGGACCGACTTCGGCGCCGTGCGCGCCCACCGCAAGCAGGCCGGGGTGCAGACGACCTACCGGCTGGTCGACACCTGCGCGGCCGAGTTCGAGGCGTTCACGCCCTATTACTATTCGTCGTACGGCGACGAGAATGAGATCATCCCCTCCACCCGCCGCAAGATCATGATCCTGGGCGGCGGCCCCAACCGGATCGGCCAGGGGATCGAATTCGACTACTGCTGCGTCCATGCCTCCTTCGCCCTGCGCGAGATCGGCTTCGAGACCGTCATGGTCAATTCGAACCCCGAAACGGTCTCGACCGATTACGATACCAGCGACCGCCTCTACTTCGAACCGCTGACGCTCGAGGACGTG
>Ga0182027_10016597_pt1 | contig 10047 bp, 12 predicted proteins | sample 712E1DmetaG_FD_121300 | JGI IMG/M metagenome (GOLD analysis project Ga0182027, IMG submission 121300) | Permafrost microbial communities from Stordalen Mire, Sweden - 712E1D metaG (Illumina Assembly) | ecosystem: Environmental > Terrestrial > Soil > Wetlands > Permafrost | place: Sweden... | reverse complement strand
GTTTTGGATGAAGTCGGCAAAGACGCGTTCCGCTTTTTCTTATTAACTCCACGTTCGCAAACCCACATGGATTTTGATTTAGAACTGGCCAAGAAAAAAGCATCTGACAATCCGGTATTTTACGTTCAATATGCCTATTCAAGGATTTGCTCGATCTTTAAAAAAGCGCCGGCATTCAACGTTCAAGATGAGGCAGATTTATCTTTGCTCAAAACTCAGGAAGAAATAGAGCTAATCCGCCATCTGCTCAAGCTGCCATATTTAATAGAGGAGAGCGTAAAGACTTTGGAAGTAAATCCTCTGACGACTTATGTTTTGGAGATTGCCAATCTGTTCCATAAATTCTACGAGAAGCAATTGGTTATTACGGATGACCAAAAACTCACTGCAGCGCGCCTTGCGCTTCTTAAGGCCACGCAAATTACCCTTAAAAATACTCTTTCACTTCTCGGCGTCTCCGCACCAGAGCATATGTGAAACCGTTCTACTTCGATATTTTAACCTTCGGCTTGCATTAAGGTGTATAATATCTTTCAATAATAAGTCAGGTACAAAGATTATGAAAAAAGAAGTAGCTGATGGAAGAAAGAATTTATTAAATGTAGTTTATCCTCAATACGCAGAAGACGAGCGTTTATGGACGGCAAGATTAGGAGTTCCTCAGGGACGTGAAGTCGAAGAAATCAGAAGAGGTTTAATTGTTGAGAGATTAGGATTGCAGGGTCCAAGTTTAGAAACAATACAAAGGTCGGTAGAAAAAAGCCAATGGATGGCAAGCGATGGTCATATGGTGGAGATACCTGACTTTAGAGGACTTATTAGAAAAATTAAAGGAACGAAGCTTCCCGGCGGAATGCGCATTAATCCTACAAGTGAAATTATCTTAGTGGATGTTGATGATACCATCCTTCGTACAACAGCTTGGCATGCGCGGGAATATGAGATAATCGGAGCGTATTTTGATAAAAAAGGCGTTAGAGGGGGAGCAGGTGTTGCGAAAGAGCTATATGAATCATCAAAAATTTTGATTCCCGGACTTGTTGATGTACAGCCTCGTTATACTCCGCGATTAAATCTTATCTTAGTGCAAAGATACATCGAGCGCTATAAGGAGTTTGGGGGAGATATTGCAATAGCTTTCGCAAAGACACTGGAAGATCGTGAGCTTTTTCAACAAATGGTAAGTTCGATGGGCGAAGGTATTTTGGAAGGAAGTAAGTTTGACAGGCAGTTGTTGTCTAGATTGATTAATCATAATCCAACTAGTGATTTTACGAATGCAGCTTTAATTAAAGATTTGTTTAATGGAGAAAGTGATATGGTCTCAGATGATGAGCAAGGCAGTTCTCTCTCATCCGATGAGGTTGAAGTGCCTGATTCAACGGTGAGAATCGTTATTACCAGAGGAAAAATTGAAGGACCGCTAGGACAGGTTTACAAGGTGCATCAATCAGGCCTTATGACTTTACCAAGCGTAGATTTGGTTATTTACACAAACGATATTAAGTTCAATGCGCTTAGCAGCGTAATGGATTTATTACCAGATTTAAGCCGACGTAACGAAAGAATGGTTCTTTATGATGATAATCCTACGGAAATAATACCTGTTTATGAAGAGTTAGCTAAGGGACCATGTCCGTTGTCGATAGAAGTGGTTCAAGTTCGTCATTCTGATTCAAAAAGAAGAGACAAGCTAGTAATTGTCAAAAATGATAAGGATGAATTAGAAATCCAGGAGCCAAGCAACTCTTTTGGATATAGATATTCTTCTGATGATAAGAGCGATTCGATTGAAAGCTTTAAAGAAGAGGTTCCATTTGGAGTTAGGGCAACGATTTTTGATCACCATAGGCTTAGTGGAAAAGCAATAGATTTAGTTTAGTCGCTTCCAAAAGCTTGCGCGAGTTGTTATAATAATCCTCAACAATGAATTATCAAAGAAAAGTCTTAAGCAACGGTTTAAGAGTAATTACGATTCCAATGCCTTCATTTGAAAGTGCCACAGCCATGGTTATGGTTGGGGCAGGCAGTCGCTACGAAACTCCCAAAAACACCGGTATTTCTCACTTTTTAGAACACATGGCTTTTAAAGGCACAACGAAAAGGCCATCGGCGATGGATATAGCCTCGCTTATCGACGGAGTAGGCGGCGAATGCAACGCTTTTACCAGTAAGGAAATCACCGGATATTATGTTAAAGCTGCCGCAACTAACGTTGATTTGTGCTTAGATGTGCTTTCCGACATGCTCCAGCATTCAAAATTCGATCAAGTAGAAATCGATAAAGAAAAAGGCGTCATTTTGGAAGAAAAAAATCTTTACGAAGATACACCGAGTAGGCACATTGGCGATTTATACGAAAGTCTTTTGTATGGTGATACACCATTGGGTAGGGAAATTATCGGCACAAAAGAGGTAATTAATAGTATTAATAGACAGAATTTTCTTGATTACATGCAAAGTTTATATAGCGCCAGTAATTTAACAGTAGTTGTGGCCGGTGGAATTGATACAAGCGAAATTGAGGCTAAAATCGAGAATTATTTTGGACAAATGCCTACCTTTGATACGGTTAGATATGAAAAACAACTAGAAAACCAGATCAAACCAGAACTTTTTGTACAAAAGAAAACCACAGAGCAGGTCCACATAGGCATCGGATTCAGAACTGTTTCGATTGAGAACGAAGAAAAACATGCGTTATCAGTTCTTTCTGCGATTTTAGGCGGAGGAATGAGTTCGCGTTTGTTTTCAGAGGTCCGCGAAAAACGGGGATTGGCTTATTATGTTCGAACAGGCTCCGAGCATTATTTGGATGTTGGAAATTTAGTTTCCACAGCCGGCTTAGATCCAAAAAGAGTCGAAGAGGGAATTGAAGTTATTGTTAATGAATACGCCAAGATTTCAAGCTCAAATTCAGGGATCACGGCTGAGGAATTAAACAAAGCTAGAGAATATCTTAAAGGGCATTTTGTGCTGGAATTGGAGGATAGCAGGTCTGTGGCCGGATTCTTTGCTCAGGCCGAAATTTTGGAGAAGAAAATCGAAACTCCGGAGGAAATTATTGCCAAAATCGACAAAATTACAGTTGAAGACGTCCAAAATGTGGCGCAAAAGTATTTCAAGGAGGAACAACTCAACTTGGCAGTAATTGGTAATTTTGACGATAGACAAAGATTTGAAAAATTGTTAAAATTCTAACTATGGAACAAACCTTCGTAATGGTTAAGCCGGATGGCGTAAAAAGAGGTCTAACAGGTGAGATAATCAGCCGCTTTGAAAGAATGGGTTTAAAAGTTGTTGCCCTCAAAATGGTTTCCGCTAAAGAAGAGGTGCTTTTAAAACACTATAATGCAAACGATCCTAAGACATTGCAAAGATGGGGAGAGAAAACACTCTCAACTTACACAAAATACGGCAAAGACGCTGTTAAAGACTTAGGTACCAATGATCCATTGGAGCTTGGGAAAATGGTAAGGAAATGGCTTTTTGATTATGTTCAGTCAGGTCCGATGGTTGCCATGATTTTGGAAGGCAAGCATGCGGTTGAAAACGTAGTTACTGCAGCTGGTCCGACAATGCCGGTTTCGGCCCTTCCTGGAACAATCAGAGGTGACTATTCAACCGATTCGGCAGCTTATGCCAACGAAGAGAAGCGGGGAGTAATGAATGTCGTTCATATTTCAGCAACCCTAGAAGAAGCAAATGTCGAAAAAGCTTTGTGGTTTACAGCCGATGAAATCCAATCCTACAAACGCATGGAAGAGTATATCTAACTTTTTTACGCTCGCTCATAAAATCTTCTCGCTTTCAGCTCATACTATACAGTAATCGCACGCTTTACCTTGCGGAATTCAATATGAAAGCTCGAGATTTTATGATCTTGCTAAAAGCTATTGTGGTTTTTTTCGGTCTTCGCGGATTTTTAGAAGCGATAGCGCTAAAAGTCCGGTAGAAATTACCTCAGATAATAAGCAATATTGGCAAAAAGATTTAATAATTAAGGCTTGAATCAAAAATAATACTACTGAAACTAAAAATCCGACTAGGATTGTAAAATGAAAAAACCACATTAATTTCTTTAATCCCTCAATTAAAATCAAAAGACAAACAACCATTACCGCTAAATAGAAAACTGCGCCCAGTAGGGCTAGGGGGATTGGCCCGATCATTGAATATACACTGGTTAAGACTTTTTCGCAGCCGTGAAGTGTGCAAGGCGGGATAGCGTTTCTATAATGAGAGATTGTAAGATAGGCAGAGTCTAAGAAACCGAAAAAGGCCAAAATAAGCGAGTAAACGATGAGTTTATTATTTCGAAAGTTGATCATCAATTAATTTCTTGAAACCGGCGTAGTCGGTTGGGTTTTGAATTAAATTTCCGTTGATAAAAAAGGATGGAGTTGAGTTAATTCCCTCATTATTAGCTTCGTCTTCCGAAGCTTGGACGTATTTTTTGGTTTGATCGGCATTCATGTCTATTTTAAATTTATTTACATCAAGCTTTAAAAGCGTGGCGTAATCGGCAAATGCGGTTGTCGGATCCTGTAGATTCTCCCATTCACCCTGTTTGTTATAAAGCAGGTCATCGTACGTAAAGAAAGCTCCCTGTTTGTAGGCGGCGTAAGCGGCCTGCGCCGAGACAAAAGCGTTTGGATGGGCATTTATAAGCGGGAACATGCGGTAAACATAGAAAATTTTATTGCCGTAATTTTTCAAAAGTTGGGTAACGATCGGATGATAAGCAGCGCAAGCTGGGCATTGAAAATCAGCGTATTCAATTAAAGTTACTTTTGCTTTTGGATTACCCTCAGAAATATCCCTAGCGGAAACAGGTGTGATCTTAAGCGTTGGAGTAGTTGGAGCAGTGACGGATTCAAACAAGACAAAAACAACGATTAATATAACTAAAATACTGCCGGTCCAAGTCGCGATTTTTTTAATTTTGGCATTTCTAGCCTCGATTTTTGCCTCCGCCTGCCATTCCAGCTTTCTCAAAGCTTTTTTTTCGTCTTTTGTCAGTTTATGATCATTTTCCATAGGAAATATCATCGCATAACTTTTTTTAGAATGCAATACATCGGTTAACAACTGAGGTTATTTCCCTCCACGGAAAATGCGGCGATTATGCTTTCTGGCAGAGTGTTCTGCTGCAATTCTTGCTTTTTCTATATCTTGATCTAGGGTTACAGCATCAAGTGTTGGATCTGCATGCACCTTATGTTCTACTTGGATTACTTTGCCATCCTCAGTTGTTGTTTCGATCAAAGGAGGCTCAGTTGAAGAAGCTCCGCTTGCCTGTTGTTGTCTTGACTTTGCAAAGTTTTCTTTTTCTTGCGCAACACTACTACGCCAGGCTTCTAAAACATCGTCCGGTCCTTGAGGTTTTTGAACAGCGACTTCTTCTTCCGGCTCCGGTTCTACACCTGATCCTATTAGCGTTTTTCTTTTGTCAGGGTCTATCTCCGGCACCGGTGGTACTGTTCTTCCTGCCATTACTGTGTCTAGCGCATTGTGAATAAGCGCTTGTGCGCTTAATTCGGCTTCAGATCGAACTCCTCTTCCAAGTAGTGTTTGTCCGGTGATTACTGGGGCTGCTGGTTCGGTTGGATGAAAATCGTTAACTGCTGATTGTTGAGCTTTTCTAATTCTTGCCTCCGGGGTTAATTCCGAAGCCGGCGATGCATCCGTAGCATCTCCTTGACCTGTTGGAACTTCAACTCTTACTAATACATCTGACATAATTATCTTTCTAAATAAATTAAAACACGCCTCAGAAATAATTGCAAATTATTGATTGATTGGAAGATCTATCTGAACTTTAGCAATAACCGGTCCTTCCGGTTGATCGACTAAAACTTTTTCTTCAGTTGAAACTACCGGTACTCTAATAAATGCTCTTCTTCTGGTTCGTCTTGTAGGTGCCTCGGTAGCAGGTTCAGCTGCCGGTGCAGCTTCTACTATTGGTTCAGGCTCAGCAACCGGGCCTACAGTCTGCGTAAATGATTTTTCAGGTTTGTTTGCTTTGTTTTCTGCATCTATTTTTGCTGCAGCTGCAGCTGCAGCTTCCGCTGCTTCTTTTTGACCAACCATTTCAAATGGCAGTTGTTCTGGTTCTACTGTCTGATATCCTTCCGGGCCAAAAATATTGGATTTAAATCTATTGATGGTATCTCTGGCTGCATTGGGATCTGTATTGACTCCTCGTTCAGTCAATTTTGCCGGACCTTGAGCACTATAATGCACTACTTCCGGAGTCGAGTCTGCAACAGGCTCGGCATTAGGTTCAGCAATGGGAGGAGTAGGGGGTTCCGAAGTCGGTTGATTTAAGCCATTCAGGAATCTGTTAACACCTTCGGGGTTGACTAATGGTATTCCGTTTGTTCCACTTGGATCTAGAAGTTTTGGGTCCAGCCTTGGATCTGGCGCTTGAGTATTGTCGGGTAAGGTAATGGGTCTCATTCCGCCTATATCTAATGCATCTACTGCCATAAATCTATTTAAACAGATCTATAACGAATTGGCAACTTTTGTCGGAGTGGAGGGAATTGAACCCTCTGTCTCTGCGTCCCGAACGCAGCGTGATGCCGATTCACTACACTCCGGAAATTAAATTTTATATTTTTTTGCCCAATTAATATTCTTTTGTTGCTTATTGGTAGTTTCATCTACGCGAATCCATATTTCCTGCTTTGGAAGTATATCTTTTAATGGAATTAAATAGAAATTTTCATTTTTTGCGTCAAAAACACCAATTGCGTCAATATCGTCGGGACAATAAGGTTTTCTGTCTTTTCCCGGGTGGGTTAGCTCTACTCGTAAGACTCCTTTGTATGGGGTGCAGTACTTAATTTGAATCTTTTTAAACTTATTTTCTTTTTCGATAAGCAAATCCGCTCTAGAGTTTTGATCAAAGGGTTTATAAATATTCCAGCCCTCTCTTAAGAAGTGACGAGCAAACTCAATTTCGCCTAAAAGACCTTTTAAATGAGTGCTTTTATTGTCAAGCTGCAAGTTCATATTTTAATTATAGCATACCTCTCGGGTACTATATGTGTATTATTTTTTGTGCCCTCGGAGGGAATTGAACCTCCATCTCACCCTTAGGACGGGTTTGCTCTATCCGTTGAGCTACGAGGGCATATACTCTCGTTTATCGCCTTTGCGACGGGTTTGCTCCATCCGCCATTCGGGCTACGAGGGCTTAATTGTATTTTAACACAAACAAGGCTACAATAAAAAATATGAAAAGAAGCGAGTTGCTTCGGTTTTTAATTCTCCGTACAGTAGGAAACTTTTTAGTTTTGTTTGCGATTTTTGGTATCGTTGCCACATTTGGTCCAGCTTTATATTACGAAGTGAGTTTCCGTGTAGCAGAAGCTAGGGGAGTAAATTATGTTATTGCCCCGGTCGTTAAATCCCAAGCGAAAGCGGTAAATACCAACACAGGAATAGATAATTTTGCGCAAGTTTTGGCGGGACCAAAAACCCAAGAATTGATACCTTCCGATACTGATTTCTCTATTCTGATACCTAAAATTGGGGCGAGCGCAAAGATATTTCCCAACGTAGATTCGTCAGATGAAAACCAATTTTTGCCAATTTTAGCAAAAGGAGTAGCGCATGCGGCAGGCAGCGTTTTCCCCGGCATGAATGGCAATGTTTATTTATTTGCTCATTCAACCGATAACTTTTGGGATGTCGGCCGCTACAACGCAGTTTTCTATTTACTCAAAGATCTAAAAAAAGGCGACGAAGTGGTAATTTTTTACAAAAACCAAAGATATAATTATTTCGTAACCGGTTCAAAAATCGTTGATCCTTCCAACGTTTCAAACTTGGTTGACAGTCAAAAACTAGATAAACAACAATTAGTTCTCCAGACTTGCTGGCCGCCCGGAACTACTTTTCAGCGCTTACTCGTGTTTGCGTCTCCAAAATAATCACTGTTTATCAGGATAATCTTTGGGCGAGCCTCGCCTTCGGTGGACCGCCCGGCACCACGTTCTAAAGACTTTTAGTATTTGCCAGTCAGAAGTAAAATCTCATTATTGACAATCTTCCAGTTTGGATTATAATGCTATCAATTATGAATCCAGGAGAAAGACGAGTAGGAATAGGAAATATGCCGGTAGAGCCGCAAGGCCCAACGAGGCATATGTCAGAGGAAGAAATATTAGAGCACAGAATGGCAATAATACACATGCTAGGCGCAGTAAGCGAGGGAGCCTCCTTGCCTTCGGTAAGTGTTGACGATTTAGGCAGCGATTTAAAAAGAATATTTCTAGAATCTATACAAGACGCAAAAAAATTAAACCCTGATGCTGTAACTAGCTATCATTTAGGATTGTCTCGGTAGGAGCAATATCAGATATCTTTAGCTCAGCGCTATGGGGGAGTTGACTTGGCAGAATACATGCTTTTGAGACAATCTACCGAAGACATGGATCATGAAACCGCTCTTGCGCTTTCTCGAGAAGCCGCAAGATTAACAGCTGAGGAAGCAAGTCATTCTTCTTAAATTACTTCAATCCAATCGTATATAGATTCGGAGAGATTGAGGGGTTTCCCAAATTTGTTAAAATTACCAGTCTAGTTGCATCCGGCCACGGAAAAACAAAGGTGTCTACAAACGGTCCTGCATATACAGTTGTTTGGTTTTGCGCATCGTATTCCATCATGTCAATTTTACCGTCATGAACGTAGACTAAATGCTTTGAATCCGGATACCACATAATCGGCAATTGTTGCTCGTCACTTTTTGTAACCGGTAACAAGCTCAAAATCGAATAATTTCGATCTTCTTTAATATCATAAACATAGACTTCATTTTTTTTGATTTCGCGGACTTGCGGTGTTGAGTCGGTGCCGATTAAAGCAGGTATAATTACAGGGGGTAGTGTGGCCGATTGTGATGCTTCGTAAAGAATCTTTGTGTCATCTGCCGACCATTGGAGAATGTTAAAGTTAGTAGACACAACAGCTCTTAATTTTTTAGGCAAGCTATTCATTTGTGCAGTATCTTTTTCGGTTTTTATTTTTAGCCACGCAGCATTAACGGTATCAATTGTTTCGGTAACATCTTGTGGTGCTTGATTTAAACCGTTAGTTGTAAGAAGAAAAGTGGCTGGGGAGATTGCTCCAGGAATGTTAGCGAGTATTTGGGTGCTATCCGGTGACCAAGTAAGAGTTGCGGTAGAAAAACCAGTAAGATTGTCGCTAATCAGCTGGGTTGAGGCGTTTTGGAGAGTAATAATTGGCCGGAGGCTCATATCTAAAACGTAAACGCCGTTTTTAATTGCCGATTGGGAAGCAACTGTATAGGCTAGTTTAGTTTCGGTTGGATCCAAAACAGGATTTTCAATTCCTACATTAGTAATGCTGGTTAACTGAGGAGCGCTGGGGAATAAAAGAGCATCGGCTTTGCTGACAACTTCTTTTTTAATAGTAATTTTTTTCTGCCAGGGGAAATAGCCTTCTTTAAAAATTTTGACATCATATTCGCCTGGCGCAAGATTAATTGTATTATCGGTGGCAGTAGTCAAATGCCCATTAATTAATACTTGAGCTCCATCCGGGGCGCTGGTGGCAACCAAAAGACCGGTTCCCGAAAGAAGTGGGCCGTTGCCGTTAAGATTTAATGAATAACCTTTGCCAAAAAGAATAACCAAGGCTGTTCCGATTAGCAAAAACAAAACAATTAAGATGGGAATAATAATTTGTTTTTTCATCTGGTATAACCCGCATTATACAAGCTAACAATAGCACTTGCAAGATGTCGACGGGCGTTCTATAATCAAAAAAGTCGAAGCTATTAGTAAAAAATGATGCATTTAGTGCATCTTTTGACATAGTTAAACGAGTTTTTTAGTTTTCAATTTAATTAAATTATGGCATTTTCTAAACGCATCGGAATTGACCTTGGTACCGCAAACACCTTAGTTTATGTTGCCGGAGAAGGCATTGTGCTTAACGAACCAACAGTTGTTGCTGTAACCGCCGAAGAAAACAGGGTTGTGGCGGTTGGTAAGGAAGCAAAAGAGATGT
>Ga0182027_10016596_pt1 | contig 10048 bp, 6 predicted proteins | sample 712E1DmetaG_FD_121300 | JGI IMG/M metagenome (GOLD analysis project Ga0182027, IMG submission 121300) | Permafrost microbial communities from Stordalen Mire, Sweden - 712E1D metaG (Illumina Assembly) | ecosystem: Environmental > Terrestrial > Soil > Wetlands > Permafrost | place: Sweden... | reverse complement strand
CCCTGCTGCAGGTCTTCGCCGTGGACCGTGCCGTGCGGCCGGAGAAGCGATCGGACCTGGGCGCGGCGCACGAAACGCCGGTTGCCGAGCTTGATGCTCTGGAGCTGCCCGCAGCGAGCCCACCGGCCGATCGTTCCGGGCGTGAACTTGATGTTCGAGGACGCGAGCAACTCAGCCGCCTCCGAGAGGGAGATCCAGTCGGATGGTGGCTTGGGCATCGGTCAGTCCGGATCTTTGTTGGGCGTCGCGGCGAAGTTCGCCGGCTCGGCCTTCGGTTCGGTCCCGCCGCCGCTCGACGACGAGTCGCCGCTCGACTCGCCGCTCGACCCGGAGCCAGAGTCCGAGTCCGACGAGCTACGGCTCGGCTTCGCGCTGTTGCTGCCGGACCGTTCCTTGCGGGCCCAGCCGCTGCCCTTGAAATGGACGGCCGGAGCCACGATTGCCTTCTTCATCGGCCCACCGCACACGGGACAGGTGGTGGGTCCATGGTCATGCACGGAGTGCATGACCTCGACCTCGTGGCCACAGTTGGCGCAACCGTAGTCGTAGAGCGGCATTTGATCCTCTACCCCTCGTGCTAGCCGCGCACCATGCGCATGCCGCACTTGGGGCAATAGAAAGCTCTGTCGAGCCCTGAGCTGAAACCGCAATGGGAGCAAGCCAGACCGCCGACGCCGGGCGTGGCCATCGGTCGATCGCCCGACACCATTCCAACGGCATGAGTGTCGCCGACGATATTGTTGAAGAGATCGGCGAGGACGCCCGCGGCGTTGCGATCGGTGTCCCCGCGGACGCCCTTGCCGCCCCAGCCGACGACGGCTCGGACGACCATGTCCCCGGTAATCTCGTCAAAGTGAGAGGCGACACCGCCGACGATGGCGTTGTACTCCGGGTAGCCCGCGGTGTCCGTCTCGCCCGAGAGGAGACCGCAGACGAGGGTCTCGTAGACGAGGTCTATCGCGTCCACCGACTCCAGGACGACGAGCGCGTGGCGAGTGACCGGCGAGCGCTTGTGATGGTATTGGAGCCACTGGCCGCTGCCCGGCATCCGGGCGATGTACGGGGTAGCCTGCGCCAGAGAAACGGGCAACGGCTCGACGAGTTCCGTCTCGCCCCGGACGTAGCCGGCGAGCATGCTTTGAAGACGCTGCTCGAGGCCCGGTCCGGTCTTCAGGCGCACGCCCTCCGAACTCTTCGCCCCATAGGTGAGTTTCAGCGAGAACTCGTGAGAACTCACCTCCGCCGGTGGCGGAGGTGACGGGGCAGACTTATCCTTGCCGGCCCGGTTGAACTTTCCGAAGAGTGGCACCGTCCCTCCACGAAAGGTTGTGCTGACCTTCTACGTATCCTAGCAGCGCGGTCGCGTCGGCTGTCCGCGGGACCGCCGATTCAGCCCGCGATTTGCGGCTCTTGGGACGTATGCCGCCGGCGCCTGGGCCCTTTGGCGCTAACTCAGGCGAGCCTTTGGGCCAGCCTCGCGACCAGTTCCTCGATCTCGGCGGCGCGGGATCTGGCGCCCTCGACGACGGCCGGCGGCGCCTTCGAGGTAAAGGCCTCATTGGCGAGGCGGGCGCGAGCCGATTCCAGGAGCCCTCTGGCCTCGGCCAGTTCGCGCTCGAGCCGGGCGCGGTCGCGCTCTTCCTGGGCTTCGTCCTTTGCCTCGGGCCGGACCACGGCCTCGATCTCGCCGACGATGACCGACAGGCCGCCCTCCACGCCCTGCCGGATCGCATCGAGGTTTTTCTCGCGGCCGAGCGGACGGGCGCGGCTCAGTCTTTCGATGGCAGGCAGCAGGGCATCGAATGTCGGGCCCAGGCGTTCAGGCACGTAGACGTCGACGGGGAGCCACGCGGCCGGCTCAATCCGGGCCTCGGCCCGTGCGTTCCGGACGGCCCGAACCAGGTCGATCAGGGCCGAGACGTCGGCTTCGGCAGCGCTGTCTGTCGACCCGGCTACGACGACGGGCCAATCGGCCACGATGAGAAGAGCCGGGTCTCCGGCCTCGTGCGGCAGCCGCTCCCAGATCGCCTCCGTGATGAACGGCATGACCGGGTGCAGGAGGCGCAGGTAGGTGTCCAGGGCCGACACGAGGGCCCACCAGGTCGCTTCGCGGTCGGCAGCGGCCAGGGTTTCATCGCCGAGCCGGATCTTGGCCAGCTCGACGCTCCAGTCGCAGTACTCGTTCCAGATGGCCTCGTACAGGATCTGGCTCACGTCCCCGAATGTGTACAGAGCCATGGCCTTGTCGACGGCCGCGACGGTCGCCGCCGCTCGTGACAACGTCCAGCGATCGGCCGGACCAGCGTGGGCCGGATCCGGGAGTTGCCGCGGCGCGGTTGCGGGAATGGACGCCGGCCGCGCTCCGAGCACGAACCGGGCCACGTTCCAGAGCTTGTTGGCGAAGTTGCGCGAGTTCTCGAGTTTTTCCGGGCCGAGGCGGGCGTCGTTGCCCGGCGCCGTCCCGTTGATCAACGCGAACCGCAACGCGTCGGCGCCGATGTCGTCGATCGTCTCCAGCGGGTCGACCGAGTTGCCCTTGGTCTTGGACATCTTCTGGCCGTACGGATCCCGGATCAGACCGGACAGATAGACGGTGTGGAACGGCGCCTCGCCGGTCAGGTGGATGCCGAGCATCATCATCCGGGCGACCCAGAAGAAGATGATGTCGTAGGCCGTCTCCATGACCGAGCCCGGATAGAACCGTTCGAGGTCGCGCGTCTTCTCGGGCCAGCCCAGCGTGGAGAAGGGCCACAGCCCCGAGCTGAACCACGTGTCGAAGATGTCGTCGTCCTGGCGCAGCTCGGCGGCCGGACGGCCGCAGACCTCGCAGGCGCCGGGGCCGGCCGGATCGGCCGAAACGGAGACGTGGCCGTCCGGGCAATACCAGGCCGGGATTCGATGACCCCACCAGAGCTGGCGGCTGACGTTCCAGTCGCGCATCCCCGTGAGCCAGCGCTCCCAGACTTTGACGAACCGCTCCGGCAGGATCTGCGTCTTGCCCGAGCGAGTGGCACTGAGAGCGGCCTCGGCCAGCGGCGCCACGCGGATGAACCATTGCGTCTTGAGGCGCGGCTCCACGACATCGTCGGAGCGCTGGCAGTGGCCGATCAGCGACACGTGTGGCTTGACCGAGTCGAGGTCCCCGCGCGCCTCGAGAGCGGCCACGATCCGGCGGCGAGCCTCGTAGCGATCCAGGCCCGCGAACTCGGCCCCGTTCTCGTTGACGCGAGCGGCATCGTCCAGGACCGTGATCATCGCCAGGCCATGGCGCTTGCCCGTGTCGTAGTCGTCCTGGTCGTGGGCCGGCGTGATCTTGACCGCGCCGGTGCCGAACGCCATGTCCACCACGGCGTCGGCGATGATCGGGACGGCTCGATCCACGAACGGGATCATGGCCCGGCGGCCGACCAGCGCGGTGTAGCGCGGGTCTTCCGGGTTGACGGCAACGGCGGTGTCGCCGAGCAAAGTTTCGGGGCGAGTGGTCGCGACGGCGACCCACGTGTTCGGGTCCGGCACGCCGGTCGCCTCGTCGATGAGGTGGTAGCGCAACGTCCAGAGGTTGCCCTGCGTTTCGGTCGGGATCACCTCGAGGTCCGAGACGCTGGTCCGGCAACCGGGGCACCAGTGGATCAGCGCCTCGGTCCGGTATGCCAGGCCTTCGCGGTAGAGGCGCAGGAAGGCCTCCCGCACGGCACGGGCCGAGACGTCGTCCATCGTGAAGCGGAGCCGCGTCATGTCCAGCGAGGCGCCGACGCGGCGCTGCTGGCTCAGGATCGTCTGGCGCGTGGTCCGGACGAACTCCCACATCGCCTCGAGGTACTTCTCGCGGCCGAGCGTGGCGCGAGTCGCGCCATATGCGGCCAGCTGCTTGTCGAGGACGTACTGGGCGGCTATCGAGGCGTGGTCGAGTCCGGGCAGGAAGAGCGCGGGCCGGCGCTGCATTCGAGCGTGGCGGGTCATGAGGTCTTCGACCGTCGACCGCTGGGCGTGGCCAAGGTGCAGCGAGCCGGTCACGTTGGGCGGCGGCTGGATGACGACGAAAGGCTGCTTGCTCCAGTCCGCGCGCGAACCGGCGCCTTCCGGGTTGAAGACGTCGGCGTCGACCCAGCTCTGGAAGATGGCGTGCTCGACCTCGCCCGGTCGGTATGCCTTCGCCAGGCCGGTTTCCTCGGCCGGTTCGCCGGAGCCCTTCCTTGTCGTGTCCGCCATCGTTCGCTCCATCGATAAACGACCCGCTCGTCCAGCGGACGAACGGGTCGTGGTACCACCTGCTGGTTTGACCTTGCCCCGCCGCGGCTCATCGCCGCCGCACCTCGGATCCCATGGCCGACTGGCCGCCGACGCCGCCCGGGCTCGGTCCTCTCGGCGCGCTATCAGGCGCCTCCCGCACGGCTCGCGAGCTACGTTCGCGCCGGTTCGACTGAGGGGCTTTCAGCCTGCTCCGTATCTACGAAGCGGCCCCGCTCTCTACCCCGACCGCCCGAAGGCGGCGGTATTCGTCGACTGGCGGCGCTACTCCTCTCGGTCAACGCCGTGAAGGCGCCGATCGTAGCACAGGCCCCGATACCCTCTCGACCGCCACGGACCGGGGTAATCGGCAGCGATCCGGGCCGTCTTTACCGCGCCGCGGCGGGGCGCCCGTCGAGCGGTCGACCGGCTATTCTGGGCCGGTGGAAGAGAAGCACGCCGCCCCGAGCCGCCGTTCCCCTGCCCTGCCCGCGATGCGCGACGCGCTGGCCGCGGACCTGCGCGCCCACATCCGCGGCGAGGTCCAGTTCGGTTCCGGCGACCGGGCGCTCTACTCGACCGACGCCTCGAATTACCGCCAGCTCCCGATCGGCGTCGTGCGGCCCCTCGATACGGATGACCTGATCGAGACGATCCGAATCTGCCGCGACCACGACGCGCCGGTGACGATGCGCGGCGGCGGCACGAGCCTGGCCGGCCAGGCCGTGAATGTGGCCGTGGTCGTGGACGTTTCGCGCCACATGAACCACATCCTGGAACTGGACCCAGTGCGTCGGATTGCGCGCGTTGAGCCGGGCGTGGTCCTGGACGACCTGCGCGCTGCGGCCGAGCGACACGGCCTCACGTTCGGTCCGGATCCGGCCACTCACGACCGCTGCACCCTGGGCGGGATGCTCGGGAACGACTCGTGCGGCGCCCACTCCATCATGGCCGGCCGGACGAGCGACAACGTCGAGTCGCTGGACGTTCTCACGTACCTCGGCACGCGCCTGGCCGTGGGTCGGACCGACGAGGCCGAGCTGGAGCGGATCTGTGCCGAGTCGAGCCGGCGAGGCGAGATCTACCGCTCACTGCGCGAGTTGCGCGACCGGCACGGGCCGCTCATTCGCGAGCGATTCCCGGAACTGCCGAGGCTCGTATCCGGCTATGCGTTGACCGCGCTGCTCCCCGAGAACGGCTTCGACGTCGCCCGCGCGTTGATCGGCACCGAAGGAACGTGCGTCACCATCCTGGAGGCGACGGTCCGGCTAGTGCCGAGTCCACCCGGTCGGGCGCTGCTGATGCTCGGCTTCTCGGACGTGTTCGAGGCGGCCGACGCATCGCCCCAGGTGCTGGCAACCGGCCCTATTGGCCTCGAGGGATTCGACGACCGGCTCGTGGAGGCCTGCCGGCGCAAGGGCCTCAACCTGGCCGCCATCGGGAACTTGCCGATCGGCGGCGGCTGGCTGCTGGTCGAGTACGGCGGCGTGGACGTGGCCGAAGCCGAGGCAATGGCCAGTCGCGCGGCCGCGCGGCTCGGCGGCGACCGTGCCCGCGTCATCACCGACCCGGCCCAGCAGGCGGCCATGTGGGCCCTGCGCGAGTCGGCGGTTGGGGCCACCGCGGTCGTGCCGGGCAAGCCGCCGACTTACCCGGGCTGGGAAGATTCGGCCGTCCCGCCCGAGAGGCTCGCGCGCTACATGCGCGAGCTCGACGAGCTGATCGCCGGGTTCGGGTTCGAACGCACCTTCTACGGCCACTTCGGCGACGGCTGCCTGCACCTGCGGACCGCCTTCGACTTCGCCACGCCCGCCGGGCTGCGCGCCTTCCGCGACTTCATCGAGCAGGCGGCCGACTTGGTGGTACGCCACGGCGGCTCGCTCTCCGGCGAACATGGCGACGGCCAGGCCCGGGGCGAGCTGCTGCCGCGCATGTTCGGGCTCGACGGAGTGGCCGCTTTCCGCGAGTTCAAGTCGATCTGGGACCCGCGCGGCCGGATGAACCCCGGCAAGGTCGTGGATCCGCTGCCGCTCGACGCGGACTTGCGGCCGGCCCGGAAACTCGCCTCGCCGAAGACGATCTTCGGCTTCCCGGAGGACGGCGGCTCGCTGGCCGTGGCAACGGCCCGGTGCGTCGGCGTGGGCAAGTGCCGGCGCGAGTCGGGCGGGGCGATGTGCCCCACCTACAACGCCACGCACGAGGAACGCCACTCCACGCGGGGCCGAGCCCGGCTCCTGTGGGAGATGCTGGACGGCGAGGCGCTGCCGGACATGTGGCGCAGCAGCGAAGTCGCCGAGGCCCTGGACCTGTGCATAGCCTGCAAGGCCTGCAAGAGCGACTGCCCGGTCGGCGTGGACATCGCCACCTACAAGGCCGAGTTCATGGCCCACCACTACGCCCACCGGCTGCGGCCGCGGGCGGCGTACTCGATGGGCCTGATCCACTGGTGGGCGCACCTTGCTCGCATCGCGCCGGGACTCGCCAATTCAGTCGGCACGGTGCCGGGTATCTCGGGACTGGCGAAGCTCGTGGCCGGCGTGGACTCGCACCGGCAGCTGCCGAGGTTCGCGGCGCGAACGTTCCGCAGCGACCTGCCCGACGACGTGCCCGATCTTGGCGGCGCTCGCGGCGCCGAGCGGCGCGTGGTCCTCTTTGCCGACACGTTCACGGACGGGTTCGCGCCCTCTCAGGGGCTGGCGGCCTTGCGCGTGCTACGCGCCGCCGGGTTCACGGTCGAGGTGCCGCGGGCGGACCTCTGCTGCGGGCGGCCGCTCTACGACCGCGGGTTCCTGAAGCAGGCCCGCCGGCTACTCGGCTGCGTCCTCAACGCGTTCGAGCCAGAGTTGGATTCGGGCGTGCCTGTCGTGGTGCTGGAGCCGTCGTGCGAGGCGGTCTTCCACGACGAGCTGCCGAACCTGATTTCGGGTCCGCGGGCCATGCGGCTCGAGGCGATGACGATCGGCCTGGGCGCGTTCGTCGCCCGAAACCCGGACGCGTTCAGTCCGGCGCTGAGCCGCCGCCTCTCCGCCCCGGCCGTCCTGCACGGCCACTGCCACCAAAAGGCCACGGTCGGGATGGCCGACGAGGAAGCCGTCCTGCGGTCGATCGGCCTGGCGCCGGTCCAGCCGGAACCCGGCTGCTGCGGTATGGCCGGCGCGTTCGGCTTCGAGCGCGGCGAGCACTACGAGTTGTCGATGGCAATCGGTGAGCGGGCCCTGCTGCCCGCCGTTCGCGCAGCCGAGCCGGACGCGTTGGTAATTGCCGACGGCTTCAGCTGCCGCGAGCAGATCGGCCAGTCCACGGGACGGCGGCCGCTCCACCTGGCCGAGGTGCTCGAGATCACACTGGTGCCCGCCGAGCGTTGAGGGCGGGCTCGAACGATTCGCAGCACGCCCAGGTCCGCCCCGCCCCGGCCCGCCCCGGCCCGGACCATAGGTGCGCGTTGCCAGATACATATCCGACGAGCCCGACGGCCGCTGGGTCCGAGCCACGTTAGTCCTGCGCGTCGGGCGATGCAGAAACGACCGTTCCCGGCTTGGAGAGGCCTCGTTACGGCCGGGCTGCCCGCCGGCAGGTGCAGATTCGACCCCAACGAGCTCTACGCCGGGTGTCTATGGCGGACGTGTATCTCCGGGCGCGCACTCGCGCCAATCAGCAGGAGATCAAGGTCGGAGATGCACTCCCCGACGCGCAGTAACGACGGGCACGGATGTAGCAGGCCACATCAGGAATGAATCGGACTTCCAGCGGTCGCGCGTTCGGCGCCGCGGGCTGGCCCTACGCGCTCTGGCCCCGCTCCGAGAGGAATTCGATGTAGTTCGTCTCGTCGACGCCTTCCTCGACCTGGCTCTTGGTGAGCAGGAGGGGCGGGCGGGCGGTGCGGATGGTCTCTTCGGTGATGATGCACTTGCGGGTGTCGCCGTGATCCGGCACGTCGAACATCACGTCCAGCAGCGCCTCCTCGACGATCGAGCGCAGGGCGCGGGCACCGGTCTTGCGCGTGATCGCGACTTCCGCCGCGGCCTGGAGGGCGCCGGGCGTGAAGACGAGATCCACCTTGTCCAGCGAGAGGAACTTCTGGAACTGGCGCGTGATCGCGTTCTTGGGCTCGGTCAGGATCCGGACCAGGTCGTCCGCGGTCAACGACGTCAGGGTGACGACGACGGGCAGACGGCCGACAAACTCTGGGATCAGGCCGTACTTGAGGAGATCCTCCGGCATGAGCCGCTCGAGGATCCTCTCGCGGTCGATCTCGGGCATGTGGTTCTCGGCCCCAAAACCCATCGAGCGCTTCCCAACCCGCTCTTCGATGATCTTGTCGAGGCCGTCGAACGCTCCTCCGCAGATGAAGAGGATGTTCGTGGTGTCGATCTGAATGAAGTCCTGGTGGGGGTGCTTGCGGCCACCCTGTGGGGGCACGTTGGCGAGCGTTCCCTCCAGGATCTTGAGGAGAGCCTGCTGAACGCCTTCGCCGGAGACGTCGCGCGTGATCGACGGGTTGTCCGCCTTGCGGGCGATCTTGTCTATTTCGTCGATGTAGATGATGCCGCGCTGAGCCCGGGCCACATCGAAATCGGCCGCCTGGATCAGGCGCAGCAGGATGTTCTCGACATCCTCACCGACATAGCCGGCCTCGGTCAGCGAGGTGGCGTCGGCGATGCAGAACGGCACGTCCAGGATCTTGGCCAGCGTCTGCGCGAGAAGTGTCTTGCCCGAGCCGGTGGGGCCGACGAGCAGGACGTTCGACTTCTGGAGCTCGACGTCGTCGATCTGGTGGCCGGCGTTGACCCGCTTGTAATGGTTGTGCACGGCGACGGCCAGGACCTTCTTGGCCTTCTCCTGGCTGATGACATACTGGTCCAGCGAGAGCGTGATCGCGCGCGGGTTCGGGAGCTTGGCGGCCTGCGGCTTGGCGCGCGGCGCCTCGAGCATCTCCTCTTCGATGATCTCCTGGCAGAGGTTGATGCACTCGTCGCAGATATAGACGCCCTGGCCCGCAATCAGCTTGCGGACCTGCTCCTGCGACTTCCCGCAGAAGCTGCAGCGATATGGGACCTTGGGGCCGCTCTTGGTCGTAGTCACGCGCCTTGACCTGTCCTTCGAGTCTCCATCCAGCTACTCGGTAGCAGCTGCTGGGCCATTTTCTTCATCCGGGGTCTCCGACGCTGTTTTGCCGTCTGTCGACGCCGCTCCCGAGCCTGTGCCCACTACCGGTGTCCCGATAGCCGAGTAGACAGCGTCGATTATGCCGTAGTCCTTGGCCTCGGATGGGGACATGAAGTAGTCCCGTGAGGTATCGGCAATGATCTTCTCGATCGGTTGCTTCGTGTGCTTGCTCAGGATCTCGTGATTGGTGTTGACAAGAGTCTCCATCTCCTTGACCTGGATGAAGACGTCCGGGGTGTTGCCGCGGAAGCCGCCCGACCCCTGGTGAATCATGATTCGGCTGTGGGGCAGGGCGAAGCGCTTGCCGGCGGCCCCGGCGGCGAGGAGCACGGCCGCCATGCTGGCCGCCATGCCGATGCAGATCGTGCTGACCGGGGCCCGCACGTACTGCATCGTGTCGTAGATCGCCAGGCCGCTCGTGATGACGCCGCCGGGCGAGTTGATGTACAGGCTGATATCGCGCTCCGGATCCTCGGCGTCGAGGAAGAGGAGTTGCGCGATTACGAGGTTCGCGACGTTGTCCTCGATCGTGTCGCCCAGGAAGATGATCCGCTCGCGCAGAAGCCGCGAGTAGATGTCGTAGGCGCGCTCACCCCGACTCGAGGACTCGATCACCATCGGCACGAGCATCGGATCGTCTCCCTGTCAGGTTCTG
>Ga0182027_10016595_pt1 | contig 10048 bp, 7 predicted proteins | sample 712E1DmetaG_FD_121300 | JGI IMG/M metagenome (GOLD analysis project Ga0182027, IMG submission 121300) | Permafrost microbial communities from Stordalen Mire, Sweden - 712E1D metaG (Illumina Assembly) | ecosystem: Environmental > Terrestrial > Soil > Wetlands > Permafrost | place: Sweden... | reverse complement strand
TTCGAGCCCTACCTCTGGAGCCATCTTTTAAGTCGTTGGTGGTCAACGACAGCTTCCAGGAAAAGGGCTTAAAAATTGTCCAAAATGGCCCCACTGTCAGTAAAAGTGTCAGAAGAAATTTACCGGAGTGACGTGCCGGTCACGTTTCCGATGATTCCTTTCACGTGTCTGCCAGATGCCGTTAACCGGGCGATGTGCGTTTTTGTTATCCTCACGAAAGGCGCACATGAAAGAGCGGTTTTATTTGTTCAAACGCAACGGCATCTACTAGGTGGAGGATGGCGCGACGGGAAGTCAGCACAGCCTTAAAACCAGAGATGGCACGGAGGCGCGACGGATTTTGCACGCCAAGAACGAGTCGGCACGATCTCCCATTCTGAATGTCGCAATGGCCAAAGTGTATTTTCTCATCTGCAATTGGAGAGTCTAACGGAAAAGGCCGCCGGGAGCGGTGAACTCATCGGCGCACAGCGCCGACACTACACCATCAGAAATCCCGGCCTTGCGCGCGGGCGCAAAAAGGTTATAATCATCATCAATGAAACTTGCGCTGGCGGCTTTGGTTTATGGACTGATCGCTCTGATCTTGAGCGTGGGAATTTTGCTGCTGATTGCCGGCAAGCCGTGGCTGCTCATCGTCGCGTTCGTGGCCTACATCGTCGCCTTCGCCAAGATCGGCTGCCTGTCGCAACATTGACGCACGGGGTGTGAAAATTCGGGAGTGCGCCGACATGTCGGCGCTTTGAAAGCAGTGGCGTGCCACCGCACTCCAAATCCGATTCATTTCGCCGGCACGGCAAACTTCTGCTGCATGGCAGCGATGATTTGTGCCCAACTGGCCCCTGTCATCACCCGGTTTTCCGCCGCCATTCCGGTGGCATAAGCCGTGGCAACCGAAGTGCCCTGCACTCCCCAAGGCTGGCCGTTGAAATAAACCACGCTGGCCCCCGGCAAAGCAATCATCTCCGGATCAGGCCAAAAATTCGCATAAGAGGCGAGCTGCCCCGGCTGCCCCAACGCCGTCACGGGAATCACCCCCTGCGTCGCCGCCGGATATGTCGTCACGCCCGGCGTGTTGCCGGCCGCCACGATCACTGGAATTCCACTGGCAATCGCCTGCTGGATGATGTTGTCCAAAACGGGACTGTCCCCCACTCCGCCCAGGCTCAGGTTGAGAATCGTGGCGCCATTGTCCACCGCCTTCTGGATGCCCAGCGCCACGTTCCACGAGGTGGTGCTTTCGCCACTGTCGTAAATATCCACCGGCAGGATTTGCACGGAGGTGCCGCCGCCGGATTGCTGCGCAATGGACTCCAAAATCGAGTAAGCCATCGCCGTTCCGTGCGTGAGGTCGGTCCCCGGCGCGTTGGCGTCGCCGACGACGGAAAGTTGCGGCAGAATAAATTTATCCAGTTGGGCGCCGAGCGATTGCTCCGCCGTGTCCGGCAAACCAACGATGACCTTGCCGGAATCGCCCGGTGGATTGAGTGTCAACGACAGCGGCCCGACGGGAGCGGACGAGAGCAATTGCGGCGTGGGCGGCGGGTCATAATAATAATTGTAATCCACGGCGGCCACGTCGCTGTTGTTTTTCAAGCCGGCCAGCGCGGCGTCCGTGGCGGAAGCATTGTCGAAGAGCAGACGGTAGAGGCCGAGTTTGTCGTTGCGACCGGTGATTTTCGCGCCGAGCAGTTTGGCGAGGGCGTCAATATCCGCGCCCGGCTTGAGCTTCACGAGCAATTCGTTGGGGACGTGTTTGGCCGGCGGAGCGGGTGCTCGCACCAGTTGGGTGGCGTTTTGCCGCACGGTGCGGAAAACGTAGAGTCGCGGCACGGCGTTGGTCTGCGGCACCAGCGCAAAGTTGAGGTCGCCGAATAACATCCGCAGCGCTTCGACGGACGGCAGGTTTTTGAATTTGGCGGAAACCACGTGGGTCACGCCCGGCTCGACGTAAATCCGCCAACTGGCATCGGAAGCGATTTTTTCCAGCAAAGGCCGCAACGCCATATCCCGCACGTCGGCATCAACGCGATCCGTAGTCCTGTGCCAGACCAGCGAATTCGTGTCCGCCGCGCGGACCGCGACCGGACCGAACGCGAGGCACAGCCCGACACAAACCCATCCCAATTGGCGCAATTTTAGCATTGAACTGATAGACGTTTGGAGCGTGTGGCTGGTTAAACGTTCATTACGGCGCGTAAACGCGATAAAATTGTTGTGGCGCGCCCGTAATGGTTTCAATCCACAGTCCGGGGGAGTTTGACGGTGTGACGGCGGCGCGCAACTGAAATGTGCCGGTAATGTTCGTTGCGTTCAGCACTTGATAAAGCCGTCCGGCGGTGGCCGGCCAGGCGATGGTCGGCGGCGGCGCGGTCATCGTCAGCCCAAACGGCGGCTCCGTCCCGCCGAGGCGAATCCACTTCGTTTCCGTGCGGTACTGTTTGCCGTCGCTGCGCGTGACAATGGCGTAGAACGGATGCAAGCCAATCCCCAGATTCGTCGCCGCCACCGCGAACGTGGCGGAGGAGAGGTTGGATACGATGCCAACCGAACCGCCCGTGGTGAACAGTTCGATGGTGGAAATCGTATTTGTGTTGGCGGCGACTGAAAACAATAGCGTGAAATTTAGAACCGTGTTGGAAGCGCCGGCCAGCGTGGTAAACGTGGCGTTGAGCGGCGTGTTCCGGATGCGCACATTTTGCGAAACACGGGCTTCTGTGCGCACACTACTGCCTTCATAGGCCACCGCTGCAAGCTCATGGCTGCCGTCGGCCAGCGCCGTGGTGTCCAGGGGAAACGTGAGGGAAAGATTGGTGACGCCGGCCGTGAGGTAAAGATGGTTGCGCGGCAGCAAATCGGACACATTGTCATCAAGCGTGTTGGTGCCGGCGGGTTGAGTGGTGAACGTTGGTGAACCGCTGAAGCAGACCTTGATTTGCGATTGCGGCCAGCCGGAACCGCGGGCGTAAATGTTGAATTCACCAGCGTGATTGTTCGAACCAAAGATATACGGAATATCCTCGTACATAATCACGTCTTCAATCTCAAGACCATCGGACGATTGGAGTGCGGCGTTCGTGTTGACCGCGTCAAAAAGGGCCTTGGCAAATTGCGACAAGGTGGTGCCGCTGGATGTGTTGGTCACGGACGTCGTGACAACCTGGCCATTTGTTTTGATGGCGACCAGTTGCAGATAATCTCCGACTTGGGGCGTGTTCGTGACGTAATAATTGTAATGAACGCCATACGCCGCCGTATCCAGGAAATTGGTGCGGCTGGCCGCGATCAAGGTGGTGAGCGCGGATGCCGAACCGATGGCATTGCTGACGTTCACCGGGATTTGCGCCCCAGGCGTATTGATGTCGGTGAATTGCAGGCCAATGCGGTCGCCCCAGGCAATGGCTTGCACCTTGGTCTGCCCGGCGTAGGCGGACTGATTAAGAACGTCGGCCAGCCCGAACGCAACCGAGGCAATGGTCGCGTTGCTGGGAACGAGGTAGTTTGTCGTGCAACCATTGATGGTCACGTAAAGCTGGTTGCCCGCCGCGGGCGGAATGTTGGTCAGGGTTTGCAGCCACGTGCCGTCGAGGAACAAATCCACCTGCTGAATGGGACGGTTTGACCTGCTGGCGGTGCATTGAAACGTGAGATTGGTGACGCCGCTCAACACGCTGTTGGCTGGCAAATTGACCCACGCGCCAACCGGCGGCCGGGCGAAAGGCGCGGCCAGCGGCTCGCCCACGATCAATCCCTGATAAGGAAAGGCTAGGCTCATATAATAACATTCCGCCAGGCTGAACCCGCGCGCCTGATAGAAATAATCCTGAGGCAACGGGAATTTTTGCGGGTAGGCACAAGGCTCGAGCACCGTGCCGTAACTGCCGCTGGCGCCGGCGTTCAGGAAGGCCAGCAAGGTCGTTTGATCGGGGTTCTCATAAATCCAACCCCCTTTCGACGTCAGACTGTCGGCAATGGCGCCGGGCACGAATACGTTCGACAGGATATTAAACACGGCCACGCCGGTCTGGTAACCGAATAGATTTGTCAAACCATAGGGCGCATCTGAATTCGTCCGTTGAATGGAAAAATCACCCACCACCCGCGCATCGAAAACCGTGTTGTCAAATTCCGGATACCGCACGTTGCGGAACACATCGCTGCTTTTGGCCAGATAAACCACCTGCGTCGGGAACGTCCCGTCGCTGGCCACGCCGTGATCAATGATCGCCTGCGCCTGTGCGAGATTGCTGGACGTGAGCATGGTGACCAGCCATGAGTTGCTGCCGGCGGCAACCGGCGGTGTCTGGCGAAAGATGCCCTCGCTGCCGAAGTATAGGTTAAAAGTATAACTGGGCAGGGTGCAGCCAGGCCACTGACAGGCGGAACAATCATTCGTCATGAAGCCATAAAACAAGGCGGACGTGGTGCTGTTATCCCCATAGTTCGCCCCGTTCGTCGCCGTGACCTCGTAGGGAATGTCCATCGAGAGCACAATGTAATCCACCTGGTTGGTCAGCCTGCGGCTCGCCAGCATGGCCGCCAGCGGATTGAGCAGGTTGGTTTCAAAATTGGACCGGTTCCACCAGATGTTGCCGCCGGTCCAGTTGATGCGCAAAAAATTCTGCGGCGGCACGCCGCGCTTTTCGCAGTAGTAATTGCCGAGTTGAACCGAGTTCGTGCTGCTCTGGTTAACCACCACGGCCACGTTCAGCCCGCTGCCACCAGCGAATATTTCGACCGTGGAAACAAGCGAAAGAGCCAGACTGGTCGCAAAGCATAAACGAATGTTCACGCGCATACACTCGCCTGAAAAGGTCGTTTCGTAAAGGGCCGCCAACGGCGCAAAAACTGGAATTACGCCACTCCAACTTTGAACTGGCCGGTCAGGCAACCGGGACGTTGAAGGTCAGGATATAACCTTTGCCCTTCCAAACCTCTTCATAGACGGGATTGCAGACGCCCGGTGGGACCCAGTCCCTCGGGCTAAAATCCGTTGGCGCGTCTTTGAAGTAAGCACGGGTGAAAGGACTCCTTTGATAGTTTTTCTCTACCACAACCTTGGTTTCATCCGCGATCAGGATGAGCGCCCCTGCCCTGGCGACCCGGTTCATTTCCCGCACGGCCACCGCGGGCTGGTCAAAGAAATTGATTCCGCCCACATGAAAAACCACATCGAACGTCCGGTCGGCGAAGGGCAGCCGTTCGGCATTTGCCTGCACGAGCAATGAGGTCTTTTCATAAGGGCGAATTTTCGCCTTGCACCGCCTGAGCATGCCCAGGGAAAGATCCAAACCAACCAGCTCGACGCTCTCCAGCGGCACCTGCTCCGCCAGATACGGCACGTCCGCCCCGGTCCCGATGGAGGTGTATAGACACCGGTCCCCCGGTTTGAGAGCCAGCTTGGTTGCAAGCAGCCGGCGCAATTTGGCGAGCTTCCCCCCGGAAAAAACACCTCCAACCTTCATGGCGAAGTCATAGCCATACGACATCCAATCATACATGCGCTGGAACTTCAGATTTTGCGGCCCCAACGGCGCCGGCTCGATCAGCACGGGGATGGATTCGATGATCGGATAACGTCTTTGGCCCGGCCGGTTGACGAGGTGCTCGCCGTCCAGTTCCAACGGGTCCAACCCCACCGGGTCGCGCAACAGCGAAAGCATTTTTGCGGGCACAGGCATGCGCGCCGAAGTGAACGCAATTTGATGGAGAAGGCAAGGCGGAAAGTTCCGGCGAACCCCGGCGATGCGGCCTGGCAGCAGTGCAGACAGGATTCACCGGATTTACAGGATAAAGACCGGTGAGAGCCGGTTTGGCCGGGTATTGGGGGCGTCTTATTTTCAAAATCCTGTTCATTGTGTTCATCCTGTCAACGGCCCGGACACATTTTGACGACCTGCCCCCGGCGGAACAAAGCGCCTTCAAAAAGAAACAGGATCGCAAGTTTCGGCCAATCCCGGCGCTTGTCGCCAAAGCAGCTCTGGCAAGAAAAAATGTCCCGTGAATACAACACGGGGCCTGTGGCGCAACGCGGTACCGTTGGATGCACGCGAACACTTGCCGCCCCCGCACGTCGTTGCTACCGTTCACCCCAATGCCGACACTCAACTGGATCGGGAAGGATGCCGTGGTGAATCATCACCACCAAGTCCCGTTTCATTTGCTCAAGGACGTGCCGGAACTGGCGGGCGGCGATACAAAGGCGAGCATTTGTTTGCCGATGCAGGAGCCAAGCGTGCGGTTGGCGCAGTTTGGGAAAGTCGCAGCAACGGCAAATGTTTATTCATCATGCCAGAAGGGGATGATTTGGAGGCAATCCGGCAGAAGATAAGCCGCGCATAATCTCTAGTAAAAACCGTGCTCGACAAAGGCGGGGGCTGGCATTATTTTAGTTTTGTTAGATTCAAATGCCTTCTGATTTGCAAATAGCGCAGAGCCTGTTGGCCGCTTGCCTGGAGGCTGATCACAAGCCGGGCAAAGTCCAATTCACCAAATATCTGTATCTGCTGGATTACTGCCATTGGCGGTTCACCGGCCGCAAGGCGACTTCCCTGCCGTGGAAATTTTACCATTACGGCCCGTGGTGCGAGCAGGCGGAGGATTGCATGGCACAACTTGCTTCCGATTACGCATTTCAGTGGCGGGAAACGGAGGCGTCGTTCATCCGGTCGGTTGAAGTTCCGTCGCACCGGCTGGACATCGGGACGAAAAGCATGATTACCCACATCATCGGCCAGTTCAAAGATCGCGAACTGAATGTTTTGCTGGAGGTGGCGTATTCACAGACCGAGCCAATGGTTCGGGCCAGACGGGGCGACGTGCTGGATTTTTCGAGTGTGCCCGTGGACAAACGGATGCCGGTCTTTTTCCCGGTGGCGGCGCAACCGGCAACGAGTTACCGCTTGCATCCCGAACGCCTCAAAAAGATGGAGGCGTTCCGCACACGGGCGGAGAAATTGAAGGAAAAGGCGCGGCAGCGGATGACGTTCCGTGAATCAGAGAGTTACCAGCAGGCAGCATATATGTTGAAAGAGGAATTCACCGCGCCGGACCGATTGCCGGAGATGAGCGGCTCAATATCTTTGGATGCGGCAAACGGACTTGCCAATGGATGACGCATGGAAGACTTGGGGCAAGTTTATCGGAAACTGACGACCACCGAAAAGGCGAGGCATATTTCGGGGCAGATTTTCTGGATTCCCGCCTATCTCCACATGCAGGATTACTATGTGGTGCGGGTCGGGCAATGGGACAGGCTCGCGCCCATAACGTCGGCACAATTTCGGATTGAGAAAAAGAGTTTCCACGGGCTTGGCCGGAACGCGGACCTTTATCATCATATGCCCATCCCCGAATTGAAGTTGAAGATGGACGAGGAATTGGTGGTCAAGAAAGTAAAACGCCGTCCGGCAGTCTTGATTTTGCGGGAAGGCGCTGATCCACGAAGAACGGCGACGCATTTATCCGGCCTCGGCCCGAAACCCAATCCGAACTCGCATGTATTCGCACCCATCGTTTCGTTGAAAAAAGAAGACAACCTTGGAAATGATTATCCGCAACCGTTCATTGACAAGGTGAACGCGGGCGAATTGCCGGAATTTATTCATCTGCCAGCAGAGGGAGTGATAATCAAAAACGAATCTATGGCAGTGCTTACGCAATTGCAGTCGCACGCGGAAAACGCAGTGGAGGAAACTGATTTGGCGTTGGATGCAGTTTATATCGGCGCTGCGTTGGAAACATTCTGGCAGGATTTGGAGGCACAGCTCTTGGTGTGATTTGCAGTCGGCTACTCGGCTGCGCGGGTGTCACCGTGTTCGAAGCCACGGCGCAGATGTTCGATCCGGCTGATCCTTATCGCCCGGTGAAGGCGTTCCTGCAGGAATATCAAACCCTGTTCGGGTTCGGCCCCGAAGCGCTCGATGATGCGAACGTGCAGCGCGATTATGTCTCCGCCGTGAACAGCGTGCGCGACCATCCTCTCCCACTCCCGTGGGCGAAGAATCCGGGCCGGCGTGCCGGTTCTCAAATCAATACCCGTCAGAGCGGTAGTTCACCGAGCCATCTGGATTGTTTGTCGGGATTCCCGTTGATTGGTCAATCTGGGCGTAGGGATCCCCATTGCCATTGACGTCGCTGTACTTGGGCGCGTACATGCCATTCGTCGGCATCTGCACGGGCGGGTTGAAGGCGTAATCCGAAACAAGGGCCCGGCACTGCATGATACGGTCCGGGAACACGCGGAGCACCATGAGGTCGAAGCCCCAGACAATGTTGGAGCCAAAAACGATGTTTGTGCAATGGGCCTGAACACTGTTGAAGGCGCTGGCGACCGTATCGTCGGACACTGGGAAATGGCAGACAACCGCGAGGCGCGGAGGGGGAGAGATCTGGCTTAAAAGGTAGCCGTAGGCGCCTTGCGGAGTGTGGGAACTGTCCTCGACCATCGTCAACTGCTGGACGCCGGCTTGATACTGCATGTAAGCGTTGGTATTGGAGGGATCCGGCGGCGCGTTGAGCCCCATCTGCTTGTAGGCCCAGACTGAGGCCGGAACAATCATTTCGTGGATCCACACGTCCACGCCATTGGTCCCGTTGCAGGCCAGATAGACGCTGTTGGTTTCGGGCTTGGTGTCGCCGCTATACATCATGGACAGGGGATTGGTTGCGCCAGGGGGTGTCCATTCGAGTTTGAAACCCATCGATCCCTTGCGGGCATGGATGACCGGGTAGTGAGTGACCTTGACGCCGGTGGCCTGATTGTTGTAAGCGACGTCCACGTTACTCCAATTGAGCGAGATGGGGACCATGGCATAGGCGTCGTCGGGCGGATCGTCGGAGACGGGAAGAGGATCCACCGGCAGTCCCCAGCTTGCCTTGGTGGGAACCACGTAATTCGTGTAGCGCGTCGTTTGGAAGCTGAAGCTCTCCGTATGCCATCGGCAGGCCTCTCTCAGATGCGCGCAGTAATTGCTGACCCCGTCGTCGTAGTAGATTCCGGAGTTGGTGGGACTCTCCACGCCGGAAGGTCCCTGCCCGAAGACGTAGAGGGGGGACTTGCGGTCGGCCGAAGGGCCGAAGCAATAGATGTGGGTGAGATCGTTCATGTGGTCGGCGTGCAGGTGGCTGATGAACACCTTGTCCATCCGGCGGAACCCGACCACGGCGGCCGCGTAGTTGGCCGACGACCCGGTGCCACAGTCGAAGAGGCACTGGTCCAGCGCTCGGCCGTGGTAGAAGCTATCGTTTGTATCCTGGATCCAGCCCATCTCCACGAAGATGCTCATCTCGGCTTGGGCCAGGCGCACCGGCAAGGGAATCATCGATCCCATGAACGTGATTCGCATCTCGTTGGTCTCGAGCGGCGTGGTCGGATCAAAGGTCGGCAACCCTTGGTAGTAGGTGTAGAAGGCGTTCGAGTGGTAGGTCGGGTCCGGCGTCACCACCCGGTAGAACATGGGCACGGCAGCGGTCCCTGAAGGACCCAAGCTGGTGAGATTGGCCACGGCGTCCTGCCAATTCTGCCACTGGCCATCCACCGTGGGAGACCACTGTATCGCATAGTGCGTCCCGGTCCCGCCCGGATCGCTCCAGCTCAGGTTTCCATTCGCGCCGAAGGAATTAATCTGCAACTCCCCGCGCGCCAGCGGTGGAAAAAGAACCGCCGCGATTGCCAGGGCAAGGAACGCCGGGTAAAAGCTCGCGGAGCTTCTCATCAGATGTCTTTTCATTGGATAACATGGGTTTGCTTGTTCAAGTTGATGATGATACATAAAGTTAAGTTGGGTTCTTTGGTTCGGTTCAGAAGTGTTAATCTGGGATTTCCCATTTGGTTTCTTGCCCACGACCCGCGTGGGCCTTTTTGTGATTCTCTTCGCGCGTCACAGGTTTGCAAGCCCTTTTTCCAAGCAGTCCGCGTGCAATCCGGCGCCGACCTGCCGTTGTCCAGTCCGCTGGCCATCGTCGCGGCGCAGATGTTCGACCCGGCTGATCCCGACCGCCTGGGAAAGACGTTCCTACAGGAATATCAAACCCTGTTCGGGTTCGG